>Ga0302267_10008036_pt1 | contig 10140 bp, 11 predicted proteins | sample III_Bog_E1_3_FD_194555 | JGI IMG/M metagenome (GOLD analysis project Ga0302267, IMG submission 194555) | Peat permafrost microbial communities from Stordalen Mire near Abisko, Sweden - III_Bog_E1_3 | ecosystem: Environmental > Terrestrial > Soil > Wetlands > Peat | place: Sweden: Abisko... | reverse complement strand
CCAGCAAGGAACTGTTGGCGGCGTTGACGATGGCATCGACGGCCAGGGTAGTGATGTCGGTCTTGAGAATCTCGATTCGTTCGAACACTACTTCGACCAGAGCTTCCAGAACATCAGCGATGCAAGAAAAACCCGAGCGTCGTCCATATTCCGAACCGTCTCCCAATCCGCAAATAGCTGTGACGCAAGTGCCACAGCATTTTGGGTCCGTGCCCGCTCGAACCGGCTTGCCACGTCATAATCCGCCTTGTGCCGCTCGTCCTGCAAACGGACAAAACTCCGCGCTACGGCAATCAGAGGCGCGGGCAGAGGACTCGTCACCAATCACTTGATATGGTCTGGCAGGTTGCCCGATTCAAATCGCTTCGCAGCCTCTTTCATTGCACCGTGCTCAAGCGACCGCTGGATTCTCTCGCTCAGTCCCGCCGGCGACGCCGGGCTGGCTTGAGAGGCGGCGCTTGTGGCCAATAGGTGGAAGACTGCGTAATAAGCTGTAGATACGGCGCGGCGCAAGCTTGCCTGCCGCGGCCTTCTTGGCTCCCGCTGCACAAGAAACTGAGCTTGTTCCAGCAAATCGTTCGCGAGAGCCATCTATTTGCTTTTTCTCTTTTCGCCCATCTGCACATAAGGATACCGCTGCAAGCGCAGGCCGATCAGACGGTCCAAAAGAAGATTCGAGAAGGAATTCCATTGGGAAACCGTCTCCTGGGAATACCTGCGTTCCGGTGAAACGAGAATCGTTATGTATAGAGCTGGATCGCCAGTGGAGTCCTCTCCTGTCGTTACTTCGTACCCTTTCACAAATGCGGGAAACTTCCCTTCCGCCTTTAGAACCCGCATCAAATCATCCACCAGCATTTTCCAGAACTTTCCGGAGTCTTCCTCACTCAGTGGCCGGATCATACTTAACCGCGTTGTAAACTCGGGGCCGAATAGTCCACCAGCCGTTCTGGCACGGAAGACGGCTTCCCACTTTGTCACATCGACGCTGACGACCTCCAGGTCGCCATAATGGCCCTGAATTGCGATCTGGGGACCGTTTTCTGGAAGAACTGCTCGATTCGTCGCCATTGCCGCCCTCACGTCTTATCAGTAGTTTAGTCCGATTTTTCCTCATCACATCCGAAAAGCGGGGCCGAGGCAAACAATTTTCCCTTTGCGCGCCCTCCGATCTCTGCCATACTTGATGGTGTCCACCTCGTACGGCCAATCCAAACAATCCAGTCAAGAGGTTGCATCCATGTCGGCAAAGTATGTCTTTGTGACGGGCGGAGTCGTGTCCAGTTTAGGCAAAGGTTTGGCGGCTGCCTCGATCGGCTGTCTGCTTGAGAGCCGCGGCCTGCGCGTAAACATGATGAAGTTCGACCCCTACCTCAACGTCGATCCGGGCACCTTGTCGCCCTTCCAGCACGGCGAGGTCTTCGTCACCGACGACGGCGCTGAGACCGATCTCGACCTGGGTCACTACGAGCGCTTCACCCACGCGCCGCTCTCTCGCGACAACAACTGGACCACGGGCCGCATCTACGAGCAGATCATCCTCAAGGAGCGGCGCGGCGACTACCTGGGCAAGACCGTCCAGGTAATTCCGCACGTCACCAACGAGATCAAGAACGCCATGCGCAAGGTCTCTTCCAATGGCGCTGACGTGACCATCGTCGAGATCGGCGGCACCGTCGGCGATATCGAGTCGCTGCCGTTTCTCGAGGCCATCCGACAAATGCGCCAGGAACTCGGCCGCGAGAATACGGTCTTCGTTCACCTGACGCTGGTGCCGTGGATTGCCGCGGCCCAGGAGCTGAAGACCAAGCCCACCCAGCACTCCGTCAAGGAGCTGCTCTCCATCGGCATCCAAGCCGATGTGCTCCTCTGCCGCTCCGAGCATACCCTGGCCCGCGAGATGAAACAGAAGATCGCTGCCTTCTGCAACGTCGAGGAGCGGGCCGTGATCGGCGCCACCGACGTTCCCTCGATCTACGAAGTGCCGCTCGGCTTTGCCAAAGAAGGCGTTGACGCGCTCATCCTCAAATACCTCCACAAGGAAGCGCCGGAGGCCGACCTGGCCAACTGGAAAGACCTGGTGGATCGCTGCTACCACCCCAAAGACGAAGTCTCCATTGCCATTGTGGGCAAATATGTTGAATACGAAGACAGCTACAAATCCCTGAAAGAGGCGCTGACCCACGGAGCCATCGCCCACAACCTCAAGCTAAAGGTCACCTGGATCGAGGCCGAGGGGTTGGAGTCGGAGACTCCCGAGGACCGCGGCTATGAATCCCAGTTGGAGGGATTCGACGGCATTCTCGTTCCCGGCGGCTTCGGCAAGCGTGGCATCGAGGGCATGTTGAACGCCATTCGCTATGCCCGCGAAAAGCAGGTGCCTTATTTCGGGATTTGCCTGGGCATGCAGACCGCCTGCATCGAGTTTGCCCGCAACGTCTGCGGCCTCAAGAACGCCAACTCCAGCGAATTCGACCCCGCCAGCCAGCATCGCATCATTTACAAGCTGCGCGAGTTGCTGGGCGTTGAAGAGATGGGCGGAACCATGCGCCTGGGCGCGTGGGCTTGCATTCTTGAAAAAGGCTCGCTGGCAGCCCGCGCCTATGGCGGCGCAACCGAGATCAGTGAGCGCCACCGCCATCGCTACGAGTTCAACCGCGAATACGAAGCGCTGCTCACCGGCGCAGGCCTGCGTATCAGCGGCACCACCCCCGACTCAACCTATGTTGAGATCGTCGAACTGCCGGGGCATCCCTACTTTCTGGGCTGCCAGTTTCATCCCGAGTTCAAGTCGAAGCCACTCGAGCCGCATCCGCTCTTCCGCGAGTTCATTGCGGCGAGCTACAAGAACCGGCAGATAAGGCTTGCGTCGGAAAGAGTGGTCTCGGAGATCGCTGTTTAAGCAGCCCCGCACATGTCCTGTTTTGAAAGGCTGGGGCTTTAGCCGTGCCGATAACGCTTGCGAAATCAACGCGGCTTCAGCCACTAAGGGGAGGCTCGATGAGATGGGAATTCCGAGGAGCAATTCCGGGGCCGAAGCGAAACCTCAGGCGTTTGGCAAGGAGGTCGTCATTCTGGCTGGCCGGCAGTGGCGCGAAGCCGAAGATTCAACACCGGAGAACTTTGCAATTCGAAAAGTTTCCTCTTGACTTATTTTCATTTTGCAAAGTAACTTAGATTTACGGCAATGGTTTCCGCGACGATCTCCGCCGCAGTACATTTGGGAAGGCCTTAATGCACGTTGTCACGCGCAAGTACCTTTTAGAGGCCGAAGAACAGTATTCCGAGGCGGCCAGGGAGATTCGGGCCTGGTACAGGATCGCGACACTGGCGCGATGGCGGAATTTCCTCGAAGTGCGGCAGGTCTTCAAGGACGCCGATGACGTGGATGGATATGTGATATTCAACATTCGTCAGAATCGCTACCGGCTGGTCACGATCATTCATTACGCGCGAGAAAAGGAAGGCCGGATTACTGAGGGCCACATCTACATCAGGGCATTTCTGACGCACCGGCAATGCGATAGCCGGGCGAACTGGGACAAGGGGGTCAAGCGATGAGCACAGTGCTTGCCAATCCAGCCGAGATGATCCGGCGGGGTGCGCCTCGGCTGATCCATTCGGACGTGGAGCTGGCCGACTACACCCAGGCTCTCTTCGATCTGACGGCGAAAGCCGATCCGACCTCGAACGAGGAAGAGGCCATCGAGCTGATGACCCTTCTGATTGACCGCTACGAGCAGGAGCATTACGCGGTGCCGGAGGCCGAGCCTGCCGACGTGCTGCGCTTTCTGTTGGAGCAGAATGGACTCTCTCAGCGCGACATAGCCCCCGAGCTGGGCAGCGAAAGCACCGTTTCGCTGGTTCTGTCGGGCAAGCGGCGGCTGAACCGCGACCACATCGCGCGGCTCAGCCGGCGGTTCCATGTGTCGCCAGCGGTCTTTTTTGGGGTAACGTCGAAAAACTGATGGGCTGCTTTTGGAGCAGCGGGGCCGCTCCAGGTGGTCAATTTACCCACAGAGAACGCATCTTCGAGACCTCAGCCAACACCGGGGCGGGGATGGAGCAGGGCCGACGCATATCAAACTCCCAGTAACTTCAGTAGATAGGGGTGGTTCCATGCGGCTTTGAGGCGTTTCCCCTTGATGCCGCGTTTAAAGGTTGTTTCCTGTTTGAGCAGGTTGAGCGCTATGCGGTTGAGCAGCGAGAAGTTTTGCGCTGCATGGCCTGCCCGTTTTCGGTCCAGGTCTTCGCCAAAGCCCACATCAAGCACCCAGTGCAGCTTGTTCTCGATACCCCAGTGCTGACGGATGGCTCCGTTCAGCCGCCGGGCATCGGGCTTGAGGCTGGTGATGTAGTAGCGGATTTCGCGCTCGGTTTTACCCGAGGTCTTGTGGTACCGTTCCGGCTCGATACGCACCAACGCTTGCAGCGATGCCCACTCGAAGGGCCTTTCCAGCAGGCTCAGGCCGGCCACGACCGAACAGTTGCGCCGCTCGACCCTCCCGTGGCCGCAGTCAACTTCTTCGGCCACCGCGTCGGCGGCCAGCATCTGAAGCGAGTCCTTGATGTCGGCCAGCAGACCGGGCTGATTTTCCTTGACCACCAGATACGTAGTCGGCCTTCTTTTCGATGATCCGGCTGGCGATCTCACGCTGGCATCCCATGGCGTCGATCGTGACCACGGTACCTGCCAACTCAAGCGCGTTCAACAGCTTGGGAATAGCTGTGATCTCGCTGGATTTTTCATCCGCCTTGCGCTGTCCGAGCACCAGGCCGTTGCCCTCGGCCCTGGCCGAAACCATGTGCACCAGCTTCTTCTTGCCGGCTTCCCGCGTACCGCACAACGTCTTGCCGTCAATGGCCACCACTTCGCCCGCCGTCAGCTTGGCGATCGATGCGACCCAGGCCGCAAAGCCCTTTTCCATCTCTTCCGGGTCAAGAGCTGCGAACACCCGATTGAAGGTATCGTGCGACGGAATTCCCGAAGGAAGCGATAGAAACGTCTGCAACCACTCCCGCTTGTCCTCGCCGTAATCGGCGATGTCGTTCCAGCTTTCGGCTCCGCTCAAAACCCCCGCGATAGCGATCAAAAGAATCTCTTCCAACAGGTGTTCCCGATTCCGTTCCACCCGAGGGGCTGTCAACTCAGAAAAATACTTCAGGGGATTGTCCATATCCCCTGCTCACAGCCTAACCCCGTTTTGCATATAGCAAGACTGGTCCATTTATATGCGTCGGCCCTGGGGCCGCTCGCCCCTTCCAATCCCTTCGCTTACCTCCGGTCGTATAATCCTGACGAATGGCGGAGGAAGCATATCGTGAGACAGTTTTTCGCATTCCTGTCGGTTGGCTTGGTGGCTTGCTTGGCGGCGCAGGCACAGAAAATGCCCTGCGCGACGGCCGGCAACAACAACGACTTTCTGGGAATCCAGACCATTCGCCTCTGGCCTGGCGATGCTCCCCAAGCCAAGGGAAAAGCCTGCGAAGACACCCCCACCCTGACCATCCTGGAGCCGCAGAATGGACATGGGAACGGCTCGGCCGTGGTGATCTTTCCAGGCGGCGCTTATGCCCATCTGGCTGGCAACCTGGAAGGCCGCGAGGTGGCCGACTGGTTCGCCGCCCGAGGCTTTCGCGCCTTTATCCTGAGCTACCGGCTCACCTCAAACGGGTACCTGCTGCCGGTTCCGCTGATCGACGCGAGGCGCGCCATCCAGACGGTGCGGGCGCGGGCAAGGGACTATGAGATCGACCCCAATCGCATTGTGGTCATCGGCTTCTCCGCGGGCGGCCACCTGGCTGCGCTCGCAGGCACGCAGTTTGTTCCTGGCAATCCGGACGCGGACGATCCTATCGAGCGCGCCAGCAGCCGCCCGGACTATCTGGTGCTGGGCTACCCGTGGATCGGCGCCATTTCCAGCGACACGTCGCACCTGAGCTACTGCAAAATCTTCAACTTGATGGACCAGTGCGAAGCACTTCGCACTGAGTTTTCCCCCGATCTGTTTGTCACCAAGGAGACGCCGCCGACCTTCTGGTACCACACGTTCAACGACCAGACGGTGCCCGTGGAACAAGGACTGCGCTTCTATGACGCGCTGGTCAAGGCCGGCGTTCCCGCCGAGGCGCATATTTTTGCCAACGGACCCCACGGTACTGGCCTGGGCAAGGGCGATGCGGCTCTGGATCAATGGCCGGCACTACTGGAGACATGGCTTCGCGCTCAGGGGCTGCTCTCTGTGGAGAAGATTCCCGCCGTGGCCAAGCCGTAGCGAATGGATCCTCGGAACGGATCGGGTAGCTTTCAAATGTCTTCGAGACTCATCCGCATCCTACCGGGTGGTCTGGTGCAGCGTCTCCAGCGCATCGCACGCCGCCTTCACGCCGTCTTCGTGGCTCAGTTGCTGCGCCACACTTTGTGCGCGCCTCGCAAATAGTGGCTCCGCCAGCATCGCCTTCAGCTTCCGGGCTACCCTGAGCGGCGTGTAGCTCCCGCGCTGGATCACCTGCGCGACTTTCAGCCGACGCATTCGCCGCGCATTGTCGGGCTGGTCGTGCGAATAGGGCTGGATGAGCATCGGCTTGCCCGCCCTCAAGCACTGGGCCGTCGTACCCACCCCACCCTGATGCACCACAAGGGCCGCCCTCGGCAACAGCTTCGAGTAAGGCGCATATTCCGCCACGCAGATCGTCTCAGGCAGCGCCTGTTGCGGCCGGTTGCGCGGATCAGAGCCGATCAGCAGCACCGCCCGCACCCCCAATTTCATCGCCGCCTTGGCAGAAAACTCATAGAACCGTCCCGCCGCCAGCACCGCTGCGGAACCCAGCGTAAACACAATCGGCGCTGGGCCTGCCGCTAGGAACTCCTCCAGATGCGGCGCCAGCGCTCCATTGCCCGCATCCGAATCGTAGTAGCAGAACCCTGTAATCTTGGTGTTTTCGGGCCAATCCTTCTGCTCCCGGCCCAGAACCTTCGAAAACAGCGCCAGCACCAGATAAGGCGAGTGCTTGGCGTCGAAGAGCGGATTCCGGCCCCTCTTCAGCCCCAGTTCTGCGCGCAGATCGTAGATCGGCTGCGGCCACTTCCGGCTCACAAACCGGGCCAGCCGCTTGATAACGCGCCCCAGGCCGGGAACCGTCTTATCGGCCCGCGCCAGCCGCGGATACATGGGCAGAACCGGCGGATCGAAGGCGGAAAAGAAAGACAGCGGCGCCAGGACGTAACTCGCCCACTTGATTCCAGTCACCTCGGCCACCAGCGGCCCCGCGTAGTTCAGCTCGCCCAGCAGCAGCAGGTCGGCCCGCTCCGGTTTGGTCGCCGCATCCAGCAGATCGGCGTAGGTCTCGCGCAGCGCCGGGAACAGAAACTCCCTCAGGCCCCGCTCGGTGCCCTTGCGCACGTCGTAGATCATCTCCGCCATCAGAGTGTTGTTGGGGTCGATGTCCGGCCGGACCGCGTGAAATTCCAGGCCGAGCGGCAAGATCTTTGGCTCAAAAACCGCGGGAACTGCCATCACAGGCACATGGCCCCGGTTCTTTAGTTCGAGGGCAATGGCGATCAGCGGATTGATGTCGCCGAAGGTTCCAATATTCGAGAGAACAATGCGCAAATGGTTGGCCCCCGAGCCGCTTGCGGCCCGCAGCTAAGAGGTTAATGCATTAGGGCTTAGACTGGCGGGGGCGAACTTGCCCAAATCTACAGTCCTTCGGCTTTGCGGTCGCGCATATCGGTGGCGCGTTTGGAATAGCCTTCTCAAGGTCGGGCCAATAGGGACTGATTTTGAGCTGCGAGCAGAAACCGGAGAGGAATTCGCCCTTCCCTGGTCTGGCTGCGGGCCAGGCTTCATCGAAGAGTTTCCATGCCAAACTGGAATGACCGTTATAGATAAAATCAAGCATGTTTCGCCAAAGCTCCGGGCCAATGCCGCCTGAAAATGGGTTGTCCGCAGTAAATGCTGTACTGGCCTCCTGCATCGCCTTGTCCCACTCCGCTGCCGTCGGTGCAGGCCGCCTCATCTTGTCCAATGCAAGATGGTAGCCGCCGCCCCTGGTGTCCTCCTCGAAGCGGAGAATCACAGTCGGCGACGGAGACTCTGCAAATGACGCCTGCCAATAGGCAAAGGTCCAATCGTTGGCCAGATAGTAATAGTGCCGATTGTGATCTATGTCCGAAAAAAGGGCGTCATAGGAATCCTCCGCATCCAAGGTCGCCAGCAGCTTGAAAACGGGTTCCAGTTCGAAGACATAGTGCATGACGCAGCAATGTGCTCCGCCCGTATAGAAAGAGACGATCATGTCGGGGCGGCCGCGGCCGGTGATGTCCGTGCCATTTGGGATTGCCTCCGCGACCTTCCGATCTTCGACGACGGGCTGTCCGATTGTGAACTCCCCGCCATTATCGTTCGTCCGCCTGAATAGGACTTCGCCATCGCGAACTACTTGCAGGCATGCTTCGCCGCTTTCGTCGTTCTTGTATGTTCGGAAGAAGAATCGCCCGACCTTCGCCGAATCCTCGAAGTGCTCACGCGAGCACGCTTTGGCCCGATTCTCGGCAGGGAACTGGGCTGCTAGCCGGGCCGCGCTCACCGTCAAGATCGTGCCCGTGATTACCCCCCAAAGAACCAGTCGCAAACCTGCGAAATTGCTGAAATCGGCAAACATGAACGTACCTGCGATTGCGACTACGATAGCATGTTCCGGCACCCACCTTTGTTGACGGTTAGATCAGATGCATTCATGGCTCAGCAACTGCAAAGTGGTATTCTTGCTCCGTTCGAATTTCAAACGGAGCGCCCCATGCCTAGCCAGTCCAGCTTGCGTCTTTTTGTCCGGTCGTTCGCAGCCAGAACCTTGATATGCGGCATCTTCGCCGCCCCTGCCTTGCTTGCAGCGCAGCAGCCTTACAAGATACTCGATAAATGGAAGATCGGCGGAGACGGCGGCTGGGACTATCTGCTTGTGGACTCCCAGGCACATCGCCTCTACCTCACTCGCGGCGCGCGCGTCGAGGTGCTCGACACTCAGACCGGCAAGTCTGTTGGAACCATTGCCGGGCTGCACGGAACCCACGGGATCGCGCTCGACGATGCCGGCAAGTTCGGCTATATCTCCGACGGCGGCGGCAACGCCGTGGTCATCTTTGACCGCGCCACCCTGGCCACCGTGGCCACCATCCCCGCCGGGACCAACCCCGACGGCATCGTCTTCGAGCCTGCCACGCAATCCGTTTGGGCATTCAACGGGCGCAGCAAGGACGTTTCCGTGATCGACGCCGCAACGCGCAAGGTTGTCGCCACCATCCCCCTGCCAGGCAAGCCGGAGTTTCCTGCCGTCGATGGGAAGGGAACAGTCTTTGACAACATCGAAGACAAGAACGAAATCGTTCGCCTCGATGCCCATACCGACAAGTTAACTGCCGAATGGCCCCTCTCCGGCTGCGACGGCCCCAGCGGCCTGGCATTCGACGTTGCCGGCGGCCGGCTCTTCCCGGTCTGTGGTGGCAAGCAGATGGCCGTGGTCGACTCCAGCAACGGAAAGGTACTTGCCAACCCGGCAATCGCCGACGGCCCTGACGCCGCCGGATGGGATGGGGCGCACAAGCTGGCCTTTGCCTCCTGCGGAGAGGGGATCCTCGCTGTCGTCGATGCGGCGGCTTCGGGCTATCCCACCATCGAGAGCCTGCCCACCCAGCGTGGCGCGCGCACCATGGCCTATGACGCCGCTACCGACCGTGTCTATCTGGTTACCGCCGAGCTTGGCCCCCGGCCTGACCCAACCCCCGAAAATCCGCGGCCCCGGCCCGCCATCGTTCCCAGCAGCTTTGTCGTCCTGGTCGTTGGCCGTTGAGCCGCTGCGTCAACCAATGCTGGCGTTATCTTGCCGGTTGACCGCCGTTCAAGACGCCGGGAGTCGCATAAGCGGGAACAACCCAGTCGTTCATGGGCCGCTGCACCTGGCAGTCGAGGCACATGGTGGTGGCATACCGGGCATCGCAGTGCGGGCAAACGCCATGCGTTTCAAAGGTGTCGAAGGGCTGCTGGCATTTTCCGCACCTCCAATAAGGCCCCAGCGGGGGCGCCGTCCGGCAGCTTGGGCAGGCAAACCCCTGACGGCGCGGCAGCTTTGCCAGACGCAGCA
>Ga0302267_10008014_pt1 | contig 10165 bp, 7 predicted proteins | sample III_Bog_E1_3_FD_194555 | JGI IMG/M metagenome (GOLD analysis project Ga0302267, IMG submission 194555) | Peat permafrost microbial communities from Stordalen Mire near Abisko, Sweden - III_Bog_E1_3 | ecosystem: Environmental > Terrestrial > Soil > Wetlands > Peat | place: Sweden: Abisko... | reverse complement strand
GCGCGCGGCGCCGGAGTGCTCGTGGTTGAAGTCCTGGGCAAAGCTGGAGGACGGGGAGGCAGCTGGACGGCCGCGGCCCTCGGAGATTGCCATGGTGCGTGAGGCCATAGTGTTTTGGGAGTGCCGGTTGGCGCGATGGGCGGGTGTGGCGATCATGGCTTGTCTCCTCTCCGGGAGGGTGGTCTGGTTCAGGCAGCGTGCATGACGCGGCCGGTGCGGAGCAGTTCCTGATGGGGGCGGCGAAGGACGGCGGCGGGGACAGCCGGCGCGGCGACCATGCCCGCCAGGCAAACCATGCGGTGCTCCTGAAGCTCCGCCCGGGCGCGCTCCATTTCTACATTTTTATAGGCGGCAAACTTCTTGCTTACCTGGTGATAGGCCAGGGAGCTCGCTTCAAGGTACTCGGCCTCCGTTGCGGCCAGGACGCGCTCCAGGTTTTCACAAAGCCGACAATACATGGGGTACTCCGTTTCCACTGCGACCCGGCAGACAGGTGTGCGATGAAGGTGAAATCCGGCAGTGAAACGCATCTGCCGGGAGCTGGCTTGTACCAGGCGGGCTGAATTGGCTGCGGCCGTCGGCGCCCGCGAGCGGCGTTGATTGTGGACTGACAGCGTTAAGCGAGCTGATAGCGTTAAGTGAGATGACAGGCTCGGCCGGAGATGAATGCGGACGGCCTCATGGCAGAGATTGCGGTCGATCAATCGATCAATCAGGGCGAGATCGGGAGAGAAGCTCTCAGGCCAAACAGGCTGAGAGAATTGAGCTTCAGGGGCGTTCTGCGCGCTGGAAAAAATCGCTGAAGCGGGTGAGTTCGCGGACTCATCAGAACCCTTGTATTTGCAGGGCCCTTTTGCTGTTGAGGATTTGATCATGCTCTGAATGGAATCGGGTGTCAAGGGATTCACCCAATATTCTCAATGATGAAAGATCGAATTGAAATGTTGCTTGCAGGAGTGGGATTTCATTAAAAATTGCAAAGAATGGTGAGAGAACTCCGATTCGGTCCTTTTGCTGCTGGAGGTGTCCGATTTGCTCCGAAGTGGAACAAACTGGGAGAAATGGCGTTGGGAGTGTCCTGTTTCGATGCAGGGAACAAAAGGAATGTTGGCGGCGTACTGAGCTGTGCGAGGTGATGCGGATGCGAGAACTGCGTTTTGTTCTGTTGTGCGCCGCGGTGCAGGTGGGGATGGCGACGCTCCCGGGGATGGCCCAAACAGATGCCGGTGGCTGGTCGAAGTCATATCCGGTCAGCGGGAAGGCGTCGGTGACAGTATCGACCGGGGATGCGGGCATTGACGTGCATTCGTGTGGCAGCTGCCGGACGGTGACGGTGCGGGTTGACTGGCGCGGCCACAAGGCGGGCGACTTTACAATCAGCGAGTTTCAGGGCGGAGACCATGTGAGCTTCCAACTGAAGGAGAAGCCGCATATGAACTTCGCCATCCAGATGGGCAACTTGCACTCGCCGCAGGTGACGGTGGAGACGCCGGCGGAGCTGGACCTGGAGGCGCACACGGCCGATGGCGGGTTGAAGGTATCCGGTGTGCAGGGGACGCTTGAGCTGCACACCAGCGATGGTGGGGTGGACGTGAGCGACGTGAGCGGCGCGGTGCGGCTGACGGCCAGCGACGGCACGATCCGGATGCACAACGTGACGGGCACGCTGGAGTCGCGCTCCTCGGATGGGCACTCGACGATTGACGGGACGTTTACCGGGCTTGCCGTACACACGAGCGACGGCAACCTGGACCTGACAGTGGGTGCGGGATCGCGGCTGAGGACGGCCTCAAGTGTGGACAGTTCGGATGGGAAGGTGTTGGTGCGGCTGCCGCGGTCGATGGCGGTGGATCTGGATGTGCATACCAGCGACGGGCAGATCGACTGCAAGCTGCCGCTGAGCATGGAGGGATACAACACGGCGCACAGCGCGGGGCACAGTCTGCGCGGGCATTTGAATGGCGGCGGCGTGCCGTTGAACATTCATACCAGCGACGGAAACGTGACGATTGTGGGGCAGTGAACCGGCACCCTGGATCGCAGGCGAGCCTCATCCGGCTGAGAGAAATTCAGGAGCGGGTTCAACATTTTTTCAGGCAATCGACAGGGCTTGGAGCGATATTGAAGGTGCGGATGGGCCCTGTGGCTGTAGAATCAGCAAAACTGCCTTGCTGAAGATCGCGCAGTCGCCCGTCGCGCGGGAGCCGAATCCCGCTCACGATATGAACGACCCCGCAGACGCTCTCTGAGGCCTCTTCACTCGCTCCCTCCCCTTGGGATCGAGAGTGTAAAGGTTTGGGCCCCTTGAGCGTTCACCTGGTCAATCCGAGCGACAATTCCTTTGGTACGGCGGTCATCACGCCGCGTTGGCTGTTTGTGCTTGCTGCAGCGACACCGCAGGTGGTGGGCGACCCCATCCTTGTGGACGAATCGCTGGAGCAGATCGATCCGGAGACGATCAAGGTGGGCGACATTGTGGGCGTGAGCGTCCACACGGGCAATGCGCTGCGCGGTTACGCGGTGGGGCGGATGGCGCGGGAGCGGGGGGCATGGGTGGTTTACGGCGGCATTCACGCCACGCTGTTTCCCGAGGAAGCGCTGGAGCGCGGCCAGGGCCACGCGGTGGTGAAGGGTGACGGCGATGTGGTGTGGGCCAAGGCGGTGATGGATTGCCTGGCCGGCCGGCCGGAGCGGATCTACGAGGGCGGGCGGATTGAGGGCTCGCAGTTTCTGGCCGCGCGCTGGGACCTGATGGATCCGGCGAAGTACATGTGGGCCTCGGTGCAGACCATTCGCGGATGCCCGAAGCACTGCTCGTTCTGCTCGGTGTGGCGGACGGATGGGCAGAAGCCGCGGCAACGCAAGTTCCAGAGCGTGATTGACGAGATCGTGACGCTGCGCCGGCTGGGTTTCCGGTTCATCGCGCTGGCCGATGACAATTTCTACCCAGTGACGTTTACCGATCTCCGCCTGGCGCGGGAGCAGGGAAATACGGCCAAGGTCGAGGAGCTCACCGCCATTCGCAACGAGCGGTTGCAGCTGATGGATGAGTTAGCCAAGCTGCCCAAAGACATGGTGTTCTTTACGCAGATGACCATGGAGGCGGGCGAGGACGGCAGCTATCTGGACGCCATGCGCAAGGCGAACATCAAGGGCGCACTGGTGGGTGTGGAAGCAGTGACTCCAGAAGGACTGAAGGCGGTCTTCAAAGACTGGAATTACTCCGGCGAGGCGCTGGCCAAGCAGTTACAGACGTTCAAGAAGCACGGCGTGCATGTGCTGGGCTCGTTTATCTTTGGACTGCCGACGGACCGGCCGGCGACGTTTGACGCGACGGTCGAGATGGCCATGAAGGCGGGCGTGACCTTTGCGCAGTTTGTGATGATGACGCCTTTCCCCGGCACGGTGGACTTTGGCAAGTGGGAGAAGGAGCAGTCGCAGAATCCGACCATCGTGGCGGGTGAGCCCATCACTCGTTACTGGATGATTCCGACTGAAGTGAGGCCGAAGATGTTTACGCCGCATCCGACCATGAGCTCGGATGAGATTCGCGAAAGAACGCAGAAGGTTTGGGACACTTTCTATAAGTGGCCAGCTATCTGGAAACGGTCGGCGTGTACGCCTAACTTGAAATCGCGGATCGCTTTCATGTTTCTGTCGAAGTTATACAGACAGATGTATGCGGGGACGGGGATCTCAACCGACAGCGCGCGGCGCAAGAAGGCCAAGCGCTGGGCCAAGTGGACGGCGAAGCAGTGCAAGAAGCTGTTTGAGGCGCGGCCGATGCCGGAGCTGAAGGGGCCGGTGTGGGAGATGGGGCTGCCGGTGCTGGGGCAGACTGCGGTTGCCGGCGCCGAGCACCAGGGGCCGTTTGTGGTAATCCCCAAGCAGTAGGGCGGCGGCTGCGGGTAGAATCGTGGCAACGGGAACCAATCCTCTGTGAGGGGAGCGGATGATGACGTTGCTGGGGCGGCTTGGCGGGGCGCTGGGGATGGCGGCAGTGATGACAGTTGCCGGTGGATGCGGCGGCAAGGCGATGTTTGAAGCGCCGCCGGCGATCTCGGTTTCGCTCCCCAATCCCAATGTGGTTGTGTCTCAGGACGGCATGCAGGTGACGGTGCCGATCCAGATTGATTCGAGCAGCGAGACGGCCCTGGTGATGGTGACGCAATTGCCGGGCGGCATCCAGGTCAGCTACAAAGCGTCGGACACCAGCCCCTCGGGCGACCTGTTCTTTACCGGAACCACGACGGCTATGGTGGGGACGTACATGCCGCTCATCTCGGTCAGCTCGGCCGGGGCGATGGCGACGACCCAGTTTCAGCTGATGGTGACCAAAGGCGGCACGTAGGAAGCTGTTGCAACAGGCGCCGTTGATTGAGTGAGGATCAATAGGCTTGCAGCGGGTCCAGGGGCAGTCGCACGCGGAAGCAGGTGTCGCGGGGCTCGGAGCGGACGCTCAAGTGGCCGCGATGCTTGCGGACGATGCGCATGGCGTTGTCGAGTCCGAGGCCGAGACCCTGGCCGGGGGGCTTGGTGGTGAAGAAGGGCTCGAAGATGCGGTCCTGCAGGTCGGGACGGATGCCGGGGCCGGAGTCCCAGATCTCGACCAGCAGCATGTCGCCTTCGACGCGCGCGGCGATGCGCAGCTCGGCCTGCTCGGCTGGGCATTCCATTTCGGCGATGGCTTCAAGCGCGTTCTCAATGAGCGCGGTCCAGACCTGGTTGAGCTCGCCGCCGTAGGCGCTGAGGCTGGGCAGGTCGGGAGCGTAATCGCGCACGACGCGCACGTTGCCGATGCGCGAGCCGAGCATCTGGAGAGTGGCGTCGAGGCCTTCGCGCACGTCGACTTCGAGAATGGGCGCACGGTCCATGTAGGAGTAGGCTTTGACGGCGCTGATGAGGTCGAAGATGCGCGCGGTGGAGCTGACCAGGGTGTCAACGGATCGGGTGGAGCGCAGGTAGCGGGCCAGGTATTGGAGCAGCACGCAGCTCTCGTTGGGGCCGAGGAAGGTAAGCAGCTCGTCGAGGTCGGCGATCTGGCCGCCCTGCTCGGCAAGCTGTGCGGCGATCTCCGCGGATTCGGGACATTCGATTGCTTCGAGCCATGTGCGCATGGCTTCTTCGCGGGCGAGGTCGGCGCCGATGTTGGCTTTGGCGGTGCTGCTGAGGCGGGTCTCGGGAGGGCCGGCGGGAGCTGCGGCGCGGGCGAAGATCTTCTGCTCCCAGTCGTCGATGGCCTCAATCTGCGCCTGGCTCAGGCAGAGATTGACGAGCTTGAAACGATTGCGGCGGTTGGCGCCGAGCTCGGTCATGAGTCCGGCGGCGGCGCGCTGCGCGGCCGAGGCGGGATTGTTGAGTTCGTGGGCCAGGTTGCCGGCCAGCTTGCCGAGGGCGGTGAGCTTCTCAGCCTGCTGCTCGATGCGGGTGACTTCACGGACGCGATCGAGGAGCGTGGAGACGACGCGCTGGCCCATGGAAGGGATGGCGCGCAGCATCTGATCGAACTTCGAGTTGTGGACCGCGAGCACCCAGCAATCGGTGACGGCGAAGCCCTGGCCGCCGTAGCCTTTCATGCGCGAGAAGGGGAGCAGGCCGGTCATTTGGCCGGCGCGGCCGATGAACAGGGCCATGGGGCCGCCGTGCTGGCGGCGCACGTGGATTTCGCCGCGCAGGATGAGCATCATCTGCTCGGCCGGCGCGCCTTCTTCAAACAGGATTTCGCCGGCGCTGGCGATGAGCTCGGTGCCGTGGCCGGCTAGCCAGAGGCGGTCTTCGAGGGGCAGGCCGTGGAGCGGGACGACGTGGTCGATTGCCTCCGCGATCTGTTCAGCGGGAGTGGGACAGGCAGGCGGGGTGACGGCGGGGGAAAGCATCCGGGAACCTCCGTGCAGGCAACTTCAGGATAGCCTATGGCGCGGATGGGGAGTTCATGAGACGGGATGTTGAACAGGTTTCCTCAAGCCCCTGTCTTTGCCTGATGCAGCGGGGCCTCAATTACTCCGGGGGCTGTTGTGCGGAGGGAGCAGGGGCATTTATGCCCCTGAATGGAGTGGCGGAGAGTGCGGCCCTCAGGCCCGGGGCTGAAGCCCGGTTCATGCGAGGTTTGTGTAAGGGGCATGAATGCCCCTGCTCCCTCCGGAAAAGCGGATGAGGACGGCAATGACCTCGATCAAAGCCGGGATGCGCGCTCCGCGCCGATCCACACGGGGCTTCCGGCGGGTTTGAGGCGTTTCCAGGGTACGACGCCGGCGATGGCGAGCACGATGATCTCCGGCTCGATGGGCTGGCGGTAGTCCATGAGCGGGTGGGTGATGTAGTAGGTGAGGGGGAAGACGCAGATGAGCACGAGATAGGGTGCGAGAGCAGCGCGGTTCATGCGCCAGAAGCGGCCGATGCCGCGCAGCATGAGGAAGGTGATGGAGCAGACGTAGAAGATGTTGCCGGGCTCGTAGGGCTGCTCGCGCAGTTCTTCCGCGGAGAGGCTCCAAATGCCGGTCCAGTAGTAGAAGAAGCGGCGGATGGTCTTGTGGATCATGAAGCCGGGATGGGCCTTGATGTAATCGACGGCGATCTGGTGTTTCTCCTGGAGGAAGGCGGGCTCGCCCATGGTGAGCCACTTGTGCATCTCGAAGGGATTGCTGGCGGGGTGGGCGAAGCTGGGGTCGAGCGAGGCATCGCCGCCGTTGTCGTCGTAGAGCTCGAGCCAGAAGTTGTCGCGCACCGGGCAGAGAATGCCGAGGGCGCGGTAGTTGCGCACGGTCCACGGAGTGAGCACGGCAGCGGCGGCCAGGCCGGTGAGCACGAAGTTGAGGGCCCAGCGATTGCCACGTATGGTCTTGCGCAGTTGCCAGGCGGCGACGAACGCGAGAAAGGGCAGCGTGCCCAGCGTGGAGGGGTTGGACAGGGCGGTGAGGCCGGCGAGCGCGCCCCAGCCGATCCAGGCGAGGGGATTGGCGGTTTTGTGGATGCGCTGCGCAATGCAGAAGCTGGCAGTGAAGAGCAGGCCAGTGAGCGAGTACTCCCACACGCGGTCTGCGGAAAAGTAAATGGCGAACGGATAGAGCGCCCACACCCAGGCGGCGATTCTTGCGCCGCGGCTGCCCAGCGAGTAATTGGCGCTGAAGTAGACGGGGATGCAGGTGAGGGAACTGAGCAGGCTGTTGATGGAGAGGACCACGAAGGCGGACGTGAGCGTGTAGACACCGAAGACGCGGAAGACCAGCGAGACCAGAAACGGATAGAGCGGCGGCTGCATGGCCGTGGGGCCGGACCAAGGCCAGTAAGGCGAACTGAAGCCGTGGCCGGTGGCGAGGGCGCGTGCGATCCAGCCCATCTCCCAGCCGAATGCCTCGTAGAACTTGTCCGCATCGGGCAGGTCGCGATAGACGAAGCAGACGACGATGAGGCGCATGACCAGCGCGACGAGGACGATGAACGGAAGGCGAGAGGCAAAGGAGGGCTTCGGCCTGGTTTGCGGAGCTGGTTCGACGGAGAGCTTTTGATTCATGGGTGAGTATTCGCCTGGAGAGTCAACCCGGCCGGGGCTTGGGATGAGGCGGACTAGCGCCGCGGATTTTCAGAGTAGTAGTCGGTGTCGTGGGGCAGGGCAACGGTTCGTCCCGTGGCCTTGAAGAGCGGCGAGTGGATGAGGCCCATCTTGTGCGCGACGAAGGTGGCTGTGGTGGCCAGCACGCCGAGACCGTATTGCACGCTGCGCCGGAAGTTGATGGACGAGGCTTCCTTGAAATATTTTGTCGGGCAGGAGATCTCGCCGATGGGAAAGCCGAACATCACGGCCTGGGCGATCATTTGATTGTCGAAGACAAAGTCGTCGGAGTTTTCAAGCAGCGGAAGAGTCTCGAGCAAGCGGCGGGAAAATGCGCGAAAGCCGGTGTGGTACTCCGACAGCTTGACGCCGAGAAAAACGTTCTGGAACGCGGAGAGCAGGCGATTGGCGATGTATTTATAGAGCGGCATGCCGCCTTTGAGCGCGCCGGCGCCGAGGATGCGCGAGGCCAGGACCATGTCATAGATGCCGCTGGCAACCATGCCGGCCATGGCGGCGACGAGTTCGGGCGTGTACTGGTAGTCGGCGTGCACCATAACCACGATGTCGGCGCCGGCGGCGAGGGCCTCGCGATAGCAGGTCTGCTGGTTGCGGCCGTAGCCGTAGTTGGCGTCGTGCACAAAGGTGGTGACGCCAAGCTCCTTGGCCAGAGCTGCGGTGCGGTCTTTGCTGGAGTCGTCGACCAGGATGCGGATATCGACCACGTCGGGCAGGCCGCGCACGGTCTGCTCCAGGGTGCGCTCCGCGTTATAGGCGGGCATGACCACCGCGATCCGCTTTCCGTTGATCATGAAGGGCTCTCCTGAGTCAGTGCGCGGGTTAGAGCGGAAACGAGTGCGGGGCTGCGATGCGGCGAAATGGGCTGGCTCCCAGGGTGCGATGGGGCCAATCGGCGGCGATGGTTGCCGCGGAAATCATGGTTGCAGACAGCAGGGCGATTGGGACAAGTTTGGCTCAAATCATATTGAAACACACTGCTGCGAGGTGCGGACCGGGCGGGTGGTATGATGGGTCGGTTCGAAGAACGGAACGAGGAGACGGGCTATGCTGAAAACCTTTTCATTTGCGCTGCTGTTGCTGGTTGCACGACTGGTTGCGCCGGCCCAATCTGCCAGCGCGCACTACGACGCCGCGAGCAAGGTTTTTCGGCTGGACGGCGGCAATTCGTCGTATGTGTTTGGCGTGAATGCGCGCGGCGAGTTGCAACAGCTCTACTGGGGCGGACGGCTGGGCGCGGCAGATGGCTTTCCGCAGGCGCAGCCGATGCCGGAGTGGGCGTCGTTTGACACCTCGTACAACAATACGCCGCAGGAGTATGCGGGCTGGGGCGCGGGGCTGTTCAACGAGCCGGCGCTGAAGGTGACGTTTGCCGACGGCAATCGCGACCTGGTGCTGCACTATGAGAGCCATGCGGAGACGGCCAACGGCCTCGATGTGGTGTTGAAGGATGTTGCGCGGCCCATCTTCGTCACGCTGCATTATGCGATCGACGCGGAGAGTGGGATTCTGGCGCGGTCGGCGACGATCGAGAATCGCGGAAGCGAATCGGTGACCGTGGAGCAGGCGGCCGCGGCGGCGTGGGCGCTGCCAGCCGGCCACTACACGCTCAACTACCTGACTGGCCGCTGGGCGGGCGAGTGGACGCTGACCCAGGAGCCGATCCATCCCGGAGCGCGGGTGATCGAGAGCCGGCGGGGCTCGACCGGGCACCAGGCCAATCCGTGGTTTGCGATCCAGGCGGGCGCGGCCGACGAGGATCATGGAGACGTGTGGTTCGGCGCGCTGGGGTGGAGCGGATCATGGCGCATGACCGTGGAGCAGGACCAGCTGGACGCCGTGCGCGTGACAGGCGGATTTAATCCATTTGATTTCGGCTATGTGTTGAAGGGCGGCGCAAAGCTGGAGACGCCGATTTTTTATGGCGGCTACTCGGCGCACGGGCTGGGCGGGGCTTCACGTCTGCTGCACGGCTTTGAGCTGAGGCGCATTTTGCCGCGGACGCAAGCGACGGCGGGGCAACCGCTGCCCAAGGTGCGGCCGGTCATTTACAACTCCTGGGAGGCGACCGAGTTCAAGGTGAACGAGGCGGGGCAGGAGGCGCTGGCGGAAAAAGCAGCGGCGCTGGGCATTGACCGATTTGTGATGGACGACGGCTGGTTTGGGCAGCGCAAGGACGACCACGCGGGGCTGGGCGACTGGTATGTGAACAAGGAGAAATTTCCCAATGGATTGAAGCCGCTCATCAGCAAGGTGCATGCGCTGGGGATGGACTTTGGGTTATGGGTTGAGCCGGAGATGGTGAACCCGGACTCGGATTTGTATCGCGCGCACCCGGACTGGGTGCTGCATTTTCCGGGGCGGCCGGAGACGGAGCAGAGAAACCAGCTGGTGCTGAACCTGGCGCGGCCTGACGTGCGCGAGTATGTGCTCGGTTTCCTCGACAAGATTCTCACCGACAACGACGTTGCGTTCTTGAAGTGGGATTACAACCGCAACTGGACGGAGCCGGGCTGGGATCAGTTGCCGGCGGCGGAGCAGAAGCGCGTGTATGTGGACTATACCGAGAACCTCTACTGGATTTTGAGCGAGCTGCGC
>Ga0302267_10007994_pt1 | contig 10181 bp, 10 predicted proteins | sample III_Bog_E1_3_FD_194555 | JGI IMG/M metagenome (GOLD analysis project Ga0302267, IMG submission 194555) | Peat permafrost microbial communities from Stordalen Mire near Abisko, Sweden - III_Bog_E1_3 | ecosystem: Environmental > Terrestrial > Soil > Wetlands > Peat | place: Sweden: Abisko... | reverse complement strand
GTACTTCACGGGCCGGCCTCCTCGAAGAGGGCGAGCGCCCGCCGCGCCGCGGCCTCGTCGAGGGTCTGGATCGCGAAGCCGACGTGGACGACGAGATAGTCGCCCGGCTGCGCGTCCGGCGTGTAGGCGAGGCACACCTCCTTGACGACGCTGCCGAAGCGCACGCGGCCGAAGGGCAGCCCCGAGGGGCCCTCCGAGCGATCGAGCAATTCACCGGGGATGGCGAGGCACATGGGTGGAGCTACTCCTGACTCCGGAGCAGGTCCGGGCGGTGCGTCACCACCCAGGCCTGTCCCAGCGCCAGACCTCCGTCGCCGGGCGGCGCCACCCGGGGGAGGAGGACGCGGAGGCCCCGCGCGCGCAGCGCCGTCGCGGCCAGCTCGGCGAGCAGGACGTTCTGGAAGCAGCCGCCGGTGAGGGCGACGGTGCGCTGGCCGGAGCCCGCGGCGATGGCGGCGATCGCGGCGGCGAGCGTGGCGTGGAAGCGGGAGGCGATCGAGACCGCGTCGTGCCGCTCCTCGAGCATGGCCGCCAGCATCGGAGCCCAGTCGAGCACGCCGTCCAGCACCCGGAAGGGATAGGGCGCGGCGCCGGGGGCGGCGAGCTGCTCGAGCATCCTCGCCGCCTGGCCCTCGAAGGACGACCGGGCGCGCACCCCGGTGAGCGCGGCGACGGCGTCGAAGAGCCTCCCGGCGCTGCTGGTGCGAGGGGCGAGCCGCGGCGAACGCGCGAGCGCGGCGAACGTGCGGAGCTCGCGGTCCGCGTCCGGCGAGGCGGACAAGGCTGGCAGCGGGAGGCCCGCCTCGACGCACAGGCCGACGAGCGCTCTCCTCCCGTCGCGCGCGGCGGCGTCGCCGCCGGGCAGCGGGAAGGTGCGGAGGTGCGCCACGCGACGGGCCCCCGCGGGCGTGACGTGGAGGAATTCGCCCCCCCAGATCGTGCCGTCGTCGCCGTGCCCGGCGCCGTCCCAGGCCACGCCGAGCGCCTCGGTCTCGCCGTGCTCGGCGAGGCAGGCCGCCACGTGCGCGTGGTGGTGCTGGACGCGCGCCGTCGGCCACCCGGCGGCCTCGGCCCAGCGGGTCGGGACGTGGTCGGGGTGCGCGTCGGTGACCACGCCGGCCGGCGTGAGGGCGAGCAAGGAGCACAGCCCGGCGACGGCGTCCTCGAAGGCGCGGCGCGAGAGCGGCGTGTCCAGGTCCCCGACGTGCGGCCAGAGCACGGCCTCGCCGGAGACGACGGCAGCCGGCGCGTTCTTGAGGTGGCCGCCCAGGCAGAGGAGCGGGGAGCCCTCGCGGCCGCCTAGCGCGACCCGCACCGGCGCCGTGCCGCGCCCGAGGCGGAGCACGCGCACGCGGCCGTCGAGGAGGTGGACGACCGCGTCGTCGCAGCGGCGCACGATGGGCCGATCGTGGGTGAGGAAGGCGTCCGCGACCGCGCCGAGCCGGGCGAGGGCATCCTGGTCGTCGACGGCGATGGGATCGTCGTGGAGGTTGCCGCTGGTGCACACCACGGGAGAGCCGAGGCGACGGAGCAGCCGGTGGTGGAGGGGCGTGGTCGGCAGGAGCAGCCCGACGCGGGCGTCCCCGGGCGCGACGGAGGGCGCGAGGCCCTCGCCGCGGCGGCGCACCAGCACGATGGGGCCGGCCGCGCTGCCGAGCGCCTCCTCTTCGAGCGGGTCGAGGACCGCCAGCGCCCTCGCGCCGGGGAGGTCGGGCACCATCACCGCCAGTGGCTTCTCCTCGCGCTGCTTGCGCGCCCGGAGCCGCCCGACCGCCGATTCGGTCCGAGCGTCGCAGAGGAGCTGGTAGCCGCCCAGGCCCTTCAGCGCGAGGATCTCCCCGCGCCGGAGCAGCTCCGCGGCCTCGTCCAGGGCCCGCCCCGCCTCCGCGAGCGGCGCGCCCCGGGCGCTGCGGAGGACCAGCGTCGGGCCGCACGCCGGGCAGGCGATGGGCTGGGCGTGGTGACGCCGATCGGCGGGGTCGGCGTACTCGCCGCGGCAGGCCTGGCACAGGGCGAAGCCCGCCATCGAGGTGCGCGCGCGATCCCAGGGCAGCGCGCGGGCGAGGGTGAAGCGAGGGCCGCAGGCGGTGCAGGTGGTGAACGGGTAGTCGTGGCGTCGCGCGGTCGGGTCGTCGATCTCGGCGAGGCAGTCGGCGCAGACCTTGAGATCGGCGGCGAGGGTGAGCCGCGGGGCGCCCTCGGTCGCGCTCTCCTCGATGCGGAAGCCGCGCTCGCCCTGCGGCGCCTCGTCGGTCCAGAGGACGCGCTCGATCCGGGCCGCGGGCGGCGCCTCCCGCTCCAGGCGCCGGGCGAAGCGCTCGACGGCCCCCCGGTCGCCCTCGACGGCGATGTGCACGGCGTGGCCGCCGTTGCGGACCAGGCCCGCGAGGCCGAGATCGACGGCGAGGCGCGCCACGTAGGGGCGGAACCCCACGCCCTGCACGACCCCCTGGACCTCCCCGAGGCGGCGCATCACGGGACCGAGACGTCGACGGAGACGAGCTCGACGCCCGCCGGGTGGTCGGGGCAGAGCTCGAGGTCGAGGCGCACGGCGCCGGCGCAGTCCTCGTCGCAGACGTGCTCGAAGTCTTCCCGGAAGTGCTCGGGCGTGGACGCCGAGAGCGCGCCGAGGCGCACCTTGACCGCGGCGACGCGGCCGCCGCGCTTGCGCGCCTCCTCGCGCGCGAGGCCGAGGAGCCGCGTGATCAACCCGTGCTCGTGCATGTGTTCCTCCCGAGGGCCTCGACGACGCGGCGGATCGCGGCGGCGAGCGCGGGGACCGCGAGCTCGACGCCGACCGTGAGCGGGGCGCCGGCCTCGAAGCGCGCCCCCTCCACGCCGAGGAAGACGCCGCGGGGCAGCGCGCGCCCGAGGCTCCCCCCCAGCGCCAGCACCTCCGCGGGGCCGAAGCCGTGCGACGAGGCGGGCGACGAGGCCAGCGCCCGATCGAGGATCACCTCCAGCGGCACCTCCAGGAGCGCCCCCGGCGGCGCGCCCGTCCGCACCACGTCGACCAGCACCACCGGCGCTCCGGTGTCGAGGAGGTCGAGGAGAGCCACGCCCGGCCGGCCGGCGAGGAGCAGCTCGAAGGCCCCCCCCGCCGCCGCGATCCGGGCCGCTGCGAGCGCGGCGCCGTCGTCGCCGGCAGCCTCGTTGCCGAGCACGATCACCCGCACCAGGCTCACGACGGCACCTCCTCGCCGGCGCGGTCGATGCGGAGCCGGAGGAAGTGGGTCGCGCAGGAGATGCAGGGGTCGTAGGCGCGGATGAGCTGCTCGCAGCGCCGCGTCGCCGCCTCGTGGGGGAGGGCGAGCAGGGCGGGCGCGACGCCCCGGAGGTCCTCCTCGATGCGGGCCTGGTTCTGCGAGGTCGGCGGGACGATGCGCGCGTCCACGACGAGCCCGTCGGCGCCGAGCTGGTAGCGGTGCCAGAGCAGGCCACGCGGCGCCTCGGTGGCGCCGGCGCCGATCGCGGCGCGCGCGGTCACCTCCACGAAGGGGCGCTCCGGCTCCACGTAGGCGTCGATCCCATCGAGCGCCTCGGCGAAGGCGTGCACGATCTCGATCGCCCGCACCACGATGGAGCGATACGGGTTCCGCACCGGCAAGGGGGGGCCGTGCTCGCGCAGCGCCGCCGCGGCGAGGGGGTGGAGCTTGTCCGCGTGGTGGTTCACCCGGGACATCGGCCCGCAGAGGTAGGGGGTGCCGTCCGCGAGCCGGCACGCCAGCGCGTTGGAGTGGGGCACCTGCTCCTCGACGAAGTGCGTCTCGAAGTCGGCGACCGGGACGTCGGCGCGGCCGCTCACCGCGATGCGATCCCCGGACTCGAGCGGGTAGGCGTCGCCGCCGGCGAGCGCGACGAAGACGTAGTCCTGCTCGAAGTCGGGCACCGGCAAGGACGCCGTCCAGCGCACCGCCTCGAGCGCGCTGTCGAGGCCGCGCTGGAGCGCGTCGCGCAGCCCGAGCAGCTCGCGCCGCCGCGGCACCTTGCTGAAGCCGCCCACGCGCGGCGAGACCGGGTGGATGGCCCGCCCGCCGAGCAGGGCGATGAGCGCGTTGCCTGCCTTCTTGAGGGAGAGGCCGCGCTCGACGACGGCGCGGTGGTCCTTCGCCATCTCGACCGCGCTCGGGTAGCCGAGGAAGTCCGGCGCGTGGAGGAGGAAGACGTGGAGCGCGTGGCTCTCGATCCACTCGCCGCAGTAGAGGAGGCGGCGCAGGGCGCGCACCTCGGGGGAGGGCGCGACGCCGAGCGCGCCCTCGATCGCAGCGAGCGCGCTCATCTGGTAGGCGACCGGGCAGATGCCGCAGATCCGGGCGACGATGTCGGGCACCTCGAACATCGAGCGGCCGCGGAGGAGGGCCTCGAAGAAGCGCGGCGCCTCGAAGATGGAGAGGCGCGCCTCCTCGACGACGCCCTCGCGGACGCGGAGGTAGAACGACCCCTCGCCCTCCACGCGGGTGAGCAGGTCGACCTGGTAGACCTTCTCCTCAGCGCTCATGGCGTTCGCTCTCCTTGCGGAAGGCCTCGGACCAGCCGTTGATGCCGCGGAAGCGCCGCAGCGCCTCCGCCGGCACCATCCCCTGCGCGAGGAACCAGGCGGCGAGCGACCCGGTGCTGGCGCGCTCGCGCGGGCCGAAGCAGCCGTAGCAGCCGCGGTCGTAGCTCGGGCAGAGGGCGCCGCAGCCGGTGTGCGTCACCGGCCCGAGGCAGGGCTCGCCGGTCGCCACGGTCACGCACACGTTGCCGCGCCGCTTGCACTCCATGCACACGCTCTCGTCGCGGAGGGCGGGCCGGCGGCCGGTGAGCATCGCGGTGATGAGCTCGAGGAGCTGCTCCCTGGCGATGGGGCAGCCGCGCAGCTCGAAGTCGACGGGCACGTGGGCGGAGATCGGCGTGGAGGTGGCGAGCGAGCGGATGTAGTCGGGCCGGGCGTAGACCACCCGCATCACCTCCTCCGCGTCGACCCAGTTGCGGAGGGCCTGGATGCCCCCGGCGTTGGCGCAGGCGCCGATGGTGACCAGGCGCTTGGAGCGCGCCCGCAGGCGGTGGATCTGCTCGACGTGCTCGGGGGCGGACACCGAGCCCTCGACGAGGGTGAGGTCGAACGGCTGGCCGTCGTCGGGGCGCGAGCTGGCCTCGCTGAAGCGGACGATGTCGACGGCGCCGGCCACGGCGAGGAGCTCGTCCTCGCAGTCGAGGAGGGTGAGCTGGCAGCCGTCGCAGGAGGCCAGCTTGAAGACGCCGAGGCGAGGCCGGGTCGCGGCGGCCACGGCTAGAAGCCCTCTCGCCCGAAGAGGCGAGCGACCTGGTCGTGGCGGAAGATCGGCCCGTCCTTGCAGACGAAGAAGGGGCCGTACTGGCAGCGACCGCAGAAGCCGGCGGCGCATTTCATGTGACGCTCCATGGCGAGGTAGAGGTGATCGGAGGGCACCCCGGCGGCGGTGAGCGCCTCGACCGCGAAGCGCATCATCACCTCGGGGCCGCACATCAGGTAGGTGGCCTCCGGCGAGAGCGGCTCGCGCCGGAGCAGCCGGGTGACCACGCCGACGTCGCCGCGCCAGGAGAGATCGGCGCGGTCCACGGTGATGGCCATCCGGAAGCCCGGGCGGCTGGCCCAGCCGAGCATCTCGTGACCGAAGAGGATGTCGTCCGGCGTGCGCGTGCCGTAGACGAGGCGCACGTCGGGGTAGTCCAGCGGGTGCTCGAGCAGGAAGCGGATCGCGCCCCGCAGCGGGGCGAGGCCGATGCCGCCGGCGATGACCACCACCGGGCGGCCGCGCGCGGCGTCGAGGGGCCAGCCGTTACCGTAGGGGCCGCGGATGCCGAGCTGCTGGCCGGGGCGGAGCGCCGAGAGCGCGCCGGAGACGGCGCCCACGTCGCGGATCGTCTGCTCGAACGCGTCGCCCCAGGTGCCGGAGACCGAGATCGCCGCCTCGCCGAGGCCGGGGAGGGAGAGCATGGTGAACTGCCCGGGCCGGAGAGCGAGGGGCGGATCGCAGGCGAGGTGGAGGGTCACCACGTCGGCACTCTCGCGGGTCACCCCGATCACCACGGCGGCGCGGGGCACCAGGGCGTCGTCGGTGGCGGCGGCGGGGGCCTGCCGCACCGGCATCGGCGCGGGCGCGGCGGCATCGGCGCGGATCGCGGCGAGCTCCTCGGTGAGATCGATCCCCACCGGGCACCAGGCGATGCAGCGCCCGCAGCCCACGCAGCCGGACACTCCGAACTGCGAGACCCAGGAGCCGACCTTGTGGGTGAGCCACTGGCGGTAGCGGTCCTCGACGGTGGGGCGGACGTTGACGCCGTGGATCTCGGCGTGCTCGAGCGAGAAGCAGGAGTCCCAGGTGCGCACCCGCGCCGCGTCGTCGCCGGTGAGGTCCGACTCCTCGTGCGCCGAGGAGCAGAAGCAGGTCGGGCACACCGAGGTGCAGTTGCCGCAGGCCAGGCAGCGCTCGGCGACCGCGGCCCAGCGGGGGTGGTCGAGGTTGCCGAAGAGCAGCTCGGGCAGGCCGTTCGTGGCGAGCGTGCGCCCCATCTGCCCGCGCGCTCGCTCGATGCCCTCGTCGAGGTGGCGCCGCTCCTCGGCGGTCGCCGGGCGCGCCGACAGGCGATCGAGCACGGCGCGGCCGCGCTCGGTCCCGGCCTCGAACAGGTAGGCGCCGGGCAGCTCGGCCATGGCGAGATCGACGCCGTGGTCGACGCGCGGGCCGGTGCTGGTGGAGGCGCAGAAGCAGAGCTGGCCGGCTTCCAGGCAGCTCACCCCGACCAGGAAGGCCTGCCGGCGGCGGGCCGCGTAGCGCGGCTCGGCGTGGGGGCCTTCGAGGAAGACGCGGTCCTGCACCTCCATCGCCGCGACCTCGCAGGCGCGCACGCCGAGGAAGGCGGTGGGGGGCTCGTCGGGCAGCACGGGATCGAAGCCGACCCGGCCGTCGGGGCGGCGCCGGGCCTGGAAGAGCCGCTCGCGGGGCGGGAAGAGGTGCGCCTTCCAGGTGTGGGGGCCGACCACGTACCCGAAAGCGGCGTCGTCGTCGCGGCGCACCAGCCGGTAGCGCCCGGGGGCCTGCTCGTCGGTCCACCCGACGGGGAGATCGGCGGGGCCGTCCAGCTCCTCGTAGACGATGGCGGCGCTCCGCACCGTGGGGCCGATGACGCGGTAGCCCTCCGCGTGGAGCGCGTCGAAGAGGCGACCGAGCTCGGCGTGGGCGAGGGCCAGCACGGCTCAGCGCGCCTCCCTGGCGAACATGTCGAGGAGCTGCAGCCGGGTGTCGTGGAGGCGGAGGGCCACCGCGGCGAAGAGCCGCCGGGTGAGCGCGTAGCCGATGTCGTGGTCGCGCTCGCAGAGCGCCGCCAGCTCCGCGCCGGACAGGCGCAGCAGCGTGGAGGGGGCGACGGCGCGGGCGGTGGCGGTCCAGGTGCCGCCCAGCAGGGCGGTCCAGCCGACGATGTCGCCGGGGCCGAGGGAGAGAACGATGACCTCGCCCCGGCCGCCGAAGCGCATGCCGAGGGTGAGGTGGCCGTCGAGGAGGAAGCGCAGATCGTCGGCGGGCTCGGACTCGCGAAAGAGCGTCGTCCCGGCCGGGACTTGCTCCACCCGGGCGATGGCCGCGACGGCGGCGCGCTCGGCGTCGTCGAGGCCGGAGAAGGCGGGGAGACGGGCGAGAAGCCCGGTGATGGTGGCCGCGTCGAGGCCCGCGACGCGGAGCACGGAGGCGTCGGACATGAGGCGACGCCGGCGCTGCAACCGACATGCCGCCGCGCCTCCCGTCGAGAGGCGGGATCCGCGGCGCAGGGGGTTCGTGGGAAGCGCAGGGGCTGCGCGGTCAGGCCGTCAGGGGAGCGGGCCGCAGTGCGGCGGGCCGGCGGCCTCGAGGGCGTCGATCTCGGCGTCGTCGAAGACCCGCGATCGGGTCAGGAAGCGCACCCCCCGCGGCGCCTCGGCCGAGAACCCGCTGCCCCGGCCAGGGACGACGTCGATGAGGAGCTGGGTGTGCTTCCAGTAGTCGAACTGGGCTGCCCCCATGTAGAAGGCGCAGCCCTCGATCTCGCCCAGCCGGACGTCGCTCTGCCCGAGGCGAAAGTCGCCCGCGGGGTAGCACATGGGCGCGCTGCCGTCGCAGCAGCCCCCCGACTGGTGGAAGAGCAGCGCGCCGTGCTCCTCGCGGAGCGAGCGGATCAGCTCTGCCGCCGCGGGGGTCACGGTCACGCGGAGCACGTCCATCAGAAGAAGCCCATCGGCTTGGGGTCGTAGCTGACCAGCAGGTTCTTGGTCTGCTGGTAGTGGTCGAGCATCATCTTGTGGTTCTCGCGGCCGATGCCCGACTGCTTGTAGCCACCGAAGGCCGCGTGCGCCGGGTAGAGGTGGTAGCAGTTGGTCCACACCCGGCCGGCCTGGAGGGCGCGCCCGGCGCGGTAGGCCTGGCTTCCGTCGCGCGTCCACACCCCGGCGCCGAGGCCGTAGAGCGTGTCGTTGGCGATGGAGATGGCGTCGTCGAAATCCTTGAACGAGGTGGCCGAGACCACCGGCCCGAAGATCTCCTCCTGGAAGACGCGCATCTTGTTGTGCCCCTGGAGGACGGTGGGCATCACGTAGTAGCCGCCCGCGAGGTCGCCGGAGAGCTGGGCGCGCTCGCCGCCGATGAGCACCTTGGCGCCCTCCTTCTTGCCGATGTCGAGGTAGCTGAGGATCTTCTCGAGCTGGTCGTTGGAGGCCTGCGCGCCCACCGTGGTGGCCGGGTCGAGGGGGTTGCCCGGCACCGCGTGGGTGCGGGTGCGCTCCACGGCGCGCTCGAGGAACTGACCGACGATCTTCTCGCTGATGATGGCGCGCGAGGGGCAGGTGCAGACCTCGCCCTGGTTGAGCGCGAACATCCCGAAGCCCTCCAGGGCCTTCTCGGCGAAGGAGTCGTTCTGGGCGAAGACGTCCTCGAAGAAGATGTTGGGCGACTTGCCGCCCAGCTCCAGGGTGACGGGGATGAGGTTCTCCGAGGCGTATTGCATGATCAGGCGCCCGGTGGTGGTCTCGCCGGTGAAGGCGATCTTGGCGATGCGCTTGTTCGACGCCAGCGGCTTGCCGGCCTCGATGCCGAAGCCGTTGACGATGTTGAGCACGCCCGGCGGGAGCAGGTCGTGGATGAGATCCATCAGCACCAGGATCGAGGCGGGCGTCTGCTCGGCCGGCTTGAGGACCACGCAGTTGCCGGCGGCGAGCGCGGGGGCGAGCTTCCACGCGGCCATGAGGATGGGGAAGTTCCAGGGGATGATCTGGCCGACCACGCCGAGCGGCTCGTGGAAGTGGTAGGCGACGGTGGTGTCGTCGATGTCGCTGAGGGCACCCTCCTGGGCGCGGATGCAGCCGGCGAAGTAGCGGAAGTGATCCACGGTGAGCGGCATGTCGGCCGCCAGGGTCTCGCGGATGGGCTTGCCGTTGTCCCAGGTCTCGGCGAGCGCGAGCATCTCCAGGTTGGCCTCGATGCGGTCGGCGATCTTGTTGAGCACCACCGCGCGCGCCGCCGGCGACGTCTTGCCCCAGGCGCCCTTGGCCGCGTGGGCGGCGTCGAGGGCCTTCTCGATGTCCTCGGCGGTCCCGCGGGGCACCTCGCAGAACCCGCGCCCGGTGACCGGGGTGACGTTCTCGAAGTACTGCCCCTTGACCGGCTTCACCCACTCGCCCCCGATGAAGTTCTCGTAGCGGGAGCGGAACTGCACCTTCGACCCGGGTTGATTCGGCGCGACGTAGACCATTGGGACTGACCTCCTCGTTGTTGGACCGGGAACCCTGAGCAGGCTCCGGGCCAGGCCCGCGTCATGGTGAGCAGCCCGGCGTTCCCGGCGTGTGAGCCAGATGACGCACCCGCCCGCGCCGACTCGGGTCAGGTCGCCTGTCGCGAAATCGGACACAGCGACGCGGCGCGCCAGCCCCTTGCGCGGGTGACGAGCGGGGGAGTGCGTGCGAGACTTTCGCCGTGATTCTCCTCGACGAGCCCGCCGCTGCGCTCGCCGCCCGCTTCCACGGGGGCGATCTGGCCGCGCGCGACATCGAGGGCCACCCGGTCTTGTCGCGATGGACCCGCGCCGCGCGGCTGGGGCTGCGCGCCGACGCCGCCGCCCACCCCGAGGGCACCAGCAACGCCGATCTCCTCGACCGGCGCGGCCGCATGGACGCTGTCTTCCGCGAGGAGACC
>Ga0302267_10007982_pt1 | contig 10192 bp, 12 predicted proteins | sample III_Bog_E1_3_FD_194555 | JGI IMG/M metagenome (GOLD analysis project Ga0302267, IMG submission 194555) | Peat permafrost microbial communities from Stordalen Mire near Abisko, Sweden - III_Bog_E1_3 | ecosystem: Environmental > Terrestrial > Soil > Wetlands > Peat | place: Sweden: Abisko... | reverse complement strand
AGAACTCCGGAGTGAACCGCAGGGAACAGTGGTGTTTGAAGTTCTGCAGCATCCACTGGTTCGTATTCTCTCCGCGGACGTAGACCGGAAGGTTCCACTTGAGAACCTCCCGTGCTTCCGGGTCGACCGCACCACTCAATGCCCGGAGCGCTTCGAGGTGCGGTCGCTGCACGTCGTCGAGCTGCGCGAAGTAGTCGTCGACACTTGTCCGTTTCGGCATCGGCATGGCTGCAACCTAACCTGGCGGCGCCGGTTTGTCCCGGGCACCCAGGGATCGGGGAGTGCCCAGGAGCGGAGGCGTCTCGGCGGGCACCGGCCACCGACGTCGCCGTGCTGATCGGATGTGGACGAGATGCGGAGATGGGCCTCATGCAGCCAGAGCTTCGACCGGGTGACCTCGACCAGCAGGCTGTCGTGCAACTCCTGTGCGCACTCGACGAGGAGATCCGGGCCCGGTACGACGGGCCGCTCGACGACTTCGTAGGGAGACTCGATCCCGGGGAGGTGGCGCCCGGGCGTGGTGCGTTCGTGGTCGCATGGGTGGACGCGGAAGCGGTCGGGTGCGGCGCCGTCCGGCTCCTGGACGACGAGACCGCTGAACTCAAGCGCATGTACGTCGCTCCCGGGTGCCGTCGGCAAGGGATGGCGGGAGCAATCCTCCGGTCCCTCGAAGACCACGCCCGTGCGTTGGGAGCGACTCGCATCGTCCTGGAGACGGTCATCGATCCACCCGCCGCCGTTGCGCTCTACCGTGCGGCCGGGTACGGGGAGATCCCGAAGTTCGGCCCCTACGTCGACTCCGAGATCAGCTTCTGCATGGCCAAGGTCCTCGATGATCGGTGGTAGCCGACGGTCGGGGAGTCCCGATGGGATCGGCCCGGCAGGAGGACCCTGGGCGCGGGAGGCCCACGCCGCGAGTGAGCCGTCAGGACGGCTGGTTCGACGGACGGGCACGGACCGTGTCGTGGATGAGCTTGAACCGCATCGACCAGAATCCGGGCCTCGGCTCGTGAAGCTCGTGCAAGGACCGCAGGAAGCCCGTCGCCAGGACGACGGCGGCCGCGAGCCAGACGATCACCCCGACGGCCAGGATCCACGGCGTCGATCCCAACGACACCACGATGAGGCCTGCGAAGGCGACGGCCAGCCCGACGTACCCCACCCGGAGTGCCCAGACAGCCATCCTCCAGTGTCCGTTGGAATCCAGGTCCGACAGGTCGTCCATACCAGGGATTGTCCCAGAATGCCTGGGGGCGTGCAGGAAGGTGCCGCGCCTGTGACAGGGTCGGCCCACCGAGCCGGCAGGAGCGGTGCTCCCGCTACTTGCCCAGGTGGCGTCGGAAGAAGCGGATCGCCGCCCCGCTGCTCACCGAGAACCCATCGGTGTAGACGCCGAAGTGGTTGCCGGGGACCTCGACGACCTCCAGCAGGGCCGGCCGCGGATCCAGATTCAGGAGCGGACCCGGGGGAGTCAGCTTGTCGTCCGTCGCCGCAATGACGAGGAGGGGAACGTTGGACTTCGTCACGTCATCGATCGGTCGCCATCCGACGACTTCCAGGAATCCAGCGATGAGGAGCTCGTCCCGCCACGCCGGGGCACGTTCCGCCGCCACTGACGTGAAGAAGTGATGAGCGTCATCGTGAAACAGGAGACCGACCCCGTCGGGTGTCCGGGTAGTGGCGGGCACGGTCGCCAGCGGATCAGCGGCGTGTTCGCCGATGAAGTCGATCAGCGTGGCGGATGGCTCGGGACCACCTTCGGCGAGGAAGGGAACCTGTGCCACACCGGCGACCACAGGTAGATCATCGGCACAGAGCGTGATGACGTGACCTCCCGAGAAGCTGGACCCCAGATGCCGATACGGGATGAGTCAACGCTGGGATGAGTGGCGAGCCAGGTGACTGCGTCCCGGTAGCCCAGTTGCTGGACCTGCGGAGAAGGTGATTGCCGTGGGTCGCCGTCGCTGGCGCCAAATCCGAAGTGGTCATAGGCGAGGGTCGTGAATCCAGCCTCGGCGAAGGCGGAGGCATAGTCATCGAGATACATCTCCTTGACCGCGGAGAGACCATGAGCCATCACGATCCCCGGCGATGGCGTCTCCCCGGACTCGTACAGCCAGCCCCGTAGCGTCGTTCCCGCCGAAGGAAACCCGATGTCGATCCGCCCGCTCATGGATTGGACGCTAATCGGCGGGTCCGCTCGGAGCCGGCGACTCCTCGAACGGACGACTGCCCGTCGGGCGATCACCGAGGCTCTCGGCGCATGAACCACAGGTGCGCGGCCAGCATCGGCGACTCGTCAACGACCTCGAATCCGAACCCGTTGTAGAAGCGCACGTTCTCGGGCTTGACGGTCTTCACCCAGGAGACGTCTCCGTGCCCGTCGAACTCCTCGCACAGCAACCGCATCACCGCCCGACCCATCCCCATCGACTGGAATCCCGGCTCCACTCCGACGGGTCCGACGTGCCAGTGGGGCTCCTCCAGATCATGAGCGGCGAGGATCGATCTGAAGTGCATGAGGCGATCAGCGTCGGACGCGTCCGGAGGCGGAGATCCGAGGGTCCTGACCTCTGGCGGCAGTGCCGCACCCACGCAGTGGCCGGGTCCGACCGCGGCAGCAACGCCGAGTACGCCGTCCCCCCGTCGGACCCCGGCGACCCTCGCCCCCTCCAGGGAGCCGACGAACATGCTGCGGAGCATCTCCAGGCGGACGAGGGGGTCGACCGAGACGGCCACCCAGTCCGGATCGTCCCTCAACGCCCGAGCGGCCACGCCGGCGGCCTGTGCGAGCTGATCGGCTTCGGTGAGCCAGAGAACCTCGATGTCTCCCATCGGATGGTTGTACCACCCCGCGACCCGTGTCGGACCGTGGGCCGAGCCCCGCTCGACGGGTGCCATCACGGTGCCATTCAGGGGCAGGGCCCATGCCGGGACCCAGGTCGGCAGCTGCCGTCGGGTGATGCGGCCGGACTCAGCTCTTCAGGATCCCACCGATGATGGAGCCGGCCGTGCTGCCGCCCGAACTCTCCTGCTGGGGCAGGTAGGGGGCGATGGAGTGGGCCAGCTGGGAGATGGGCATCGTCTGGAGCCACACCATGCCCGGCCCGGTGAGTGACGCCAGGAAGAGGGTCTCGGCTCCGAACAGCAGGTTCTTGATGCCCTTCACCATCGTGATCTCGAAGCTCATGCCTGCGTCGAACAGGCCGACGTGACCGGGGATCACCCGGAGGTTCTCCCCGGGGGCGAGGTGGTATTCGACGAGTTCGCCCGAGAGCTCGATCCACGCCGTGCCCTGCCCGGTCACCTTCTGGAGGATGAAGCCGCTGCCACCGAAGATGCCGGCTCCCAGCTTCTGCTGGAAGCCGATCGAGATGTTGACGTCGGAGGTGGCGGCCAGGAACCCGTGCCGGTGCACCAGGTACTCGCGGTCCGGAGCGATGGCCACCGGCCGGATCTCCCCGGGCATCTTGGCCGCGAACGAGACCGTGGACGGTCCACCGGTCGCCTCGTAGCGGGTCACGAACAGGCCGCCACCGGAGACGGTCCGCTTGAGCGCACCCATGACGCCTTTGGACCCGGCGCCCTGGGTGGAGGTGGACATCTGGATACCCGGCGACATCCAGGAGACCTCGCCACCCGGCGAGACGACCGACTGACCTGGCTGGAGGTCCACGTGGAGGACCGGCATGACGGTCCCGTCCACACGGTGGGCGACTTCGGCTGCGGCGTCGACGGCAGCCGGGTCGTCGGGGGACGGGGGCTCCATCGTGGACATGCTCGATCCTCCTGGTCGATGGGCCGGGCGCGCGGCCCGCCATCTCGAAACTGTATCCGTGGCGCCCCGATGTCCAGGGGACCGTGCGGCGACCGGCATCGGCACCGGACCCTCGGGAACGGCAAGTACGCTGGCCCGGTGCCGAACAGCCCGTCCCCCGCGATGGTCGAGCTCGGCCGAGCGGCCGTGGCCGCCGGCCGGGTCGTGGCGCGCTCCTCGTCGGCCACCCGGGACGACGCCCTCCGGTTCGCGGCCGACCTGCTGGAGGAGCGCAGCGCGGCCATCCTCGAGGCCAACGCCATCGACCGGGAACGCGCCACCGGGGCCGGTGCGGACGCCACCTCGCTCGACCGGCTCCGGCTCGACGCCGGGCGGATCGCCGGGATGGCCACCGGCCTGCGGGACGTGGCCACCCTGCCCGACCCGGTCGGCGAGGTGGTCGACGGCTGGGTCCGACCCAACGGCCTGCGGGTCCAGCGGGTGCGGATACCGCTCGGGGTCATCGGCATCATCTACGAGAACCGGCCGAACGTGACCAGCGATGCCGCCGGACTCTGCCTGAAATCGGGCAACGCCGTCCTGCTGCGGGGCTCGTCCGGGGCCATCGCCACCAACCAGGTGGTGGCCGCCGTCCTGCGTGCCGGCCTGGCCAAGGCCGGGCTGCCGGTCGACGCGGTGGGCCTGGTGGAGGACACCACCCGCGAGGGCGCGGTGGCGTTCATGCAGCTCACCGGCATCATCGACTGCCTCATCCCCCGGGGTGGCGCCTCGCTGGTCGCCTCGATCCAGGAGCACGCCACCGTGCCCTATGTGGTCGACGGCATCGGCAACTGCCACGTGTACGTCGACGCCGCCGCCGACCTCGACATGGCCGAGTCCATCGTCGTCAACGCCAAGACCCAGCGGCCCGGCGTCTGCAACGCCGCCGAGTCCCTGGTCGTGCACCGGGATGTGGCCGACGAGTTCCTGCCCCGGGTGGCCGCCGCGCTCGACGGGGTCGTACTTCGGGGCGACGAGGCGACCCGCGCCGTCCTGCCCGGGATCGGGGTCGCCACCGAGGAGGACTTCGCCGCCGAGTTCCTCGGCCTGACGCTGAGCATCGCCACGGTCGACGACCTCGACGCCGCCATCGACCACATCACCCGGTACGGGTCGGGCCACACGGAGGCCATCGTCACCCGGGACATCGGGGCCGCCGGCCGCTTCACCACCGAGGTGGACGCCGCCGCGGTCGTGGTCAACTCCTCGACCCGCTTCGTGGACGGCGCCGAGCTCGGCCTCGGCGCCGAGATCGGCATCTCCACCCAGAAGCTCCACGCCCGCGGGCCCATGGGCCTCCGCGAGCTCACCTCCATCAGATTCGTCGTCACAGGAACAGGCCAGGTGCGTACATGAGCAGTGACCAGACCCACATCGCCCCGGGCGAGGAGATCACCTCGGGGTTCCCGGAAGCGGGTCCACCACGGTTCGACTCGATCGACGCCGTGCGCACCGGGCTGGCCAGCGTGGACTACCTGGCCGACGACGGGATCTCCGGCGTGGTCTACCTGGCCGACCGGCTCGCCAAGCCGGTGCTGGTCGAGGGGCCGGCCGGGACCGGCAAGACCGAGCTGGCCAAGTCGGTGGCCCGGCTCACCGGCAGCCGCCTCATCCGGCTCCAGTGCTACGAGGGGCTCGACGAGTCCAAGGCCCTCTAAGAGTGGAACTACAAGAAGCAGCTCCTGCGGATCCAGGCCGACTCCGGCCAGTCCTGGCAGCAGCTCGAGGAGGACATCTTCAGCGAGGAGTTCCTCCTCACCCGTCCGCTGCTCGAGGCCATCAAGTCGACCGAGCCGGTGGTGCTGCTGATCGACGAGGTCGACCGCGTCGAGCTCGAGACCGAGGCCCTGCTGCTCGAGATCCTCTCGGAGTACCAGGTGTCGATCCCCGAGCTGGGCACCGTGCGCGCCAGCCAGATCCCACTGGTGTTCCTCACCTCGAACAACACCCGGGAGCTGTCCGAGGCGCTCAAGCGGCGCTGCCTCTACCTGCACATCGACTACCCGGGACTGGAGCGTGAGCGGCTGATCATCGAGACCCGGGTGCCCGGCATCAGCCAGGCCCTGGCCGACCAGGTGGCCCGCATCGTGCGGTCGATCCGCTCGCTCGACCTGAAGAAGGCCCCGTCGGTGTCCGAGACGCTCGACTGGGCCCGGACCCTGGTGGTGCTGGGGGTCGAGTCGATCGACGCCGAGCAGGCCAAGGACACGCTGCACATCCTGCTCAAGTACCGGTCGGACATCGACCGGGCGTCCAAGGAGCTGGCCGGCCTGGACACCACGGGCTGAGTCGGGGCGACCGTGCTGGACCTCCTGACCGGATTCGTGGGTGAGCTGCGTGCCGCCGGCATCCCGGTGTCGCTGTCGGAGCACCTCGATGCCGCCGAGACGCTCAAGCACGTGCCGCTCGAGGACCGGGAGGCGATCAAGTACACGCTCGGCGCCAGCCTGGTGAAGTCGTCCACGCACTGGCCCGCCTACGAGACGGCCTTCGAGATCTACTTCAGTCTGCGGGGCCCGGGCTACGCCATCGATGGTCAGGACGACGAGTCCGGGGCGGACACCGAGGCCGACGACGAGGGGTCGGGCCAGCCCGGCCAGGGCGGCCGCCAGGGCAAGGGGCGGGGCGGCGGCGGTGGTGAGGGGATGACCCCCGAGGAGCTCGCCGACATGCTCTACAAGGCGCTGCTGGGCGCCAACAACTCGATGATCCAGGCCGTGGCCCGCCAGGCGGTCAGCCGCTACGGGGGGATGGAGGCCGGCCGTCCCGTCGGGGGCACCTACTACCTCTACCGCACGCTGCGGAACCTCGACCTCGACAAGGTCATGGAACGGCTCATCGACCAGGCCCGCCAGGCCACCTCGGCCGAGAACGCCGGGGACGGCCACCACGGACCCGACGTGACGCTCACCCCGCTCGAGGAGCGCCTGCTGCGCGACGAATACCAGTCCCGCATCGATCAGCTGCGCAAGGAGATCGAGAGCGAGATCCGGCGCCGGCTGGTGGCCGACCGGGGGAGCGAGGCGCTGGCCAAGTCGATCCGCAAGCCGTTACCCGAGGACATCGATGTCATGCACGCCACCCGGGACGAGCTGGTGGCGCTGCGCAAGTCCCTCGCCCCGCTGTCGCGCAAGCTGGCCGTGCGCCTGGCCCGCAAGCGCCGACACGGGCGCAAGGGGCCGCTCGACTTCCGTTCCACGGTCCGCCACTCGCTGTCGACGGGCGGGGTGCCGGTGGAGCCCCGCTTCCGGTACCCGCGGCCGTCGAAGCCGGAGATCATCGTCATCGCCGACATCTCGGGTTCGGTGGCCAGCTTCGCCCGGTTCACCCTCCACCTGGTCCACGCCATCAGCTCGCAGTTCTCCAAGGTCCGCAGCTTCGTGTTCATCGACGGGATCGACGAGGTCACCAGCTACTTCGAGGGGGTCGACGATCCGGCCGAGGCGGTGCACCGGATCAACACGGAGGCCGACGTGGTCTGGGTCGACGGGCACTCCGACTACGGGCATGCGCTCACCGTGTTCTGGGAGCGGTGGGGCGAGGAGATCACCCCCCGCACCAGCGTGCTGCTCCTCGGTGACGCAAGGAACAATTACCACGCCTCGGGCTCGTGGGTCATCAAGGAGATCCGGGCCCGGGCCCGGCACGTCTACTGGCTCAACCCCGAGCCCCGTGCCTACTGGGATTCCGGTGACTCCATCGTGGGCGAGTACGCCAACCATTGCGACGAGGTCGTCGAGTGCCGCACCCTGCGCCAGCTCGAGCACTTCGTCGGCGAGCTGGCGTGACCGGCTTCGACGCACTGGCCGGTGCGGGCACCGGCGCACCCGAGGGCCCGTCGCCCGAGGCCCCGCCGCCCGGCATCCGGACCATGGGCCCGAGCGCCCCTTCGGCCACCACGATCGTGCTCGTGCGTCACGGCGAGGCCGTGTGCAACGTGACGGGGGTGTGCGGTGGACCGATCGGCTGCACCGGTCTGACCGACCGCGGCCGGTCCCAGGTGGCCGTGCTGCGGGACCGGTTGACGCAGACCGGCGAGCTGGCCGGGGCCGACGCCCTGTACGCCAGCATCCTGCCCCGGGCGGTCGAGACGGCGACGATCCTGGCCCCCGCGCTGGCCGCGGCGGGAGACACGGGTGTGCCCGGCGATCCGCCGGCCGTGGTGGACGAGTGCGGGTTCTGCGAACTCCATCCCGGCGAGGCCGACGGCCTGGACTGGTCGGCGTTCGCCGAGCGGTTCGGCAACCCGGACTGGGACACCGACCCGGACCGCCCGATCGCTCCGGGCGGGGAGAGCTGGACCGGATTCGTCCGGCGGGTGGCGGACATGCTCGACACGGTGGCCGCCCGGCACCCGGGCGAGCTGGTGGTGGTGGCGTGCCACGCCGGGGTGGTCGAGGCCTCGCTGCTGGCCAAGACGCCGGTGGTCGACGGTCTGGACGGGGCCCGCATGCAGCTGCGCACCCAGCACGCCTCGCTCACCACCTGGGAGGTCGACGGGGGCCGGTGGAAGCTCCTCGGCTACAACGACGGGGCCCACCACCTGGGCACCGGGGGCATCGGCGGCAGCGCCGAGGGCGTCACCGCCTCGGGCCGGTCGTGGATGAGCGTGGGTACCGGTCGACGCATCGGCTGAGTGCGTCCGTAGGCGGGCGGCGGGGCCGGGGATGGCAGACTCGGACCATGGCCGACTTCGAGCTCCGCTTCCGGAAGCGGCCCGGTCCGATCGCCAGGATGCTGGGCACCATCGGCGAGGCCGCCCTCCTGCAGTCGCTCGGGGACCAGGAGCTCGACGAGCCGGAGCCGAAGGTGGTCTGGCACACCGAACGGTCCGCCGCCCTGCGGTCCCTGGCCTTCGAGCTGGCCGAGGCCGGCACGGACGAGAGGGAGGCGGTGGAGGAGCTGGCCCGGGCCGCCGGCCGGCACCCCAAGGAGCTCCGGCGGGCGGCCGCCACCGTCCGTGCCGAGGGCCTGGCCGTGGAGGATGAGACGGGCTGTCGGGTCGACCGGCTGCTCGTGGCGGCGGCCACCGGTGGGGAGGTCGAGCCGGTGACGCCCGACGAGGCGGCCTGGTTCGCCCAGGTGCGTGCGCTGGCGGCGCTGCCGATCGCCGCGGGCTTCGCCGCCCTGGCGGCACAGGAGCCCGAGCTGGTCGTGCTGGCCGACCAGGTCCGGTGGGCAGACGGGACACCCGGACCCGACGGAGGCCATGACGGGATCGGCGACGAGGGACCGGTCGACAGGGTGGACCGCGGTCTGGATGCCGTCACCGGGCGGACGTCGTCACGGCTGGTCCGGACCCGTGCGGCCCGACGCATCGCCCGCGACCACCTCCTGTCGATCTCCGGGCCACTGGCCACGTAGTTCGACGGAAGGCAGACTCGTCGCATGTGGCTGACAGCGGTGGCACTCGGACTGCTGGTGGTGGTCGCCTTCTGGGTGGCACTCTTCCTGGCCGCTCGGCACCTGCCTCCGGGCAGGGCCCGGGAATGGGTGGCCTTCGCCCCCAACCGCGTGATCCTCATCCGACGCCTGCGCCGGGACCATCGGCTGCCCGTGCGGGGTCGCATCGCACGCGGCCTGGCGTTGGCCTACCTGGTCTCCCCGGTCCAGCTCCTCCCCAACGTCATCCCGGTGGTGGGCCAGACCGACGACGTCCTGGTGCTGATGGCCGCGCTCCGCTACACGTGCCGGCACCTCCCCCGGGGAGCGGTGGAGGAGGCCTGGCCGGGAGATCCCCGGTACCTCGACCGGCTGCTGGGTGCTCCGATCGCCGCGTCCGACGACGACCGGGCCGTCGATGTCGGGCCCTCCGACCCGCCGCCGGTCGCCTGTGCGGCGCCCATCGCCTCCGGTGGTGGCGACGCGAGGCGCAACGGGGTCCACGCCACCGGACCGCGGTGCAACCGGTCGGGCTGAGTCGGTGACCGCGGATCATCGACATGGCCCGACCGTGCGGGGCCGACGGTGAACGCGGCGGTCGCCGGACTGCTGACCGGCCTGTCGCTCATCGTGGCGATCGGCGCACAGAACGCCTATCTCCTTCGACTGGGCCTCACTCGTCAGCACGTCGGAATGGCCGTGATCATCTGTGCCGCATCGGACGTCCTCCTGATCCTGCTCGGGATCGGCGGGATCGGCCGGGTCGCCCGCTCGTTCCCCGGGGTCCTGGAAGTGCTCAAGTGGGTCGGCGTGGCCTACCTGGGGGGCTATGCGCTCCACTCCTTCTGGAGAGCGAGCCGGCGCGAGGTACTGCTGCCGTCCGAGGCCGAACGCCCGTCGGCGAGGGCCGTCGTCCTCACGACGCTGGGGTTCACATTCCTGAATCCGCACGTCTACCTGGACACCGTCCTGCTGCTCGGGTCCATCGGCAAC
>Ga0302267_10007967_pt1 | contig 10208 bp, 10 predicted proteins | sample III_Bog_E1_3_FD_194555 | JGI IMG/M metagenome (GOLD analysis project Ga0302267, IMG submission 194555) | Peat permafrost microbial communities from Stordalen Mire near Abisko, Sweden - III_Bog_E1_3 | ecosystem: Environmental > Terrestrial > Soil > Wetlands > Peat | place: Sweden: Abisko... | reverse complement strand
GCTGGCCGGCCGGATCACGCGACGCTTCGTGGCCGAGGCCTCGTCCTCCTTCGAGGGCCGGATCGACTCGAGCGGTGCGGCCGATGGGCGGGGTGGGGCGGGCGGATGACCGCGACGACCGGCGACCGGACGCCACCGGTGGTCCTCACCATCGCCGGGTCCGACTCGGGTGCCGGTGCCGGGATCCAGGCCGACCTGAAGGCCATGAGCGCTCTCGGGGTCTTCGCCACCACCGCCGTCACCGCGGTCACCGCCCAGAACAGCGCCGCCGTCACCGCCGTCCACGCCCTGCCCACCGAGTTGGTGGCCGCCCAGATCGACGCCGTGCTCGACGACTTCACCGTGATGGCCACCAAGACCGGCATGCTGGCCACGACGGAGACCGTCCGCCTGGTGGCGGAACGGGCGACGACCGGCGACCTCCCCTCGCTGGTGGTCGACCCGGTGATGGTGGCCTCGACCGGGCGCCGGTTGCTCGACGACGAGGCCGTCGACGCCTACCGCCACGGACTCGTCCCCCGGGCCCTGGTGGTCACCCCGAACCTGTTCGAGGCGGCCATCCTGGCGGGGGTGGAACCGGTCGACGACGCTGACACGGACACCATGGTGGAGCTGGCCCGACGGGTCCACGGGCTCGGCGCCACCTGGGTCCTCGTAAAGGGTGGGCACCTTCCCGGGGTGCACGGTCCCGGGAGCGGTGCGGCACCCGACCAGGTGGCCGACGTGCTGTTCGACGGGACCGAGGTCACCGTGTTGGCCCAGGCGCGTGTCACGACGCGCAACAACCACGGCACCGGGTGCAGTCTGGCCTCCGCCATCGCCGCCCTGCTGGCCTCCGGACACGACGTCCCGGTGGCGGTCGCCCGGGCGAAGGCGTTCGTCCACGAGGCACTGGTGGGTGCGGCCGGGTGGGACCTCGGAAACGGACACGGCCCCCTCGATCCCTTCGGCTGGTCGCGTGGCTGACCTCCGACCCGTGGACGCGACAGAGGCCGGGTCGTGTGACCCGGCCTCCGTCTCCCCCGGAATCCCCCGGTTACTTCTCGGGCGGCTCGATCCTCTGGACCCGAGCGCCCTCCCCCAACAGATGGCTGGAGTACTCCTGCCATCGACCGTCGCATTGTGCGGTATTGAGGGCTCAATGTAAACAGATCGTGAACGGGTTTCCCTCTGCGTGGTCCTTTGCCCACAGAGGGTGTCCATATGGGCATCCTGACGTGGTGCACCGGCGCCCGGTCGGCCCCGTGCGGGACCCCGGTACCGTTGGCCCATGACATCCTCGGTCCCCCACCGCCTGGCTCAGCTGGTCGCTCTCGGTCGGATCGGGATCGGCTGCACGGCCCTCGCGGCCCCCACCCTCATGACCCGCCCCTGGATCGGCGACGGTGCCGCCGACGACGATGCCCGACTGCTGGCCCGCACCATGGGCGGGCGGGACCTGGCCCTGGGCATCGGCACCCTGCGGGCGCTCAGCGTCGATCCCGCCGAGGCCCGTCCGTGGGTGGCCCTGGCCGGAGGGGCCGACGCCGTGGACGCCGTCGTCACACTGCTGGCCTTCCGCCGGTTGCCGCGCCTGACCCGCTGGGGCATCCTGGCCTCCACCGTGGGGGCCGCCGTGGTGTCCTTCGGCGTGGCCCGCTCCCTCGAACCGTCGAACCCGCCGGCTGCACCGCCGGCCGCCCCGGTCTGAACGGACGGTGATCCCGGGCGGACACCGCGCCCGCCGTGGTTCCCGCCGTGGTTCCCGCCGTGGTCCCCGCCAGGCGCCCCGGTAGGATGCCTCCCATGGTGACCACGCCGCAGCAGGCCGCGACACCCGTCGGCGGCGGACCGGGCGACCCGGGCGGCCCCGACGACACCGGAACCGACAACATCCCGCCGGCTCCGTCCTACGAGCCGATGTCCATCAAGGGTCCGGCGTTCATCGTCCTGGGCCTCGCCGTGGTGATCCTCCTCGGCGGGGTGGCGGCGGCGGCGCTGACGACCACGACCAACCCCACCTTCACCATCCAGCGCGTGACCCTCTCGGACGGCACGAACGTCGCCCTCGTCCCGGCCACCCACAAGTTCCACGCCATCATCAGCGACGGTGAGCCACCGGACGACATCATGGGCAACATCGGGATCCCGAGCGAGTCGAAGATCGTCGCCACCGTCAACTCCGACCAGGGCACCGCCCAGTTCGACCGCACGGTCAAACTGACCAGCCAGCTGGCCCAGTCCCAGGTCTCCGAGGCCTACCACCGGATGCTGACCGCGACCGGATGGAAGGTCATCTTCCAGGGGTCCGCCCCCCAGTCCGTCAGCGGATCCACCGAGGTGCTGGCCACGCACGGCAGCAGCGACGGGTTCTACTGGGAGATCGGTGTCGTCGTGTCCCCCACCACGGCCACCGGGTTCACCCCGTACTCGGTCGAGATCTTCGAGACCCCCGACGGCAACTGATCCCCGTCGACCGCGGTCCCGGCTCCCCCGTCGCCGGGATCGGGGACGGTGTCGAGCGGATCCTCCGCCCGTCGGAACATCCAGGACCACAGGAACAGGTTGATCGGGTAGAGCAGGTACCCCACCCGGGTGGCCGGAGCCACCAGGATGGCCACCAACATGACCCAGCCCGTCACCGACGCCACGGCGGCCGCGTCGCGCGGCGGGTGGCGCCACAGGTAGCGGGCGAGGACGGCCAGGCCCACCACGCCCACAACGACCACATAGGGGCGGTGGATGCCGGGGAAGGCCGCCACCAGCAGGTGTCCGGGCAGGGCGCTGGCCGCCGGGGACGCCACGCCCGCCAGCCCGAGCGGGAACCGGATCACGTTGTCCACGAAGGCCGACGGGTTGTGCAGGGCCACCGGGAACACCACGGGCACGACCAGGGCCGCCACGGCGATGACGTAGCGGCCGACGGCCCGCCGGCCCTGGCGGTCACCGACGGCGAAGATGGCCAGCAGCACCACGGGCCAGGCCGTGAACTTGAGCGTGCTGGCCGCGCCGAGGGCCAGTCCGGCCAGCACGGGACGCCGGCGTTGCAACGCCACCAGTCCGAGCAGCATCAGCGCCGCCACCGGCATGTCGTCGCCGCCCGTGGCGAGCGGCAACGCCGCCGTCGGTAGGGCGGTCAGGGCCTGGAAGGCCCGTCCCCGGGCGTCGCTGGGCGGCCGGATCCGGCTGAGGGCGATCAGGGAGACGATGACGGTGAACAGGAGGAACTGGATCCGGGCGTCGGTCAGTCGGGCCTCGACCTTGCTCCCGCTCGAGAAACCGAAGATGACCATGCCCGGCAGGTACGGGTAGTAGAGCTCGTAGACCGGGATGGCGCTCTGGCGGATCAGGATGTGACCGTTGCGGTCGACCACCCGGTAGGGGTCCTCGCCGTGGGCGGCCCGGATGCCGGCGCGTTCGACCACCAGGACCTCGGGCTGGACGTGGAGCGAGGCGTCGCCGTGGCTGGCCCACGTCACCTCGAGGGCCAGCGGGACGACGGTGGCCCCGAGCAGGACGATGGCGAACGCCGTCAGGCGGGCGGCCCGCCATCCGGGCCCGTTCACCAGGGCACCCGCGGCCGCGGCCGACGCCCGTCGGCGGCGCCGGGCGACGACCACCATGAACAGGGTGCCGGCGGCATAGGGGCCGACGGCCAACCTCCCCCACTCGCGGTAGAGCGGGATGCTGGCGGCGAGGGCGGTGGCCGCGGCGAACACGGTCGACATGCCGTAGAGGAGGACGTCGCGGCGGTCGGCCGACAGGCTGCGGAGCCAGGCCACGAAGTTCGCCCATCCCCCCTGGACCCGTGGATACCGGCCGGCCGTGGTCGCCTCAGGCACGGATCCCCCCGACCGGGTCGAACAGCCGACGGTAGAAGCCGAGCTCCGCCTCGAGGGCGGCCTCGATGGTCTCCGCCCGGCGGAAGCCGTGGGACTCGCCGTCGAACACGATGAGCTCGACGTCGGTCCCGCCGGCCCGGAGACGCTCGGCGAACCGTTCCGCTTGATCGAGCGGGACGATCGGGTCGTCGGCCCCCTGGAGGAGGAGTACCCGGCCCACCAGGTCGGCCGCATGGTGGATCGGCGAGCGGTCCCGGTAGACGTCGACGGTCTCGGGGAGGGGGCCGACCAGTCGGTCCATGTAGCGGGACTCGAAATCGTGGGTGTCTCGTGCCAGGGCCTCGAGGTCGGTCACGCCGTACCAGGCCACGGCACCGGCGAAGACCCGGGACCGGATCAGGGCGGCCAGGGCCGTCAGACCGCCGGCACTGCCGCCCCGGATGGCCAGGCGGGACCCGTCGACGAGCCCGTCCTCGGCCAGGGCCCGGGCGAAGGCCACGCAGTCGTCCACGTCGCCCTCGCCCCACGTGCCCGCCAGCAGGTCCCGGTAGTGCCGGCCGTAGCCGGTGCTGCCCCGGTAGTCGACGGCGGCGACGGCGATCCCCCGGCTGGTGAGGAACTGGACCGTCGGGTCGTAGCCCGGTTCGGAGGCGGCCGTCGGGCCACCGTGGCAGAACACCACCAGGGGCGGCGGTGCGCCGTCGTCGATCGACACGTCGGGATTCGTCGGGGGGAAGAAGAGGCCGGGTACGCGGTGGTCGCCCACCACCGCCGTCCGGGGCACCGAGTGCGACGCCCGATCCGGTGGTGTCTCGACGGCCGGAGGAGCCGACAACCTCTGCGGCGGGCGCGACCCGTCGAGGGTCACGGCGAACACGGCGTGGGCCTCGGTCGGGGTCGTGCCGTGGACCACCACCGAGGTGGCGTCGGGCCGGACCACGCCCGCCAGGGAGACGCACGGCTGGTCCACCCCGGTGCGGGTCCACGGGCCGGCGTCCGGACCCGACGACGGCGGGCGCAGCACGACGAGCCGGTCCCGGCCCCCCGTGCCCACGCGGGCCGCCAGCGAGCCGTCGGGGCCCTCGTCGAAGGTGTGGAGCCCGAAGACCCAGTCGGGCCCGTGGAACTCCTCTTCCGTCCGCGGGTCCACCAGCGCCACCACCGGCACCGGCGACTCCCGCGGGTCGGACCAGGCCCCCGGGGCCACGCGGTAGGGCAGCCACCACCCGGTCCGGTCGTCGACGAAGACCAGGCCCCCGTCGGCCATCCACCGGGGTTGACCGACCGCCACCCCGTTCCCACCGGCCACCTCGGTGACCGGACCGAGCTGGAGTCCGTCGGGGCCTTCGGACAGCGGGGCCACGACCAGGCGCGCCGCGTCCCACGGCATGTCCGGGTGGCCCCAGGTGCACCAGGCCAGCCATCGACCGTCGGGGGACGGCCGGGGTGCGGCCACGAACCCGCCCCGGTCGACCAGGACGACGGTCGCCGTCGACCCGTCGGTGGGCACGGCCACCACCCGGTGCACGGCGGAGGCTCCCGTCACCTCCTCCTGCACGGACACCAACCACCGGCCGTCGGCGGTCGTCCGCCCGTCGGCGTGGCGCACCGGGCCCGACCCGGTCGAGTTCAGCCGCACGGGGTCCCCGGTCGCTCCGATGGGTGCGCCGGCGGCTCCGGCGGTCGGTCGGACGTCGACCCGGTACCAGTCCTGGTCGTCCTGGTCCACGTAGTACAGGACGCCGTCGGCCACGGTGGCCGCCCCTCCCCCGTACTCGTGCACCCGGCTGCGGACACTGACCCCCGGAGGCGACACATCGGTCCGCACCACGGGGACGTCCGCCCCCGGATCGACCCCCACCACGACCTGGCGACCACCTTCGCCGGGCCGGGACTCGGTCCAGTACACCCAACCCCGGTCGGCCTGCAGACCGGCCCGGGACACCTTGCCGGAGGCCACCTGGGCGGCGGTCCACGCGGACGGCCACCATCCGGCCCGGGGGGCGGTCGGGGCGTGTCGGTGCACCGCCGCGACCCCGGTTGCGTCCTCGTAGCTCATGGAATCTGTACCGTATCTTGGATGACCCCGACCGCTCCGTCTTCCCCCTCCGCCGCGCCGGACGCGGCTCCCACCGCGCCCGACGGACCCTTTCCCGCCTTCCTGGTCACCACGGACGCCGACCAGGTCACCGCCGGTGTCTCGACGCTGACCGTCGACGATCTGCCCGCCGGCGAGGTGCTCGTGGCCGTGTCGTGGTCGGCGGTCAACTACAAGGACGGGATGGTCACCCGTCCGGGGAACCGGGTGGCCCGGACGTCACCCCTGGTGCCCGGGGTGGACCTGGTGGGGACCGTCGTGGCCTCGGCTGATCCGACGTTCGCCGTGGGTGACGACGTCATCGCCCACGGCTACGACTTCGGGGTCGCCCGCCACGGCGGATTCGCCGCCTACGCGCGGGTCCCGGCCGAATGGGTGGTGCCGCTGCCTCCGGGGCTGAGCCCCCGGCGGGCCGCCGTGTTCGGGACGGCCGGGTTCACCGCCGCCCTGTCGTTGCACCGGCTCGAGCACCACGGACTGGTACCCGGCGCCGGACCGGTGCTCGTGACCGGGGCGTCAGGTGGTGTCGGGGGTATGGCCGTGGCGCTCGCCGCCGCCCGGGGCTACGAGGTGGTGGCGAGCACCGGGCGTACCTCCGAGGCGGACTACCTGGTGGGACTCGGGGCGTCGGACGTCATCGGGCGGGACGACCTCGTCGTCGCTCCCGAACGCACGCTGGGTCCCGAGCGGTGGGCCGGGGCCATCGACTGCGTGGGGGGCGCGACCCTGTCGGCCGTGCTGCGCACCCTGCGCTACGGGGCGGCCGTGGCGGCCAGCGGGCTCACCGGGGGGAACTCGTTCGAGACCTCGGTCTTCCCGTTCATCGTGCGCAACGTGGCACTCCTCGGTATCGACACCGTCCTCACCCCGATCGAGGAGCGACGGGCCGTGTGGACCGGCCTGGCCGACGGCGTCCCCGCCGAGGTGATCGACACCCTGGTCGACGGCGAGGTCGACCTCACCGGGGTCGCCGGCGTGCTGGACGACATCCTGGCCGGACGGGTGCGGGGTCGTATGCTCGTGCGACCGACGGTCTGAACTCCCCGGAACTCGGCCCCGGGTCGGCACGGATCAGCCCGGGTCGGAACGGATCAGCCCGGGTCGGAACGGATCAGGAGGAGAAGTCCTCCGGACGGATGCTGTCGAGGAAACTCCGGAACTCCCCGACGATCTCCTCGGGATTGCCCGATTCCTCCGTCGCGTCGTCGTCCGAGGAGTCGTCGTCCTCTTCCTCCTCGTCGACCGCCAACATGATCCCCTCGGCGTCCATCAGATCGTCGGCCACGAAGAGCGGCGCTCCGGTGCGCACGGCCACGGCCACGGCATCGGAGGGTCGCGACGACACCGGGACCTCACGGCCCTCGGTGCGCAGCACGATGTCCGCGTGGTAGGTGCTGGAGCGGAGTTCGGTCACCACCACCCGGATCACGTCGGCCCCGAGGGACTCGAGCAGGTCGCGGATGAGGTCGTGGGTCATCGGGCGGGGTGTGTCCATCCCCTGGAGGGCGAAGGCGATCGCCGTCGCCTCGGGGGCGCCGATGAAGATGGGCAGCGTCCGCCCGAGGCCTTCGGTCTCCTGGAGCAGCAGGACCGGCGTGTTCGACTGGAGATCCACCCGAACCGCACGGAGCCGCACTTCGACCATGACCCAAACCTACTCGCCGAGGTCCCGACATGCGACGGCGCGCAGGGGACGACCCGCGGGACCGGGGCCCGATACGACCTCTGCCGACGTGGCGTTCAGAGGATGTCGCGCAGATCGGTCCGCAGCAACGATGCCTTGAGCTGCTGGCCGAGATGGGACAGCTCCTCGGCCGTCCGGGTGGCCCGGGCCCGGGCTTCCGGATTGCGCTGGCGGACCATCGGGATCACGATCTGCTCGATGAACCCGGCCTCGCGGTCGGCGGCGTTCTTGTAGAGGCGCAGGTGACGGGCCTCGATGCCGTATGAGGCGAACGCGGCAGCGAGGTTGGCGACGGCCAGGGCCTCCTCGTCGAAGAACTCGACGCCGGCGGCCACGTTGGCCGACAGCAGTCCGTACTCCTGGAGTTCACCGATCCCCTCGGGCGTGAGCCCACTGGCGGCACACAGGTCGTCGAGCGACAACGAGGCACCGCCCAGTCCGGTGCTGGAGACGGTGGGCTCGCCCGGCGCGCCTCCGCCGCTTCCACCGGAAGCTGCGGTCGCTGCGGTGGTCCCCGTCGTCGCCGTCGTCGCGGCCGCGGCCTTCGAGCGGGCGGGAGCACCCGCGGCCCGGCGGCCCGGGGCCTTCGACGCCTTGGCCGGCGGTGGGTCGGTGTCCGACGCCGGCGCGGCGTGTCCGGTCGGTCCCGGTGCGGCCGCACCGTTGGAGGCGCCGTTTGTCGCCACCGCGGCCGGTGCCGGGGAGGGGGTCGCAGACGGCGTGGCGTCGACCGACGGTGAGGCGGTCAGGCCCGAGGGCGTGGCGAGTGAGGCCCGGTGGGCACGGTGGGCCGGCGACGCGTCGGACGTGACCGCGGAGGTGGCCGGTGCCGCCGCGGCTGCGGTCCGCGCCGGGGCGCGGTGGCGCACCGCCTCGATGCCGGGCAGCCCGGACGACGGTTCGCCGGCACCGTCACCGTCGATGGCCCTCGCGTCGGCGCCCACCAGCACCGTCGCCTCCTCGGGGACCGGCTCGGACGCGTCGTCAGCGGCCACGGTGGGTTGCGCAGCTGCGGCCGCCGGTGCCGCACTGTCGCCCGACACCGGGGTGCCCCCGTCCTCGTCGTCCAGTCGGTCCTTGATCACCTTGAGGGGCAGGAAGTGTTCGCGCTGTTGGCGTAACACCCAGCGCAGGCGCTCGACGTCGTGCTCGTAGAACTTGCGGTAGCCCGACGGGGTCCGCTCGGGATTGACCAGGCCCTGGCTCTCCAGGAAGCGGATCTTCGAGATGGTGACGTCGGGGAACTCCTGGCGCAGGAGGGTCAGCACGTCCCCGATCGACAGGTACGAGCGCGCACTCACTCGGACGCCCCGCGGAGGTAGACCAGCTTGAACTTGCCGACCTGGACCTCGTCGCCACTGGCGAGGACGGTCTCTTCGATCCGCACCCGGTTGACGTAGGTCCCGTTGAGGGAGCCTGCATCGTGCACGGTCGTCACCTGGTCCTCGGTGACGAAGACGGCGTGGCGACGCGAGACGGTGATGTCGTCCAGGAACACGTCGGAGTCCGGGTGGCGCCCGACCGTCGTCTCGCGCTGCTCGAGCGGGAAGCGGGCACCTTCGTCGCTCCCCCGACGGACCACCAGCAGGCCCACGCCACGGGGCAGCTCGATGCGGCCCAGCGGGCCCGCACCGTCGGTCGCCTCACCCGGCTCGTCCACCGGGGCGACCGACACCGAGGTGTCCGGCGCCGTCGTCACCATGGACGCGCCGCACGAGGAGCAGAAGTTCACGCCCTCGGGATTCTGGTGGCCGCACTGGTGACAGAACACGTGATCCAACGTAGTCGCTCCCGGCGATCGGCTCCCGAGGAGTACGCCGGTGGTGGAGCTCAACCTTCGGTCAGCTGCCGGTAGGCGGCAGCGTCGAGCAAGGCGTCCAGCGCGGCCGGGTCGGTCGGGGTGATCTCGCAGATCCATCCCTCCCCGTAGGGGTCGGCGTTGAGCTGCTCGGGGGCGTCGGACAACAGGGCGTTGACCGCCACCACCTCCCCGGCGACCGGTGCGTAGATCTCGGAGACCGACTTCGTCGACTCGACCTCGCCGATCATGCCCCCCGAATCGACCGTGGTCCCCGGTGTCGGGAGGTCGACGAAGACCACGTCGCCGAGGGCGTCCTGGGCGTAGTCGGTGATGCCGACGCGGATGCGTCCGTCGTCCGCCCGCGCCCACTCGTGGTCACTCGAATAGCGCAGATCCTCGGGCACGTTCATGGCGACCGACCCTACCTGACCGGCGACGGGTGCGCCTCCTGGCGACGGCCCCCGCCGGGCCGTCCGGCGTCAGTGGAGCAGCTGCTCCAGGCGGGTGGTGTACTCCTGGACCCGAGCCTCGGCACGCGAGGCACTCGGGGCCTCGGCCCACACGTGGGTCAGCGGCTCCTCGGGGTCGGGCAGGACCAGGGCCCACCCGTCGTCCTCCAGCACCTTGACGCCGTCGACGAGCACCAGCTCGCGTCCCTGGGACCGCTCCACCAGGGTCCGCATCAGCATCCCCTTCTGGTCCCAGGGGGTGTGGACCGACTGGTGGGCGATGCGCACCGGGGGCATGGAGGCCACGAGCTCGGACAGTGTGCGGCCCGTCGAGGTCAGCAGCGAGATCAGGTTC
>Ga0302267_10007952_pt1 | contig 10218 bp, 8 predicted proteins | sample III_Bog_E1_3_FD_194555 | JGI IMG/M metagenome (GOLD analysis project Ga0302267, IMG submission 194555) | Peat permafrost microbial communities from Stordalen Mire near Abisko, Sweden - III_Bog_E1_3 | ecosystem: Environmental > Terrestrial > Soil > Wetlands > Peat | place: Sweden: Abisko... | reverse complement strand
GGGTCAAGATGAACGCCAAAGTGCGGCGCCCTTGACACCCAAATCCTCACCACAGGAGATCTTTGCGCCGTTTTCAAGAAAAGCAGCCGAAAAAGAGTATTGACAAAGCCGACGCTGTCATACACGGTGCTACAGTCCGGCCATTGCACTACATTCCGGCCATTACACGATCATGGGGTCACGGTACGAGCCGCAAAAACAACGGCGCGGTGCCAGAGGGCGCCCAGGTGGGGCACGCAGTTTTTTCGTATTCGTTTCTGGCCGGAACGGCAGGCAGGCCCCGGCCTTGTAAAATCATCCTGAAACCTGCCTCAGTCCGGCTTGGGAGGCCCATTGCTTTACTGGCTGCTCTACCAAAAGCTTTACCCGTTCTTTCACCCGTTCCGCATCTTTCGCTACCTCACGTTTCGCACCGCCTTCGCTTCCGGTACGGCGCTGCTGATTGCGCTGTTCATTGGCCCTTACGTGATCCAGAAGCTGCGCGAGTTCCAGATCGGCCAGTTCATCCGCGAGGATGGGCCGCAGTCTCACCTGAAGAAGTCCGGCACGCCCACCATGGGCGGCGTACTGATCCTCATCGCCATCCTGCTGCCCACCGTTCTGTGGTCCGATCCCGCCAACCCCTTTGTCTGGATTACGGTTTTCTCCACGCTCGCTTTCGGCGCCATCGGCTTTGCCGACGACTACATCAAGGTGGTGCAGCGGCGCAACCTGGGCCTGACGGCGCGCGCCAAGCTGTTCTACCAGGGGCTGGCCGGAGCCGCCGTGGCCATTGCGCTGGTGGTTCTGCAGGCGTTTGGCAAGTTCTCTACGCAGTTGACGGTTCCGTTCATCAAGAGCTGGCACCCCGATCTGCTTTGGCACTGGGGCGGTTCGCTGCCCCACCTGGGCTTTCTGGCGTTCTTGCCGTTCGTCGCGTTTGTCATCTTCGTGCTGATGGGCTCATCCAACGCCGTCAACCTGACCGACGGGCTGGACGGGCTGGCCATCGGCTGCACCATCATTGCCGCCGGCGCGCTGGCCGTGCTCACCTACGTCAGCGGCAACGTGGTCTTTGCCGACTACCTGGAACTGCAACATATGCCCAAGGTAGCCGAACTGACCGTTTTCTGCGGATCCATGGTAGGCGCTTCCATCGGATTTCTCTGGTATAACGCCCATCCCGCCGAGATCTTCATGGGCGATGTGGGGTCTTTGGCCCTGGGCGGAGCCATCGGCACGGTGGCCATCGTCATCCGCCAGGAACTGCTGCTGCCGTTCATTGGCGGCATCTTCATTCTGGAAGCGATTTCGGTGATGCTTCAGGTGGGCAGCTTCAAGCTGCGCAACGGGAAGCGTATCTTCAAGATGGCCCCGCTTCATCACCATTTCGAACAGTTGGGTTGGCACGAGTCCAAGGTGATTGTCCGCTTCTGGATCGGCGCCCTGGTGTTTGCATTGTTTGCACTCACCACCCTGAAACTCCGCTAGCCAAGGCCCGCGCGGTGCACAATAGAGTCGCGGGAGGAGCCTCAAAAAGATGGAACTGAAAGGCAAAAAAGTCCTGGTCGTCGGGCTGGGAAAATCCGGTCTTGCCGCGGCCCTGTTTCTGCGCCACCGCGGCGCCCAGGTCACGGTTTCCGACGTGCGCAGCGCCGAGGCGCTGGCCAAGGACATTCCCGCCCTGCTGGAAGAGGGCATCATGGTGGAAACCGGCGGCCACGGCCTGCTGACCTTCCGCCGCCAGGACCTGATCGTGGTCAGTCCCGGCGTGCCGCTGAATACCCCGGAACTGGTGCAGGTGAGGAACTTCGGCCTGCCGGTTATCGGCGAGCTGGAACTGGCCGGCCGCTTCCTCAAGGGCAAGACGCTGGCGGTCACCGGCTCCAACGGCAAAACCACCACCACCACGCTGCTGGGCAAGATCCTGGAGACGGCCGGCCTGCCCACCCTGGTGGGCGGCAACATCGGCGTCCCGGTGGTGTCCCTCATCGACTCCAGCACCGATGAAACCTGGTCGGTCCTCGAGGTCTCCAGCTTCCAGCTGGAAAGCACCCAGGAGTTCCACCCCGCCATTGCCGTGATTCTCAACATCACCCCGGACCATCTGGACCGTCACGGCAGCTTTGAGAACTATGCCCGCGCCAAGGAGCGCATTTTTGCCGCGCAGGGAAATCAGGATTTCCTGGTGCTGAACGCCGACAATGTCCGCGCCGCCGAGGCCGCCGCCCGTTCGGTGGCCCAGGTCTATCTGTTTTCTATCGAGCATCCGGTGCCCCAGGGAGCCTGGCTGCAGAACGGATTTGTGGTCTATCGCTCCGCCCCCGGTGCGGCGACGGAATGCGTGATGCCGCTGAGCGGAATTCCGCTGAAGGGCGCGCATAACGTGGAGAATGTGCTGGCCGCGGTGTGCGCCGCGCGGCTGGCCGGCGCCCCGGTGGAGGCCATTCGCCAGGCGGTCGAGAGCTTCCAGGCGGTCGAGCACCGGCTGGAGTTTGTTGCCAAGGTCAACGGCGTCGAGTACTACAACGACTCGAAGGCCACCAACGTGGACGCCACCGCCAAGGCTATCGCCGCTTTCTCCCCCGGCGTCCATCTGATCCTGGGCGGCAAAGACAAGGGCTCCCCCTATACCGCCCTTGTGCCCCTGTTGCGTGAGAGGGTGCGCGCCGTTTACACCATCGGCGCCGCCGCGGCCAAGATCGAGGCGGAACTGCGCGGAGTTGTCTCCATCCTCTCTTGCGAGACGCTGGAGAGGGCGGTTGCCGCTGCTGCCGGCGCTGCCCGACCCGGCGAGGTGGTGCTGCTGGCCCCGGCCTGCTCCAGCTACGACCAGTTTGAAAGCTACGAGCATCGCGGCCGCGCCTTCAAGGAACTGGTCAGCGAACAGCGGGGTTGGAAGGAATGGCAAAACGAGTAGGGGTCGATAAATGGCTGTTCTTTACCACCATGGTGCTGGTGGTGGTGGGGCTGGTCATGGTCTTTTCCGCCTCTGCGGTGGTGGCCCAGGAGCGCTTCCACTCCCCCTACACCTTTGTCGGCAAGCAGGCCATCTGGGCGCTGTTCGGGGTTCTGGCGCTGCTGGTGCTCATGCATGTGGACTACAGCGTCTACAACTCCCCCAAGTTCATTTATCCCGCCCTCTGCGCCACCACCCTGCTGCTGGTGCTGGTCTTCTTCTTTCCCGACTCCCACCACACGCATCGCTGGATACGCTTTGGCGGCTTCTTCACCTTTCAGCCTTCGGAGCTGACCAAGCCGGTGCTGATTCTGTTTCTCGCCTGGTTCCTGAGCACCCGTCTGGGTGAGCTGAACGACTGGAAGCACACGCTGTTGCGCGCGGCCATCATGCCCGTGGTCTTTATTGGCCTCATCCTGCGCGAGCCCGACCTGGGCACGGCCCTGGTTCTGGCCGGGGTCACCGCCATGATGCTGCTGCTGGCCGGCATGGAGTGGAAGTATCTCTTCATCAGTGCGGGCGCCGCGCTGCCGCTGCTGGCCGCCATGCTCCTCTGGGTTCCCTGGCGGCGCCAGCGCATGCTGGTCTTCCTCAACCCGGAATCCGATCCCCAGGGCTCCGGCTTCCACATCAACCAGTCGCTCATCGCCGTAGCCACCGGCGGCCTGACCGGGCGCGGCTACATGGAGGGCGTGCAGAAGCTCTTCTATCTGCCCGAGGCGCACACCGACTTCATCTTCGCCAACATCGCCGAGGAACTGGGCTTTGTGGGTTCCATCTTCATCGTGGTGCTGTTCGCGGTGCTGGGCTGGCGCGGCTTGCGGGCCGCCTTTCGCTCCCAGGACCCCTTTGCCCGCCTGGCCGCCTTCGGCATCACCACGGCTATTCTGTTGCAGGCCTTTTTCAACATCAGTGTGGTGCTTTCGCTGGTGCCCACCAAGGGCATTCCGCTGCCGCTGATCTCCTCCGGTGGAACGTCGCTGGCCGTGACCCTGGCCGGCATCGGCGTGCTGCTCAACATCACCAAGAAGGCGGATTGAAAGGCTATCGCGCGCGGCGGCAGTTAACGCGGAAGTGAGCCCTGCGCCGGCTGCCCCCAAAACTCCGAGCCCCTTCATCGCGACTGTTTTCTGGTGCAAGGGTGGGAAACCTGGACGCTCAGCCGCCCCATTGATCAGGCGCGGTGCGCCGCGAGGTGCAAGGTCTCGTGGCTGCCCTTGGTAAAATCTCCGCAAGCGAGTGATTCATCGTTTGGCCGTCGTTCATCCTGTTCCTCCCTCGCATCTTTCTGAAAGGCATCCTCTTGGCCCAATTGCGCGTTCTCATTGCCGGCGGCGGCACTGGCGGCCACATCATTCCCGCGCTCGCGGTGGCCCTCGAACTGGTTGAGAGCTACCATGCCGAGGTGCTCTTCGTTGGCACCGCGCGGGGTATGGAATCGCGCCTGGTGCCCGAGGCCGGCTTCAATCTGCGCCTCGTCCATGTGGGGCAGCTCAAGAATGTTTCCCTGCTGACCCGGTTGCGCACGCTCATGGACCTGCCCCGCAGCATCTTCGAATGCAAGCGCCTGATCCGCGAATTCAAGCCCGCCGTCGTCTTCGGCGTGGGCGGATACGCCTCCGGCCCGGCCATGGCGGCGGCCTTGCTGCTCAAAGTGCCCGCCATGGCCTTTGAGCCCAACGCCATGCCGGGGCTGGCCAACCGCCTGGTGGGCAAGAGGGTACAGGCTGCGGCGGTCAACTTCACTTCCGCGGCGGCCTGGTTCCGCAATGCCGAAGTTACCGGCATTCCCGTCCGTCCCGACTTCTTCACCCTCCAGCCGCCCACCGGCGCCGCGCCCCACCTGCTGGTCTTCGGCGGCTCCCAGGGCGCGCGCATCTTCAATACCCATCTGCCGCAGATCATCGCCGGGCTGCTCGACGCGGTCCCCGGCCTCACGGTGTTGCACCAGAGCGGGGTGCGCCATGCCGCGGCAACCCAGGCCGCCTATGCCGCCAGCGGAGCCGACCCCGCCCGCTGGCAGGTGCGCCCCTTTCTGGACGACATGCCGGACCGTTTTGCCCAGGCCCACCTGGTGATGGCCCGCAGCGGAGCCTCCACCGTGGCCGAACTGGCCGCTGCCGGCAAGCCGGCGCTGCTGGTGCCCTTTGCCGCTGCCGCCGACGACCACCAGAAGCGCAATGCCGAGGAGATGGTGAACGCCGGCGCGGCCGTCATGCTGGAGGAATGGGACCTGGACATTCCCGGCAAGCTGATCAAGGCGCTTACCGGTCTGCTCGCCTCGCCGGAACGGCTTGCGGCGATGGCCGCCGCGGCCCGGACCGAGGCGCATCCTGACGCCGCCCAGAGGATTGCCGAGCGGCTGGCTGAACTGGGCGCCGCAGAGCTTTCACCGGTGCAAGTGAGGTAAGGAAGGTCGCGAGGACGAGTCGGGGCTCCCACAAAGGCAGGGTGCCTCAATCTTTCCGCGTATTTTTGCGGCAAGGGTGGAAAGGCGCGAAAATCGACTGGCAGCCGTTCATCCAGAGCACAACAAAAAAGGCCCGCCTGCCGAAGCAGATGGGCCTTTTTGAAGGGAAATCGCAAACTCTATCGGCGTCCGCCGCCGCCGCCGTGACCGCCGCCGCCACTGAAGCCGCCGCCAGCATGGCCGCCGCCGCTATAGCCGCCGCGTGCCGCGCCGCCGCTGTATCCACCGCGGGCAGCCGTACCGCCGCTTCTCGGCGCTGCGTAACCGCGTGCTCCGCCGGCATATCCGCCGCGAGCGCCGCCGTAGGCACCCCGGCCCGCATAGACGCCGCGCCCGCCGCCATATCCGTAGCCGCCGCGCATCGCGTAGCCGCTACGGTAGCCGTATCCGCCGCGGCCCCATCCGCCGCGTCCGTACCAGCCGCGGCCATACCACGGGCCGACGCCGACGAAGACGCCGCCGTAGAACCACTGCGGCCCGTAATAGCCGTAGGGAGCGCAGGCGTACGGGTAATAGGAGAAGTAACCCCACTCACAGACCGGGGGGCCGTACGCCACGGGAGCCGGGACCATTTCCGGTCCGACTCCAACTTCCGGCGCAACCGCAACTTGGGGTCCGGGTCCGGGATCCACAGCCTCTTGGGCCCTGGCCATTACCGCCAGCGGCAGTGCCACAACCATTGCCAACAGAACCAGGCGCATATTCCGCATAAATCCTCCTTGTGCTGCCCCCGTCCTGCCAATCTGGACCTGGGACCCGGAGTCTGACTCCGTCCTCAGCACCTGCCGCCTCCGGGCTTTACCCCCGAACCGGCTTCTGCTCATTCAGACAGCATTTCCGCGGTTTAGTTGCGGTCCGCTCGAAAGAATCGTCGAGCGGCGGAAAAATGGGCCAAAATCAGGCATTTCGTGCCCGCCTGGACTTGGTACGACGCACCCAGTTCATTACACGATCCTTGAAAACGCGCCAGTTCGGCGGAAGAGAGGAGACAAGCCGCAGGGCGCAAAAAAGCGGCCCCTCCGCTGGGGAGGGGCCGCTTTTGCAGGCTTGGGGCAGAGAGCTACCTGCGGTAACGCTCTTGTCCGTGGTCGTGGTCGTGGCCGATATGCCGGTTCGCGTCCCGGCCACGGTCGAACTGTTCAAAGCGGCCCCGGTCGTGGACTCCGTTGAATTGCCAGCGTCCGGGGACCCAGTAGCCGTACGCCTCGTACCCGGCCACCCAAACATATCCCGGTCCGGGGCAGGGAGGAATGTAGGCCGCCGGTCCGCGGTCGTACCTGCCAAACTCGGCTGCCTGGGCTGGCGCCGCTCCCATGCCCAATCCGCCCGCCACCACCGCTGCTCCCAGCATCCAGTTCCGCATGGTTGCCATAGCTCCTCCGTCCCCGCCGGCTCACCCTGTGGAGCAGCCAGCCCGGCTCCTTTGCGGGTGGGCTTGTGTGTTGCTGCCTTCCCGGCCTGCCGGTCATGTCCTAGTTCAACAGCGATTGCCGCCAAAGGTTGCGCTCCGGGCCGCAAAATAAAGTGGCGCAACTTTCTGCATAATCGGGGTTTATCGCGGATTCTCCGCGCAGCGGGAGGGCCCGGCCCGCGCAAATGTTAAAGTGGAGTTTCATCCATGTTTGCCACCTCTCAGCACGCGCACTTCATCGGTATCGGCGGCATCGGCATGAGCGGGATTGCCGAAATCCTGCTCAACCTGGGCATGAAGGTTTCAGGCTCCGACCTGCGCCGCGGCCTGGTCACCGACCGGCTCGCCCAACTGGGCGCCACCATTTATGAAGGCCACGAGGCCGGGCATGTGGCCGGGGCCACGGTCGTGGTTACCAGTTCCGCGGTCAGTGCCGCGAACCCCGAAGTGCTGGAGGCGCATGCCCGCAAGATTCCCGTGATTCCCCGCGCGGAGATGCTGGCCGAGCTGATGCGCCTCAAATACGGCATCGCCATCGCCGGCATGCACGGCAAAACCACCACCACCTCCATGGTGGCCTCGGTGCTGGCCGCCGGCGGCCTGGATCCGACGGTAGTTGTCGGCGGCCGCGTGGACGCTCTCGGCTCCAACGCCCGCCTGGGGACCACCCAGTACCTGGTGGCCGAGGCCGACGAAAGCGACCGCTCCTTCCTCAAGCTCTCGCCCATTCTGGCCGTGGTCACCAATCTCGACCGCGAGCACATGGACTGCTATCACGACATGGCCGACGTGGAGCGCGCCTTTCTGGCCTTCATGGACAAGGTGCCGTTCTACGGCGCGGTCACTGCCTGCCTGGACAATCCGCAACTGGCGGCCATCCTACCCCGCGTCCATCGCCGTGTTTTCACCTACGGAGTTTCTGCCGCAGCCGATTACCGGCTGGAGTTTCTCGAGGCTGGCCACGGGCCATTTGCCCGCTTCCAGGTTGTTACCGCCAAGGGACCGCTGGGTCCCTTCGAGCTGCACGTCCCAGGACGCCACAACGTGCTCAACGCCACCGCCGCCGTGGCCATCGCTCACCAGCTTGAGGTGGCTCCGGAGAAGATTGCCGAAGGGCTCAACCACTTCAGCGGAGTGGATCGCCGCTTCCAGTTGCGCGGCCAGGCCCGCGGCGTCACCGTGGTGGACGACTACGGCCACCATCCCACCGAGATTCGCGCCACCCTGGCCGCCGCCCGCGAGTGCGGCCACGCCCGGCTCCACGTGGTCTTCCAGCCCCACCGGTACTCGCGCACCAAGGATTTGCTGGACGAGTTCCGGGGCGCGTTTAAAGACGCAGACACGGTGGTCGTTTTGCCCATCTACGCCGCCAGCGAGGAGCCCATCGCGGGCGTGACGGCCGAGCTGCTGGTGACCCGCATCGAGGGGCCGCAGGTGCAGTACGCCGCGGACTTCCCCGGCGCCGTGGCCGCCGTGGCCGCCCAGGCCAGGAAAGGCGACCTGATCCTGACCCTCGGGGCGGGCAGCGTGAGCCAGCTGGCTCCGCAGATCCTGGCCGCGCTGGAAGCTTCCTAAGTCAACCTCGGCGCCGCTGCTATGATTCTCCCGGAAGTTGATGGGTGTTGGGGAGAGTTCGTATGGCGGAAAATTCACGCAGGAGATTTTTGAAGGCGGTTTCGGCAACGGCTGCCGGATTGGCTGTTTCCAGCCGGATTCCGGCCTGGGCTGAGATTTCCGGCTCGACCGGGCCGGTGCGGGTGTGGGCTACATTCCGTGATCGGCGGTATGTGCAGGGCGCGGCCCTCGCCTGGAAGCCCGTCACCCAGGTCGCCGCGGATGCGGTGGTGCTCGATCCGGGCGCTACCCGGCAGGAGATTCTGGGCTTTGGCGCGGCGCTCACCGACGCGGCCTGCCATGTTCTGAGCCAGATTCCACAGGGTGAGCGGGAAGCCGTGATGCACGACTTGTTTGCTCCCGGCGAGATGGCCCTGAATGTGTGCCGCACCTGCATCGGAGCCAGCGACTACTCCAGAAGCGTCTACAGCTTCGACGAGAGCAGCGAGCCCGACCCCGAACTCAAGAAGTTCAGCATCGATCATGACAAGGCCTACATCCTGCCGGTGTTGCGCCACGCGCGGAAGCTGAATCCGGAGCTGTTTCTGTTTTCGTCGCCGTGGAGCCCGCCGGGATGGATGAAGTCCAACGGCTCCATGCTGGGCGGGGCCATGCGCAAGCACAGCTTCGAGCCCTATGCGCACTACTTCCTGAAGTTCCTTGAGGCCTACAAGGCGGATGGCGTTGCGATTGACGCGGTGACCGTGCAGAACGAGACCGACACCGACCAGGATGGGCGCATGCCCGCCTGCCTGTGGGGGCAGGAGTACGAGATCGACTTCGTGCAGAACTTCCTGGGCCCGGTGCTGCGCAAGGCGGGCGTCCCGGCAAAGATCTGGGTCCTGGACCACAACTACAGCCTGTGGGGCAGGGCGATCGACGAGTTGAGCGTGCCCGGCGCCGCTGAGTATATCGACGGCATTGCCTGGCACGGGTATGTGGGCGAGGCCTCGGCGATGACCCGCGTGCATGACGCCTTTCCGCAGAAGAGCGCCTACTGGACCGAGGGCGGGCCGGACATTGCGGCTCCCGACTACCAGACCGACTACACCAAATGGGCTGAGACCTTCAACGGAATCGTCCGCAACTGGGCCCGGTCGATCACCTCGTGGAATGTGGCGCTGGACGAAAAGGGCGGTCCGAACATCGGGCCGTTCTCCTGTGGCGGCGTCATCACCGTGGAAAGCGGCACGCACAAGGTGACGCGCAGCGGGCAGTATTGGGCCCTGGCGCACTACGCCAAGCATGTGCGCCGCGGAGCCAGGGTGTTTGAGACCAATGGCGTGGGCGAAGACCCTGCTCAAGCTGGTGCAAGCGGCGTGTCTCATGCCGGTTTCCGCAATCCGGATGGGAGTTATGTGGTTGTGCTGACCAACAGTGGGCCGGAGAGGCGGCTGCAATTGCTGCTGGGGGCAAGCGCCCTGGAGGTCGAGTTGCCCGCCGATTCAGTGCATACCTTGCAGTGGGCGTGAAGCCGGTTGCTGATTATGCCCATGCTTTGAGAGGGCGCGACTGAAGTCGCGCCCTTTCAAAACATAAACGAGTTCATCCTGAAAAAGGCGATTTCAAGCAGGCTGCATGGTCGTCAGCGCGCCGATGAAGTCCGATGGGGATAGAAGCCGGCTCAGGATGGCGTAGATTTCGCGCATACAACGGTGAGGAACAGCCCTCAGTAGCTTCTGGAAGTTCATCGCCGCGGCGGCCAGCACGGCGTTCACCGCGTTTCCGGCAGCACCCTTCAACCGATTACGTTCCAACCGGTGTTCCGTCTTCAGATGTCCGATG
>Ga0302267_10007924_pt1 | contig 10251 bp, 9 predicted proteins | sample III_Bog_E1_3_FD_194555 | JGI IMG/M metagenome (GOLD analysis project Ga0302267, IMG submission 194555) | Peat permafrost microbial communities from Stordalen Mire near Abisko, Sweden - III_Bog_E1_3 | ecosystem: Environmental > Terrestrial > Soil > Wetlands > Peat | place: Sweden: Abisko... | reverse complement strand
AAAACTTGTTGAAGTTACAAAACGGTTTCCGGCGACCGCAAACAGCCGGGGGGATTAACCGGGTGGACGCCCTTTCAATAGGTCCGCCCCGAGGCAGGGATGCCCCGTAACAAATATCTATTACCTCGCAAGAGGTGACTCATGGAAGGAGTCAGTTATGGTCATTAATACAAACATATCCGCACTAAACGCCGCTACTCAATTGTCGCAAAACAGCGCCAACTTGAGCGCATCACTCGCACGTCTGTCATCTGGGTCCAAAATTGTGAACCCATCCGATGACAGCGCTGGTCTTGCTGTTTCAATGAAGTTGGGGGCCACCATCGCCCGCACGAACGCAGCCCAGAACAACGTGAACAACGCCATCTCATTCAACCAGACCCAGGACGGTTACCTGCAACAGGTGAATACGGCGTTGACGCGCATGTCTGAACTCACCGTGTCCGCGCAGGACGTCACCAAGACGACGAGTGATCGCGCCTTGTATCAGCAGGAGTTCAGCACCTTGCAAAGCTATGTCAAAGACGTGGCGACCAAGGATTTCAACGGCGTCAGCCTGTTCACGAACAGCAGCCTGAGTGTGACTTCGGACAGTGATGGCAATGCCTTCACCAACGTGGGCGTCAACCTGGGGGCACAGACCTATACCACGGCAACGGGGAATAGCACCAAAGTGGATTCCCTCTCCGACGCCAAGACGGCGCTGACCAACGTCAAGAACGCCATCACGCAGCTCGCGTCAGATCGCGCCACCATCGGTTCCAACGAAGAGGCGCTGGGTTACTACAACGCGCAGTTGAGTTCGCTGAGCAACAACCTGTCGGCTGCCAAAAGTCAGATTACCGACGTCAATGTTGCCACTGAAAGCACCAATTACGCCAAGCAAAACATCCTCGTCCAATCGGGCACGGCGATGTTGGCCCAGGCGAATTCGATGCCACAGTCAGTCCTCCGGCTCCTGTCGTAAGCGGGCGGATTCGTCTGACCGGTGAAATTGCTCGGACGGCGCCCCGCGCCGTCCGAGCTTGATTTTCGATGACTCAAGTCCTGACGGATTCTGGCGATAAGCAAGGAGCAACCAAGTAACAAACCTATGGCAACCGGCACCGTAACCAGCATCGGCAGTTCGACCAGCAATGTCAGCAGCACGGCTGCCGGCATGGCGATTTCCGGTCTCGCTTCCGGCATGAACTGGACCACTATTGTGCAGGAACTTGGCCAGGCCGAGCGTGCTCCAGAGACCCAATGGCAGGCCCAGCAGACCGCCATCGCCGCGCAAAACTCTGCCTATTCCACCATTACCAGTGATCTGGCCACGCTTCAAACCGACGCCCAAAATCTGCTGGTTCCCTCTTTTTTCGACGCGGTGGTCGCCACCAGTGGCAGTCCCTCTGTCGCCAGCGCCAGCGTCAATTCCGGCACGCCCGTCGGTAATTATTCATTCGACATCACGCAGCTCGCCACGGCGGCCCAGATGAACGGCACCTCCCTGGTCAGCCAGGTGCTCGATCCTGGCGGCGATCCGAGCACGGTGACGGTTGGTGCGGCGGGCTTTGCCTCGCCGGTCACGGCGGGCACCTTCACGGTCAACGGCCAGCAGATCACCATCGCCACCACCGATTCGCTCAAAACGGTTTTTGACAACATTGCCTCGGCCACCCAGGCGGCCGGCAATAAGGTGACGGCGACCTATGATGCGACCAGCGATAAAATCACGCTGACCAGCGGCAATGGCAGTCCCATTGTTTTGGGCAGTGCTACCGACACCAGCAATTTTCTACAGGAAGCCCAACTTTACAACAATAACAGCGGCACCATTTCCAGCACCGCACCACTCGGTCATGTCAACACATCGGCGACATTGAACACGGCGGATTTTAAGGTTCCCGTTACCGACGGCGGCAGCGGCCAGGGCAAGTTCACGATCAACGGCGTCAGCTTCAGTTTCAATGCCAGCACCGACAGCGTGCAGGACATCATGAACAACATCAATGCTTCCGCCGCCGGCGTAAGCGCCGCGTATGACCCGGTAAACAATAAGTTTGTGCTGACCAACAAGACCACCGGTGACGTGGGCATTTCGATGCAGGATGTGTCGGGCAATTTTCTGGCGGCCACGGGACTTTCCGGCGGCACGCTGACGCATGGAAAAAATTTGTTGTATAACTTGAACGGCAGCTCGCAGCAGATCGTCAGTCAGTCCAACACGATTGACAGCACCAGCTCCGGCATCATCGGCCTTTCGGTCTCGGCGCTGACCCTCGGCAATACCACGGTCAATGTCAGTTCGGACACGAGCACCATCAGCACGGCCATCCAGAAATTTGTCACCGATTACAATGCGGTTCAGTCTTACATCACCAGCCAGCAATCGGTGACGACGGCGGATGGCACGGTGACACCCGGCACGCTAACCGGTGATACCAATGCCAACGGTATTGTCACCAGCCTGCGGTCGCTGGCCGGGACGGTTGCGTCCATTGCCGGGACTTCCGGCACGGTGAAATCGCTGGCTGACCTCGGCTTTCAAAGCAACGGCAACGACAATACCATCGCCGCGAGCAATACTAGCACGTTGTCCTCCTTGTTGACGACCAATCTCAACGACATCAAGGCGCTGTTTTCTGATCCCACCAATGGTTTGGCGGTGCAGATGAGCACTTACATTACCAACACCACCGGAGTGAACGGCACCCTGCCAGTGCGCACCGCGGATTTGACGCAGCAGAGCACGAACATCGGCACGCAGATCACCAACCTGGAAACGAAGATCACCAACGACATGAACCAGTGGAATTCGGAATTTTCGGCGATGGAAACCGCCGAATCGCAGACCAACGCGGAACTCACCTACATTTCCCAGGGCGTGACCAACGGCACCCTCTGATCCGCCATGAAACGCACCCTCACCCACCGATTGTCGAGCCTTGAGCGCAGCCTTTGCGCCGTCGGCAGCGGGGAAATGGCGGCGTCTGCCACCAGGCTTTTTCGCGCCGCCGGCATGGGCCGCCGCCCGCGTTTTTTTAATTTTTCACCGGTCCCCATCATCCGCCCGCTTCCGCCTGCGCTTGCCGCGCTGGCTGGCCGGCGGAACAAGTCCAATCAACCCCACCGCAACCTCACGCCCACCGCCAGTCGGTGGCGACCACCCGGAAAGGCCGCGTCACGACACGCACCGCCCGGCTGGCCGAAACGATTTTTTCAGGCGGAGTTCATTGGACTAAAGCGATCCGGACAGCCTAGGCTGTCTGGCCCAAATCAATCAGAAGCGTTCCAACTTTAAATTCCACATAATCGGGGTGGTTTAAGGATTTCCATGAACTCCAGTGCCTGTCCGCCCGGCGGCTTTGACCGCCGGCGGAAGTTAATATGGCGTGTCGGCTGGTCCGTCGGACTCGTCGTCTGTTGCACCGCCATCGGCGACTGTCAGGCGGCACCGCCGGAATTTCGCCCGGACAATTATTTTGTCCATCCGGCGAAACTGCCGGTCAGCCTCCAACGCGTCGCCATCCTGCCGCTGGCCGCCGAAAACGCTGGCGGTGACCTGCCGGAAGGCTGCGCCGCGCTCACTCCCGTGCTGTGGGAACAGCTCGTGAAAACCCGGAAATTCGAGGTGGTGGCCGTGGATGCCGCCAAGCTGCGGAGCCGCACCGGCCAGGTGAACTGGACCGGCGCGGAAAATCTGCCGCCGGATTTCTTCGCCTTTTTGCGCCGCGAATATGGTTGCGAGGCCGTGCTGTTCACCGAGTTGACGACCTACCGGGCGTACGCGCCGCTGGCCATCGGCTGGCGGCTGAAGCTGGTGGATGCCCGCACCGGGCAGATTCTCTGGGCGGCGGAGGAATTATTTGATGTCACGCAGCCGGGGGTTTCCCGCGCCGCCCAGCGGTTTGGGCAGCCCCGGCCGAGGTTGCCCGAATTGCCGTTTTTTCACCAGGAAAATTGGCTGGCCGTCAATTCGCCCCGCCGGTTCGGCGCCTATTCGGCCGCCGCCCTGCTGGAAACTTTGCCGGAACGATGAAATTAAGGCTAAAGTAATTATGAGCCGCGCCGATGAGCATTATGAAAGGGATGAGTGGCTGGCTGGCCGCTCGCCGAACTTTTATCAAAAAATTATGGTAGTCGAATTCAACACCGGTGGTTCCAATTATATTCCCGTCCGCCAGACTGCCGCCCCGCCGGCGGCGACACCTGCGGCCGGTGCCGCCGATTCATTCGACGCCACCCAGTCGCTCCAGCAATCGCTCCAGCAGGCGCCGGCGGTCCGCCCGGACAAAGTGGCGCAGGCCAGCGCGCTGGTGAGCGACGGCAATTATCCCTCGGACGCCGCCCTGAACCAGCTCGCCGGCTTCCTCGCCCGCCGGCTCCCGGCTTCCTAAATCTTAACCCCACCCATTATGCCGCCTGTCAATCCATGGAAATCCTACCGTCGGATTGCCACCCAGACCGCGCCGCCCGGCCAGTTGGTGTTGATGTTGTTTGACGGCGCGCTCCTGGCCTTGGACCGCGCGCTGCTCGGTTTCAAATGCACCGATGTCGGCGAGCGCAATACCTCCATTCACAACAATCTCCAGCACGCCCTGGACATCATCCGCGAATTAAACAGCTCGCTGGATCTCGAAGCCGGCGGCCAGCTCGCCGACACGCTCCGAAATCTCTACGGTTTTTTTGAACGCCGCCTGCTCGAAAGCAATTTGAAGAAGTCGCGCAAGGGCATTGACGAAGTCATCCCCATGCTCAAACAGCTCCGCGATGCCTGGTTCAAGATGCTCAACGGGCAGACGGATCCCGCCCTCCTCGCCACCGCCGCCAACTGGCCGGCCAGCCAATTAACCACTGCATGAATGCCGAAAGCGAATTGATTTACGCCTACCGTGAATGGCTCCGGCTCGCCCGCGCCGAGACCAAGGCCATCCAGACGCGCAACTGGGACCTCCTCTCCGACTGCCATCTCGCCATCAAGGATTTTCAGGCCCACATCACCGGCCTGACCCCGGAAGTCCGGGCCGAATGGCAGCGCACCGGCTGTAACGCGGCGGAAAAGGAAAAAAATCTCAAGGTCTTCGCCTCCGAGCTGATCGAATTGACCCGCACCAACCAGAGCCTCCTACAAGCCACGCTCCGCAACGCCCGCAAACAGCTCGACCACCTCGGCGAAGCCGGCCGCAACCTGAAGCTCCTTCAGCGTTCCTACGGCCTCGTTCCCGCCTGGAGCCGCGCGTCCTGATTCAGCCCGGGGCGTATGCACTCGCCGGACGACATCCCGCATCCTGACGATCCAATTCTGGTCGTGGATGACGAAAAGATTTTTCTGTCCGCGCTCCAGCAGACGCTCCAGCGCGCTGGTTACGAGGCCATCGCCCACAGTTCCCCGCTCGAGGCGCTCGCCGAACTCCCGCGCCGGAAATTTTCCGTTATCATCTCCGACCAGTTGATGCCGGAGCTGTCCGGCCTCGAACTGTTGGCCAAAGCGCGGCAGATCCAGCCGTTCGCCACCCGTATCCTGGCGACGGCCGTGCTCAATCTCGACACGGTCATCGCCGCGATCAACAAGGGTGAAATATTCCGGTTCATTATCAAGCCGTGGCTGCACGAGGAATTCATCGCCACGCTGAAAAACGCCGTTCAACGCCACCAGCTCATCTGCCAGAACGCCCGGTTGCAGGAAGCCACCCAATCCATGAACGCGCAGTTGATCGAGCTGAACCGTTCGCTCGAATCGCAGGTCCAGCTCACCACGCGCCAGAACCACGAATTGGGCCAGCTCAATTCCGCGCTGGAAACCAATTTGCTTCGCTCCATCGAACTCTGTGTCCACACGATGCAGACGTTTTATCCGTCGCTCGGCAACCAGGCCCGCCGCGTCACCGAACTGTGCCGCGCCATCAGCCAGATCGCCAAGCTGCCGTCGGACGAGCAGCGCGTGCTCGAAAGCGCCGCGCTGCTGCATGATATCGGCCTCGTCGGCATCCCGCGCCAGATCATCCGCCGCTGGCAGGAAGACCCAAATTCGCTCGCCGAACCGGAGCGCGCGCTCATCCAGCAGCATCCGATCCTTGGCCAGGAACTCGCCACCTTCGTCAGCCACCTGGACAAAGTCGGTTACATCATCCGCGCCCACCACGAACGCTTCGACGGCCACGGCTATCCCGACCAGCTGGTCGGCGAAAACATTCCGTGGCTGGCGCGCCTGCTCGCCGTGCCGGTGGCGTTCGCCTCCTTTCGGCTGACCGACACCGACGCCGTTGAAAAAATCAAGACCGGCGCGAACACCGCCTTCGATCCCGAGGCGCTGAAAATTTTCCTGCGCGCCCAGGCCGTCGCCACCGTGCCGCGCCGCGAACGCCAGATTTCGCTCGGTGAACTGCGCCCCGGCATGGTCCTCTCGCGCGGCATCTACACGCCGAGCGGCCTGCTGCTGGTGCCCGAAGGCCAGCGACTCAATGCCACCTACATCGAAAAAGTTTTGAACTATAACCGCGTCCAGCCGCTGGTGCAGACGCTTACCGTCTATTGCTGAAGCCTGTTGCCGGAAGTTGAACTGCCGGTGACCGGCGCTTCCCCGGGGTGTGTTCGCATTGACGCCGCGCTTGCTTTCCCCGCCGCGTCAATCCATGCTATTCTGGAATATCAACCCCGCGTGTCGGGGCATTTTTTACATGAGCAACGTTTCCGATCTCGATCTCAACTTGGAAAACCTCTTTCAGCCCGCTTGGGCGCAGGGGAAAACCGAGTCCAACAAATTTGCAAAGTTCACCGGCAATGAAGGCGTCAAGCCCGAACGCGCTTTCAGCGGCAAGCCCGGCGAACGCCGCGCGCCGCGCCGCGATGGCCCCGGCGGCGGTGGCGAACGCCGTGGCGGCTTTGGCGGTCCGTCGCGCGGCGGCGGTTCCAAATTTGGCGGCGGTGACCGCCCCGGCGGATTCCGCGGCGGCGACCGGCGCGACGAGCCGCGCCGCGAGCGGCCGGAACCGCCGGCGCCCTTGCCGGAGCTGAATGTCGCTTTCATCCCGGAAGAACGCGGGGTCGAGCAGTTGTCGAAGCAGATCAAAATGACGGGCCGCGCGTATCCGCTGTTCCAGATCGCGCTGCTGATTTTGCAGAAGGCGGAACGCTATTCCGTCCTGCTCACCAAGAAAAAATCCGACGGCGCGGCGCCGTCGCTGTTTGTCTGCGCGCTCGACGATTCGCCGTGGACGAACGAGGATGAAGCCGTCGCGCACGTGCTCAAAAATCATTTCGCCACGTTTTATCAGGCCGAGCAAACGGCGACGGAGCCGCCCAAGGGCGTTTACACGTTTGTCGCGCAATGCGGTTTGAGCGGCGTTATCCTCGGCCCGCCGAATCATCACGATTACCAGAACCAGTTGCGCAAGTTGCACACCGAAAAGTTTTCGCGGATGCCGTTCGACCTATTCAAGGCGCGCGTGAAAATCGTCAAGGACGAGGCCGTTGTCAAAAAATGGATTGAGGAACAAAGCTTCAAGACGGAATACAATTGTCTCAACGTGCCGGAGCCGCTGAAGCTGGCGACGCTCGAAGCGGTGGAAAAACATTTCCGCGCGACGCACAAGGATTCCATCATCAAGCCGGTGGAGACGCTCACGGTGCCCGGCCTGCCGAGCCGCAGTTTGCGCAGCAGTGGTTTGCAGCGGCTCATCCGCCAGGAATGGGAGCACCAGAAATTTTTCCCGCTGCCCATCGCCACGAAGCTGAGCCAGCAGTTCGCGCAATACGGCCTGCAATTTTTCAAGGTCAACAAAACCGTCACGCACGTCAGCGTGGCGCGGCCGACGTTCCTCGACATCGAAAGCACGCCGGTCTCGGAAAACATCAAGCGCATCATTGATTTCATCAACGGCAACGTAAAATGCACGCGGAAGAAATTGATCGAGGCGCTCGCGCCGACGCCCAAGGTGGCAAAAGTTCCGGTGGCGGAAATTCCGGTCACGCCGGCCGCGCCGGTGGCCGAAGGTGAAAGTGCTCCGGTCGCGAACCAGGCAGCGAAGCCTGCCGAACCCGCTGCGCCTGAAACCACGCCGGAACAGACGGCGGTTATCGTGGATTTGCACTGGCTGATTCATCAGGGTGCGGTCTTGGAATTTGCCGATGGCCGTATGGAAACGGCGAAGAAGCCCGCGCCCAAGCCGGTGAAACCGGAAAAGAAACCCGCCAAGCCGGCCGCCGCCGAAGCGACCAATGCCACGGAAACAATTACACCGGCGGAAGTCGCTGCCGAACTCGCGGCGGAAGTCGCTGCCGAACTCGCGGCGGAAGTTTCCGCGCCGTCAACTCCGGTCACCGAAGCTGTGGCCGAATCTCCGGCGCCGGTGGTCGAACCTGCGCCAGCGGCTGTCGTTGAAGCAAGTCCCCCGGCGGCCTAAATTGATTTGGCTTCGGCGGCGGCGAAAATTCTCGTTGCGCCGTGGCCTCGAAAATCCACCCGGCGCACCGCGCCGGGTTTTTCGTTTCCTGCGATAGCTTCCGGCCGCCGCCGCCCGCTGCGTCGCCCTGAATTCATTGCTTTCCTTAATCCGCTGAAATGCTAACTTGTGACATGCCTTTCAGTAAATTAGGCCTTTCGCAAGTCATGCTCGACGGCGTCAAGGCGATGGGTTATGTGGATCCCACACCCATCCAGCTCCGCGCCATTCCGCTCGTGTTGTCCGGCCGCGATGTCATCGGCAGCGCGCAGACTGGCACCGGCAAAACCGCCGCGTTCGCCCTGCCCATTCTTTCCAAGCTCGGCAAACATAATCCCGTCGGCCCGCGCGCGCTCATTTTGGAGCCGACGCGCGAACTCGCGTCGCAAGTCGAGACGGCCATCCGCGATTACGCGCGCTTCACGGATTTGAAAGTCACTGTCGTTTACGGCGGCGTCGGCTACGGCAAGCAGACCGACGAACTGCGCGCCGGCGCGGACGTTGTCGCCGCCACGCCGGGACGGTTGCTGGATCATCTGGAACAAGGCACGCTGCGGCTCGACCAGGTGGAATTTCTCGTGCTCGACGAAGCCGACCGGATGCTCGACATGGGTTTTCTGCCCGACGTGCGCCGGCTCGTGGAAAAATGCCCGAAGCATCGCCACACGGCGCTGTTTTCCGCGACCATTCCGCCGCAGATCGAAACGCTCATCCAGTGGGCGATGCACAATCCCGAGACGATTGAAATCGGCGCGCGCCGCACGCCCGCCGAGACGGTGAAGCACGTCATCTATCCCGTTTCTGACACGCAAAAATCTGACCTGCTCATCCAGTTGCTCGAACGGGTGAACTACAATTCGGTGCTGGTGTTCTGCCGCACGAAGCATGGCGCGGATCGCATTGCGGGTTTGCTCAAGCGCGCGAATCACGCCGTCGCCGTCTTGCATTCCAATCGCACGCAAAAGGAACGCGAGCAGGCGCTGGAAGGTTTTCGCGAAGGCAAATACGAGGTGCTCGTCGCTACGGACATCGCCGCGCGCGGGCTCGACATCGCGGACGTCAGCCACGTCATCAATTACGACGTGCCGCAGCATCCGGAGGATTACATCCACCGCATCGGCCGCACCGGCCGCGCGGAGCAGACGGGCGACGCCTACACGCTGATGGTGGCCGAGGATGCGCCGCACGTTTTTGCCATCGAACGTTTCATCAGCCAGAAAATTCCCCGCGTAAAGCTGGAGAATTTCAATTACACCTACACTGCGTTGTTTGAAGAAGCCAAGCCCGGCGCGGCGGCGGGCGGATTTCCCGGCAAAGTGCGCGGCGGCCGCGTCCACGGCGGCTACCACTTCGCGCCCGGCGGACGGAGAAGGTAAATTTGGGCAACGGAAGCTGGCGGCTGGTGTTCATTCAGTTGTATGAGTGAACAAAATAAAACCTCCTGTTCTGCATTTACGATTTCGGAAATCCTTCTTCTGGTTTTCATCATTGGAATCCTTGTCGCGATTGCAATATCTAACCGTGTCGGTGGTCCTCGAACTAGCCCAGCCAACGCCTGCATCAACAACCTTCGACAAATTGATGCCGCCGCAAATCAGTTCGCATTGGAAAATCATCTGACTAACGGCGCCCGCCTCAATTTTCCAAACGACCTGACGCCCGTCATAAGGCTCAATCGCGAAAACAAAATCCCCCCGTGTCCTTCCGGCGGCATTTATTACGTGGGAAGAATTGGCAAAACTCCAACTTGTTCGCTCGGCAGCACCGTCACGCCTGCCCACGTTTTGCCCTGAAGCGTCATCCAAAATATTCACTTGACATTACTGTA
>Ga0302267_10007923_pt1 | contig 10252 bp, 11 predicted proteins | sample III_Bog_E1_3_FD_194555 | JGI IMG/M metagenome (GOLD analysis project Ga0302267, IMG submission 194555) | Peat permafrost microbial communities from Stordalen Mire near Abisko, Sweden - III_Bog_E1_3 | ecosystem: Environmental > Terrestrial > Soil > Wetlands > Peat | place: Sweden: Abisko... | reverse complement strand
GTGAAGACTCATCGCGTCGTCTCCAGATTGAGCCCCAAACCCGCCTGCTGAATCTGTGGCAGGCAGTCGGTGACGCTCTTCATCACAATCTCATTCCGCCGAACAGGTGCTTTGCTCTGACGCATACAGAAAAGATGGTGGGCGAGGCAGGGCTCGAACCTGCAACCACCGGCTTAGAAGGCCGGTGCTCTATCCAATTGAGCTACTCGCCCGCGACTTTCATTCTAGCCGACGACGCCTGTTGCAGGCTTGAGAGTATCTCCCTCGTCATGCAGAATCTGCGTAAGAGCGCCGAGGGCCGCGGACCAGTTGGCCTGTGCGCGAGCTGCGTCCTGACCAATTGCATAGAGAAAAGCGGTGATGGAGAAACCGTCGCGGCCATTTGCAATGCAGCGCCGCAGGGTGAGCTCCAGCAGTGCAGTTGCCGGAGCATGTTGGGCCGGAGGAGGCTGCATAGCTACCTGCGCAAGGCGGATCAGGAGCTCGCGATGATGCTGCAACGAGGTGAAGAGTGCGGTATCGCGGTGATAGAAATCCACGTAGGAGCCGATGCCGGCATGGGCAAAGCGAGTATCCCGGGCTAACGCCAGATCGAGAGCAGCGGCGTCCAAATCCTCTTCATCCAGCAACCAGCGATCACACTTCGCAGTGGCCCAAGGTGAATCCGGCGCATTCAACTGCTGCAGTGCGCGGGTCAGTGCGGGCTGATGCAGTGTCTCCGGAATGTCAGTAATCCGCTCAGGATGACGGTACAGGTCAACGAAGGCAAGACAGCCTGAATCATCGTGCCAAGGAACCACCAACACAGGCGAATCCGCGGCCAAGGCAATGGCCCAAGTGGCCTGGAATGCAGGAGAATTCTTATTGTCAGAGCCGGGTGCCATGGGAATTGTGTCTGAGTCTACAGGATTAAACACTGTACGGCACCGCACCGAACAACTTAATTCATAACGGATTGCAGGAATTTGAGAATGGTGTACTCAGCCCAATAGCCGTCATCGTCTGCCGATGGATTGGCGTCTGCAAGAAATGCGCAGTGGCCACCGTGCGGCGTCTCAATCAAGACGGTATTAGGGTTATCGTGCAGGCGCTCGCAGGTCAGGGGCAGCAAACGGATAAAGGGATCGTCCAATGCATGCAGCACCATGGTGGGCATGGGTACGCGGTCAATTACTGCAGAAGCAGAGGAACGCGTGTAGTAATCTTCTGCACCGGAGAAACCCATGTAGTAGGCCGTAATCTGCTCGTCGAATTCGCGGATGGAGTGCAGATTGTACAGCCGTGCGGCGGAGAACACATCAGGGTAGAGTGCCACCTTGTGCAGGTAGTGACGGCTGAGTGCGCGCATGAATCGCCACTCATAGCCACGATTGATGGTGCGATGCAGCATGTCTGCGCTGGCAGCGAGATCGGCTGCGGGAGAGACGGCGACGGCGGCACGAATCTGCGGCAGGGGATCATCGCCGAGTTCTCCGGCGAGCTTAAGCACCATGTTGCCGCCCATGGAATAGCCGAGGATTGCGATAGATTGGAGGCTGCGCGTTCGCACAAAATGCTTTGCTACAGCGCGAACATCGCCGGAGAGCCCGGAGTGATAAAGCGTGGGACAGATGGTATCGGGATCGATCAGGGTGGAACCGGGCTGGAAAATATCTTCAGGGCGTTCGCCATCCCAGTAGCGAGCACCGCCGCAGTTGCGCATGTTCATGCGAATGATGTTCCAACCTGCGCGCCACAGCTTATTGGCGTTGCCGACGACATATTGCGAGCGCGCCGAACCTTCGAGGCCGTGCACAACGATGGCCGTGGGACGCTGGGCACACACCTCTTCCGGCTGCCAGTGACAGAGGCAGATCAGGCTCGCGGAAGGAAGCGTGGCGGTGGATGGAGCAACTTCAACGATCTCCTGCAGCGGCGTCGGCAAAGCATCGACGCGTGCGAGAAAACTGCCGAGCACAGTCTGCAGATGGCCATTCGCCAGCAGGCGGCGGGGAGTAAAATTCGTAAGCCACGCGGGACGCGTGCGAGAGACCACCACGGATGCCATGCTTATGCGACTCCTTTCGCGCCGGGCTGGGCGCCAGATACTGCGGCGCGCAATGCAACAGCACGCAACGCGCCTGTTGGTTCTTCCAGATGCTTGAAGTAGGTGAATATGTTGTGTGTGGCTGACAGTTTTTTGAACTTGCGGGCCAAGTCAGCGAGTTCGGCACTGCTGTAATCAGTGCGGCGCAGGCGGTAGGCGACGTGATTCGCGGTAAAGACTTCGGGAGTTTTCAGTTCGTCGCTGGCGGCAATACAGAGAGCGCAGCCGTGCTGGCGGAGCGTGATGTAGGTTTCATCGCAGAACCAGGATTCGTGCCGGAACTCAAACGCAGCCAAAGGAACTTGCGGAATGCGGCCTAGCTCCGCCAGAAAATCGCGCAGGCGTGGCTGATCGGCTTTGAAGTTTGGCGGCAACTGAAAGAGCACAAGCCCAAGCTTACCCTCTGCGCGGAAAGGTACAAGCGCCGCGATAAACTCCGCGAGCGCATCTGCCGACTGACGAAGGCGCTGAAAGTGGGTGATCCGCTGAGGTGCTTTGAAGGTGAACAGGAAGCCAGCGGGCGTATCAGCAAGCCAGCGCTCGCACATCGCGGGTGTGGGCAGAGCCCGGAAGGTGTAGTTCACCTCAACGGAATTCAATTGAGTGGAGTAGAAGGAGAGGAACTTCTTTGCGGAGACACCGGCGGGATAGAATGCGGGTTTCCAGGAGGCGTAGGCCCAACCCGAGGTGCCAAGAAAAATATGCTGCTTCGTGGGGGAAGGAGTGGCGAGCTGGGAACCGGGCTGTGAGCACGGGGTCACGAGGGCGCTGTGGGAGAGGATTGGGGCGGCTAGTGGGGGTCGAACCCACGACATCCGCTGCCACAGAGCGGCGTTCTGCCACTGAACTATAGCCGCCGTATTGAGATAATTGTAACATCGCAACCGGTGGAGTCATACCCGGTGAAGCAACCATGCAGAAGCGCAGCCCTCAACCCGAAATTCTGCTTCCCCGGCCCGGTGGTGGAGGACGATTATTTGACGACGAGAGTCTGGACCTGCTCTCGCGCGTGCTGGACGACTGTTTCCGTCTTCCGGGAACTGGCATCCGCTTTGGCATCAGCGGCATTATCGGCCTGGTGCCTGGCGTGGGAGACATACTTACCGGGCTGGCGGCGTGCATTATTGTGGTGGCGGCATGGTTCCGCGGTTTGCCATACATCACGCTGGTGCGCATGCTGGTGAACCTCGCAATCGATGTGGTGATCGGCGCAATACCGTTTTTAGGGGATATATTCGATATTGCATGGAAGGCAAACCGGCGGAACTACAAGCTGCTAACCCGCCATCTGGCCGAACCGCGCCGCCATACCTGGCGCGACTGGTGCGTGCTGCTGCTGATGGCCACCACAATTGCGCTGATGCTGCTGGCTCCAGTGGTTGTACTGGTGTGGCTGATAATGCATTTTGTGTATGGGCTGAGGATACGCTGAGTGCCAGTACCGCTGAGGGTACGGTAAGATTGAAGAGAGTCGGGGCGTAGCGCAGCCTGGTAGCGCATCTGCTTTGGGAGCAGAGGGTCGGGGGTTCGAATCCCTCCGCCCCGACCATTACAACCCTTTAAGATTCAATGCGATGCGCTGGCTCTGGCTAGCGCATCTGTCTTTTTGAGCAAGTTCACTGTTGTAAAAAATGTAGCTGGGCGCGCCTCCGAGTCTTTTCACTGCATTCTCCATAAGCATTCCATTCAGCATTTTTTAAGACCACTCAGACCAAAGTTCACAAAGAATCCAAGCATGCCCATCCCATAAAACAAGAACGCCCCGTCTTAGGGGGCGTTCAAAAGGTCGCTCAATGAGCGGAGCCTTGCGACGAATATTGCTTACTAAGAATTAGCCAAGGATTCGCCGCTCAAGTACACTGCTATACTTCTACCTCTTCCCAAAACTTAGGTCAAGGCGTCTGGAGTGAACTGTGAACGAGTTCGTACTTGGATTAGACCTCGGAGTGGGCTCCGTCGGATGGGCTTTAGCCGACGTTCAGGGCCAAAATATTGTAGATGCTGGCGTAAGAATATTTGAAGTACCGATGGACACGGCCAAGTTTGAGGCGGGCGATCCAGGCGGCTCTCACGCAGTAAAACGGCGCACAAGTCGCCATCAAAGACGCCAAACCAGAAGACGGCAGGCGCGGCATCGTGATCTTTACCTCACTCTTCAGTCCTCTGGGCTTCTTCCCTTCGCAGGTAAAAAAGCAGAGCACCGTCATAAAGAGCTGACCATCCTTGATGAGAGCTTGATGGCAAGATGGAGACCGCGCATTCGCGCAGAATCTCCTCTAATCGAAGATCCTGACCAAGTACTCTGCTACTACCTTCGGTCTGCCGCAATCAACACCCGTCTCGAACTGGATGAGCTGGGACGTGCCTTGTATCACCTCGGCCAACGTCGAGGCTTCAAGAGTAGCCGACGCGAAGGCCGTTCGGGGCTGAGTTCCGCCGATGCGAAGGAGCAGGCAAAAGAAAGCAGCGAGATAAAATCTTCCATCAATGATCTTGAGGCAGCATTAGCCTCAAGCGGGCTCACATTGGGCCAGCATCTTTCGCTAATAAATCCTCATGAGTCTGCTATTCGGAATCGCAAGCGTAGCGATATGAAGCCGATCTGGACTGGGCGAAAGATGTATCAGGAAGAATTCGAGCGGATATGGGCCTCTCAGCGTATTCATTACCCCACCGTGCTCACAGACGTATTAAAGCCGCGCATCGAGAGGTTGATGTTCCGGCAGAGGGCTATCACTGCCGGCAAACCGGGAAATTGTGAGCTTGAGCGTAACCCACCGCTCCCCCGCGCACCTCGTTCATCGCTTCTCTCTCAACATTTTCGAGTAGTGCAGGCGGTCAACAATTTGAAGATTGTTGACTACCCGTCACCTGATAGAAGGTTGACCCCAAGCGAGAGACAGGAGTTGATTGCTACTCTGTCCACAATCATTACTGAAATAAAAGGGAAAAAACGAAAATCCGATCTATTTGGCCTTCGCTTTCCCGACGTGAAGCAACGATTGAAGCTACCAAAGCGCGCAAAGCTCAATTTGGATGACGAAGATACAGAAAGCTATTTGCGAGGAAATCGCACAAACGCGATTATGGCTCGCGCATTCGGCGCGGATCGTTGGAATGCATTGGAAGAGCTGGAGAAAAGGCGCATCGTTCGTAAATGGATGACAGAACAATCACCGGAGAAGCTGCTCCAAATTGCGATTACGCAATGGAATCTTGCCGAACAAGCAGCCGAACAGCTTGCCAGTATCGAAGCAGAGGACGGATACGCCGCTCTCTCGCATGTAGCAATGTTAAAGTTGCTTCCTTCAATGGAGCAAGATGGCCTGCCGTACTCAGAAGCAATTGCAAAAGTCTATAAGAATAGCTTTTCGGGAAATCACGTACACGAATATCTTCCAGCAGTGGAATCCGTATTGCCACGCATTCCAAATCCGGTTGTGAAGAGAGCTCTTTCCGAGATGCGAAAAGTCGTAAACGCGATCATTAGAAAGCATGGCAGGCCTGCTCAAATCCGCATTGAGTTAGCTAGAAGCTTAAAACGCAATGCGGAACAACGGGGGCGCGATCAAGAAAACATCAAGGCGCGCACGAGAGAACGCGCCTCAGCAAAGTCTTGGATAGAGGAGCGCGGTCAACGGGCGACCGGTGATGCAATTGAAAAAGTCTTACTTTACAGGCGCTGCAAGGATTGTCCCTATTGCACAAAACCACTTGGACCCTGTGAAGTTTTATTTTCGGAAAGTTCTGCTATCCAAGTTGAGCACGTCCTGCCCAGGCGTTGCATGGACAATTCATTCTCCAATAAAGTTCTAGCTCATCGCGCCTGCAATTTGCAGAAGGCTGACAGAACTCCATTTCAGGCCTTTGGATCAGCTCCCGAATGGGATGCAATACTCACGCTCGTTGTGTCCTTGAAAGACAAGGGTCTGCTAGATCGCTTTCTCATTTCCAAAGAAGAGCAACTTCAGGAGTTCACTAAGCGGCATTTGTCTGATACCCGCTACATCAGCAAACTTGCCGCCCAGTTTGTGGAACAACTTTATGGGGGGAGGGATGCCGCAGTTCCTTGGGAAGACCGTAATCGGCGGTGCGTTTACGCATCGTCCGGGGGTCTCACGGCAGAAATGAGAAAACGTTGGGGCTTGAACTCGGTATTGAAGGAGCCTGGAACTGTTCAAAACCTCTCCGACGGAAAATCGAGAACAGACCATCGTCACCATGCCATTGATGCCATCGTGATCGCTCTGACAACTGAGTCCATGATCCAACAAGCGGCCTTCGAATCACAAAGGCATGACCGCACGCTTGGATATTCGCAACCTCGTTTCTTCTCCCCTCCGTGGCCCAAAGTAGGTGACCGTGAAGAACAAATCGCAGCTTTCCAGCGAGAAGTTCGCCAGATCGCTAAGGGGATTAAGGTCTCTCACCGTGTGGAGAACGGACTCAACGGCCAGCTACATGATGAAACATTTTACAGTCCCAAAAAATCGGATAGTAATTTTGTGTACTCAAGTACATTCGTGCATGAACTGACGAAATCGCATATCAAGAATCTTGACACCATTATTCGCGATAAAAACATTCGTGACGCCATACAAAAACAATTAGAGAAAGTTGGTGGCGACCCCAAAAAGCTAGAAACCGACCTTCCCTGTTTAGTAAAGGGCGATAAGCGAATTCCCATTCGTAAGGTGCGAATTGCGGTCCCTGGATCAAAGGCTATCGCGGTGCGTCAAGGAGAGGACGAGCCTTCCATCTTTACTGCAAAAAACCATCATGTTGTAATTTTTCAGCAGATTGATCCCCTCAAGGGGCCGTATTGGTATACGCCGGGTCCAGTAACAAGACTTGAAGCAATGCAGAAACGAGCCGAAGCCAAGCGCAAAAAGCTGAATCAGCCCTATCAAATCGTCGAGAAGACGGATGGACCAAGCTCAGAATACATCATGCATTTAATGAAGGGCGATGCTGTCGAAATGCTCGACCACGTAAATGACATGCGTGATATCTACATACTGACAAGCATGAGCGATGGAGATTACGCATTCCTTCGCCATAGTACGGCGATTCCATCCGCCAAAGCGGTAGGTCTTTCTTTGGGTCAGATGCGCCGACAATTGCACGACAGAGGAGATCGAGTCCGGGTCCGAATGAATCTCGATAAACTCCGTGAGTGGGACTGTAAGAAGGTTGTTCTCGATCCTCTAGGAAAGGTTATTTACCTAACATGATTGATCGTATAGTTGAAATCGCTAGCCCTGCCCGCCTGAGCATCCGTGATGCGCAGCTCGTCATCGAGCGTCCGAAGGAGGAGCAGCTAACGCTTCCCTTCACTACACCCATCAGCGAGATCGCGGTGCTCTTGCTCGCGCATCCGCAGATAAGCCTGTCTCAGGCCGTCCTATCGCGTATCGCCGATGCCGGCGGCTCCGTTGTCACTATCGACGGAAATTTCCTTCCAGCCTCCATGCTGCTCCCCATGCAAAGTCATTTTGTGCAGACGGAGCGCTTCGCAAAGCAGATGCAACTCTCACTTCCGACCAGCAAGCGACTATGGCAGCAGATTGTGCGGGCCAAGATCAAGGCTCAAGGTGAACTCCTTCGAGAGATACATGGCAACGACCACGGATTGATTGCGATGTCGGCGAGGGTTCGCTCTGGGGATGCGGGCAACCTCGAAGCACAGGCTGCTCGCAAGTATTGGGGTCTCATCTTCGGGGACAAGACCTTTCGGCGAGGCTCCGACAAGCCCGACCAGAACCGCCATCTGGATTACGGCTATATAGTGCTCCGAGCGGCGGTTGCCAGGGCGTTGTGTGCCGCCGGGTTGCATCCTTCGATTGGCCTCAGGCACAAGAACCGCTACGACGCCTTCTGCCTTGCAGCAGATGTCATGGAACCATTTCGCCCTCTCGTCGATAGACGTGTCAGCCAATGGATCGCCAAAGAAGATGCTGAGGGGTCATTCGACTCAAAGACAAAAAGCTGGATGATCGGTGCAACGACTTCGCGCTACATCCTCGACAGGGAGGAGCGGTCTCTCTTCGACATTATTTTGCGAACCGCGAATTCACTGGCAAAGTGCATTACAGGGGATGCTCGTGATCCTGAGATACCGAGCCTGTTGGTTCCTTGTGAAGAAGAATTTTCCATGAAGCGTGGAGTTCGCCGAGTGGAAGCTGATGAAGTGAGGGCCACTGCTGCCAGATAGCGCCAAGTTTACGGATTCGGCCATTGAATGCCATGAAAGGACAGCTTCTTTCAGCGTATCGGTCATTGTGGCTCATCGCCATGTTCGACCTGCCGGTGGAGACGCCGGAGAACAAGCGCAACTACACGCGCTTTCGCAAAGGCTTGCTCAAAGATGGCTTTATGATGTTGCAGTTCTCGATATATGCAAGGTATCTTCCCAGCGAGGAAGCAGCGGATTCGCATCGGAATACTATCCGCGCAATCATTCCGCCGCTCGGGCAGGTTCGATTAATGACAGTGACCGACAACCAGTTCGGCAAGATGGAGGTGTTCTATGGAAGAAAACCGCGAGAACCGGAGCCAGTACCGGATCAAATTCTGCTTTTCTGAAGAGAAAAGCCGCGCCAACCTGCTGCTTTTCAGCAAGTTCGGCGCGGCCTAGTGTACTTGAGCGGTGAATCCCGGCCATCCCTAGCCGGGAGACGATTGGCAACCTTGTTAATTTCAGTGTACTTGAGCGGTGAATCCCGGCCATCCCTAGCGTGTCTGGGTAGATGTCGGAAATTCGATTAAGTGTACTTGAGCGGTGAATCCCGGCCATCCCTAGCCATTTCAACACTCTGACAAAGCTGAAATATAGTGTACTTGAGCGGTGAATCCCGGCCATCCCTAGCACGCCGTGACGCGCATACAGACGGCCAATGAGTGTACTTGAGCGGTGAATCCCGGCCATCCCTAGCCGGTTAAACGTCTGTTCGATTGCGTTTCGCAGTGTACTTGAGCGGTGAATCCCGGCCATCCCTAGCAGTGATCCGGCCCGCGTTTCACGCGAACCGGATCACTGCCGGAAATGCAAATACCCTAACAGGATTTAAGGATTCAAAGACGCTTATCTTTCGTGCTGGAAGGAGGCGAGTGGTCTGGGTCCAACAACGGGTCAGTTTGCATTTTCAAGAGCGACTGCTAAAGTTAGCTCATGGCTATCAATGCCGATAAACCCCAGCTTTGGAAGGCTGACACGCGCGCTTCTGTTGATCAATTCAATCAATGGTTTTTGAAGTTCGCACCAAAAGCCTACCGTGATACGCGCAAGCAGACCGTAGAAAACGTAGAAGAAGGTCTCTCTTTGACCAGCGACCTGACGGTTATCACTCCCGACATCATTCGGACCAACCCAGGAATCTTGCCGACGCTTAGGATGTCCATGTGTCCACCTCTCGCACGTGATCGACTGACTGGTCTTGCGGATTCTACCAAGAACCTCATCGGATCACTGGAGCAGGGGAAAATCCCGCCATTTCTCCCTGCCGAGTTGCTCCAGACGCATCTTGAAAAGATTGCCAGCATCTTCTCTCAAATGCTTGATGTGGACATTTTCCCGTGGCTCGCAGAGAAACGGCGGCCCACAGAGGAAGAACGCTACCGCTCATCAACAATTGTTGCCGACAGACTATGCGGCGCAGTGGCAGATCCGATTGTACGCAACGCCCAGGAAAAGCGGCAGCTTGCTCTCATAGAAGAGTACCTCACCACGCGTGGGTATAAGAAGGTTGTGCATCCGAGCGCGGCTCCGATCACACAGATGGAGCCCGGCACTTTCTCATTCCGAACGAACGTCATTGTAAAGCCTTCGAAAACCGACGATAAGACCGTCAGAATTCCTGTTGATGTTGTCATTCAGCCCAAACACGCTACTCTTCCACATCTACCTTTGTTCATCGAAGCGAAGTCGGCTGGGGATTTCACCAACGTCAACAAACGCAGGAAAGAGGAAGCCACCAAGATCAATCAACTCAAGGCCACTTTCAATGAAGAGGTTGTTTTTACCTTGTTTCTTTGCGGCTATTTTGACGCCGCATACTTGGGTTACGAAGCAGCTGAAGGCATAGACTGGATATGGGAACATCGGATCGAAGACTTTGACCAACTCGATATCTGAGATCGCATGAAAACAAAGAATGTCCAACATAT
>Ga0302267_10007920_pt1 | contig 10261 bp, 10 predicted proteins | sample III_Bog_E1_3_FD_194555 | JGI IMG/M metagenome (GOLD analysis project Ga0302267, IMG submission 194555) | Peat permafrost microbial communities from Stordalen Mire near Abisko, Sweden - III_Bog_E1_3 | ecosystem: Environmental > Terrestrial > Soil > Wetlands > Peat | place: Sweden: Abisko... | reverse complement strand
AGGCCGCCCTTTCCTCGGCCATAACCCGTCTCAATAACGTAGTTATGACACAGAAAAGACGGCCTTTCCACACTTTTCTCGGGCCCCGACTCACCCAAATCGACAATCGGCCTGTGAGATATCCGGGTTAGCCCCTGCGGGACGAAAATCTGGATATTCTCCCTAACTTCGGGGTTTTTCCTCTGTTCAGGCCCCTGAATGCAGCCTTGCAAGAGCCCGCGGCTTTAAAGGCTGCGGAAAAAGTCTCATGGCAGGCGCATTGCGTCAGAGCATGACTTCAGTCGTGCCGTAAGGGCAACAATATACTTGCGTCATCAACTCCTGCGCGCTTCCCTCTGCCTTCTTGCTGGAATTGGCTCTTTCCCTTCCTTGGCGGCTGTGGGGCACTGCCGCGCTAGACTTTAGGGACGGAGCAAAACCTAATGAGATTCCTTCGGAACATCTACTTCTGGTTGGCCTTGGGTTCGGTCGTCGTCGTAATCGGTGGAGACGCGCTGTACCGTGGCTACAATCCGAACAGCAAAGAGGCCCAACAAGCGGCTGAGGAGCGGAGAGCCGAAGGAGAATCCTCAACCCTTTTGGACCCCTACCTGACCGGGTTCTTTACCGCCGTGGTCCTCGGCGGCTTCTGGTACGGAATCCTGAAAAGGCGTTAGAAAGGGGCCTTGATATGGGGTGGGCTATCGGGATGCTCAATCTGAAAACCGGAATGATTGAACTCTACGCCGGGCAGAAGATCACCAAAGACGACCCTGAATATGGGCCAGACGTTCATATCATTCCGATTAACCCAATCAGCGGTAGCGGAGCCGATCTGAGCTTCGGTGCTCACGAGTTTACGCGCCAGTGTTATTGCCATCCCACCACGAGGCCCGCTACTCCTCACAAGACCTTCGTCTTCCATAAAAACACGGTGAACTGAAGAACGTCGATTCTTGTGGCGCGATTTTCCTTCTCGTCTGACAATTGAGAGAGAGGTTAGTGACGCGATGACGAAAGAACAGCAGACCCAATTAGAAAAAGACGAACTCCATGCCGTGTACACCCTGGAGCAAGAAGCTGAGGCGCTTCGACTGAAACTCTCTTTAATGGGGCAACCGTTAGAGAAATTGGGCAGGGCCTTGCGCCAAAATCCTGAGCAGGTCAGCCCGGTACCAGACCCACACTTTCTGTACGACTATACCAAAGGGCTAGACCTCCTCGGAGATCGCCAAGGGGTTGTGCGCATGTGCGAGGAATTGCGCTGTGTAGAGCAAGAGATAAAGATTGCTAAAGGACGAATGCCCTTGTTCACTCGCGGGGCTTCCGTCTCCCGCGATTCTGCCGCTTTTTAGAATGGCCTCGCATCGGCCTTGCCCGTCAGTTCGGCGTAGGTCAGGTGGCGGGTGGCCCACCCTTTGATCCACCCCAAGAGCTGGGTGCCCCATCCTTGCGCTTTTTTCTGGCGCAAGGGTGGGAGACCACGAACCTCCTGCTCCGCGGGCTTTTCAGGCTGTCAGTCGGCAACCTCCAAGGTGGTCCCTTCCCACCCATGAAAACGGAACCCACCTTCAACCCCGCAACGGACTTCCAACCCGCCGGGTAGCACCTCTATCAGAGACAGAGCGGGACCGCAGGATTTTTGCAGATCATTCCGCTCATTCGGCGCACTCTATTCCTAGGGGAGAGCCACCAGTGACCTCAAATCCATCCCAAAACACAACCCGATCGAGGCCTTCTCTCTCCCGGTCCGCGGCTCCAGCCACGAGCCAACCAGGGGCCTCAACGGTGGCAGAGGTGGCGCTAGCATCCTCCAAAAACGAGCCAAAACCTCCAAAAAACCGCCCGACCCCCACCCCCCCTACCTGTAAAAACGGTTTTTTAGCTCGAAAATTTCACGTAAGCAACACATATTAAACAACATACTATTTATAATAGTTAACTTATCAGTAACACCAAACTGCGAATTTTGCCCCTTTTTTGCCTGATAATGAGCCGATTTGCCTCAAAAAGCGTCTATTTTTCGCTAAAAATCGTCGAGTTTTTCCCTATCCCATTTTTGGAATCTTGGCAGTGAGGCTCCTACTTCCCAAGCACATCAATGGGCACGGTAATCGTCTTCGGCGGCATGCAGGCGTTGTTGTCGCAAGCCTGGTAGCGCAGCTTGGCCTCGACCAGGTGGTCGCCGGCCGCAGCCACCATGCGCGCCTGGATGATGAACTCGCCCGTGTAGACGCTGAGCTTTTCCTTCGGGTCCAGCGGCAGAGTGAACTCCGTTCCAGTTGGGTAAACCGCTCCGTCCAGCCGCACGCCGGAGCCCTCGGGAATCGACAGCGTGGTGGGGATCAGCTCTTCTTCCCTGGGCGCGTGGGAGTTGATGTGCATTCCCGCCGCAATGCGGAAGTGCAGCGCCACCGTCGCCGTCTTGCCCGCGGGAACCGTAACCTGTTCGGGAAAAAGAAATTCAACCGCCGCTACCTTGGGAATCGAGCGCGCCGGAGCGCCGCTCTGCCCGAAAGCTGCAAGTGAAACCAATCCAACAACCAGAGCGCACACAACCCGGATTCTGCCGTTCAATTCCATCACCGATCTTTCCCTTTTTCGCTAACTTGCTAACTTGCTGTCTTGCTAACTCCGCTCCATCACTGCCCCAGCGCCTTCTTGATATTGGCCTCGATATCGTCCTTCGAGGTCAGGCCAAGCTGCGCCGCAACCACCGTTCCGTCGCGGTCCACAAAGTAGGAAGTGGGCAGCTCGTCCAGGCCGCCGTAGGGTTTACTGATGGAGTCGGCGTCGATCAGCACCGGGTAAGTCATCTTCATCTGTTGGACAAAGTGCGCGATCTCCTTTTTCTCCACGCTCAGCTTGTCGGGGTCGCTGCGGTCCAGGTCGTCGGCTGAAATGCCCAGGATCTCAAAGCCTTGCGCGGCGTACTGGGTACGCAGCTCGATCAGCCAGGGCGTCTCGATCTTGCACGGTCCGCACCATGTGGCCCAGAAATTGATCAGCACGGCCTTGCCCTTGTAGTCCGCCAGCGAAACCTTCTTGCCGCTCAGGTCTTCGAGCGCAAAGGCAGGCGCGGGTTTGCCAACCAGCGGGGAAACGAATTTCGCCGAACCGGAGGCATCCACCACCAGTTCGCCGCGCGCCGCAGTGTCCAGCAGCCGGTCGGCAGCCTGGCGTCGGTATTCCCAGTTGGCCCATCCAGCCCAGGCAAAACCTGCCAGGATGAACAGCGTGACGGAAAGAACCAGCGTATTGCGCTTCACTTCGGTTTGACCTCTCGGCTTCATTGTACGAGGAATCCGGTCACCAATAGATGATGCCGTTGCCCCTTGCCTCGCGTCCCAGTCAATCCCGCGCCTTCTTTCTGGCGCGGACCGGCCGAAGGCAGCTGGCCGCACAGCAGGTGCTGGCCCCACCGCAGGTGGTGGTACCATCAAAAACCGATGGACAAGGCAGAAAATCAATCAGTTCCCGCGAGTAAGAACACAAGCAGCACGGAGCCTGCCGCACTGGTCCGCACCGAAGCCGCGGCGCTGGAAGCACTTGCCGAGCGGCTCGAAGGGGCCATGGCCGCGGATTTCGAGCGCGCCGTCGAAATGATCCTACGTTGCGGCGAGGAGCGCGGCCGGGTGGTGGTTACCGGCATGGGCAAGAGCGGGATTATCGCGCAGAAAATCGCCGCCACGCTCAGTTCCACCGGCTCTCCTGCCCTGTTTCTGCACCCGGCCGAGGCGGTCCACGGCGACCTGGGCGTGCTGATGCCCGGCGACGTGGTGGTGGCTCTCTCGGCTTCGGGTGAGACTGAAGAGATTCTCCGCCTGTTGGCCACTCTCAAGCGCAAGGGCGACGGTCTGGTGAGCTTTTCCTGCAATTTGAACTCGACACTGGCCCAGTCGAGCGATGTGGCTCTGGACTGCTGCGTGGAGCGCGAAGCCTGCGGCCTGAACCTGGCGCCCACCGCCTCCACCACCACCATGCTGGCCCTGGGCGATGCCCTCGCCATCGCGGTCAGCCTGCGCAAGGGCTTCCGCGCCGAGGATTTCGCTGAACTCCACCCCGGCGGCAAGCTGGGCAAGCGCCTGGCCAAGGTCCGCGACCTGATGCACGCGGGCGAAGAAGTGCCCGTGGTCGCGCCCACCACCTCCATGACCGACGTAATTTACGAGATGTCGTCGAAGAAGCTGGGCCTCACCACCGTGCAGCAGGGGGGCCGGCTCTGCGGCGTCATCAGCGACGGAGACCTGCGCCGCCTGCTCGAACGGGAAGGCGGCGCGGCTCTCAGCCGCACGGCCGGCGAGGCCATGAACGCCCACCCCCGCACCATTGCCGCCACAGAACTCGCCCCCAAGGCCCTCGCGATTCTCGAAGAACGCAAAATCACCTCGCTGGTGGTTGTAGACGCCAACCAGACCGTCGAAGGCGTGCTGCACCTCCACGATCTTTGGGGCGTAGAGCTGATTTAGGAGTAGAGAACAGGGAGCAGGGATGGTCGAGGAAAAAGATTCGAATCTGGAGCAACTTCGCGAGGATTTTGAATCACGGCAGAGTAGCCTTCTGCCCGTAGACCCGCGCCGATTCCGCTTCGGCGCAGTTGCTTTTCTTTGGAAAGACGATCCAGGCAGACGGCCAGGTCAGTGGATCGCTGCCGCGCTGTTTCTGCTTCTGGCAGCAGGCATTTTCTCGATTCCATTCCTGAGGGATTTCGAGGATGGAACCGTCGTCGCGCTGATCGTGGCGCTGAGGCCGCTCTTCATCTCCTATAAGCTCTTCCGCGACTGCTTTCGCCGCCGCAAGCAGCCCGATCATCCTGTGAGCGCAGATGAACCGAAGTGAACAAGGAACAGGGTCAGCCGTGCCCCAATCCGAACGAACCGCCCTCATCACCGGCGCATCCAGCGGCTTTGGGCTGCTGACCACCATCACGCTCGCGCGACGCGGCTGGCACGTTCTGGCTACCATGCGCGATCTTTCCCGGCGCGAAAAGCTTGAGAGTGCCGCACGGGCAGCCGGCGTCCTCGACCGCATCGAGTTCCTCGCCCTCGACGTGACCAACGCCGAACAGATTGATGCTCTGGCTGCTTCGGTTGCCGCACGTCCAGGTCCGCTCCATGCGGTGGTCAATAATGCGGGCTTTGCCATGGCCGGTTTCACCGAAGATGTGTCGGACGCGGAGCTGCGGCGCCAGTTCGATACCAACTTCTTCGGCGCAACTGCCGTGACGCGGGCGTTTCTCCCCCAGTTGCGGCGCCAGGGCTCCGGCCACATCGTCTTCCTATCCTCGATCTCCGGGCGCATCGGCTTTCCCGGCGTCGGCAGCTACGTGGCTTCCAAATTTGCTCTGGAAGGCTGGGCCGAAACGCTGCGCCTTGAGATGAAGCCGCTGGGGATTCAGGTGGTTCTCGTCGAGCCGGGCTCCTTCGCCACCGACATCTGGACCCGTAATGCCGCCGTTTCCGCTGGCACACTGGACCCGAAATCCCCCAACGCCTCACGCGTGGCCCGCTGGCGCAAGCGCATGGAGAGTGGCAAACCCAAAGCCAACCCGCAGGTAGTCGCGGACGGCATCGTCGCCATCCTCCACAACCCGCGGCCAAAACTCCGCTACGCCTTCGGCACGGACGCAAAAATGGGCATCTGGCTGCGCCGTCTGCTGCCCTGGAGCGTCCTGGAACGGATCCTGATCAAGGCCAGCGGAAGCGATCGATAGCTCTCTCCGCGCCCTTCATTCCCCAAAACATTTAGAATAGCTATTGTCGAAAAATTGTCTGGCGCCGGCGTACCGGCGGGAAAGCACGCAATCATCCCTATGCATCGCTGGTCCAAGCTCTTTGTCCCGACTCTTCGCGAGGCCCCGGCAGACGCCGAAGTGGCCAGCCACAAGTTCCTCATCCGCGCCGGCTATATCCGCCAGCTCGGCGCAGGCCTTTACAACTATCTCTTTCTTGGCCAGCGTTCGATCAACAAGATCATCGCCATTGTGCGCCAGGAGATGGACACGATCGGCCAGGAGTTCTTCCTGCCCGCCCTGCTTCCGATGGAGCCCTGGATAGAGAGCGAACGCTGGACCGTCATGGGCGACAACATGTTCCGCCTCAAGGACCGAAAGGGCGCTGATTTCTGCCTGGGCATGACCCACGAAGAGATCATGACCACCATCGCCCGCAGCGAACTGCGCAGCTACAAGCAGTTGCCGCAGATTTGGTACCAGATTCAGACCAAGTTCCGCGACGAGGCACGGCCCAAGTCGGGCCTGTTGCGCGTGCGCCAGTTCACCATGAAGGACAGCTACTCCTTCGACATCGACACCGCCGGCCTGGACAAGAGCTTCGACCTGCACGACGTGGTGTACCGCAGGATCTTCTCCCGTTGCGGCCTCAAATTTGTTGCCGTCGAGGCGGATTCCGGCTCCATGGGCGGCACACAGTCGCAGGAGTTCATGGTCTACACCGACGCCGGCGAGGACCTGATCGCCAGTTGTCCGGTCTGCGGCTATGCGGCCAACACGGAGAAGGCTGTCTCCCGCCTGGATCCTGTGGTCGAGTTGGAACCGACAGGGGACGGCAAGCCGGAGCTGATTTCCACGCCCGGCATGGGCGCCATCGCCGACATCGCGGCCTTCCTCAACATGCAGCCCGCCAACGACATCAAGTGCGTGGCTTATATGGCACTGAAGCGTGGCGCAATCGAGAAGAAGGGGCCCAAGCCGGACACATGGCACGCGGTTGCTGCTTTCCTGCGCGGCGACCACCAGGTGAACGAGACCAAGCTGATGGGCGCTCTGGGCGCTGCCGAACTCCGCACCATGCAGGCCGAGGAACTGGAGCAGTACCTTCACGCCCCGGCGGGCTTCCTGGGGCCGGTGGGTCTGAAACCCGACGCCAAGCCCCTTGAAGACGGCCTGACAGTCGTGGTCGACCAGGCTCTCGAAGGCCGTCAGAACATGGTCTGCGGCGCCAACCAGCTGGATTATCACTACCGCAACGTCACACCGGGCCGCGACTTCACCTGGACGCTCAAGGCCGACATTCGCACTGTCAACGAGGGCGAAGGCTGCCCGAAAGATGCCTGCGTAGGCAAACTGGTGGTCGGCAAGGCAGTCGAAATCGGCCACATCTTCAAGCTGGGGAACAAGTACACCGAGTCCATGGGCTCGCGTGTGCTCGACCCCAACGGCAAGGAAGTCACGCCTATCATGGGCTGCTACGGCATCGGCATCGAGCGCATTCTGGCTGCCGCCATCGAGCAGTCCAACGACGCAAACGGTTTCTGGCTCCCGGCCTCGATCGCTCCCTTCACTGTGGTCATCGCAGTAACCGATCTCCGCGACGCTCTGCTTGTGGAAACCGGCGAAAAGCTGGCCGCAGAGCTCGAGTCCGCGGGTATCGACGTGCTTCTCGATGACCGCAAGGAACGCGCCGGCGTCAAATTCAAGGATGCGGACCTGATTGGTATTCCCTACCGCATCAACGTGGGCAGAAACGCTGCCGCCGGACAGGTGGAACTGGTGACGCGGGCCACGGCAACCAGCGTGGACGTAGCGTTGAATGATCTGGTGGCGCTGGTAAAAGAACGCGTCCAGGAAGATGCTCTGCTGACGGAAGTTGAAGCGTAAAAACAGCTTCTAGCCGCTAGCTTCTAGCTGCTAGCTGTTCTTGCTCGAATGAGGATCTTTTGTTTTCCATCCTGGCTCTCCTCAGCTGGAGAGCTAGCAGCTAACGGCTAGAAGCTAGAAGCTAATTTAAAGGAGTTGCAATGGCGTTGAAGATCAGACTGGCACGGCCCACAGGAGCTCATCCCTGGGCGACGCTGGTTCTGCGCGGAGCTCTGGTGGCGTTCGCCGCCTTCGCGCTCGTGTTTTTTGTGGTTGGCGGCTATTTCTACATCAAGTACCAGCACATTGTGGACGAGCGGTTGAAGCAGCCGATCTTTGCCTCGACAGCCAAAATCTTCGCAGCGCCGCGCGAGGTTCGCACCGGACAAAAGCTCAGCATCCATCTCCTCGCCAATGAACTGCGCGAAGCGGGCTACTCCACCGATGGCTCTTCCCAGGTCTCTGAGATGGGCACCTACACCGAAGGCGCGCTCTCCATCACCGTGCGCCCCGGCCCACAGTCCTATCACGCACAGGACAGCGCGGTCATTCACATCGCCTCCGGCGTGGTCCAGTCCATCACCGACGACCACGGGCAGCCCCTCTCCAGCTACGAGTTGGAACCGCTGTTGATCACCGGCCTCAGCGAGGACGCCGCCCGCACCAAGCGCCGCCTCCTCGCCTACGACGAGATTCCGCAGAATGTGGTGCAGTCGGTTTTGGCCATCGAGGACCGCCGCTTCTTTGAGCACGGCGGTGTCAACTTTGTCAGCATGGTCGGTTGGGCCTGGCACGATGTGATTGGCGACCGCAAGCATCGCGGCGGAGCCTCCACATTGACCATGCAGCTGGCCAAACTCCTCTTCCTCTCCGACACCGGAACCATCAAGTACAAGCTGCTCCAGATCATGGTTTCCTTCCAACTCGAACATCGCTTCAACAAGCAGCAGATCTTCGAGATGTACGCCAACCAGATCAACCTGGGCCAGCGCGGCAGCTTCTCCATCGACGGCTTCGGCGAGGCCGCAGAGTCCTACTTCGGAAAGGATGTACGCCAGCTCGACCTGGCCGAGTGCGCCCTGCTGGCCGGCATGATTCAGCGGCCCAACTACTTCACGCCCTTCCGCCACCCCGACCGGGCCATCGAACGGCGCAACCTGGTGCTGGACTCCATGGTCGAAACCGGCGCCATCACCAAGGATCAGGCCGAACGCGCCAAGGCTGAGCCCCTGCATCTGGCCACGGCCAGTGTGGACGCCAGCGAAGCACCGTATTTTGTCGACCTGGTGCACGAGCAACTGATGCAGAAGCTGGGTGAGCGCGACATCAATCACGAAGGCCTGCGCATCTACACCTCGCTCGATCCCGACCTGCAGCGCGCCGCCGCCGATGCGGTGGAAGTGGGCATGAAGAATGTGGATGACCTGGTCAACAAGATGCATCCCCATCCCAAGCCCGGCGAAACCATTCTTTATCCGCAGGTCTCGCTGGTGGCCATCAATCCTCACACCGGCCAGGTGCTGGCGCTCATCGGCGGACGCAACTACGGCAACTCGCAGTTGAATCATGCCGTCGCCAAGCGGCCCACCGGGTCCATCTTCAAGCCGTTTGTCTACGCCACCGCCTTCAACACCGCGGTAGCGGGGACGATTCTGCCTGGACAGGAGAGGCCATTCTCTTCCATCTCCATGCTCAACGACGAGCAAACCACCTACGATGTGGGCGGCCAGGAGTATTCGCCGCGCAATTACAAGGACGAGTACCACGGCCAGGTGACGGCCATGTACGCGCTGGCGCACTCGTTGAACAACGCCACCATCGGCCTGGCCTCCGAAGTCGGCTTCGACAACGTGGCCGCGCTGGCCCGCGAATCCGGCATCAAAAACGCGCGCGGAACGCCGTCGGTGGCCATCGGCTCTTATGACGCCACGCCGCTCGACATGGCGGGAGCCTACACCGTCTTCGCCAACAATGGTATGCATCTGGACCCCTGGATGCTGGCCAGCGTGCGCACCTCCTCGGGCGATGTAGTCACCGATTTCACGCCCACATCCAAGCAGGTGCTGGATCCGCGCGTGGCCTACCTGACCACAAACCTGATGGAAGGCGTGATGAACTTCGGTTATGGCTACGAAGTGCGCCGCCGCGGATTCATGGACCCTGCCGCGGGCAAGACCGGAACCAGCCACGATGCCTGGTTTGCCGGCTTCACCAGCAACCTGATCTGCATTGTTTGGGTGGGCAACGACGACTACACCGATGTGAAGCTGGCCGGAGCACTGGCCGCCGCTCCCATCTGGGCCGAGTTCATGAAGCGCGCCGTGCAGTTGCCGCAGTACTCCGACACCCACAGCTTCTCGCCCCCGGACGGCATCGAAGTGGTGAAGATCGACAAGGTCAGTAACCTGCTCAGCGACGATACCTGCCCGGACGCCTACGATGCAGCCTTCCTGGCCGGCACCGCGCCCCTGGAAACCTGCGACCATCCCTCCGCCGACCATCGCAACATCTTTCAAAAGATCTTCGGCACAGGCAAATCCACCAATTAGAGCATCTCTCCAAGATGAATATCAGTCTTGTTCAGGCGAAGAAAAGGCGATATTCTTGACGCATGAAGAAGCGTTCAACGAGCAAGCGCGGTCGGATGATGACTGTGCAGCAGTTTCGGGCATCGTTTGGGGACGA
>Ga0302267_10007908_pt1 | contig 10277 bp, 9 predicted proteins | sample III_Bog_E1_3_FD_194555 | JGI IMG/M metagenome (GOLD analysis project Ga0302267, IMG submission 194555) | Peat permafrost microbial communities from Stordalen Mire near Abisko, Sweden - III_Bog_E1_3 | ecosystem: Environmental > Terrestrial > Soil > Wetlands > Peat | place: Sweden: Abisko... | reverse complement strand
CCAAGGCGGCCGCAAGCATCCGCACCAAGAATACATTCAGGTCAACACCGAGCGCATCCTTTTCATCTGCGGCGGAGCGTTCGTCGGCCTCGACAAGATTATCCGCCGCCGCATCGGCAGCAGCACACTCGGCTTCGGCCGTCCGAAAAATGCTCAGGCGGAAACGCATGTTGCAGACGAGGCAGTCCTGCGCCACGTCGAGCCTGAAGATCTGCTCAACTTTGGCCTCATCCCCGAGTTTATCGGTCGCCTGCCCATGATCAGTGTGCTCGACGAGTTGACCGAAGAAGAACTCGTCTGCGTCCTGACCGACACCAAGAACGCGCTGACCAAGCAGTACACCAAGCTTTTCGCCATGGACAACGTCGGTCTCACCTTCACCAAGGACGCCCTTCGCGCCCTGTCCCAGGAAGCCCTGCGCAAAGGCACCGGCGCCCGCGCCCTGCGTGCCATCCTTGAGAAGCTGATGCTGGACCTCATGTACGACCTCCCTTCGCGCGAGGACATCCTCGAGGTCACGATCAATCGTGCCGTTATCGACGGCAAGAAGTCCCCGCTCATCCGCCGTAAGCAGGACAAGGAAGCGGCTTGATCGGGCGTTAATTCCGCGCCTCATTTATGTCACACCTTTGGGGTATCGACCTTGGTGGCACCAAGATCGAGGGTGCCATTCTCAACACGGCGAAGCTAAGCGAGCCCTTATGCCGCGTGCGCGTGCCGACCGAGTCCGAGCAAGGCTACGAGCATATCCGCAAACAGATCAGCCGCCTGGTCAAGACGCTTGCGGCCGAGAGCGGACTTCCGCTTCCGACGAAGATTGGCATGGGTACGCCCGGCGTGGTGGACCCGCACACCGGCACGCTGAAGAATTCCAACACGCAATGCCTCAACGGCACGCATCTGCGCGATGATCTCGAGGCGGATCTTGGTCTCGCCGTCGTCACGGCCAACGATGCGAATTGCTTCGCGCTGGCCGAGGCGACGCTCGGCTGCGCAAAGGGCTTTCCCACCGTTTTTGGCGTCATTCTCGGCACCGGCGTCGGTGGCGGCATTGTGGTGAACGGCCACGTTCTCAACGGCTGCCACGGCATCGCCGGAGAATGGGGCCAGTTGATTCTCGATACCGAGGGACCTGTTTCGAATTACGGCACGCGCGGGACGGTCGAGGCGTTCATCGCCGGGCCAGGGTTGGAAAAGTTTTACGCTGAACAATCGGGCAAGAAGCGCAAGTTGAAGGAAATCATCTCGCGCGTTGAGACCGATGAGCACGCCCGTGCCACGGTCGATCGGCTGACGTCGCGCTTTGCCCAGGCCATCAGCAACATCATCGACGTGCTCGATCCGCACGCCATCGTGCTTGGCGGCGGCGTTGGCAACATCGACGCACTCTATACTGAAGAGACCCGGAAGAAAATCACCGCAGAGATTTTCAACCCACGTTTCGAGGCGGCCCTGCTCAAGCCCACGCTTGGCGACAGCGCAGGTGTCTTCGGCGCGGCGATGCTGGTTGCAGGGTAGGGACGCGAGTCCCATCGCGTCCCTAGCTAAAGAATTTGTCCAGCATCCCATAAAGCAGCTCGCGGTTTGCCGTGCAGTGCTTCGCGGATGCGGCGTTGATCGCATCGGGTTCCTGCACGTACTGTCCCTTCGGCCACCAGTCCTGGCTGTCGACGTAGAGCTTCACGAGCGCGGGATCGACCTCGAGGTGGAATTGCAGGGCGAGACATTTGCCGGGAATGACGAAGCCTTGTTCGGCGCAACCATCGCTGGCCGCCAGTCGCGTTGCGCCCTCGGGCAAGTTGAACGTGTCACCGTGCCAGTGCAGGACGGTCGAGCTTTCCTTCACGCCGGGGAAGGCTGTGGCTGCCTCGGACGTCCAGCGGACGGGCAGCCAGCCGATTTCATATACGGCGTTCTGCGTCACGCGACTGCCGAGCGCATCGGCGATCAGTTGCGCGCCGAGGCAAATGCCGGCGATGGGCTTGCCCGCCTCGAGCGCCGCGGTGACAAAGGCGCGCTCCGCCTTCAGCCACGGCCAGTCGCGGTCCTGGTAGATGTTCATCTCGCCGCCCATGACGACGAGCGCATCGAAGTCCCGCAGCGAGGGCAGGGCATCACCATTATAGAGATGCGAGACGGACATTGGGTGCCCGCGCTTCTGCGCCCACTTGCCAATTTCCCCGGGCCCTTCGTACGCCGCGTGCTGCAGGACATGGAACTTCATGCCCTCTACTAGAGCGCGCCTTTGACTTGGCGCAAGGGCGCAAGTTAGCGCTCGAGCCTGCGTTTCGGCAGGCGTTGCGTGTCGTTTCTCGGCCGCGAGCCGGGCGGGGGCTCGTTGATGATGGCCCAGAAGACTCCGAGTTGGCGCACGGTATCGACGAATTGCTGGAAGTCGACCGGCTTGACCACGTAGGCGTTGGCGCCGAGTTGGTAACTCTCGACCAGGTCGCAGTCCTCGCGCGAGGAGGTGAGCATGACGACTGGGATCGAGCACAAGTTGGGGTCGTGCTTCATCCGGCGCAAAACCTCGAGACCGTCGATGCGCGGCATCTTGAGATCGAGGATTACGACGAGGGGCGTCTCCACCGGAGTGCCACTGAACTCGCCCCGGTTGTAGAGGTAATCGAGCGCTTCAACGCCGTCGCGCACCGTCATCACCTCGTTGGCGAGATGAAATTCCTGGAGCGCCGTGAGGGTCAACTCGGTGTCCTGCGGACAATCGTCGGCGAGTAGAATGCGCTTCATTATGGCCTTTACTTAATCGGCGGCGGGCTGGCGCAGTGAAGCAAAATCTGCGCCTCCCTATGAAACAGCATACGCCCCGTTTTCCTGCCGGTCGAGGATGGTAATATTTACCGGAATTACTGAGATACGATCTGATTCATGCATGCGTTTAACCATTGGCGGCGGGGCGCGGTCTTGGCAATTTGAAGCGTGGTTGACCGTTATCGCTGGGCGCTCTGCGTCCTCTCCGGATTGCTTCTGGTGGCCGGGTTCGCGCCGTTCTCGTGTGCGACCTGCGGCTGGATTGCACTCGTCCCGGCGTGGTGGGTGATCACGCGCAGCGAGCACGCGCGCCGCCGGCCGATGCGGTACGGCTACGTCATTGGGCTCATCTATTTCTGTGCGACGTTTTGGTGGATCTACAACGTCACGGCGGTTGGAATGGTGTTCCTCGTACTCTATCTCGCGTTGTATCCAGCGTGGTGGTTCCTCTTTGTCGCCCGTTTCCTGCCGCGGCCGGAGAAAGCTTCGGGTGGATCGGCCGTGGCCTCCGCGCTTGGAGCGGCGGCGCTTTGGGTAACGCTGGAGTGGTGGCGCACCTGGTTTCTGACCGGCTTTAACTGGAACGAGCTCGGCATTACGCAATCGAGCAGCATCGTTTACCGGCAGCTTGCCGCGTACGGCGGTGTGCACTTGCTCTCGTTCCTGCTCGTCGTGGTAAATGTCCTCTGGGCCGAGGGTGTGCTCGGCATCGTGGAAATCGCCCGCGAGAAGCGTGTCGTGCGGGCTTCGGCACCTTTTGCCGTCGCGCTGTTACTTATTGCGAGTTGCTTCGCGCTCGGTTGGCATCACTTGCAGCGGCACAACGGCGAGTCGCGCGGACTGTCGGCAACCTTCGCATGCGTCCAGCCCGACATCCCGCAAATTCCCTACGACCCAAATCAATCCCACCGCGCCTACGAGATGACCGAGGCCGATGCCCTCGACAAACTCGAGAAGCTGACGCTCACTGCCATCTCTGCGCCGGTGAAGCCCGCGCTTCTCGTCTGGCCGGAAGCCATGATCAGTCAGGGCGTTTTTCAGGACCAGCCGTTGACCGAGGCCGTGACGGAGATCAATGAAGCCTACGCTGGTCACTTTCTGCTCGGCTCACAGAACTTCGAATACGCGCGGGCGCCCGGCGAGCGTGCCCACCTCTACAACACAGCCTTCTTCTTCTCATCCCACGGCGACGAGTACGCTGAATACCGCAAGACGCACCTGGTCATGCTCGGCGAGTTCCTGCCCTTCGGCGACACGTTCCCGGAGCTGCGCAAATGGACCGGCATCGGGATCGACTTCACGCCGGGCCCCGGTCCGGTCGTCTTCACCATGCAGCAGCCACCTTGGAAGATTGCGCCGCTGATCTGCTTCGAGGACACGCTTCCTGAGGTGGCCAATAAAACGATCCCGCTCCATCCCGATTTCTTCGTCACCATCACCAACGACGCCTGGTACACCGGGTGGTTCGCGCAGTGGGGCGTGCGGCAGCATCTCAGCCACGCCATCTTTCGCTGCGTCGAGCACGACCGGCCCATGCTGCGCTGCTCCAACAACGGCATCTCGTGCCTCGTCGACCAGAACGGCGTCGTCGTCAGCGAGTACAAGGGCGCAGGCGGTGCTGATATCGACGTTGGGGGCGTTTTCACCGGCACACTCTCTTTCTATCCCATCCGGGCCACCCTCTATGAAATGTGGGGTGAGTGGATCGTCTTGATCTCCGCCTTCGTCAGCGTCATGCTTGGCGTTTGGTTTTTCCTCCGAACTGATGAATCCTGAGCCCCTCTATTCCGTCGTTGTGCCGTTCTACAACGAGGCGGAAAACCTCCCGCTGCTCATCCGCGAAATCGATGGTATGCTCCGCGCCCTCGAGCAACCGGCCGAGATCGTGCTCGTCGACGACGGCAGCACGGACAACTTCGCCCAGCCGCCCACGAGCCCCGCTTACCCCATCCGCTGGCTGCACCTAACGCAAAACAGCGGCCAAAGCGCGGCCATGTACTACGGCATGCAGGAGTCGCGCGGACAATTCATCATCCTCATGGACGCCGACCTGCAGAACGATCCCATGGATGCGCCGAAGCTGCTCAAGAAGCTTCAGGACGAGCAGCTCGACATGGTCACTGGCGTCCGCGCCAAGCGCAACGACAAGTGGATTCGCCGCATCTCCTCGCGCATCGCCAACGCCGTGCGCGGCGCGCTGCTGCAAGATCACACCAGCGACACGGGCTGCACGCTCAAGGTCGTGCGCGCCGAGGCGGCCAAGCGCCTGCCGGGCTGGAACGGCATGCACCGCTTCATGCCCGCGCTGATCCTCTCGGCCGGCTACAAGATCGGCGAAATGCCGGTCGAGCACCGCGCGCGTCACGCCGGGGTGAGCAAAGTTGCCGGCGGCAAGCGCGCCGTTCGCGCCACCGTCGACCTGTTGGGCATGCTCTGGTTTTCCCGCCGCCAGTTCAAAGGGCGCTTGAAACAGGAAAAGCCTTGAGCACAGCGGCGCCTCAACTCGATTCGTTGGGAATTATCGCTGGCAACGGTCGATACCCGGTTCTGCTCGCGGAGGCGGCGCGGGCGAGGGGAGTAAAGCGCATCGTCATCGCGGGGTTCTCGGGCGAAACGGCGGCGGAGGTGGAGAAGCTCGCTGATTCGTATACCAAGCTGCGCGTGGGTCAGCTCGGCGGTCTTTGCGACTACTTCCAGAAGCAGAAGATTTCGCAGGCCATCATGGCGGGCCAGATCTCCCCGGGGAATTTGTTCGATCTCATACCAGATATCAAAGGCGCGTTGCTGCTCGCACGGCTGAAGGAGCGCAATGCCGAATCCATCTTCTCGGCCATCGCCGATGAGCTTAAAAAAGTCGGCGTGGAACTGCTGTCGGCCACGACCTTCCTCGAGGATTGCCTGCCGGAGCCGGGCCATGTGGCCGGGCCAAAGCTCTCCGCGCAACAGCTCGACGACGTCGCGCTGGGCTTTCGCATCGCCAAGGAATGCAGCCGGCTCGATATCGGCCAGAGCGTGGTCGTGAAGAAAGGAACCGTGGTCGCGGTCGAGGCCTTCGAGGGCACGGACGCGGCGATGGAGCGCGGCGGCAAGCTGGGCAAGGGCGAGGTTGTGCTGGTCAAGGTCAGCAAGCCCAAGCAGGATTTCCGCTTCGACGTGCCGGTCATCGGCATGCGGACGCTGGACAAGGCGCGCGAAAGCGGCGTGAAAGTGATTGCCTGCGAGGCAAGATGCACGCTGCTGCTGGACCGCCCAATGGTGGAAGAACAGGCCGCGAAGGCGAAGATCAGCCTCTACGCGGCGGACGAATCGATTTTGAAGGAGACATCATGAGCAACCTGAAAGTTGGAGTGGTCGGAGTCGGGCACATCGGGCGCGAGCATGCGCGCATCTATTCGCAGCTTCCCGGCGTCGAGTTCGTCGGCCTTTACGACCTCGACCGACACGTGGCGGAGAAGGTCGCGCAGCGACATGGCGTGAAGGCGTTCGATTCGGCGCGTGCGCTCGCCGAGGTCATCGATGCGGCGACGATCGCGACGCCCACGGTGACGCATCACGAAATTGGTTCGCTGTTGCTCGGCATGGGCAAGCACGTGCTGATTGAAAAACCGATCACGGACAATCCGCAGCAGGCCAAGGAGCTCATTGATCTCGCGCACAGCAAGAAGCTCGTCCTGCAGGTCGGCCACATTGAGCGCTTCAATCCCGCACTCAACGCCCTCGAGGAAAAGCTCACGCGTCCGCGCTTTATCGAAGCCCACCGGCTCTCGACCTATCCGGGCCGCAGCACCGACATCGGCGTTGTGCTCGACCTTATGATCCACGATCTCGAGGTCGTGCTGCATCTCGTGCGCTCGCCCATCCAGTCGATCGACTCGGTCGGCACGGCCGTGCTGAGCAAGGGCGAGGACATCGCCAACGCGCGCATCCGCTTCGAGAACGGTTGCGTGGCCAACATCACGACGAGCCGCATCAGCTTTGAGAAGGTGCGCAAGATCCGCGTCTTCCAGGACGACGCTTACCTCTCGCTCGATTACTTCGACCAGAGCGGCGAGATTTATCGGAAGATCAATTCGCAGATCACCAAGGAGAAGATCAAGGTGGAGAAGGACGAGCCGCTCAAGCTGGAGCTGGCCGCCTTCACCGAGTGCGCGCGGTCCGGCGCATTGCCGCGGGTCGGCGGCGGGCAGGCCGCTTATGCGCTTGAGATCGCCATGCGGATCACCGAGCAGATCGCAAAGCAAAACGCGCAGTCTACATGAGTACAAAGCGGGACCGCGCCTTGGTCATCCTGATGGTCGCGGGCGAGCCAAGCGGCGACGCCCACGGCGCGGAGCTGATCCTGGCGATGAAGGAGCGCAACCCGAAGGTGCGGGTCATCGGCGTGGGCGGTCCGAAGATGGCTGCAGCCGGGCAGGAGCAGCTGATCGACCTCACAAAGGACGCGGTCCTTGGCTTGGTGGAGGTCATGCAGAAGTATTTCAAGTTCCGCGGCTATAGGGATCGCATCCTCGACCTCGCCCGCCGCGAACGGCCGGACGCAGTCGTGCTCATCGATTTCTCCGGCTTTAACCTGCGCATTTCGCCGGCGCTCCGTCGCGATCTGCCCGGCATGCGCATTGTCTACTACATCAGCCCGCAGGTTTGGGCCTCGCGCGCGGGCCGGGTGAAGACCATTCAGCGCGACATTGACCTGCTTTTGTCGATTCTGCCCTTCGAAAAGGACTGGTACGCCAAGGCCGCGCCCGGTTTCCGGGTGGAGTGGGTCGGTCATCCGGCACTTGACCGCATCCGCAAGCTGGAGCTCGCCGAGCCGAGTCCCAATTTCGTGGCCCTGCTGCCGGGGAGCCGCCGCACCGAGGTGGAAAAGCATCTGCCCGTGCTGTGGGAAGCCGCGCTCATCATGGGGCGCAACCAGCCGGGTCTGAAGTTCGTCCTGCTTTCGCCCAGCGAGGCCATCCAGAGTTACTCGCTCAGGATGCTCTCGCGCCTGCCCGCGCCCAACTTCGCTTTTGAGCACAACGTCGGCTACGCGGCCTCGCACCTTTCGCGGTGTTCGCTGGCCATTGTTGCCTCCGGCACCGCTTCGTTGGAGTGCGCTTTGGTCGGTATCCCACAAATTGTGGTCTACCGCGTGCACCCGCTTACCTACGCGGTGGGCAAGCGGGTGGTGACGGTGAAGTACCTTAGCATCATCAACGTCATGGCGGGCGAGCGCGTGCTGCCGGAGTTCCTGCAGGACGATCTCACGCCCAACGCGGTGGCGCAGGAGGCGATCGAGTTGCTCAACAATCCGCAGCGCCGCGAGGCCATGAAACGCCGTGTCAGCGAAGTCATCGCCACCCTCGGAGAGCCGGGAGCCAGCAAGCGGGCGGCTGAGGCGATCCTTGCCGAGGCTGCGCTGGCCAATGTCGGCTAGCTGGGGAAGCATTGTCTCGCAATGAGCTCGAACCGTGACGCTGCGCTGGCGGTCCTGCAAAAGACCTACGGCTACGACTCGTTCCGTGGCAACCAGGCCGAGATCATCGAGCACGTGACGGAGGGTGGAAGTGCCTTTGTGCTGATGCCGACCGGCGGCGGAAAGTCGCTCTGCTACCAAATCCCGTCGCTGCTGCGGGAAGGCGTCGGCATTATCGTCTCCCCTCTAATCGCGTTGATGCAAGATCAGGTGGACGCGCTCACACAGCTAGGCATCAAGGCCGCGGCGATCAATTCGAACATGGAAGGCGGTGCCAATGCCCGAACCATGCGCGCGGTGAGGGACGGAACGCTCGATCTTCTTTACGTCGCGCCGGAACGGTTGCTGATGGACGATTTCCTCAACTTCGTGGGCGATTGCCGCGTGGCGTTGTTCGCCATCGACGAAGCCCACTGCGTGTCGCAATGGGGGCACGACTTCCGCCCGCACTACGTGCAGCTCAGCCTGCTGGCCGAGCGTTTCCAGAACATTCCGCGCATCGCGCTGACCGCCACGGCTGATGGCCCCACGCGCAAGGACATCGTCGAGCGGTTGCATCTGGCCGAGGGCCGCACTTTCGTCGCGGGTTTCGACCGGCCGAACATCCATTACAGCATCACGGCCAAGGACAGCCCCCGCAAGCAGGTGCTGAACTTCATCAAGAAGTCGCATGCCAAGGACAGCGGGATCATTTACTGCCTCTCGCGCAAACTTACCGAGGAGACAGCAGAATGGCTGGCGCAAGAAGGATTCAAGGCGCTGCCCTATCATGCCGGACTGCCGGCCGAGGTCCGCGCGCGCAACCAGGAGCGCTTCCTGCGCGAGGATAACATCATCGTGGTCGCGACCATCGCCTTCGGCATGGGCATCAATAAACCGGACGTGCGGTTCGTCGTGCACATGACGGTTCCAAAGAACATCGAGGCCTACTATCAGGAGACGGGCCGTGCGGGCCGCGACGGCTTGCCCTCCAACGCGCTCATGCTTTTCGGGCTGCAGGACGCGGCGATGCAGCGCAACTTCATCGAGGATTCGACGACGGCGCCGGAGCAGAAGGAGATCGAGCGCAAGAAGCTCGAGGCGCTGCTGACGTTTTGCAATGCGCCCTCGTGCCGCCGCGCCATGTTGCTTGAGTACTTCGGCGATAACTGCGAGTCGTGCGGCAACTGCGACACATGCCTGAACACGCGCCCGACTTTCGACGCGACGGTCGCCGCGCAGAAGGCGCTCTCGTGCGTTTACCGCACCGGGCAGCGCTTCAGCATGTCGTATCTCGTCGATGTCTTGCTTGGCCGGGACAACGACCGCATGCGGATGTTCCAGCACGACAAGGTCAGCACGTTCGGCATCGGCGGCGAGTATGATCAAAAGACGTGGCAGCATATTTTCCGGCAACTCGTGATGATTGATTTTCTGGCGATTGACACGAACGACTTCAACCGGATGACGATCACGCCGAAGGGAAGTCTCTTCCTGAAGGAGAAGCGTTCGCTGCAGATGCCGAGCTATGTGGCCTCGCCGAAGGGCGGATCGTCCTCGCGCTCCAAGAAGCCTGTCGTGTTTGCCAGTGACGAGGACCAGGATTTGTTCGCAAAGCTGCGGACTTTACGGCTCGAGCTCGCCCGCGAGCAGAACGTCGCGCCGTTCGTGATCTTTCATGACCGCGTCCTGCACGAGATCGCCGCGCGCAAACCGAAGTCGCGCTTCGACCTCTCGCAGATCAGCGGTGTAGGCCAGGCCAAGCTTGAGCGTTACGGGGATGCCGTGCTGCAAGCCGTCCGCGAGCACACGGACGGCTGAGCAGGGTCAGGCCGGAGGCTGACCCTCCAGCGATCATCAATTCTCCCGCTTGAGGAGGTAGTCGGCGATGGCTTCGAGCGGCGCGGCGGACTTGCCGAAGGGCTTGAGCGCGGCGCGGGCGCGGGCGGTGAGGCGGTCGGCTTCCTTGCGGGCCTTGTCGAGGCCGAGAAGCGCGGGGTAGGTGGCCTTTTGCGCGGTGATGTCCTTGCCGGCGCTCTTGCCGAGCTTCTCCGTGGTCTGCGTGACGTCGAGG
>Ga0302267_10007899_pt1 | contig 10291 bp, 9 predicted proteins | sample III_Bog_E1_3_FD_194555 | JGI IMG/M metagenome (GOLD analysis project Ga0302267, IMG submission 194555) | Peat permafrost microbial communities from Stordalen Mire near Abisko, Sweden - III_Bog_E1_3 | ecosystem: Environmental > Terrestrial > Soil > Wetlands > Peat | place: Sweden: Abisko... | reverse complement strand
TTTTCCTTCATGTTCGTTGCCCCGGGCCTATACCTGGTCCACGCGGTGCTGGCGGCCTCCACCCAGTTCGTGTCCAATACCCTGGGCATGCACATGGGCTTCACCTTCTCCCAGGGTGGCATCGATTTCGTGATGTTCAACGCCCTGGGCCACCAGGCGACAAGATGGTGGCTGGTACTGATCCTGGGGCCGGCCTATGGGCTGCTCTACTACTTTGTGTTCCGCTGGTCGATCCAGTACTTCCACCTCAAGACTCCCGGGCGCGAAGATGAAACGGCGACGGTCGCCGCCGTCGCGACCAAGGGCGATGAGCGCGCCCGGGACCTGGTCCTGGCCTTCGGCGGGCGGAACAACATCACCGACCTGGACGCCTGCATCACCCGGCTGCGGGTTTCGGTCACCGACACCGCGCGGGTGGACCGGGCCAAGCTCAAGGCCATGGGCGCCGCGGAAGTGCTCCAGGTGGGCAACAGTGAACAGGCGATTTTCGGCACGGCCTCCGAGAACCTGAAGACAGACATGGAAATCTATCTCAAGACCGCCGGAGCCGAGGCGGACGGCGAACCTGCACCAGCGGCCAAGGCTGCGGCCGCTCCGGTCGCCCTGACCGTCACCGAGGCCCAGCGCCAGCAGGCCAAGGGCATCTATGCCGCCCTCAAAGGTCCCCGGAATGTCCTGGCCCTGGCGGCCGTCGCCGGCACCCGCCTGCGGGTGCGGCTCGCGGACCCGGCCCTGGTGGACGCCAAGGCCATGGCCGCGGCCGGGGTGAAGGCGGTCATGGTCCTGCCCGGGAACGATCGGGATCTCATCGTCGGTCTGGAAGCAGGGCAGTTGGCCATGGCGCTTGCGCCGGCAAAGGGGAAGGCATGAACGAACACAGGGCCACCCTGATTTCCGCACTGTTGTCGGCCTTGCTGCCGATGGTGGCCGAAAGCCCGCTGCCGCAAGTCAAGCGGCTGACCCTTTCTGGAGTCCCAAAATGAAAGTTGGAATCGTCGGAACCGGGGCCGTGGGCAGCAGTGCGGCGTACGCCATGATCATGGACGGCACCGTCAGCGAACTGGTGCTCATCGATCCCAACGAGGGCCTGGCAAGCGCCCAGGATGAGGATCTGGAGGATGCCACTCTCTTCGCCAATCCGGTGCGCATCTCGGTGGGGGACTATGCGGGGCTGTCCGGGGCCGGGGTGGTGGCCATCTGCTGCGGCGCCCGGCAGGTCCCCGGGGAGACGCGCCTGCAACTGCTGGGACGGAACACGGTGATCTTCAAGCAGATCCTGCACCAGATCGCCTCCCATGCACCGGAGGCCATCCTGCTGGTGGTTTCCAATCCGGTGGATCTGCTCACGGAGCTGGTCTGTCGCCTTTCGGGACTGCCGGCGGGGCGAGTGTTCGGAACCGGCACCCTGCTGGACACCGCCCGGTTCCGGGCCCACCTGGGCCAGGCTGTGGGGGTCTCGCCCCAGTCCATCCACGGCTATGTCCTGGGCGAGCATGGCGACTCCGAAGTGCTGGTCTGGTCCACCGTCTCCGTCGGCGGTATCCCCTTGGACGCGTTCGCCAAACAGGTGGGCCATCCCCTCACCCCTGAGTTCATCGCCCGCATCGACGACGGCGTGCGCAACTCGGCCGCCCGGATCATCCAGGGCAAGGGCTCCACCTGCTACGGCATCGGCGCCGCCATCGCCCATATCGTGCGTGCGGTCCGGGACGACGAGCGCATCCTCCTGACCGTTTCTGCCCCTTCCCCGGAACTGGGGGACGGTGGCGCCCCCTGCCTCTCGCTGCCTCGGATCGTGGGCTCCCGGGGGGTCATACGCACCCTGTTCCCAACCCTTTCCGCCGGAGAGCGGCAGGCCCTCGAAGCCAGCGCCCACGTCCTGGCGGAGGCGCATAACGGCGCATCGAAGTGATCATCTGGAACTGGAGCAGGCATGGCGTTTAAAACCCTCAGGGACATTGAAATCAAAGGCCATCGAGTCCTCCTGCGCGCGGATCTCAACGTCCCCCTCAAGGGCGGCATCATCATGGATGCGACCCGCATCGCCGCATCCCGCCCTACCCTGGCATTCCTCCTGGAGGGTGGAGCTTCCGTGGTCCTTTGTTCCCACCTGGGCCGACCCAAGGGCACAGGGTTCGAGCAGGAATTCAGCATGGCCCCAGTGGCGGAATACCTGAAAGCCCAGGGATTGGACCTGCGTCTGGCCAGCGGGGTCGTAGGCGCCCAGGTGGAAGCCGAAGCCAGGGCCCTTGAGCGGGGCCAGGTGCTCCTCCTGGAGAACCTGCGGTTCAACCCGGGAGAGACCGAAAATACCCCGGAATTCGCAAAGGCCCTGGCCAATCTTGCGGATACGTATGTGGATGATGCCTTCGGATCCTCCCATCGCGCCCATGCCTCGATAAGCGGTGTCGTTGCCTTCATGCCCAAAGGCCGTGCCGTGGCAGGGCTACTCATGGAAAAGGAACTCACGGCGCTGGGCAAGGTCCTGCACGACCCCGAACGGCCGCTGCTGTGCGTCATGGGTGGCAGCAAAGTTTCAGACAAGATCGGGATCATCCGCCATTTCTTCGGCAAGGCTGATGCCATCCTCATTGGGGGCGCCATGTCCTTCACCTTCCTCAAGTCCAAGGACATTGCAATCGGAAACAGTCTTTGCGAGGACGGCAAGGTCGAGTTGGCCGCGGCTCTCCTCACGGAGGCTGCGGAGGCGGGGACGCGCCTCTTGCTCCCCATGGACCACATTGTCGCTTCAGCCATCGCCGCCGACGCGGTATGCGATGTCACCCCGACGGTCGCAATACCGGATGGCAAGATCGGGCTGGATATTGGACCAAAGACCGTGGTTGCCTACATCAACGAAATTCGCAGGGCCCGCACCATCCTTTGGAACGGCCCCATGGGTGTTTTCGAATTGCCTCCCTTCGCCGGTGGGACGTTCGCCTTGGCCGAAGCGATGGCCGACGCCGCCGACCAAGGCGCCTTCGTGGTTGTGGGAGGCGGGGACACGGTTTCCGCTGCCAACAAAGCTGGAGTCGCCAAGCGACTGAGCCACCTCTCCACCGGCGGCGGCGCAAGCCTGGAATTCCTCAGCGGAATGGCTCTCCCTGGCGTTGCCGCCCTTTCAAGTGGCCAATGTCTGCCAACGAGCGCTGGCCAGACTCGAACGGAGCAGGAGCTGATCCCATGACCATACCAATGCTGGGAGGCCCTCTGGTGGACACCCAGGTGAAAGGTATTCCCAGGGTGCTGGTGCTCTTGCGCCACGGGGAAAGCGAATGGAACAAGGAAAACCGCTTCTGCGGTTGGACAGACGTCGATTTGACCGGTCAGGGTTGGGCCGAGGGACAGAAGGCCGGGCGTGGGATGAGCGCCCATGGGCTTTCCTTTGATATGGCGTTCACCTCCGTACTGACCCGGGCCATCCGGACGCTCTGGATCACGCTGGACGAGATGGACCTGATGTGGATACCCGTGCACCGGGATTGGCGCTTGAACGAACGCCACTATGGAGCCCTGCAAGGGCTGAACAAGGCCGAAACAGCCAGGAAGTACGGCGAGGCCCAGGTCCATTCCTGGCGTAGGAGCTATGACGTCCGTCCACCTGCACTTGAGCCGGGAGATGCCCGGCATCCCAGCCGGGACCCGCGCTACAGGCAGCTCCGCCCGGAACAGCTTCCCGCCACGGAGAGTTTGAAGGACACCGTTGCCAGGTTCCTCCCCTGCTGGCATGGCCTGATCGCACCGGAGGTGCAGCGCGGCCAGCGGGTTTTGATCTCCGGGCACGGCAATAGCCTTCGCGCACTGGTCAAAGTCCTGGACCACATTTCTGATGAGGCCATCGCAGACCTCAACATCCCCACGGGCATCCCCCTGGTGTACCAACTGGATGCGAAACTGCAACCCATCCGCCATTACTACCTCGACGATGCAGCAGAGGTGCCGGCCTCTATGGGCCCGGCACCGGTGAACCGCTAGGGCATCCGCCTCGTGCGGGAAGGAAGCTAATGAATAACCATCCCCTGAAGCAACCGGAAAGACTTAAAGGAAAGGACTCATATCATGCTAATCAAAGCCAAAACGCTCCAAGGGTATATACTTCAAAGCCTCGATGGCGACATCGGGAAAGTCAGTGAATTCTATTTTGATGACACTTATTGGACGATCCGCTACCTAATCGCGGATACGGGGAACTGGCTCACTGGCAGACAAGTCCTCATCGCCCCTTATGCACTGGGTGCCGTCTCCGAAGAAGATCAGCATCTGGTCATCGAATTGACCCGGAAACAGATTGAGGAGAGTCCAGACCTGGCCTTCGACAAGCCAGTCTCGAAGCAGTTCGAAAATGCCTACTATGGGTATTTCGGGTGGCCGACCTATTGGGACGGCCCCTACCTTTGGGGCTCCTATCCAGCCATCCCGCGTGACCATAAGCAATGGCTCAGAGGCGCCGGCATTATGGAAGCATGGGACCCTACTCTACGCAGTACCGAAGCCGTGACCGGCTATCACATTCAGGCCACTGATGGGGAGATCGGTCATGTGGAGGACTTCATCATCGATGACGAAACCTGGGCCATCCGCTACCTGGTCATCGATACCCGGAACTGGTGGCCAGGGAAAAAGGTCCTGGTGTCCCCCGAATGGATCGAGCAGATCAGTTGGAGTGGGGCGAAAGTCTTCTTCAACATCTCCCGTGAGAGCATCAAGCAGGCCCCGGAGTATGTGGAGACCTCGCCGGTGACCCGGGACTATGAAACCCAACTCCACGGGCACTACCACCGCAAAGGGTACTGGCTCAATCGAGCGCTTGCCCTGACGCCGGTCATTCTGGGCTGACTTGGGCGAGAAGGTCGTCCAGGAAGGATGCCCACCCTAAGGAAAATCATGAGCATGCCCACACGGACCACGCCGCTATCGGCAAGCGAAGGGAGTGATATGAAAATTAGAACAGGTAGGATCGACGCGTCAACCCAGGACTCCAAGCCGGCGACGGTGTAGAGCCATGCGGCCGAAGATCACCAGCATCAAATCAATGGAGATCCTGGATTCCAGGGGGAACCCGACCGTACGGGTCTATGTCGGCCTCGAGGATGGCACCAGGGGCGTCGCCTCCGTTCCGTCCGGGGCCTCGACGGGTGAGAACGAGGCTGTGGAGTTGCGGGACGGGGATATGGAACGCTATGGAGGCAAGGGTGTCCGCAAAGCCGTCACGTTCGTGCGTGAACTCCTGGCCCCCCCTCTCCTGGGCATGGACCCTCGGCTCCAGGCGGAGATCGACCGTATGATGATCGAATTGGACGGCACGCCCAACAAGGCCAGGTTCGGCGCCAACGCGATCCTGGGGGTCTCCATGGCCGTGGCCCGGGCTGCGGCAAAAGCGTCCAGGCTGCCCCTCTATGCCTACCTGGGCGGCCCAGGCGCCGTCTGCATCCCCGTGCCTATGATGAACATCCTTAATGGGGGCAAGCATGCCGACAACAGCGTCGATTTCCAGGAATTCATGGTGATGCCCCTGGGCGCGCTCAGCTTCGCGGAGGCACTCCGCTATGGCGCGGAGACCTACCAGTCCTTGAAAAAACTGCTCCACAAACGAGGGCTGGCCACCAGCGTCGGCGACGAAGGCGGGTTTGCCCCGAACCTGGGAAGCAATGAGGAAGCCTGCGAGATCCTTGTGGCAGCCATCCAGGCCGCCGGCTTCATCCCGGGCAAGGACTTGGCCATCGCCCTGGATCCGGCGGCCAGTTCCTTCTATGAGCACGGCGGGTACAACCTGGCAAAGTCAGGCCATGGCCGCAAGACCAGCCTGGACATGGTGACGCTCTACGAGGACTGGATCTCCAAATTCCCCATCGTCTCCATAGAGGACGGACTGGACGAGAACGATTGGGAAGGTTTCCGCGTCCAGACCGAGAAGATGGGAGGACGGATCCAGATCGTTGGCGACGATCTCTTCACCACCAATGCCCGTTTCATCACTCGGGGAATCCAGGAGAAGACTTGCAATGCCGTCCTGATCAAACTCAACCAGATCGGGACTGTCACAGAGACCATCGAGGCCATCGACCTGTGCCGGAAAGCCGGTTGGGGATTCGTCGTCTCGCATCGGTCGGGGGAGACCGAGGATGCCTTCATTGCAGACTTTGCGGTGGCCATGGGCGGCGGCCAGATCAAGACGGGTGCGGCCTGCCGCGGGGAACGCATCGCCAAATACAACCGGCTATTGGAAATCGAGGCCGAATTGGGGGCCAGCGCACGGTTCGGGAACGGCTTGACATGGTCTGTGAAGCCCTAATCAAGGACCCTGAGGACGAGCTCAAGGCCGTGGCTGTGGCCTTGGGTGGTTGGCAGGAGCAAGGTCCGGATGCCCAGGAGCGCGGCCCCGGAATCCAGTGCGCTTGACTTCGCTCAAGGGCCGAGGAGGGTCCAGCCCTGTGACGGGCGCCGGATGAATGATGTTCAAGTAAGGCAGCATGTCCAGCCGGTCAGGATCGAGGTGAGCATGAAGGTTTTGCTGGTCTATCCCAAGATGCCGGCCACGTATTGGAGCCTTCGCTATGTGCTCCCCTTCATTGGCAAGAAGGCTCTGTTTCCTCCTCTTGGGCTGCTGACCGTGGCGGCCATGCTGCCTGCGGACTATGAAGTGAGGCTGTTGGACATGAATGTGGAACCACTAACCCGAGCCGCGGTCGCCTGGGCCGATCTTGTCTTCACCTCATCCATGATCGTCCAGAAGGAATCGCTGGAACGGGCGATCAGGTTGTGCAACGAACTGGGCAAGCCTGTGGTGGCGGGGGGCCCATACCCCACCACCTGCCACGACGAGATTCGGGGTGTGGACCATTTTGTGCTGAACGAGGCTGAAACCACCCTGCCGCCGTTTCTGCACGACCTGGCCCTGGGCCAGGCCAAACCCTTGTACACCAGCACGGAAAAACCCGATCTCCGGCATGCGCCGACGCCCCGCTTTGATCTGGTCCGGGGACGGCCCTATGCCCAGATGTCCCTTCAGTATTCCCGGGGCTGCCCACACACCTGTGAGTTCTGCGACATCATAGAGCTGTTCGGCCGCCAGCCGCGTACCAAGACACCACACCAGCTGCTGCGGGAGCTGGATGCCATATACCTGGCCGGCTGGCGCGGTTCGCTGTTCCTGGTGGATGATAATTTCATAGGCAACCGGAAGGAAGTCAAGGCCCTGCTGCCACAGCTGATCGATTGGCAGCGGCAACGGAACTTCCCCTTCACGCTTTTCACCGAAGCCAGTCTGGATTTGGCTGACGATGACCAGCTCATGGACCTGATGATCGGGGCTGGCTTCGACATGGTCTTCATGGGCATCGAGACGCCCGATGTGGCGACTTTGAAGGCCGCCGGCAAGCAGCAGAACCTAAAAGCGGACATGCTCACCAGCGTCCGGAAGATCCAGAAGAAGGGCATGGAGGTGTCGGGCGGATTCATCGTCGGTTTCGACAGCGACGCCGAGGACATCTTCGATCGCCAGGTCGAGTTCATCCAGGAGGCCGCCATCCCCACGGCCATGGTGGGGCTGCTGACGGCTCTGCCCAAAACCCATCTGCATCATCGCCTCCAGTTGGAGGGCCGGCTGACGGAGGCAACCGGCGGAGGCAACAATACCCATGATCTCCGCCTCAACTTCGTGCCAAGGATGGACTCGCATAAGCTCCTCGAAGGCTACAAGCGGGTTCTGGCGGAAATCTATGATCCGGACCGGTATTTCGAGCGCTGCCTCAAGCTGCTGCGGACGATGACGCATGCAAGCCCGGCGCCGCGCCGGATCGGTATCATGGAGCTCAGGGCGCTCGTCATGTCTCTCTGCGTCCAAACGTTTTCCCGCTACTCCTGGGCCTACTGGAAATTTCTGGTGAAGGGCATGCTCGCCCGGCCGCGGATGGCGGCCGAGACAATGACCATGGCCGTGAAGGGCCACCACTTCTTCCGGATCACCGAGAATCTGCTGGAGTTGGACCGGTTCAAGTTCACCCTGGATCAGGTGGCAAGGGCCTTCGAGGCGCGCATGGCTAATCTTAAAGGCGACGACCACCTGAAGAAGCTGGCCGAACTGAAGGCCTACCGGGACTTGGTGCTGGAGCAGATGCGGGTCTACTACGGCAAGCTCAACAGGGATTTCCGGGGGTACGCCGACGACGCCGTGACCAGCTTTCAGGCAACCCTGGACGAACTCATCGCCAAGTTGGCCAGCACGGCTCCGGTGGCCTTACCGCGAGCGAACCGACCATGAGGTCCTTCGCCTCCAGCCGATCCCGGAATGCCTCCAGGATCGCCAGATGGTCCTCGAAGAAGCGCTCCGGTTGCCCCGCGCATTCGTCCAGCGGCATCCAGAGCGCGCCCTTGGCGTCGTCACCACCCCGGGCACACATGCCGGGAAGCCATCCAGCGCCGCCGGTCTCGAGGCGGATCGCGAAGGCTTCGGTGATGATGCGGCCGCGGTCGCTGCGCTCCGGATGATCGAAGGTGCGCTGGGCGACGACGCCGGCGCGCAGCTCCCGGTCCTCGACCTCGAGCCCGGTCTCCTCGTGCAGTTCGCGCAGGGCGCATTCCAGGAGGGTTTCCTCCTGGTTCAGGTAGCCGCCGGGCAGGGCCAGCAGCCCATGCCCGGGAAAGCCACCGCGCAGCACCAGGAGCACCTGCCCAGAAGCCACCACGAGCGCGTCGGCAGTATTGAAGGTGGGTGGATAGGGCGAGCCCTTCCAGGAATCCTTGAATTTCCGGATGAACGCCTGTTCCCTGGCCAGATCGGTGAAGGCGGACGTCGCCATGAAGCGCTCCAGCCAGGCGCCGGCGCCCTCCGCGACCTGGTCACGGAAGTCCAGCCCGCCTTCAAGATATCTAGCACGCAGGTGCGTCGCCGCGCTCCGGTCCGCGGCGCCCTCCCAGCCGGTGTCGACCCGGGCAAGTTGCGGCAAAAGGTCCAGCCCGTGGCCCGAAGGATCCGGCTCGAGCCCGAGCAGGACGACACCCGCGTCAGGCCCCGGGCCACCTGCGGTGAACTCGGCGAGGCAACGCTCGACCTCCGCCCGCCACCGGGCGACGGCGTAGGGGTGGTCGTGCAGGGGGAAGAAGCGCAGCCGGCCCAGTTCCTCCTCGCAGAGGCTTGCCGAGAACAAGGCGACCCGTTGCTCGAAGCTGAAGGGGTTGCGGGTCGATGGGGCCAGGCGGCAGCCGTCGACCAGCACTGCGATCCGGTCCGCCATCTGGAGGCCCCGGCGGAGGCTGCCGATGTGCGCCCGGGTCGGCGGCTGGGCCCGTCCAATGCAGACGCCATACGGATACTTTCCTGGTGCCATGGTCCACGCTCCGTGCCGTGCGGCGAGTTTCCTGCCGGATCAGGAAGGGTGGCGAAGCGCCCCACCCGAGTATGGCGCAAAGTCAGGTCGCGCCGGCCGCCGATAAGAGCCTGAGGGTATCCTACGCGGTGTCCATCCACAAGAACCCGGGATCAGATAACTCGGCCGTCGTCATCCCGCCATAGAGCCTCCGAATGCCTGGCTCCTTTGCCGCACCATTTCTGCGAAAGTGAATGACTCGGCTAGGCCCTCTATTTGATGTCGGTGGCTTCGATATGAAGTCCGCCATCTTTCATATTGATTGGAAATTCGAGGTGTCCAAACGACGCTACACTACTAAGCTAAATATTATATGGACTTTAGACGATGGCCCGAATGGTGCATGACTCCATGATGAAGCGAGTCCTATTCCATCCTTGCGCCAAGGAGATCAACACCATGAAATTAAGCACGAAGGACCAGGTGGCAGGGAAGATCCATTAGCACGAGGGCAAGGCCAAAGAGACCGCCGGTAAAGTGGCTGGCAACCCTTGCGTTGAGTCCAAAAGTTACCGCTGAAAAGTAAAACCGGATTTCCCAATTGGGAAATCTCGGAGTTCATTCAGATTTACGACTAATAACCCTAAACGGGAGGAAAAATTATGTTCGATAAAATCCTTCTCGCAGTCGACGGTTCCAGCTGTGCCCTCGATGCGGCCAAGGTAGCGGGTAACCTTGCCAGATCAGAAAATTCCAAGCAACTCCGCATACTGACGGTCTACGATAGCATCCCCCATTATCTTCTAGAGCCGGCCCAAGAGGCGCTCATCGAAGGTCATATCAAGGAGAGCGAACTTATAATCAAGGCAGCGGTTGAAAAGGTCGGTAAAATCCCAGGTGCATTGGATACCGATATTCTCTCGGGAGAACCGGCCGATTCGATCATTGAAGAAGCCAAAGACGAAAAATTTGATCTCGTCGTCATT
>Ga0302267_10007897_pt1 | contig 10292 bp, 11 predicted proteins | sample III_Bog_E1_3_FD_194555 | JGI IMG/M metagenome (GOLD analysis project Ga0302267, IMG submission 194555) | Peat permafrost microbial communities from Stordalen Mire near Abisko, Sweden - III_Bog_E1_3 | ecosystem: Environmental > Terrestrial > Soil > Wetlands > Peat | place: Sweden: Abisko... | reverse complement strand
CCCTCCGCCAGCGTCGATTTGCCGCAAGCGATGCCGCCGGTGAGGCCGATTTGAAAACGTTCAGGCATTATCTCTGGAAACTTGGACTCGCACCGTTGCCATTACGGTTTGTCCTTCTCGAATGGATACGGCTTAATTGCCTCTATGGTCAGCCGAATCAGTGCGCCCAGAAGAATTCCCGCCGGGACCGCCAATAGCGAATAGAGAATTGTTCCAGGGACGATTAAAAAGAAGCCATACCAAAAAACGTAGGCCGACGTGCTGCCTGACCCAGCGAGCCAGCTTGCGGGGATGGCAACTAGTAGCCCGACTCCAAGGGGTATGCATATACACGCCAGAACGCGAGACTTTGGGGTCGTCCACGCCATCCAAAATGCTGCGACTGCGAGTACGGTCACAACCGCAGCCGCCATCAGGATGATAAACATAGTTGGCGCTTCGGCCAGGTCGTTACAGCTTCGCGACCGTCACCGACAGGATGCCCGACTCGGCCTCGATCTCCTTGATCACGGCCTCGCTCGGTGTGCTGTCGAGGTTGAGGATGCTGAGCGCCTTGCCGCCGGTTTCGCCGCGGCTCAGCGACATACTCGCGATGTTGATCTTGTGCTTCGCCAGCAGCGTGCCGATCCAGCCGACCATGCCGGGGCGGTCCTGGTTCTCGACGATGAGCAGGATGCCCTCGGGGCTGGCCTCGAGATTGTGGCCGTTGAGGCGCACGATGCGCGGGTGCACGCCGTAGATCGTCGCGGCAACTTCGTAGTGCTTGTCGCCCTTGGTCGCTTCGACGGTGATAAGGTCCGTGTACTCACCGCCCTCAGCCGTCTTGGTCTCCATGACCTTGATGCCGAGATTCTGCGCGGCGCGCGGAGCGTTGACTTCGTTGATGGCGACATCCGAGCACTGGAAGAGCAGGCCCTTGAGGATGGCGCGCGTTATCGGCACCGTCTCGGCCTCGCTGACCTTGCCCGTGTAGTTGATCGTCAGGCTGTCGAAGCCGGGCGGCGTCATTTGCGCCAGCACCTTGCCCAGCTTCTCGCCGAGCCCGAGATACGGGCGGATGAGCGCGAGCGTGCGCAGGTCGACGTTCGGGACGTTGACCGCGTTGTTGATGATACCGTTGATCAGGAACTCCGAGATGGCATGCGCGATCTCGATACCAACGTTTTCCTGCGCTTCCGAGGTCGACGCGCCGAGGTGCGGCGTGAGCACGACGTTAGGGAGACTACGGAACGGTAGATCATCCGCCGGCGGTTCCTTTTCGAAAACGTCCAGCGCGGCGCCGGCGACGTGGCCGCTCTTCAGTGCCTCGAACAGCGCCGCTTCTTCGACCAGGCCGCCGCGAGCGCAGTTGATAATGCGCACGCCGGGCTTGCACTTGGCGATCGTTGCCGCATTGAGGATGTACTTCGTTTCCGCCGTCAGGTGCATGTGCACGGTGATGAAATCCGCACGGCCCAGAAGGGTGCCGAGATCGTCGGCCAGTTCGACCTGCAAGCTGCGAGCGCGGCTCGTGACGAGATACGGATCGTAAGCGATGACATTCATGCCAAAGGCGATGGCACGACGCGCCACTTCACCGCCAATGCGGCCCATACCGATAATGCCAAGCGTCTTGCCGTTCAGCTCCGTGCCCTCGAACGATTTCTTGTCCCACTTGCCCGCGACCATCGAGGCGTGCGCCTGCGGAATCTTGCGCGAGAGCGCGAGGAGGAGCGAAAAAGTCTGTTCGGCGGTCGAGAGCGTGTTGCCGCCGGGCGTGTTCATGACGACGATGCCGCGCTCCGTGGCTGCCTCGACGTTGACGTTGTCCACGCCCACACCGGCGCGGCCGATCACCTTGAGACGCGTCGCCGCAGCCAGCGCCTTGGCCGTGACCTTGGTCGCGCTGCGGATGACGAGCGCGTCGATATCCGCGATGCGTGCGATCAGCTCGTCTTCCTTCAGGCCGCTCGAACTGACCTCCACTTCGAAATGCGGGCTATCAGTGAGTACGGCGATGCCCTTGGGCGAGACGCCATCCGCGGCGAGAATGCGATATTTGGTCACCTCGCGATGTTCGAGGATGCCCGCCGAAATGTCAAACGCGGGCACAACCGCGGGATCGCGCGATTGCGGCTGGAATGGTCGATCACGCCGCCGGCTTGCGCGCGCGGATGCCGACGCCGATGTAGAACGAATGCTGGTGCAGGCGCTCGACCGGCCCGTGGGGCGCAAGGCGCTCGCGCTGGAGACGATCCCCCAGCCAGTTCGCCACGCGGATCAGGAAACGGCGGTAGAGCCCGCGCAGGGCCCAGCTGAAAAAATTCTTCCTGGCGTCGGAGGGCACCAAACAGATCATCGTGTAGTTGAGGAAACAGATGGCCGCGCGCCGGTCGAGCGTGATCTTGTAGTTTTCCTCCACGACGAAGCCCGCGTCCGAAACCGCGCGCGCCAGGCCGTCGGAGGTCCAGCGCGTGAAATCATACGGGCATCCGTGCTCCGGAATCAGCCCGTGCGTGGTGAGGATCAACGCGCCACCGGGCCGCAGCAGGCGGAGGGCCTCGGCAAGATACCGCGGCGCGTCAGGCACGTGCTCGAGCACCTGCGTCGAGAGCACCACGTCGTAGCTGGCGTCCGGCTCGCGCGGCAGCAGGCCGTTGCCGTCGAGCGTGAGGTCGAGTCCATCGCCAGGCGGGATGTCAGCGCGGACGTAGGGGCGCAACTCGGGCAACACCCCGCGGTAGGGCGAGCCGCCGCAGCCGTAATCGAGCGTGCGGCCGCACTGATTCATTGCGAGCAGCAGGATCGCATCGCGCAGGTCGCGGTTCGACAAGTAATCAATCTCGCTGCGCGGCGGATCGAGCCGCAGCTTCACGTAATCGTCTCCGCGCAGTTGCTCCGCCAGCGTGTCGGGATGATCGGCGGGAGAAGAAACAGCGGGAGAATTCACGAGCGCGGCGATGTTGGGAAAAGCGATGCCTGTTGTCAAACTGCCGAAGAATGCCGTTTGCAAAAGACACTATAATAATTTCTTCGACAAAATTGCCATGAAAAGAACGCATGGCGTGAACACTGCTTATGAGGGCTGTACAATACCCGAATCATTTGGGGCGCTTAGAGTTGTGAATAATTTGTTAATAACTTTTTTTGTAGAGACCTGTAAAAAGACTTGACCCTCGGCTGTGGGTGATTAATGTGCGGAAACAAAGCTTGCCGCTCGTTTTAAAAAGAGATAAAAATTTTCGAAAGCATGGGGAAATCAGGATGTTATGAAAAGCAAACTTTTGCGTAAGCTGGCCAAGAGCCAGAAATACCTGATTCTCGCTGAAATCAAGCGAAGTCAGGGCCTCTCCGTCTCGCAGTTGTGCGAGCGAATCAATCTCTCTTACATGGGCGTCAAGCAGCACTGCGTCGCGCTCGAGAAGGACGGTTATCTCGACACATGGCGCCGCCCGAAGGGCATGGGCCGCCCCGAGAAAGCGTATCGTCTCACGACCATCGCGCAGGAGTTTTTCCCCTCGGAGCACACCAATTTCACCGGCGAAATTCTCAAGAGCCTCGAGCAGGTCTACGGTCCCGCCGCGCCGGAAAAAATCCTTTATCAGATCTACCAGAACCAGACGACGAAGATGCAGGGCAAGGTGACCGGCCATACGCTGGAAGAACGCGCTCGCTCGGTCGCGACATTGCGCGAACAGGATGGGTACATGAGCGAGTACTACTTCAACAGTGACATCCAGCGTCACCAGATCATCGAGTACAACTCGCCCGTGATCACCATCGCCGACCAGTTCAAGATTCTCACGCAGCTCGAAAACGCGCTGCTGGAAAATGTTCTCGGCGTAAAGGTCCAGCGCGAAGAAGAGCGCGTCTCCGGCCTCTACAAGTGCCAGTTCACGCTGATTGATTAGGCGGTGAGTTAGAACATCACCTCGGGGAGAAGTACGTCGCCTTCAACCGTCACGTCGATTGGCGCCATCCGGCCATCCGGCGTCTTGATGAAGTTGCCCGTGTGCACATCGCCGAGCGTGAGAGCCGAGGCGTGTTCCCACACATTCAGCCCGCAGTCCCGAAAGCCAAGCTTCGTCATGTAGGCATGCAGTTCGTCTGCGGTCGGCTCTGTTCCCGAAATGTAGGCCATGCGCGTGACGAAGCTTGGCCACGCACAGTCCGGGGCAAGTGTTGGCGTTACCCCAAGAATGCGGTAATCCAAGCCCGGGGCGAGAAGGTTCATTTTCGCCAGCCGTGTGAGGTACGAAACGGCATCAGGGTTCAGCCCGTAGCCGTGGCCTTTCCATCGTTCCGAAGGCGGACGCGTGACCTTGATAATATGCCATGCCTCGCCATCGCCGGGAGGAAGGAAAACCTCGTGCTCCACGCCGCCAGTCAACTCGTAGCGGCGCAAGGCGGTAATTTCCGCCTTGGAAATTACTTGGCCACTGGCTTTCGCGTAGCGGAAGAGACTTTGCGGTTCGTCGAGGTTGTCGCAGTTTTCTGCGACGTGATTGAGATAGCCTTCGAGGAATCCCGATGGCGATTGGAGCTGTTCTTGCGCGCCTGGCCCAGCACTTCCTCGAATGGCATCCTCGCTCCGGCCTTCTGCGCGGACTTGATTCCTTTTTGGAATTCCTTGCGAACTTCCTCGAGCCTCATTCATTAAACTATAACGTTCTACGCTCATCTGTCGAGCCAACACGGGTGGCGCCACGGGAGATCATCGCCTTCGCACGCAGCACAATCTTGGGCACAGTGGATAAAAAAGGGCATCTCCCCTTTACGCTTGGGCATTGGTGCGTTAGTATAAGGACAGGAGGATTCAGCTTATGAAAGACAAAGAGTATACGTTGTACAACGAGACCGTGATGGATCACTTCCTCAATCCCCGCAATATGGGTGATGTGAGCGAAGCGGACGGTATCGGCGAAGTCGGCGCGGCAGCCTGCGGCGACATCATGAAGATTTCCCTCAAGATCCGCGACGGCAAGATCGAGGACGCCCGGTTCAAGACCTTCGGCTGCGGCAGTGCCATCGCTTCCTCCAGCATGGCCACCGAGCTGATCAAGGGCCGCACCCTCGAGGAAGCCAAGAACTTCTCCAATCAGGAAGTCGTCGACGCCCTCGGCGGACTGCCCCCGGTGAAGATTCATTGTTCCGTTCTCGCCGAGGAAGCCCTCAAGGCCGCCATCGAGGACTACGAGGCCAAGCAGACCGCCCAGGGCGGCGCCAAGGAAGCCGTCGCGGCCTAACCTCAACCCTCAGTTTCGAAAAGGCGGCGACAGGGTTTACCCTCGCCGCCTTTTCTGTTTTTCCCGCCGGTTGTCCCCTCGCCTCACTTCGATTACACTGATCTCCCATGGATAAGCGCTCCGTCTACCTCGATAACCAGACCACCACCCGTCCGCTCAAGGAAGTGGTCCAGGCCATGATCCCGTACCTCGAGGAGGACTTCGGCTCGCCCTCCAGTCTCCACCGCTTCGGTCTCAAGGCGCGCGAGGCCATCAAGGAATCGCGGGAAAAGTTCGCGAAGATGATCAATGCCGAGAGCGAGGAAGACATCATCTTCACCTCCGGCGGCACGGAGGCGGCCAACCTCGCCATCAAGGGCTTCGCCGACGCCAACCTGCGCCAGAAGGGCAACCACATCGTCACCTCCGCGATCGAGCATCCCGCTGTGATGAACTCGCTCGAGTACCTCACCAAGCACGGCTTCGAGATCACGCAGGTCCCCGTCGATACCATCGGCCGCATCAATCCCGAGGACGTGCGCGCGGCCATCACGCCGAAGACCGCTCTCGTCTGCGTGCACCTGGTCAATCACGACATCGGCACCATCCAGCCGGTTAAGGAAATCGCCAAGATCACCAAGGAAAAGGGCATCGCGCTTTATTGCGACGCCCTCGCCGCCGCAGGCTGGTTTCCGGTCGACGTGCAGGACCTCGGCGTGCAACTGCTCACCCTCAGCGCACATCGCTTCTACGGCCCCAAGGGCGTGGGCCTGCTCTACCGCAACCGCAGGGCGCGCGTGACGAGCCACATTCACGGCGGCGTGCAGGAAAACGGCCGCCGCGCCGGCACCGAGGACGTGCCCGCCATCGTCGGCGCGGGCGTCGCGGCGGAGATAGCCGTGCGTGACATGGCCCAGCGCGTCGAGCACGTGGCAAAGCTCCAGAAGCGCCTCTACGACGGCCTCTGGAAACACATCCAGTTCATCAAGCTCAACGGTCCCGAGCCCGGCCCGCTGCGCGTCTGCAATACGCTCAACCTCTCCACCGAGTTCATCGAGGGCGAAGGCCAGCTCCTGCTCCTCGACCACGTGGGCATCGCCGTCGCCAGCGGCTCGAGCTGCGTGAGCAAGTCGCTCAAGGTTTCCCATGTGCTCAGCGCCATCAAGCTCGATCACGCCCTCGCCCAGGGCAACATCATCATGAGCCTCGGCAAGGACAACACAGTCGAGGACGTCGACTACGTGGTCGACAGCTTCGGCAAGATCGTCGAGCGCCTGCGCGGCATGTCGCCGATGTGGAAGGAATTCGAGGAAGGCGTCATCGATTCCGTCATCGCCCCCACCGGCCGCGGCAAGTCGTTCACCCAACACGCCGCCGATATCTCCGGCAAGCCAGCGCATTGACCGGCAAGCCGCCTATCTGCCTTGGATCGCTTATCTTTTTAAGCTCTCCAGGGCCTTTAGGCGCTGCAAGGCTACCGCTCCTCACCGGCTTTGTGCCATAATGTGGGCATCATTGCTCGACTAACTCCGGCTAGCCGACATCAGCCGGCAAAGACAGTGCCCCCGGCTCGGACGCCATCCCTTCCCGAAAATTACCTCTCATACCACATTATAACGGTACATACCGCGTCCCCCCCTCCCTATCCTGAAAGTGGGCGTTCATTGCCGCCGGCGCGTTTCTCCCAAAATTTCGTGCGACGGCCTTCGTCCCCCGCTACACTGATCAAGATATGCCTGAGCTGAACCCTGAAACCATCCTCGCCCAACTGCGCGGCGTGAAGTATCCCGGCTACTCCCGCGACATCGTCTCGTTCGGGATGGTCAAGGACGTGCAGATCGACGGCTCGCGCGTGCTCGTGCAGATCGCCCTCACCACTGCGGACGAGAAGATCCCGAGGATGATCGAGGAAAACGTCACTGCCGTGATCGAGGCCATCCCCGGCGTAAGCGAGGCCGTGGTGAAGCTCGACATCAGCGCTCCGGTGACCAAGGCGATGCAGGCCGAGGGCCTGCCGCAGACGAAGATTCCCGGCGTGAAGCACATCATCGCCGTGGCCAGCGGCAAAGGCGGCGTGGGCAAGTCGACTGTCGCGGCCAATCTCGCCGTAGCCCTGCGCGGCGAAAAGAATGAGGCCCGCGTCGGCCTGTGCGACTGCGACATCTACGGCCCCAGCATCGGTCTGATGTTCGGCACCAACGAGCGCCCCAACGCAACGGAGGACGGCCGGATTGATCCGATCAAACGATTTGACCTCAAACTAATGAGCATGGGCTTTCTGCTCGACGACGCCGCGCCCGCCATCCTGCGCGGGCCGATGGTCACGCGCTACACGCAGCAGTTCCTGCGTAGCGTCGACTGGGGCGAACTCGACTATCTCGTGCTCGATTTACCTCCGGGAACGGGCGACATCCAGCTCACCATCGTGCAGACCGTCGCACTCTCGGGAGCGATCATTGTGACCACGCCGCAGGAGGTCGCGCTCATCGACGCGCGCAAGGCCGCGACCATGTTTACCAAGGTGAACGTGCCAATTCTTGGCCTCGTCGAGAACATGAGCTACTTCGTATGTCCCAATGACGGCAATCGCTACCACATCTTTGGCTCGGGCGGCGGCGAGCGTGAAGCCGCCCGTTTGCAGGTCCCGCTGCTGGCACAAATCCCGCTTGAGATTTCCTTGCGTGAATCGGGCGACAAAGGACTTCCGGCAGCTCAAGGCGACCCGAGCGGGGTCACCGGCAAGCTCTTTCAACAGGTTGCACAAGCTATTTGTAAACAATGCCCTATGTAATCTCGCCTTCACTCGCTTGTAACATTTGCGCCATCATTTATTAACTGTTTGACAAATTAACTAGGGTCTCGTCTACTAAGAGTATGGTGGATTCAGCCACAGCGGATCGCGATAATATGTTCCACAAATCTGCGCTTTATCAGGAGTTTCTGGCCGAACGGGCCGAAATCCTGCGTCACAAATGGATCGAAAGCGAGAAGGTGGGACACGATATCGGCTTCGAAAAAGCCCTGCTCGACTGGATCGTCAAGCACCGGGCCGGGTGGCGCGCGCTGCGTCAGAACAAGCCGAGTTCCGCCAGCGAGGCTCAGAAGAACCTTCAGGCCGCCTAGGCCTTTTCGGCACGACGCGAGGCCGGTGGCCTCATTGACACGTCGTAGCCATAACCTAAACTAGCATCATGACAGATACCACATTGCCCGCGATCACGCTGACCCAGGACGCCGCGCGCCACGTGTCCGAGATCATCGGCCAGCCGAATCCCGAGAACAAGGGCCTGCGGATTTACGTCGAGACCGGCGGTTGCTCCGGCATGTCGTACGCCATGGAGATCTCGCCGCGGAAGCCGGGCGACGAGGAATTTCCCGCTCACGGGGTAAGCCTGTTCGTCCAAGACCGGGGCCTCGTCTACCTCGCCGGTTCCGTGATCGACTACAAGGACGGCCTGTCGGGCGCGGGCTTCCGCATCACCAATCCCAACGCGAAGCAGACCTGCGGGTGCGGCAAATCCTTTGAGGCCTGAACGCCCCTTCCGCGCGGCGGCCATCGAGGCCCTGCGCAAGGGCTTGCGCGCGGCCATCGGCAACCTCGCCTCCATTCTCGCGATCCAAGCCGCCATTGGCGCGGTCGTCGCGATCTACTACCTGTGGCCCACCGGCAGCGCCTTCCTCTCGGCTTACGCCCACTGGCAGATGTCCGGCGGTCCATTCGGCAATGGGCTGGCCAATAGCGTCGCCGGCGTGCTGTCCGAACTGAGCTTCGTTTACTTTCAGCAGCGGGGCCGCTGGAAAGCGGAGAACGTCGAAAACCTCGTCTTCAAATCCATCCTCTTTTTCATCTCGGGCTCCATCGTCTACGAATTCTACCGCTACCAAGCCATCTGGTGGGGCACCGGCGCGAGCCTCAGCGTCATCGTGCCCAAGGTGATCGTCGACCAATTTGGTTATACGGTCATCTTCTCTTGCCCTTACTTCGCGGTGCTCACCCGGTGGCAGGCCCTGCGCTACTCCAGTGCGAAACTGTGGCGCGAAATCCGGACTGACTTTCTCACCGAGCGCCTGCTGCCCGTCCTGGCCACAAACTGGCTTTTCTGGATCCCCGCCATCAGCTTCATCTACGCCATGCCCTTCGTGCTGCAGCCGCCGTTGGCCGTCTTCGCCTCCGCCATCTGGGGCATTCTGGTCAGCGCGATCGGGCGGCAGGAAGCCGCGCATCCGGCGAAGTGCCAGCCCGTGGCCGCGGGACCCTCGGGCAGCCCGCCAATGGTCGCCGCGCCGACCAAGTAGCGAATGACATTGCCAAAGCGGCGCGGTCTTCGCAAAACTGCGCGGATGGATTTCTCCCGTTACTGGGCCTCGCGCCAGAAGAAAGTCGACGCCGCCCTCGATCGTTTCCTGCCTTCCGCCAAGACCAAGCCCAAGACCATCCACGAGGCGATGCGCTACAGCATCTTCGCCGGCGGCAAACGCCTGCGCCCGGTCATCTGCCTCGCCACGGCCGAGGTCATCAGCGGCGGCAAGAACGACGACGCGGTGCCCCTCGCCTGCGCGGTCGAGTGCATCCACACGTACTCACTTATCCACGACGACCTGCCCGCCATGGACAACGACGACTTCCGCCGCGGCAAGCCGACCTCGCACAAGGTCTACGGCGAAGGCATCGCCATCTTGGCCGGTGACGCGCTGCTGACCATCGCGTTCGAGATCGCCGCCTCCTGCCGCGCCTGGCCGCGCTACTCCCACGCCGACGTGATCAAGGAAGTCGCCCTCGCCGCCGGCAGCCAGCGCCTCGTCGCGGGACAGGTCGCGGACCTTGAGGGCGAAGGCCGCAAGATCACGCCCGCCGAGCTGCGCTACATCCACGAAAACAAGACCGCCGCGCTCATCGCCAGCTCCATCCGCCTCGGCGCCATGTCCGCCAACGCCACGCCGAAGCAGCTCGCCCAGCTCACTGACTTCGGCCAGACCCTCGGCCTCGCCTTCCAGGTCATCGACGACATCCTCGACGTCACGCAGACCACGGAGAAGCTCGGCAAAAGCGCCGGCAAGGACATCACCGCGCAAAAGGCCACCTACCCC
>Ga0302267_10007874_pt1 | contig 10317 bp, 11 predicted proteins | sample III_Bog_E1_3_FD_194555 | JGI IMG/M metagenome (GOLD analysis project Ga0302267, IMG submission 194555) | Peat permafrost microbial communities from Stordalen Mire near Abisko, Sweden - III_Bog_E1_3 | ecosystem: Environmental > Terrestrial > Soil > Wetlands > Peat | place: Sweden: Abisko... | reverse complement strand
CCTTTGATTGTTTTCTATGCACGTGAAGCGGACAGTGCGCAGGAGGGGCGACAAGGAATTCCCGATCGACGCGGCGTGTGCGGCAGCCGAGGTCTCCACCTCGGCGTACTACGACTGGCTGGGTCGGCCCTCCGGACCCACGGAGGCCGAGCTCGACGAGGCCTACCTGATCAGCCACATCAAGGACATCCACGCCGAGTCGGACTCGACCTACAGCAGCCCGAGGGTGACCGAGGAGCTCCGTCGTCGGGGCTACTGCGTGAACCACAAGAGCGCAGAGCGGCTCATGGCCGCCAACGCCATCGTCGGGGTCATGCCTCGGCGCAAGGCGCCTCGGACGACCATGGCAGCCGAGGGTGCTCCACCACTGCCCGATCTGGTCAACCGGGACTTCGCCCCGGGCGAGCCGGACCAGCGGTGGTGTGGCGACATCACCTACATCGGCACCGACGAGGGCTGGCTCTACCTGGCCTCGGTGCTCGATCTGGGCAGCCGTCGCCTGGTGGGCTGGTCGATGGACGACACCATGCCGACCGGACTCGTGGCCGATGCGCTGCGCCGAGCGGCCGACCTCCGTGGCGGCGACATCAGTGGCGTCATCTTCCACTCGGACCGGGGAAGCCAATACCTGTCGGCCGAGTACCGGGGGCTCTGCGACCGGCTCGGCGTGCGTCAATCGGCAGGCCGGGTGGCCACGTGCTTCGACAACGGAGCAGCGGAATCGTTCTGATCGACGCTGAAGCGGGAGCTCGTCCACCGCTACCGGTTCGCCACCCGGGCGGACGCCATGGCCGCCATCACCGCCTGGATCCGCAGGTACAACAACGTGCGGCTGCACTCGACGCTGGGCTACGTGCCGCCGATCGAGTGGGAGCTCCACTACCGTCTCACCCAACAGCAAGCTGCATAACCAAGTGTCCGGCTGGCGGGGGGAAGGTCACCGAACGGCCCAGGTGCAACATTTCGCCTTGGCGGATTCGCAATGACCCCTGACTCGACGAAGCTTCTCGCAGAGAGGCACGCGAGAGCTCCTGCCCCTACAAAGAGCCCGCCCGACACCACGATCGGGACAGCACAGAGAGGTCTGACGACGGCGCAAGATGCTATGGAGGTGCCTTCGGCGGCGACGGCGAGAACGGTTACCCCAAGGGCATCGATACCTTGTTCCACCCCTTCAGCGAAATACCCGACGCAGCCCCACCCCGCACACAGGCCACTCGGGTCACTGCCGTTCACCGGATCGTCGCCGGCGTAGTAGTAGGGCTGCTGAGTCTCCGCCACTTCCGGATCGACGCTCAGGAAGTCCCCGGTCGTCGGGCCGTAGTAGCGGTGAACCGCGGACACGCCCACCAGGGACTTTGCACGCCAGCTTCCGCACCGATCGCCGCGGTTCGGGCTTGCCGGACTACGCGTCCGTCGCCCACACGTATCTCTCTGCCCTCCGGCCCTCACTCGCACCGTTCCATCATGACGCCCCAGCTGACCTGCTGCGTCGACTCCAAGGACATCTGCTTGCTCCGTCCCCTCGAGCCCGCAACCGGCTGCCCCTGCCCGGACTTCAGCGGGGTAGGCCCCATTTCGGGCCTCGTTGAGCTCCTCGCGACTTCCTTACCAGGGACAATGCATTCGGCTCCGGTGCTCCGGTTGCGATTTATGGGGGCGACAAATTGCCAACGGTGACATCGTGTTGTCCTACGATCTTCTTCGATGCACGTGAAACGGACAGTGCGCAGGAGGGGCGACAAGGAGTACGTCTACCTGTCGCTCGTCGAGTCGGTCCGGGTGAACGGCAAGAAGACCCACCAGACGTTGCTGCGGCTGGGTGAGGTCTCCGAACTGCGTGACTCGGGCCAGCTCGACCGGTTGATCGCCACGCTGCGCAACTACTCGGAAGGGTCGTGGCTCGAGGCCGGTACCGACATCACCGGTGCGGGTGCGCCGTCGTTCGGTGCGGTGGCTGCGATCGCGTCGTACTTCGATCGTCTCGGGCTCCGTGAGCACTTCGCGGCGATCGGCGAGGCCCGCGGTTCGAAGCACCTGGAGGACACCGTGTTCGTGATGGTGGCCAACCGGTTGTGCGAGCCGGGCTCCAAGCGCCGGACCATCACCGAGTGGTTGGGTTCCGTCGCTCTCCCCGATGGTGTGAGCACACCGTTGCTCGACCAGTGCTACCGGGCCCTCGATGCGGTGGCCGACGCCAAGGAGTCGACCGAGGAGGTCCTCTACGCACGTCTGTGCGATCTGTGCAGCCTCGACCTGCGCCGCAAACATTCAGGTCCCCAGCAAGCGTTGGCCTGAAATAGGGCGCTGACCTCGCGATTCGCGATTCTGCCTTGAACGTGCTCGAATTTCGGACATGTCGGGTGCAGGGCGAGAGCAGGTTCTCGAGGCCGAGATTGAGGCGCTCCGTCTCGAGAACGCCACCCTCGCCGGCGAGGTCGAGTCGATGCGTGCCGAGAACGCGGCGCTGAACCGCAGGGTCGACGAACTCACCCGCCGTCTCGAAAGGGGTTCGAAGAACTCGTCGCTGCCGCCGTCAGCCGACTCGCCGAAGAACAGGGCGGAGGCGACCAAGACCCGAGCCGATCGGCGAGCTGAAGCGAAGGCGAAGCGCAAGGACGATGTGGATCGTCGGCGGGGCAAGCAGCCCGGTGCACCGGGTACCAACCTGGCCATGCGGCTCCATCCAGACGCGATCGTCGACCACGAGCCGACGAGCTGCGGATCCTGTGGCAACAACCTCGCCGATGCTCCCGTGGAGGGCATCGAGCGCCGCCAGGTGTTCGACACGCCGGTTCCGGTCGTCTCGTGCACCGAGCACCGGGCGGTCACGAAACGCTGCACCTGCGGGGCGGCGACGAAGGGCGCCTTCCCGAGAGAAGCGAGAGGACCCGCCACCTACGGACCGAACGTTCGGGCGTCGGCCCTCTATCTCCTCATGGGCCAGCACCTCCCGGTTGAGCGCACGGCCCAGGCGATGGCGTCGCTCCTCGGGTGTCCGGTCTCCACCGGGTTCATCGCCTCTCTCGTCCCCGAGGCCTCCGACGGCCTGGTCGGATTCCTCGACGGCTTGAAAGAACGTCTGCGGGCATCGGCCCTCCTCCAGGTGGACGAGACCTTCGACCAGGTCGGGACGGACAAGCTGTGGTTCCACGTGGCGACCAACCAGCTCTATACCTACCTGGTCGCCTCCATGACGAGAGGGAGGTCCGCACCCGACGAGGCGGGCGTGCTCCCCGACTTCAGGGGGACCATGGTCCACGACCGGTTGGCGATGTACTTCGCCTACGACCAGGCGACCCACGCCATCTGCCTGGCCCACATCACACGCGAGCTTGCCGCCGTGGGCATCGGCTTCGACCAGGGTTGGGCCAACGACATGGCCGGTCTGCTCTCCGAGATGAACAGCGCCGCGCACGCCGCTCGCAACAAAGGGAAGCACCGCCTTCCCCGTCGAATGCTTGCGGCATTTCTCGCCCGCTACGACGACCTGGCCGCCGCCGGCCTTGCCGCCAACCCACAGCCGACAGGACGTAAGCGGGACACCATCGAAGCCGCCGGCTACAACCTGGCTGCTGCCCTCGTGAAGCTGAAGCCCGAAGCCACCCGGTTCGCCACCGACCTCGATGTCCCCTTCACCAACAACGCGGCCGAGTCCGCTATCCGCATGACCAAGATCCACGCCAAGGTGAGCAACTGCTTCCAGAGCCTGGCAGGAGCCCAGGGGTTCGCGGCCATCCGCTCCTACCTCGCCACCGCCGCCAAGCACGACGTCGGCGCACTCGATGCGCTGGCTCAGCTGTTCGGCGGCGAGGCGTGGATGCCACCTCGGACCACCTGAGGATCGGCGCGTCCCGCACCACAGTGACGTTGATGTCATCGAGCCGACGTCACCGGTCCGCGCCAAGCCGGCCCAGTCATCGAGAGCTCGAACCCGGCCCTCGACCGACATGCAGATCCACGCCTATGATCGGGAGGAATCCCAGGTCAGGCAGGGGTCTGAATGGTTGCGATCGGAGACTGACCGGAGACTGAGGCCGGCAGTCCCAGGGGACCCGCCCCGGGCTCACACGGCGGTGCGGTCCACCCGGCGTCCGGTCACCTGGCCGGCCCGGATGCGGAAGGCCACCGGGACCCGGCCACCGCCCCGCTGCTCCCGGTTCCCGGGCTGCCGTGACGGTGAGGCCAGCCGCTCGGCCAGCAGCTGCAGGGTGCGCTCGGCGTCACCGCCGGTGAGCTCCTCGTAGGTCCCCTGGATGATGACGCTTCGCCAGCTCCCCCCGGGGAGGTACTGGTCGACCTCGAAGCAGGCCGACGGGTTGGCCCGCAGCAGCTCGACCTTCAGGCCCTCGGTGGTGTAGGCGTAGGCGCAGCCGGCCTCCCAGGCGAAGATGACCGGAACCACATAGGTCAGCCCGTCGTGGTGGCAGCCCACCCGGCCGACGACCTGGCCGACGAGGAACTCCTCGATCTCCCCGTCGGTCATCTCCTCGATCACGGCCCGAACGTACCACCGACCGGCGTCACCGGGACCGGCCGTTCAGGGCCTCGTGCCCCCGAGCGACCGCTCGATGTCCCAGCGGTGGTGGTGGGCGTCGTGGGCGTTGGACCGGACCACGTCGAGGAGGGTCTGGTCGCCCCGCAACGGGTGCACGAGGACGGTTCCGGTGGGCGTCGAGGCGGCCACCGCGCCGAGCCAGTCGTCTACGGCGCGCTCCAGGGACCACCGGGCTGCGGCCAGGGGGATGTGCCCGTAGTTACGGGCCTGGGCCAGCTCACCCTCGTTGTACCCGCCCACCTCCGGCGGAGCACCCCGGACCACGCCCATGAGGCGCTCGGCCCAGATCCGCAGGTTGTCGCCGACGTGGCAGACGTACTCGGCCACCGTCCAGGACAGGTCGTGGTGCCGCTCCGCCCCGCTGGCTCCCTCCAGCAGGGTCCCGTAGTCGGCCGGGAGGCCGGCCACCAGCGTCACGGCCTGTTCGAACGATGCCGACCAGTGGAAGCCGCACTCGCGGCACGGGTCGCCGTAGAGGGACGGTCCCCAGGTCATCATCGGCATCGGACTACCTCGCGCGGCATCGCCACGGACATCCCGGCGAGGAGGGCCGTGGCCGTCGGGGAGGGCAGGGCCACGGCCAGCAGGGTCAGTCCGGCGAGGGCGTCGGGCCCCAGCCAGGCCATCCGGTAGTGCCGGAACGTGGGGGGCACCCACCGGCGGTCCATGGTCCATCCTTACCCATCCCGGTCGCCACTCCGGCCGTACCGGGAGCCGGCCGCCACTCCCGACCACTCCCGACCACCCCCCACCGACCCCCACCGACCCCGAGGTCGCCCCGGAGGGCCGGTGTATGCTGGGCCCGTGGCCACACCGTGTTCCGGGACGTGCCGCACGCCGACCAGCACCACGGCCTGTCGCTCCCGACCCCGGTGACACCGCCCCGTCCGAGGAAGTCGCCGATGACCGTCGACCACCGGGATCACCCCGTCGTCCCCGTCTCCCCCTCCGACCCGCCCCGGGCCGCAGGCACCCCGGGCGGCCCGCCGGACCCCGAGCTCCTCGGGCGCATGGACGCCTACTGGCGGGCGGCCAACTACCTCTCGGTGGGACAGCTCTACCTCTACGACAACCCGCTGCTGCGCGAGCCCCTCCGGCTGTCCCACGTGAAGCCGCTGGTGGTCGGCCACTGGGGGACCACGCCGGGCCAGAACTTCATCTACGTGCACCTGAACCGGGTCATCCGCCAGTACGACCTCGACATGTTCTACGTGGCCGGTCCCGGGCACGGCGGCCCGGCCGTGGTGGGCAACGTCTACCTGGAGGGCACCTACAGCGAGATCTTCCCCGACGTCTCCCAGGACGAGGCGGGGATGCGGCGCCTGTTCACCCAGTTCTCCTTCCCCGGGGGCATCTCCAGCCACGTGGCCCCCACCACGCCCGGGTCGATCCACGAGGGCGGCGAGCTCGGCTACTCCCTCAGCCACGCCTTCGGCGCGGTCTTCGACAACCCGGACCTGGTGGTGGCCTGCGTCATCGGGGACGGCGAGGCCGAGACCGGCCCGCTGGCCACGTCGTGGCACTCCAACAAGTTCCTCGACCCGGTCACCGACGGGACCGTGCTGCCCATCCTCCACCTGAACGGCTACAAGATCTCCAACCCCACGGTCCTGGCCCGCATCGAGCCCGAGGAGCTCGAGCAGTTCCTCCGGGGCTGCGGGTGGACGCCGATCGTGGTGGAGGGCCACGAGCCCGAGGCCATGCACCGGCTGATGGCCACGGCCCTGGACGAGGCGGTGGCGTCCATCCGGCGGATCCAGGGGGACGCCCGATCGGGGCGGACCACCGGACGTCCCCGCTGGCCCATGATCGTCCTACGGTCGCCCAAGGGCTGGACGGGCCCGAAGGTGGTCGACGGGCTGCCGGTCGAGGGGACCTTCCGGTCCCACCAGGTGCCGGTGGTGGTGGACGCCGAGCACCCCGAGCACCTCCAGGTGCTGGAGGACTGGATGCGCAGCTACCGCCCCGAGGAGCTGTTCGACGCCGCCGGCCGGCTCCGGCCCGAGCTGGCCGAGCTGGCCCCCGACGGCGAGCGCCGCATGGGGGCCAACCCCCACGCCAACGGCGGGCTGTTGCTGCACGACCTGCGCATGCCCGACTTCAGCGACCACGCCGTGGCCGTCCCCTCCCCCGGCGCGGTGGACGCCCGGGACACCGAGGTGCTGGGCCAGTTCCTCCGCGACGTGGTGGCTCTCAACCAGGAGCACCGCAACTTCCGGATCTTCGGGCCCGACGAGACGCTGTCCAACCTGCTCGGTGCGGTGTTCGAGGTGACCGACCGCCAGTGGGACGCCGCCGTCGGGGAGGACGACGAGTTCCTGGCCCGCGACGGCCGGGTGCTCGATTCGATGCTGAGCGAGCACCAGTGCGAGGGCTGGCTGGAGGGCTACCTGCTGACCGGCCGGCACGGGCTCTTCAACTGCTACGAGGCCTTCATCCACATCGTCGACTCCATGTTCAACCAGCACGCCAAGTGGCTGAAGGTCACGCGGGACCTCGCGTGGCGGCCCCGGATCGCCTCGCTCAACTACCTCCTCTCGTCCCACGTGTGGCAGCAGGACCACAACGGCTTCACCCATCAAGACCCAGGGTTCCTCGACCACGTGGTGAACAAGAAGGCCGACATCGTCCGGGTCTACCTCCCACCGGACGCCAACTGCCTGCTGTCGGTGGCCGACCACTGCCTGCGCAGCCGCCACTACGTGAACGTGGTGGTGGCCGGCAAGCGCCCCATGCCCCAGTGGCTGTCCATGGACGAGGCCATCGTGCACTGCACCGAGGGCATCGGCATCTGGGACTGGGCCAGCAACGACCAGGACGTCGACCCCGACGTGGTCCTGGCCTGTTGCGGTGACACGCCCACCCTCGAGGTGCTGGCCGCCACGTCCATCCTGCGGGAGCACCTCCCCGAGCTCCGGATCCGGGTGGTGAACGTGGTCGACCTGATGAAGCTGCAGTCGTCCTCCGAGCACCCCCACGGGCTGAGCGACGCCGACTACGACTCCATCTTCACCACCGACCGCCACATCGTGTTCGCCTTCCACGGCTACCCGTGGCTCGTCCACCGCCTCACCTACCGCCGGGCCAACCGCAACCTCCACGTCCGGGGCTACAACGAGGAGGGGACCATCACCACCCCGTTCGACATGTGCGTGCAGAACCGCCTGGACCGGTTCCACCTGGTCCAGGACGTGGTCGACCGGCTGCCCCAGCTGGGGGCCCGGGGGGCGTACCTGAAGAAGGCCATGCAGGACAATTTCGTCCGGCACACCCGCTACATCAGCGAGCACGGCGAGGACCTGCCCGAGGTCCGGGACTGGACCTGGGGGGCCCGGACGTGAGCCCCGGGCCACCAGCCCGGTGGTGACCGGGCGGTGACCGACCGGTCGGCGGGGGAGGACCCGGGGTCGGACGGGGAGTCGGACGGGGAGTCGGACGGGGAGTCGGACGGGGACGCCGGTTTCCGACGGCGCTCCCGGGCCTGGCGGCACGCCCTGGTGGTCGTCTACCTGACGTGCGCCGGCCTGCTCATCCCGTGGATCTTCCACCTGCTGCGCCGTCAGCCTCCGGTGGCCATCAGCTACCACTCGAGCCTGCTGTGGGCCCTCATCGCCGTGCTCATGCTGTCGGGCCTGGTGGCCACCGGGGTCCTCTACTGGCGCCGGTCCCTCTACGCCGTGCTCACCGCCACCTTCACCTCGACCTTTCTGTTCATCGGGGCGTGGTTCGACGTGCTCACCTCGACCGGCCTCCTCCACAAGGTGCTGGTGGTCTTCGCCGTGGCCGTGCAGCTGCCGATCTCCGTGCTGTCCTTCGTCGTGGCCTACCGCCTGTGCCGCGACCGGGCCACACCGGCCGGCGGGACCCGGTTGGTCTCGGCGGCCTTCGTGGTGGGCGCCGTCCTGCTGGTGCCCACGTCGGTGCGACGGGTGGTGAAGGTGGCCCCGGTGGTCATCGCCCTGCACCAGCGGGTGACCTGGTCGGGCCTCGACATCTTCGAGTTCGCCGGGCTGCTGGCCACGGGGTGGTGCCTGCGCGAGCGGTCGCCGTGGCTGGCCATGGTGGGGACGGCCACGGCCACCCTGCTGCTGAGCGACGCCCTGTTCAACATCGTGACGTCGAGCGACGGCTCCCTGCTGGGGGGCATCCTCATGGCCGTGGTGGCCGAGCTCCCTCTGGCTGCCCTGTCCCTGGTGCTGGCCGCCCGGGAGGTCCACTCGTGGCACGCCGGGGCCGGAGGGCCGGACCCGAGGGACCGGGCGGACCGACCGGACCGGACGACGGTGCCGTCCGGCCCGGTCGCGGAGGCGTAGTCCGCTCCCGCCCCACCCGGGTTCAGGGGACCCGGGTCAGGACGACCTTGCGCGCCCCGGTACCGGCGGCGTCGGCGAACGTGTCGTAGGCCTGCATGCACCGGTCGAGGGTGAAGTGGTGGGTGACGAAGCCCGAGACGTCCAGGCGACCGGCCACCAGCAGGCCGGCCAGGGTGGGGATGGTGACGGTGTCGACCAGGCCCGTGGTGATGGTCACGTCCCGGGTCCACAGGGTCTCGAGGTGCAGGGTGGCCGGGGTCCCGTGGACCCCGATGTTGGCCAGCCGCCCGCCCGGGCGCAGCAACCGGGCGGCCAGCTCGAAGGTCGGGGCCGTGCCCACCGCCTCGATGACCACGTCGGCCCCCAGGCCGCCGGTGAGTCCCTGGACCACGGCCAGGACGTCCTCGTGGGCGCTGTCCACCGTGGTGTCGGCGCCGAAGGCCTTGGCCGCCTCGAGCCGTGACGGCACGAGGTCCACGGCCACGGTGTGGCCGGGACTGAACAGCTGGGCCCCGGCCATGGCCGACAGTCCGACCGGTCCGGCCCCCACGACCACCACCACGTCCCCGGGCTCCACCCGTCCGTTCAGCACGCCGACCTCGTAGCCGGTGGGCAGGATGTCCGACAGCATGAGGAAGTCCTCGTCGGACACTCCGGCGGGGACGGGGTAGGTGGAGGTGTCGGCGAACGGCACCCGGACCAGCTCGGCCTGGGTGCCGTCGATGGTGTGGCCGAGGATCCAGCCGCCGCCGCCGAGGCACTGGCCGAACCGGCCCTGGCGGCAGAACCGGCAGCTGCCACAGGCCGTGATGCACGACACGAGGACCCGGTCGCCCACCGAGCGGGTCCGCACACCGGTGCCCACCTGCTCCACCGTGCCCACGGCCTCGTGGCCGAGGACCCGGCCCCGGGCCACCTCGGGGAGGTCGCCCTGAAGGATGTGCAGGTCGCTCCCGCAGATGGTGGTGGCGTCGACGCGCACCACGATATCGGTGTCGTCGATCAGAACCGGGTCGGGCGTGTCCTCCCAGATCCGGATGTCCGGTCCGTGGTAGACGAGGGCCTTCATGGCCGCACCGCCGCCTGCTCGAGCGGGCCGACTCGGCCCGGGTCGCCGTCGCGGCCACCCGGGGTGTCCAGCCGTCTGAACGCGGGCAGGACGAACCGGTCGAGGCCGAACCACCCGGCGTTGCGCCAGGCCAGGATGAGCAGCACCGAGGCGATGCCGTACATCGGATTGACGCCGGCCGACCCCGAGAACATGTAGACCACGTTGAGGGACAGTCCGGCGAAGGCCGCCACCCCGGTGAACAGCCCGAGCAGCAGGGCCACCCCGATCAGGATCTCGGCCAGGGAGATGAACTTGGCGATCCACGAGGCGTTGGGGATGACGAAATTGTGGAGGAACCCGGCCCACCAGCCGTAGCTGGCGCCGGACTTGCCGGT
>Ga0302267_10007872_pt1 | contig 10319 bp, 10 predicted proteins | sample III_Bog_E1_3_FD_194555 | JGI IMG/M metagenome (GOLD analysis project Ga0302267, IMG submission 194555) | Peat permafrost microbial communities from Stordalen Mire near Abisko, Sweden - III_Bog_E1_3 | ecosystem: Environmental > Terrestrial > Soil > Wetlands > Peat | place: Sweden: Abisko... | reverse complement strand
GCGCAGCAGATCTGTAATATCCGCATAGAAACGGTTGTACGTATTCAGTCGTTTCGTGTTGACGTGTTCCTCCGTCATGTTGGAGAAGTTGTCCTGCACCTGTGCCAGTCGGTCGGCGACATGCTCGGGCACGGCGTCCTTGTATGGCTTGAAGATCAGCCGTACCTCCGCACCCTCCAGCGAGCTTGCATTGAACTCCGGACTAGCCGAGGCAAGCGTAATCAGAATGCTCTTGTCGTTCGGCAGAATCCGGTCGCGCGTATCCAGCCACAAGGTATGCGGCTCGCCTGGCTTAACCGAGAAGGTGAACGTCATCATGTCGCGCATCGGCCATAGCGGGTCGCGCACCTCGATGTTCATCGGCACATACTCGCCGTGCGTCGGCTTCACATTCAGCGCGGGCAAGTCGATCGCGATCCCATCCAGCCCTGCGTCGATGTCGTCCCAGGTATACGAAGGCACATGGGTCGTTGTCGCGGGCAGCCCCCGGAAATCCGCCGGGATAATGATGTGCACAATCGGCAAGCCGGTTGCACTCTCTGCCGAACTTCCAGCCGCCCTCGCCCGTCCGCCGCCCGCACGCCGCCCCCCTCCGCCACCGGCTCCAGCTCCACCCGGCATTCCCAGAATCACTGAGCGTTCATCCTCCGGATAGCGCCCATGAATGAAATTGATCAACGGCGTCACGCTGGGATTCTCCTCGAGCGATGCATTCGCCGACAGCCGATACCTAAGCTGAACAGTCCCCTCCGGCGGCGTCCCCGGATGCACGTAGTACGCGGAAAACTCCCCGATCGGCGTCTCCTGCTCCACATTCGTAAACCGCAGCTTGCCTCCGCTCACCGGCGCGGCCATATCGTGAAAGGTCGTCTCCTGCCCGCTTGGCCGATCGAACAGCGTCTTTGCCGGCAGCATCTTCCCATCCAGCCCCGCTCGCCGCACTGCATCCGCAGACACGTCCGGCGTCAGCATATCCATCTTGCCGAATGCGCCGCCGCTGAACTCAAGATGATTCCACGGCTCGCTCGGCATGACGAACGTCACCGTTTTGCCCGAGATCGCATAGCAGTCCCAATCCGGCAACTCGAAGTAGTCGAAGCGCCCAACCAGCCGCGACCGGTTATACACTCCCGGCCAGGTCGTCTCGCGAATTCCGTCGATCCCCCGGAACCACCAGCGCCCGATATCGTACGCATCGTTGATCTGGACTTTGCGCACCACAGTGGACGCGGAGGTCAGCGGTGTGGGAACATCGCCGGGCCGGTTCCATCCATAGTGGAACCACCACTCCTTCTGTGCGTCTGAGTTCGCAAAGCTGCGCGTAACCGCCGGAAGATTCTTCGGTGTTTCACCCTTTGCCAGACCGGCAACGTCGCCATCTGACAGCGCCCGGTCATAGATGCGCACTTCGTCCAGGTCTCCGCCGCGGTCATAGCTGTAGGTACTTTCTACGCCGGTCGGCCCAATAATCCGCGAGTGCGGCCCAAACTGATCCAACGCGGCATCGAACATCCCGGTCGCCGCTTTCTCCGCTGCTAACTTGCCATCAACATAGAACCGAACGCCTGTCGTCTCATCCCAGGTCAGCGTCAGATGCGCCCACTGGTCCGGCTTGGGTAAGTTGGGCATGGTATACGAAACGCGCGTCCGCCCCAGGTTCACATCCGTAACGAACGCATCGAAACCATGGCCGTTGTAATCGATGCGTAGCCACGTCTGGTCCCAGCTGGAATGGTCGGCGTAGCCCACACGGAAGATCGGAAACGCCGTCTCGTCCACTGGGTCGCGCGACCGCCAGTAAAACGACAGCGTGCCATGCTGCGCATAGATGTTCCCCGGCGCCCAGTATGAAAGCAACTGGTTATTGCCACACTGCAGGTACGACCCCTTCGCCCCGCCCGGCAGAATCTTCACATCGGCCAGATAGTTCGGCTCAGGAACTCCACCAGCTGCGTAGTCTGCGTTGAAGCCGTGATCGCCCGAGAGGTAGAACAGCAATCCAGGTTGATTCGCTGGGGCCGGAGGGCCAATCTTCTGCTCAGACGGGTCCTGGGCACGCCCCGATGTGACCGGCATTGCGCACGCGAACAGTAGGAAGCATGAGAACAAACGCAGAGATCGCATGACAGGACTCACCCCAATTATTGATTCATCTTCCGTAGCAGAAACGGCATACACGATCGAGTACTATCCGCTGAACTCTTCCGACCACCGGAATGAGTCGGACCAGCCACGCGAAATTGTCTGCTATGAAATTGAAATTTGCAAATTGAGACTTTAATTTCCGTTTCCGCCCGCATGGGCCGCCATCGCAGCTTCTGCTGCTGCAGCCTTCGCCGCCCACGCCTCATACGTTAGCTGCTCCTTCATCGCGACCCAATCCGCGTCCGGGAGCACCATCAAGTCCTCGCGCTTGATGTTGGGCAGCCCCACATCCAGCGCATCGACTCCACCCTCGCGCTCCTCGCGCATCTCGCTTGTCCCAACTGTCACATCATTTGCCTTGGCCCACGCGGCCACCTTTACTGTCGGCATCGTCTCAATCTGTTTCTCCGTCCAAATCCCGAAGTGGATATTCTTCTCCAGCCACTCCGCGGCATCGCGATTCTCCCAGCTTGGCCTGTGGCTCGCCCCCGGATAGAACACTGTCGTAAATATGTCCTTGTCGGAACCTCGCACTGCTATCGCCCGTGCCTTCACCTCGTCGAACCACGGTTGCTCATGGTGCGGAATGTCCATCACCGTATCAACTTCACCATTCATGATGTACATCGGCCCGCGCTCTGCATTTAGCGCATAGAGGATCGCGCTTCTATCGCCGATCCCCTGAAGCGCCCGGTACGGTGGCCCCTGGCACGGCAACTGGCCCGAATCAAAATATCCGCCCGGTCCGTCGAACACTCCAGCTCCACTCAGCACCACCGCGTGAATCCGAGTATCGATCGCCCCCGCAATCCCGGTCACAAACGAACCCATCGAATACCCCAGCACCGCGATCCGCTGCGCATCCACCTCCGGGCGTTCGCTCAGGTAGGTCACACCCTGCATCAGGTCCACCTGCATCAGCCCCGCCACGCGCTGTCCCCAGTCTGTCGCCGGAACTCCCTCCGGAGGTATCACCCGCTTGTCATGCGAGCTCGCACGCGACTTTTTGTCAATGTTCCGCTCACCTTCGCCGATCATGTCGTACGTCACTACCACCGCCCCGGCCTTGGCGTACTCCATGCCGGTGTACATCGCGTACCAGCCAAACTTGTCCGACCCATGCCCGTTCACCATCAGGATGCCCGGCAGCTTTCCCTTCCACTTCAACACCTTCGGGTCTGGCCGGTACACAATCGCGGTCACCAGCATTCCGTCCATTGTGCGATACGTTACCCGGTCCGCCAGCACTCCCGACGTCGGCGAGAAAGTCGACCACGTCTTCGCCTCCAGCGTAGGCAGCTTGTCCGGCACATACAGGATCTTTCGAATCTGCGCGCGCCACGCTGCCAGCCGCGCCGCATTCTCCTTGGCTGTAAAGTCCGTCGCTGGCTTCTCCGCCGGGACGGCCGCGCCTGTGCCGCCAAAATGGCTGGCCGCAGTGCTCCCTGCCGGGGCGGGCCTCGTCGTCTGCCCTCCACCCCCAGGTACAGCAGGCACTGGAGCCTGCGCCCAACCCCACCCAGCCACCACTACAAAGCTCAAGCCCACTCCGGCCACAATCTCGCGCAGACTCGTCATACAAACCTCCCAATTTTTCACCGACCACCCTACACCAATCGCTGTCAATCTCGCATCTCAGCCCGAGGCTCACGCCTCGTCCGTAAATATCTCTTCAATCCTCATCGCAAACAGTCGCGCCAGCCGGAAAGCCAGCGGTAGAGACGGATCGTATTTTCCTGTCTCAATCGCATTGACCGACTGACGCGACACCTCCAGCCGGTCGGCCAGCTCCGCCTGCGACCATCCCCGTTCAGCCCGCAGCATACGTAGCCGGTTATTCATCGCCGCCCCGGTAATAGAGGCGCAGGACGACGCTTGCAATCCCGACAAATATCCAGAACAGCGGAAAGACATAGAACGGCGTGATGTGCGGGGCGTGGGAAAACATCTCGAGAAAGCCCCAGACCGAGGTGGTGGCGAGCGTGCCGCCCATCCCCCACAGCAGAGCCCACTCGAGCATCCGGCGCTGGAACTCATCTTTCTGCTCGGCGAGGAAGAGGCCGACGGCGACGATTATTCCGATGATCGGCAGCGCGGGAAGAATCGCAAGCACAAACACAATCCAACCCGTAGGATGGAACCGGTCGAGATAGGTGATCACAGCGATGAGGACAACAACATACGCGCCCATCGTCGAGGAAAAGCGTAAGAAGTAGCGGCGCGCAGCCGGGTTGGCAGGGAGATAAGACATTGGCAGCTTCCTTTCACACTTAAATTGGGAGACCTGTGCTGCCGGAGCTCAGCACTCCGGCCGGTTCTTGATTGCATTCGCTAGACCCGCCACCGCGGCTGCCCCGCTGAACACACAGATCTCCAAAAACCCCGGCGTCTGCCCCGTCCATCCAAACATGTGCAGGAACCACAGAAACAGGTTCACCGCCAAGCTCGCGCCCGCGCCCCACAGCATGTTGCGCATCGCAAGGTCGCGGCTATATCCATCCCGCTCTTCACGAAAATACAGCCCAACCGATACAATCACCCCGCACAGCATGACCCACGGCAGTACCGCACACGCGAACAGTGCGACACCCTTGGGATGATGGTGCCGCACATATCGGAACGTCACCTCAAACGTCGCGATGTAGGCCGCCACCGCCGTAAAGGCGCGAGCCATCGACCTCTTCTGAGCCGTTGTAAAAAGCATTGCTACCTCTCTCCTTCAACCGCAATTCACTCTTGCACCATGACAAGCAAACTTTACGTCAAGCACCCTTGTCATGTCAAGGTTACTTGTCATTTTTATTCCGGCCCACCTTGGCCCGTACGCTCCGCGTTGGTACGCTTGAGGCTATGAACGTCAACTTCGCCGAGCGCGCACACAACCACAATTGGAAGCTCGACCCCATCGTGCGTTCGCTGCTCGACACCGATTTCTACAAGTTACTGATGCTGCAGTTCATCTGGAAGAACTTCCCTGATGTCCACGTCACTAGCGAAGTCGTGAACCGCACCACGCACGTACGCCTCGCAGAGGAGGTCGACGCTCACGCTCTCATCGCGCAGATGGATCACGTGCGTGGCCTCAGGTTCCGCCGGTCGGAGCTAATCTGGCTCGCCGGCAATACCTTCTATGGAACCCGCCAGATCTTCGAGCCCGCCTTCCTTGTCTGGCTCGAATCGGACTTCCGGCTCTCCAACTACGAAGTCGCCCAGCACGATGGCCAGCTCGTTCTGCGTTTCTCCGGTCTCTGGACCGAGGTCACCATGTGGGAAATCTACGCGCTCGCCTTGGTCAGCGAAATGCGCACCCGCGCCGCCTTGGCTCGCCTCAACGAGATGGAGTTGGACGTCCTCTACGCTCGTGCCAAGACCAAGCTCTGGGACAAGATCGAGCGTCTCCGCACTAACCCTGAAGTCCGCATCTCTGAATTTGGCACTCGTCGGCGTCACAGCTTCCTATGGCAGGAGTACGTCATCCAGGCCATGCGCGCGCGCCTGGGCGAGAGCCTTTCCGGCTCCTCCAACACCTTCCTCGCCTACAAGCATGACCTCGAAGCCATGGGCACCAACGGACACGAACTGCCCATGGCTATGGCCGCCCTCGCCAACGACGACGAGACGCTGCATTCCTCGCAATACCGCGTCCTCGAACTCTGGCAGATGAGCTACGGCGGCGAGCTCCTAATCCTGCTGCCCGACACCTTCGGCACCACCCAGTTCCTCCATGACGCCCCCGACTGGGTCGCCGACTGGACCGGCCAGCGCGTCGACTCCAAAGACCCCTTCGTTGCGGGCGACGAGTACATCCGCTGGCTCCTCTCGCAAGGTCGTGATCCGCGCAAGAAGCGCCTCATCGCCTCGGATGGCCTCGACGTCGAAGGCATTCTTGAACTGCACGAGTACTTCCACGGCCGTATTCGCTTCTCCGCCGGCTGGGGAACGCTGCTCACCAACGACTTCCGCGGTTGCCATCCCCGCAGCGAATCCGAGCTTGAGCCCATCAGCCTTGTCTGCAAGCTCATGACTGTGGAGAGCCGCCCTGCCGTCAAGCTCAGCGACAACCCCCGCAAAGCTACCGGCCCGGAAGACGAGATCGAGCGCTATCGCCGCGTCTTCGGCACTGTCGCGGTCGACCCAACCGAAGTCCTGGTCTAATCCTCAGTCGCCCGCTTGGCCTGTCGCTTGTATTGCACGGTAGATATACTAACCACCATGAAGAAAGCACTCTGCGCTTTGCGAATGGTTGCAGCCATCGTGTTGCTGCCCGTGATGCTCGTGCAACCAAGCTTCGCATGGGGCATGGATGGCCACATGATGATCAATCGCGCCGCAGGCGCCAATCTCCCAGCGGACATACCAGCGTTCCTGCGCACTCCCGCGGCGCTCGATGCGCTCGAATACTACGGCCCGGAGCCCGACCGCTGGCGCTCGTCCGCAGAGCCGGAACTAAACGCCGCCCAGGCGCCCGAACATTTCATCGATCTCGAATACGCCGACTTCGTTGGCCCATTGCCACGCCGCCGCTACGACTACATCCGTGCGCTCGCAGCCGCTCAGCCCAAACACCCGGACATTCAACTCACGCCGGAAAAAATCGGCCTGCAACCCTACGTCACCACCGAAGTGTATGAGCGCCTGCAAAGCGCCTTCCGCGACTATCGCGCTCTCGTAGCTGCGAACAAGGACACCAAACCCTCCGAGGGCGAGATCATTTTCCTCGCCGGCTGGCTCGGCCACTATGTTGCCGATGGCTCCATGCCGCTGCACACCTCCATCCAGTACAACGGATGGGTTGGGCCTAATCCGAACGGCTATACCACCGAGCATCACATCCACGCTTTATTCGAGAGCGACTTCGTCCACGCAAACGTGAAGTCCGGCGACTTCGCTCCGCGGGTCGCGGCGGCCAAGCCCTTGGTCATGGGCGACGTCTTCAACGACTACGTGGCCTATCTGCGCCACTCCAATACGCTCGTCGAGCAGACTTACCAACTCGAAAAGACCGGCGCATTCGCTGGTGCTGGAACTCCTGCTGGCAAGGCCTTCGTCGATCAGCAACTGGCCGCCGGTGCGATCGAACTTCGCAACATGATCTACACCGCCTGGATAAAGTCCGCGGAGCCCGTACCACCGTACCGTGGCAATTAAGCTAGTCGCCCGCCAGCGGCACGATGGGATATTCGTGTCGCTGGACACGTATCAGCAATCGCCGCAACACCGGCGTCAGTGCCAGCGCAATCAAAGGTGCCGCAACCACGGCCATCGCCGCCCACACCACCAGGGCGTGCCATTCCCATAGCCACATCTGCCGCGTCAATGCCAGTGGCTCCGTGCGCACGGCGTGCAAGAACACGCGCGGCGACAGCGGCATCGCCTGGGTATGGAACACTCGCGATCCGAGCCTGATAAAAGGAATCGCCAACGCAAGCTCCACCGGAAACATCGCGTGATTTGCAATCTGCGATGCCACCAGGTTCAGCCGGAACGAGAACGCAGCGGCCAGGCACAGCAATGTCGTCGTCCCAACCAGCGGATTGATCCCGATCAGCAGACCTGCGGCAATACTCCACGCCAACGACTGTGGCGTCGCGCCCATGCGTAGCAGCGCCAGAATCGGCAACACGCCGCGGCGATAGATCCAGCTATGATGGGCAGGCGGAACAGAATGCGGCACACAGACAGGATAGACTGTGCGCATACATACTCGCAGCGCCGCTGCGAGTTGAAGGAGAAGCCGCACTTGATTCGGTTCTGCAGGTCCGTCGGCCGAAGTCTCAAGTTGACGGCACTAATCCTCTGCGGCGCACTTGAGGTCATCGTCAAACGGCCCGCAACCCGTCAGCAGCGCGCGGAATGGCTGCATCAGCTCTGCGCGCGTGCCATCCATACCATGGGTGTCCTCGTCCACTGCGAAGGCAGCTTTCCAGAGCGTGGCGTGGTCATCGCGAACCATCTTGGTTACCTCGACATCATCCTCCTCGCCGCATTGCACCCATGCGTCTTCGTCGCCAAGTCCGAGATCCGCGGCTGGCCATTCCTGGGTTGGATGACCACCATGGCCGGCACCGTCTACGTCGATCGCGGACGCGGTGGCTCCGCAGCACGCGCGGCCTGCGGAATGCAGGCAGCGGAAGACGCCGGCATCCCCGTGGTCTTCTTCCCTGAGGGCACGACCAGCAACGGTACCTCGGTGCTCAAGTTTCACAGCGGCCTCCTTATGCAGTCTCTTGAAGCTGGGCAGCCCATCACGCCGGCTTATCTGCGCTTTCGTCTCTCCCAGAACAATGGGCCCACAGTCACGGTGGAAAACGACGTCAGCTTCTGCGGCGACACGCCGCTGCTGAAGCACATCTTCCGTCTCCTAGCACTGCGCGGCATCGAACTCGATGTTCGCTTCGCCAATTCTCCTATCGTCTTCTCCCCAGGCACCGGCCAGCGCAAACTACAGGCCGCCGAGGCGCGGGCAGCGGTCATGGACCTCGGCGGCGTTCGCGACACTGTTACCGCCTGCCCCTAGTCGCGTCGCCCTTTCACCAACCTCAGCGCGGAGTTAGCTTCATCCTATGCAAGCGCTGGAGAATCTGCTCCACCGACCAGTCCAACGCGTCTGTACCTTCCACAGTTACAGAAGCCCGTGTTGACGAAGGGACCACGTACAGGTCCGCCATCGGCCTGGCGGTCGCCTCAAACTGCTCGCGCACTGATTCCTCCGAGCGCCCCCGCTCGCGTACGTCCCGGTAAATGCGGCGCGCCAGGCACACTTCATGCGGCGCGTTCACGTAGATCGAATAGTCATAGCATTGCACCAACTCGTCATAGTGAAGCGCCAGGATTCCTTCGACAATCACCACGTCCGTCGGCGCAATCTCTTCGAAAGCACCCGCCACCCGCGAGTGCGTCTTGAAGTCGTATACCGGCCGTTGAATGGTATGTCCTTGCGCCAGCGTCTGCACATGCTCAATGATCAACTCGGATTCGAGCGAATCGGGATGGTCGAAGTTCTGCTTGTGCCGCGAATCCAGCGGGAATTGCGACAAGTCGCGATAGTACAGGTCTAGCGGAAACAGAGTCGCGTCCAACTGGGTCGCCAGTTCGCGCGCCAGCGTCGTCTTACCCGAGCCGGAACATCCGCCAATGCCCAGTACAAGTGGGCGGCGAGGAAGCGATAGCTGAGTAGGCAAAGCGTTCATTGGCACTGTTCGAAGTGTATGCGCAGTTTTCGTAGGAGCGGATTCATTGCCGTCCTCACTCCGCCGCGATCTGTGGCACCAACGCCGTAACCAATCCCGTGAACTGCCGCTCCACCCGCCGCCCGATTGCCATTACGTCCTCGTGGTGGATCGTCTCACCGCTAACGCCCGCCGCCATATTTGTCACCAACGAGATTCCCAGCACCTCAAGCCCCATATGCCGAGCCACGATCACCTCATGCACGGTCGACATGCCCACCAGGTCCGCGCCCAGCGTGCGAAATGCGCGTATCTCCGCGGGCGTCTCAAAGCTCGGTCCCAGCACCGCCAGGTATACGCCCTCGCACAACGGAATCTTCTGCCGTTCGGCCTCCGCCATCGCCAGTTTGCGCAGAGCGGGTGAGTAGGCCGTGGTCATGTCGAAGAACCGCTGCCCGGAATCCGGTCCGCACGCAAAGCGCGGCTCGTTCGGTCCCGCCGCAGCATTCATGCCTGTCAGGTTGATGTGATCCGAAATCACTACCAGCGATCCCTGTGGAATGTTCGCGCGAATCCCGCCTGCAGCGTTCGTTACAATTAGTCTCCCGCATCCCAGCAGCGCCAGCACACGCGTTGGAAACGTGACCTGGTCCATCGTATAGCCTTCGTACGCATGCACCCGCCCCTGCATCACCGCTACGGCAACGCCCCCGATCGTCCCCAGCACCAGTTTGCCCGAGTGCCCAACCACCGTCGATTGCGGGAAATGGGGGATGTCGGCGTACGGAATCGAAACCGCGTCCGCCACCTGCGCGGCGAACCCGCCCAGTCCCGATCCCAGAATGATGCCGAGTTTTGGAGGGTTGCCGCTAAGCTCACGGATCGCGGCGACGGCGGACTCGGCTTTGGTAAAGAGATCTGTCATTGGCTGTTCCTTGGTCACGCCCAATACTTGGTATGGTTCAAGTTAGTGTACCGGGATGGGGAAACTGGCCCCCCCCCCCC
>Ga0302267_10007870_pt1 | contig 10321 bp, 11 predicted proteins | sample III_Bog_E1_3_FD_194555 | JGI IMG/M metagenome (GOLD analysis project Ga0302267, IMG submission 194555) | Peat permafrost microbial communities from Stordalen Mire near Abisko, Sweden - III_Bog_E1_3 | ecosystem: Environmental > Terrestrial > Soil > Wetlands > Peat | place: Sweden: Abisko... | reverse complement strand
GCTCGGTCTTCTGCTCGGGCGTGAGAATGGCCGCAATCTGGTCGTCGCTGGCCTGGAGGATCGGACGGATCTTGTCGAATTCCTCTCCGTGGATTTTCTGCACCTTGTCTGCCGTATCGCGGATGATGGGATCAATCTTGGCCTGCTGGTCGGGCGTGAGGTTGAGCTGCCGCGTGAGGCGTCCCAACCAGGCCTGCCGCATGTCGTCCGGCGGGTGCATGAAGTGGCCGGAAAAGACCATGGTCAGCGCCGAGCCGGTGAAGCCTCCCGCGACGAAAATCACGGCGAGGATCAGCCAGGGTTTCAGGGTCCCACTCATGGATAGGCGTCCGCATCCACACCCGAGTCAGCCGACGTGACTTCATCGGCGATGCTGGACGTGGTGACCGAGCGGGAGTTCAGCGCGGGCAGAATGCTGACCGCCATGATGATGCCGGCGAGGATGAGCCCGCGCGTGAGCACGGCGGTATCCCAGAACGCAACGGGAGCCTTCGCGCCTTCGCGCCACGCGGCGAGCACGCGCGTCTCCAGCCCGAAAGGCGGCGGCGCGACGTCCGGCGACGGCGCGTTTTGCGCGGCGCGGAAGAGGCGGTTGAGTTGGTCATCGATCGTGTTCATGGGCTCTCCTTCATTAGCAGACTGTAGCGCTTGCGCAATTGCGCGCGCGCGCGGAAGACGCGGACTTTGATCATGGCCTTGTTCCAGCCGGTAATGCCGGCGATGTCCTCAAGCTGCCGCCCCTCGAGGTACATGAGGCGCATGAGGAGGCGGTCCTGGGGCTTGAGCGAGTCGAGCAGCTTCTCGACGAGTTCACGCGAGGCGACTTGGTCGGAGGCGCTGACCTCCGTGGATGAATGCGCGAGGTGCTCGACGACGGCGGCTTCGTCCTCGCTGAGGTCGGCGAGGCGGACCTCGGGGCGGCGCTTCTCGTGGCGGATCTGGTTGAGGCAGGTGTTGACCGCGATGCGCGAGACCCAATGCAGCAGCGGGACCTTGCCGGAAAACTGGTCGAGGTGCGTGACGACCTTGACGCAGACCTGCTGGATCAGGTCCTCGGCGCTTTCGCGCACGGGAAGATTCGCCTGCACCAGTTTGGCCACGTGGGGATACATGTAATTGAAGATGTCGAGAACGGCCTTCTCGTCGCCTTCCCGCGCACGCGCCAGGCATTCGGGTACCTGCTCGTCGGTCATCAACGGGCTGCCGTCCTTCATCAGATAACGAGTCCTCGCGGGGGCATTCGGTTACAAAAATTACACAAGTGTGTTAGTATCAGAGCTTCGATGAACGCCCCCGGGATCAGCTTCGGCCAACTGCGGTTGTCCACACCTCTTTTATTATCGCCGCTGGCGGGATATACCAACCTTCCTTTTCGGCGGGTGATCCGCGAGCTGGGCAGCGTGGGGCTGTGCACGACGGACCTGGTGAACGCGCGGTCGCTGCTGGAGAAGAATCACAAGGCGCTGAAGCTGATCGAGACGTGCGCGGAGGATAATCCCCTCGCCGTGCAGCTTTTCGGCTCAGTGCCGCACGAGATGCGCGACGCGGCGCGGATGCTGGAGCAGCTCGGCGTGGCGTCGGTGGACATCAACATGGGCTGTCCGGTGAAGAAGGTCTGCCAGGTCGGCGGCGGCTCGGCGATGATGACCGAACTGGGCGCCACCTCGGCGCTGGTGCGCGGGATGATCGCGGCGGTGAAGATTCCGGTGACGTGCAAGATGCGGCTGGGCTGGGATGACGAGAATCTCACGGCGCCGGAGCTGGCGTTGGCGCTGGAGGAAGCGGGCGCGGCGGGGATCATGGTGCACGGGCGCACGCGGCAGCAGGGCTTTGATGGCTCGGTGAACTTGGCGGGCATCCGGCGCGTGGTCGCGGCGGTGAAGACGATTCCGGTGATCGGCAACGGCGACATCACCTCGCCGCAGGCGGCGAAGTTGATGATGGATTCGACCGGCTGCGCGGGCGTGAGCATCGGGCGCGGCGCATTTTACAACCCGTGGATTTTCGCGCACACACGGCATTATCTCGAGACGGGCGAACTGCTGCCGGAGCCCGATTTCGCCGAGCGGTTGCGCGTGATGAACCGGCATTTCGACCTGATGATCGAGGTCTTCGGCGAGAAACTGGGCTGCACGATGTTCCGCAAGGTGGGCCCCTGGTATGCGAAGCGGTTCGGACCGGCGTCGCTCTTCAACAAGGGTGTCGTGCTGATTTCCTCGCGGGCCGATTACGCGGCGCTGCTGGAAAAGTACATCGCGTGGCGCACGCAGTTCCTCGATGCGGACGGGCAGTTGCAGAAGAAGTATGCGCCCGGGCCGCATGCGCTGAATTTCCGCGATGATGATGGCGCGCCGGCGGTCACGAAGCGCGAGTCGATTCCGGTCCCGGCGGGGCCGAACGAGCTTTGGTAGGTTCCACTGTAGCGGCGGTCTATGACCGTCGCCGGCCGAGCGGCAAACCTTGGCGATTCTCGCGAACGCTTATTTTTGTCGCATTAGCAACCGAGCGCGACGGTCATAGACCGTCGCTACAACTGCAGCTCATTCGCCGGGCCGCGCGGTCTTGAGAAAGAGTTGCGTGAAGTAGAGCGCGCCGTCCTTGCCGCGCCAGACGCCGATGCCGGAGAAATTGTAGTCGCCGCGGATATTCTTGAGATGATGCGGACTGTGCAGCCACATCTGTACGGCGCGCTCGGCGACTTCGTCGAGCTGCGTGGTGTAGAGGACGTTTTCGCCCGCACCCTCGAAGCCGGCGATGGCGCCCTTCATCTGATCGACGCGGTCCTGGAAGCCGCCATGGCCGAAGTCGACGTCGCCGCTGGCCATGTCGCGGCTGTGGGCACGCGCGATACTGGCGATATCGTCATTCCACCGCAGCGGCGGCAGGCCGTCCCGGTCGCGATACTCGTTGATGAGCTTGAACGTCTGCTTCTCGACGTCTCGCTGAAAATCGGAGGCGTGGAGCGGTGCGGCGCAGACCGCGGCCAGGAAGAAGGCCAGCAGGAAAAGAATCCGGCGCATCGTTCCTACGCGGGGCCTTCGCTGCCCGCCTGCCGCGTCGGGATCGGTCCGGTCTGGACGCCCACTTCCGAGGGAAACGACTGCGTGCTGGAGATATTGGCCGCGGCGTTGGTGAGCTGGTCGACCTTGTTGAACGCGATCTTGGCCTCGTCGTCGCGCTTGAGTTTTTCGAGCGTGACGCCGAGGTCGTACCAGGCGCGGATGTTGTCCGGCGACCAGTTGACCTCGCGGCGGAAGGCATTCATCGCGGACTCCAGGTCGCCCTTCTCCGCGCAGACGATGCCGAGGTTGTGCCACGCGCCCGGGTAGGTTTCCTTGAGGTCGACGGCCTGCTGGTAGGCATCGCGCGCGGCGTCGAGGTCGCCGAGCTTGTGGAAGCTGACGCCGAGGTTGAACCACGCCTGCGGCTCGCCCGGCTGCACGATCGTGGCCTCACCGTAAGCGGAGGCGGAGCGGGAAAAATTGCCCTGCGCGTACCACGCGAGGCCAAGCTCGTTCCACGCCATCCAGAGCAACTCGCACTTGGGGTCGGCCTTGGCCGCGCGCTGCACGGCGGCCTCGGCGGCCTCGGTCTGCTCGAGCCGCGCGTGGATCATGGCCTGGAAGGAATCGCAGTAGGCGGCGATGGCCGGCAAAAGCGCGGCGCGCTGGAACTCGACTGCGGCGTGGACATAGTCGGCGCGGCTGAAATAGATGACGCCCATCTTGAAGAAGGCCTCGGGATATTCCGGGCGCAGTTCCACGGCGCGGCGACAGGCGATGAGCGCCTCGTCGAGCTTGTCCTGCGCGCCGAGCGCGGCGGCGAGATTGTCCCACGCGCGCGCGTAGTCGGGGCTGGCCATGGTGGCGAAACGCAGCGCGGACTCGGCCTGCGGATACTGGTCGGTCTGGAAATACAGGACGCCGAGGTTGCACCACACCTTCGGGTGCTTCGGGTCAATTTTGTTCGCCTTGAGATACGTGGCTAGCGCGAGGTCGTACTTGTTGTTGAGCTGGTAGCCGAGCGCGGCGTTGAACTGCGAGGCAAGCTCGTCGGGATCGTACTTGAGCGCTTCGCCAAACGCGGTCTCAACCTCCGCCGGCATGTTGGCCTCGAAAGAGGCCTGGCCGAGATCGGTCCACGCCTGCCACATTGTGGTTTTGTCGGCGGGCTTTTCGTTGGCCTTGAGCAGGAGAGTCTCGGCCTGGCGAAAATCTCCGTCCTTGATCGCAACCTTGGCGGCGGCGAGGCAATCCTCCGTCGTCGCAGGCAGAGGCGGCGCGTCAGGAAGCGGCGGCGCCTTCGGCACGATCTTGCGCGTCGCAGCCGCGGGTCGCGAGGGCATGAGCATCTTGCCGGTCTTGCGGATGATTTCCATCGTGACCGGCTGCGTGTGCTGCGCCGCGCTGATGCCGGTATGGGCCGGGATCGTGCCGGTGGACTTGGTCATCTGCCTCTGCACGGCGACGGCGGCGGCTTCGCTGAGCGGGCGCAGTTCCTTCTCGGGACCGCCGAGGCGCATGGACCGCTCGAAATGTTGCAGCGCGACGTTGGGCAGGTTGAGATCGCGCAGATAAATGAGGCCGATTTCCTTGAGCAGCGTGGGGCTGTTGTAGGCGCGGGCCAGGCGCGCGAACATCGACTGCGCGAGGGCGGAGATCCGCATCGCGGGCTCGTTCTTGGCCTTGCGGGACTCGTTGAGTTCGTCGATGCGCTTGAGGCCGTCGATGATGACCTCGAGGCTCTTGATGCTGAGTGGGTCGTTCTGCCCGCGGACGCGGCCGGCGAGTTCCTCCCACGAGTTCGGGTCAAGCGGGTTCGACTCGATCAGGCGCAAATTTTGCGTCGCGCGTCCGGTAGGAAAGGAGGGCTCGCTTGAAGTCGGCATGAGGGCGAACCCCAGTTATAGTTGCGCCGGAGAAGCGAGGCAATGCTTTCGAGGGGAAATTTCCCGTGATCGCACAACAACTGACTTTAACGGAATTACCAAATTCTCGGAATTAACGGAATTAAGGGAAGGGTTGGACCAAACATACTCAAAGGTAATTCCGTTAATTTGGTTAATTCCGTAATTCCGTCAAAATTCGGAGACGGTGCTTCAGGCCTTCACCCAGCGCGCACGATGCGTGGCGCGGCCCTCGGCGTCGAACGTTTGCTGGAAATCGGTCTTGGGATCGGCGGACCAATCCCATTCCGGCGCGGGCTGGAGCATGCCGGCCTCGCGGATTTGTTCCTGCGCGGTCTCGAAATACTGCGCGTGGTCGGTGGTGAAGCGGAGTTCGCCACCGGGCTTGAGCGCCACGGCGAGATCGCGGACGAACGGCGCCTGTATCAGACGTCGCGGCCAGTGGCGGCGCTTGGGCCATGGATCGGGAAACATGATGTGCGCCACGGAAACGCTGTCCGGCGGCAAGATGTACTTCACGAAGTAGCCGAACTCGAGTCGCAGCACGCGGATGTTGCCCAAGCCGAAGCGCACGGCGCGCTTCTCGATCTTGCGCACGCGGCCAAGCAGGCGCTCGACGGCGAGCAGGTTGATTTCCGGACGCAGCTTCGCATACGCCAGCGCGAAGCCGCCGTCACCCGCGCCAAGATCGAGCTCAACGGGCGCGTCGTTGCCGAAAACCTCGCGCCAGTCGAGCCGCGCGCAGATGTCGGTAAGGGTGATGGCGGGGTCAGCGTGAGTCATGGCGTGGTAGCCGTTGCGCGGCGCGCAACGGGCCCGCGCGACGGCGCGCGCGGGCTACCCTTTAGGCGACCGGCAACTCGGTGAGCCAATGCAGGACGCCTTTTTGCGCGTGAAGACGGTTCTCGGCTTGGTCGAAGATTTCCTGTTGGTGCTCCTCGAGGATCTCGGCGCTGATTTCCTGGCCGCGGTAGGCGGGAAGGCAGTGCTGGACGAGCGCGTGCTTCTTGGCGAGCGCGACGAGCGCGTGGTTGATCTGGTAGCCGGCGAAGGCGGCCTGGCGCGCGGCCTTTTCCTGCTCGAGGCCCATGGAAACCCAGACGTCGGTGTAGAGGACGTCGGCGTCGCGCGCGGCTTCCTTCACGTCGTGTGTCTGCGTGACAAAACGGTTGGTCGTCTCGCTGAGGTAGCCCTCGGGACCGGCCATGGTGAGGTTGAACTTGAACGCCTCGGCGGCGTAGACCCAGGAGCGCGCGACGTTGCAGTTGCAGTCGCCGATGAATGCGATCTTGCGCCCGGCGATGGGCCCGAGCTTCTCCTCGATGGTCATGATGTCGGCAAGAATCTGGCAGGGATGCTCCTCGTCGGTAAGCGCGTTGACCGTGGGAATCTTCGCGTAGTCGGCGAACGTCACGATGTCGCTCTGCGCGTAGGTGCGGATGACGGCGCCGTGAACCATGCGGCCCAAAACGCGCGCGGTGTCCTCGATCGGTTCGCCGCGGCCGAGTTGCAGGTCGTTGGCGTTGAGGAAAAGCGCGTTGCCGCCGAGTTCGCGGATGGCGACCTCGAACGAGACACGCGTGCGCGTGGATGACTTGGTAAAAATCATCGCCCAGGTCTGGTTGGCCAGCGGGCGCCAAGAGATGGACTTGCGCTCGGCCTTGTAGCGGACGGCGAGCGAGAGCATTTCGCGGAGTATCTGCTCCGGAATACCCTTCAGGCCGAGAAAATGGCGAAGCGGTGTGCTCATGGCTTATCCTTGTGTGCGGCGATTTCCGTGCCAATACCCGCGTCGGTGAAAAGTTCGAGCAGGAGTGAGTTGGGCTGCTTGCCGTCGAGGAAGTGGACCTTGGCCACGCCACCAGCCAGCGCCTCGAGGGCTGAGTTGATCTTGGGAATCATGCCTCCGGCGATGACGCCCTGCTCCTTCAAGGTTTCGATCTGGTCGGGCGTGAGCGTGGAGATGAGCGAGGCCTCGTCCTTCGGGTCGCGGCGCACGCCGTTCACGTCGGACAGGTAGATGATCTTGTGGGCCTTGATCGCCTGCGCGATTTTCGCGGCGGCGATATCGGCGTTGATGTTGTAGAGCTGGCCGTCCGCGCCCCGGCCCACGGGCGAGATGATCGGGACGATCTCGGAGTCGATGAGCTTTTGCACCTTGGCCGCGTGGACTTCGGTGATGTCGCCGACGAAACCGAGGTCGAGCTTGGCGCCGGTGGAATCGGTATGCAGCGGGGCCTTGGTGGCGACGAGCACTTCCTTGCCGGAAAGCACCTCGGCCTTGCCGCCGAGCTCGTTGATCTTGCCGGCGAGCGAGGGGCTGATGACCTCGGTGAGCACGCGGTCGATGATCTTCATCGAGGGCTCGTCGGTGTAGCGGAAGCCGTCGACGAATCGCGCGGTGATATTTTCCTGCCTCATGGCCGCGGTGATGGCCTTGCCGCCACCGTGCACCACGACCGGGTTGATGCCCACGGCCTCGAGGAAGACGATGTCGTGCATGACGCTCTCGACGAGGTCGGGGTTTTCCATCGCCGCGCCACCGTACTTCACCACGACGGTGCGGCCGCGAAACTGCTGGAAATAAGGGAGCGCCTCGAGGAGCGCGTCGGCCTTGGAACTTCTCTTCATTCGCCTTTGTTGATCTTCACGTACTCTTCGGTCAGGTCCGTGGTCAAGATGCTGTATTCACCGGTGCCGAGGTGAAGCTGGATGGTGATGGTAAACTTGGCTTGGCGCGCGACCTTTTTCAACTTTACCAAAGGGGTCTTGGCGGGCTGCCCTCCGGAAACGGCGACAAAGCCGTCGTAAAAAATCTCGACCATTTCCTCGCGCACGCGCGCGCCGCTGTAGCCGAGCGCGGCCATGATGCGGCCCCAGTTCGGGTCGCCGCCGGTCCACGAGGTCTTGATCAGTTCCGATTTCGCGACGGCCAGCGCCGCGAGCTTGGCGTCCTGATAGCTGGCCGCACCCTTGACCACGACGTCGACGACGCGGGTGATCCCCTCGCCGTCCTCGACGATCATGCGCGCGAGCTTGCGCATGACATGGATGAGCGTCTTCTTGAAAAGGCCGTATTGCGGGTGGTAGCTCTTGATCGGGTTGGTACCCGAGAGCCCGTTGGCCAGGACGATGACGGTGTCGTTGGTCGAAGTGTCGCCGTCGACGGAAATGCGGTTGAAGGAAAGCTCGACGGCTTCATCCACGCACGACTTGAGCGCGGCGCGGTCCACCGCGGCGTCGGTCGTCACCACGCAGAGCATGGTGGCCATGTTGGGATGAATCATGCCCGCGCCCTTGGCCATTCCGCCGATGGTGACCTTGCGGCCGTCGACCTTGAAGCGCATGGCAAATTCCTTGCGGCGCGTGTCGGTGGTCATGATGGCCTTGGCGGCCTCGATACCGCCCTCGGCACTGAGCTTCTTGGCAGCCTTCTCGATGCCCTTGCGGATTTTCGGCATGGGCAGGCGGGTGCCGATGCGGCCGGTGGAGCAGACGAGCCACTCCTTCGGCTTGGAATCGAATTGCTCCGCGACGATCTCGACCATCTTCTTGGCATCGGCGATGCCGCCGACTCCGGTGCAGGCATTGGCGCAGCCGGAGTTGATCACAACGCCCTGGATGCGGCCGTTGCTCATATGCTTCATGCATACTTTGACGGGCGCGGCCTTGACCAGGTTTGTGGTAAACGTCGCGGCGGCCGCGGCGGGCACCTGCGAAACAATGAGCGCGAGGTCTTTCTCGCCGCGCGGCTTGATGCCGGACGCGATGCCTGCGGCCTTGAACCCTGCGGCGGAAGTGACACCGCCCCCCTTGATCGTCTTGGCTTCCATACGTTTCATTCCAACCCGAGCTTCTCCTCAAGCCCGCAGGCCAGATTCGCGGCCTGAACGGCTTGTGAAGCATTGCCTTTGCCAAGATTGTCGAGCGACGAAAAGAGGAGCAAGCGATTCGTGCGCGGATCGATGCGCGCGGCGACCTGGATGCGGTTGGAGTGCGCGACGTGGCGTGCCTGCGGGAGCTCGCCCGGCGGTAGGACCTCGACAAAGGGCTCGCTGCCATACGCTTCGAGCAAAACCTGATGAACGTCCGAATCGGTCATCGGGAACGATGAAAGCGGGCGCTCAAAATCGGCAACGATCGTCGAGACCATGCCGCGATGCATCGGCACAACGTGCGGCGTGAACGTAATCGTAACTTTTTCGCCAGCGGCGAGCGACAATTCCTGCTCGATTTCACCCAAGTGGCGATGCTTCGGTACGCTGTAGGCGTACATGTTATCAGTGATCTCACCAAAAAGGAGGCGCAGCTCGACCTTGCGTCCGGCGCCAGAGGCGCCAGAAAGCGAGTTCACAATAATTCTGCTTGGCTGGATGTACCGCAGGAACGGAACAAGCGGCACGATGATGCTGGTGGGGAAACAGCCGGGCGCGGCGATAAGCTTGGCCGACTTGAGCCTGTCGCGATGGATTTCCGGGATGCCGTAGACGGCTTCCCTCAGGAGCGCGGGCGCGGGGTGGTCGTGATCGTAGAACTCTTTATAGACGGCGGGGGCGGTGGTGCGGAAATCGGCGCTGAGGTCGACGACCATCTTGCCGGCCTCGCGCAGCGCGACGACGTACGGCGCGGCCATGCCGTGCGGCACGGCGAGGAAGAAAAGCTCGGCCTTCTGCGCGAGCGAGTAATCGGCCGCGGCGTCAATGATTTCCATCGCAGCGAGATCCTTGGGTAGGCCGTGGACGATCTGCGCGAGCTTCTGCCCGGCGGTCGACTTGGCGGCGACGAGGGCGAGCTTGAAGACCGGATGCCGCGCGAGGTAGTGCAGCAATTCCTGCCCGGAATAGCCGGAAGCGCCAACCACCGCCGTGCGTACGGATTGCAACTGGGGCCTTTCTTCTTTCGGTTCCGTGAGCGGACCGAGAGAATTAGCGTTTGCTGAACTGGAAGCGCTTGCGGGCGCCGGGCTGGCCGGGCTTCTTGCGCTCTTTTTCACGCGGGTCACGGCGAAGCAGACCCGGCTTTTTCAGCGTGGTGCGCAGGGCCGGGTCAACCTGGATGAGAGCGCGGGCAAGGGCGAGCGACAGCGCGCCGGCCTGGCCGACGAGTCCGCCACCGTGGGCCTTGACCTTGACGTCGAACTTCTTGACCGAATCGGCGGTCTGCAGGGGCTGCAGCGCGAGGGTCTTCATGGCCGGGGTCGTGAAATAATCGTCGAAATCGCGGCCGTTGACTTCCAGCTTGCCCACGCCAGGGACGAGCTGAATGCGGGCGACCGCGGTCTTGCGGCGGCCGGTGGCGACGATGACATCTTTGGCGGGAGTAACCATGGGAATCCTATTTGAGCTTGGCGGCGACGGGCGCCTGCGCCTCGTGCGGGTGCTTGTCACCCTTGTAGACGTGAAGTTTGCGGAGAAC
>Ga0302267_10007869_pt1 | contig 10321 bp, 9 predicted proteins | sample III_Bog_E1_3_FD_194555 | JGI IMG/M metagenome (GOLD analysis project Ga0302267, IMG submission 194555) | Peat permafrost microbial communities from Stordalen Mire near Abisko, Sweden - III_Bog_E1_3 | ecosystem: Environmental > Terrestrial > Soil > Wetlands > Peat | place: Sweden: Abisko... | reverse complement strand
GCGGACCCCCGAGCTCTGGCGGGACCGGGGTGGCGGCACGGCCCTCACCCCGGCGCAGGAGACCGAGGCCATCGCCGAGGCGACGGCCGAGCTGGGCGAGGCCGAGCCGCTCTGACCACCGGGTCCCGACGGAGGGTGGCCGGCGGGCTCAGGCCTCCTGGGTGGGCATCTGCTGGGGATCGGGGATCGGAATGGCCGGGTCGTCGCCACCGATCTCGGCCAGGTCGAGGGCCGTGCACCCCTGGGCCGAGGCCGCAGCGGCCGTGTCACCCGAGGTCGAGGGCAGGTCGGGCACCGACGGATCGGGGCTCGTCGTCCGCAGGGCCCCGGTGAGATCGGCCACCGTCTTCCGTCGCCAGGCCGAGATCCCCGGGGACGTCACCCCGAACCGCTCCTCCAGGAACCGCAGCTGGGAGGTGTGGTCGGCCACCTCGGAATAGACATGGCCTCCCCGGCTGAACGGGGACACCACCAGCATGGGCACCCGCATGCCCAGCCCGATCGGTCCGTCGAGACCCTGGGCCGTACTGGGCAGGGGTGACGCCGTCAGGTACTCCCCCGGCGTACCGGGCGGGGCCACGGGGGGTGGCACGTGGTCGAAGAAGCCGTCGTTCTCGTCGTACATCACGAACAGCACCGTCTTCGACCACACCTCGGGGTTGGACACCAGGGTCTGGAGGACCGAATTGGTGAACCACTCACCCAGGCTCGGGGGGGAGGGCGGGTGCTCGTCGTAGCCCACGGGCGGGATGATCCAGCTGACCTGGGGCAGGGTGCCGTTGCGGACGTCGGACACGAAGTCGTCGGGGTAGATCGGGGCGAAGGCCTTCTGGTGGATGGCCGTCGTCGGACGCTGGTACTGGGAGAAGTACGGCAGCACCGAGTCGGAGACGGCGATGACCAGCGGGGACTCGGGTTGGTAGAGGGCCCCCGGCGGGTTGTAGACCTTCCAGCCCACCCCGGCGTCCTCCAGCACCTCGGGCATGGTGTCCATGTCGAGGGTGAATTTGTACGACGGCAGGCTGTTGGTCGTGACGATAGGCCCGCCGTGGGTCCCGGCCGGGTCGAGGGTACCGGCGATGGCCATCAGGCGGTTCGGGTGGGTGGGCCCGAGGACCGAGCAGTGGTAGTTGTCACACAGCGTGAAGGCGTCGGCCAGCGCGTAGAAGTAGGGCTGATCGGCCCGGCGGTAGTAGCCCATGGTCACGGTGCCGTACTCGGGTCCCTCGTAGACCGACGAGGTGTGGGTCTCGACGAACTTCTTCATGGTGCCCCCGTCCCGGCAGAGGTGCTGGGGCAGCCAATTGTGGGTCAGGTCGTTGGTGCACGTGGTCCCGGCGGCGGACGTGTCGAGATGGAAGGGCAGCAGGGCCCCGCCCGGGGCGGCAGCGTAGGGCTGGGCGAAGGCCCCGAGGTCCCCCGCCGGATGGTCGTCGAAGCCCCGGGCGCCCGGGTAGGTGCCGAAGTAGTGATCGAAGGACCGGTTCTCCTTCATGAGGAAGATCACGTGCTCGACCGCCCCGAGGTCCGAACCGGCGGGCTTGGTGGCCGCGGCCTTGGTGATGGTCGCCGACGAGTCGCCGCAGGCGGCCAGGATCACCCCGGCCGTAGCCGCCAGTCCCAGCTCGAGGACGTGCCGTCGGCTGACCGCCCGCCGTACCAGCTGCTCGTCGCGCCGGTCGCTGCTGGTGTAGCGCATCGCCCCCCCGAACCGCCGGTAGCCCCCACCGGGACAGACGCCCCGGACGGTTGACGTTACCGCGACGTACGGACCGCGGGTGGGCAGACTGCCGCTGTGACACCCGGCTGGCAGCCTCGGATGACGACGACTGCCGGACGGTGCGGAGCCGGCCCGGCCCGGAGGAGGAGCTGTCATGGACGACCGCTACGGTCCATCCCGAAGCACCGACGGCCGCCCGGCCGAACCGGCGATCGAGCGCGCCTCCTCCGTGGTCGGGCGGGGAGGCTGGGCCGTGCTCGAGACCCGGTCGGTGACCGGTCCCCGGGGCTGGCACACCGTGGGCCTGGCCACGAACCACGACCACCCCGAACTGGTCGTCGAGGCGGTGTCGCGGGCCCATGGCCGGGCCGTCCTGGCCGCCGTGGCCCAGGCCGTCGCCGGTGGTGGCACCCGGCTGGACCATGGTGACGTGGTGGTCGCCGGGGGCGTGGACCTCCGGGCCGTGGTGATGACCGACGGCCTCCTCCCCGGGGACGGTCCGACCCACCTCCACGGCGCCTGGGTCATCGAGCCCCGGCCGATGTTCGACCACGGGGCCGTCCAGCTGGTCTGGCCCGACCTCGGCGGGCGATACCCGTGGGACCGCGGTTTCTCCGGTGACCAGCCGGTGCTCGGCCCGGTCCCCTGGGTCCGTCCGATGCCGTGAGTCAGGCTCCGAGGCCCGTAGGCCAGGCCCGTGGTCCGGGACTGCCCCCGGGGTACGCTCGGCCCATGAGTGACGTCCCGTCCGGACCCGGCGGAACGGCCGGGACGGCCGGGGTCCCGGAGGTCCCGGAGGCCCCACAGCCCACGGTGACCACGCCGTCCACGGCGACCCCGCCGGCAGGTCCTCCTGCCGCCGCCGGGACGGGCACTCCGGGCCCGGCCGGGGGACCATCCCCTGGTGGCCCCTACCCCTACGGGCCACCACCCGGCACCGGTGTCCCCGGCTACGGCCCGCCGCCGGGTTACCCCTACCCCGATCCCTATCCCTACGCAGCCCCCGGTTACGGCCCGCCGCCCGGTTACGGCCCGCCGCCCGGTTACGGCCCGCCGCCCGGTTACGGCCCGCCGCCCGGCGGCCCCGGGCCGGCGGGGCCACCCAAGGAGACCAGCGCCCTCGCCGTGGTCTCGTTGGTGCTGTCCGTGCTCTGGTTCGCCGGACTGGGCTCGTTGGCCGCCATCGTGCTGGCGGTCATCGCCCGGCGGAGGATCAAACGACACGAGGACACCCTGTCCGGCAAAGGCGTGGCTCTGGCCGGTCTCATCATCGGGATCGTCGGTGTCGCGCTGACCGCCGTCCTCATCCCGGTGGTCTTCGTGGCCAGCTCGTTCGTGGGCATCCTCACCACCCCGGTGGTCGCCCCCGTCGGGACCACCCTGCCGATCGACAGCCCCTTCAATCAGGACCTGGCCTCGGTCCGCGTGGCGTCGGTCACCTACCCGGTGGAGGCCACCGGCACCTCGGTCGTACCGGCCCCGGGCACCGGGTTCGCCGTGGCCGACGTCTTCCTCTGCGCCGATTCCAACGGCGTCACCGACGGTATCGACAACGGCGACGACTCGTTCGAGCTGACGCTGACCGACGGGGACATCGTGGACCCGGGCGAGGACGTCCGGGCGCCTGGCGTCGACTCCCTTCGCACCATCGCCCCGAATGCCTGTGCCGAGGGGTTCGTCACATTCGAGGTCCCCGAAGGGGCCGCCATCCACTCGATCAGCTACCTCGGTGCGGTCAGGCGCTTCGAGTGGGTGCTGCCGGTCACGTCACCGCCGTCCGGCACCTGACCGGTCCACCGACCGGCCGCCCGCCGCGTACGGACGCCGCTCGCCGCCGCCCGCCGCGGCCCGCCGCTACGTGAGCAGCTTGCGGATCTGGAAGGCCGTGATGATCTGCAGGATCCCGTAGACCCCGATCCAGATCCCCATCAGCGTGGTGAGGACGACCAGGGTGAACCCCGGGATGACCAGGGTGACCACCCCGGCCACGAAGCCCAGCGCCCCCATGAAGATCCGCCAGCCCCGTCCGGGCTGTCCCTTGCGCTCGTAGGCCGTGAAGAACTCGATGGACCCACCGATGATCCAGAACAGCCCGATCAGAAAGCCCAGGGCGATGGCCGTCTTGAAGGTGTGCCGGAGGAAGAACACGCCGATGATGACCGACAGCACCCCGAGCACCCCGAGCAGCACCCTGGTGCCTCCGGTGTTGTCGCTGTCGGCGATGGCCATCACGATGCGGAACAGACCGGCCACGCAGAGCCACACCCCGAGCAGGATGGCGATGGCGTAGACCGTGTCCTCCGGGTGCACCGTGATCAGCACCCCGAGGATGACCGACACGATGCCGAAGAAGAACACCCACCCCCACGACCGGCCCACCAATTGGAGGACGTCCTCGGACTCCCCGGTCACCTCGACTGCAGCAGATTTCGCCACCTGACACCTCAGTTCGCTCTGGGCCGTCCGGAGACGGCGCACCTTCCCGTCCAGAGCCTAGGCCGGGGGCGCACCACCGTCGGGGACCGTCCCGCCCGATGCTGCGGCGTCGGCCACCAGCGCCTCACTGGCCGCCCACAGTCGGCGGGCGGCGTCGGCGTCCTGGGCGGCCTTCGACGGCGATCGGCGCTTGGCGTTCACGAAGTAGCCGCCGCTCACGTCGGCCACCTCGGGCGAGGTGGCCAGGTACACCGAGGTCCGGGCCCCCTGCTCGGGGGTCTTGACGAAGGGCTTGATGACCTTCACCCCGAAGGCCAGAAAGCCGTGGGTGTCGCCGTCGCGGGCGTAACCCGTGGCCACCGTCCCCGGGTGCAGGCAGTTGGCCGTCACGCCGGTGCCGGCCAGCCGGCGGGCCAGCTCCACCGTGAAGAGGATGTTGGCCAGCTTCGACTCGCCATAGACCCGCATGCCCTTGTAGGTGTGCGTGGACTGCAGGTCGTCGAAGGGCAGTCCCCGGCGCGCCGAACGGTGGGCGGTCGACGCCACGTTGACGATCCTCGACGGAGTGTCGGCCCGGAGCCGGTCGAGGAGCAGCATGGTGAAGAGGAACGGACCGAGGTGGTTGATGGCGAACGTCGCCTCGTAACCGTCCACGGTCACGGCCCGGTCGGTGAGGACCAGTCCGGCGTTGTTCACCAGCACGTCGATGCGGTCGAACCGTTCGAGGACCTCCGCCGCCCCGGCCCGCACCGACGCCAGGTCGGCCAGGTCGAAGACCACCAGGTGGACGGAGCCGGCACCGGCCTCGTCACCGATGGCGGCCACCGCGGCCTCGCCCCGGGCCCGGTCCCGGGCCGTGATGACCGTGCGGGCCCCGGCCCGGGCCAGCGCCACGGCCGTGGCCCGGCCGATCCCCGAGTTGCCACCGGTGATGACCACGGTCTTCCCGGACATGTCGGCGAAGGTCATGGCCCTATCCTCACACGACGCCCGCCGGCCGTGCCCGCCGGAGGTGTGCCCGCCGGAGCCGGGCCGGCCGGCGGGTTGGGGCCGTCAACCACCGGCCGGCGCCGGGGACGGAGTGGTCGCTGGGGACGGAGCCGGGGGCGGGGCCGCCGGCTTCGGGGCGATCCACGCCCCGAGCACATAGGCCGCCACCACCGACACGATGACGATCGGGGACACGGCCAGGGCGTCCTGGGCCAGCAGCAGAATGGCCAACATGGCCGAGGCCAACGGGAGCCGCAGCATGGCCGCCCCCATGCCCCCGATCCCCGCGGCGATGGCCGGGACGATGCTCATCCCCGGCAGATGGGAGAACACCAGGCCGATGGCCGCACCCAGCAGCAGCGACGGGAAGACCGGCCCACCTCGGAAGCTGGAGAGCGAGATGCCGTAGGCCAGGCCCTTGCAGACCATCAGCACCAGCAGGGCGCCGACCGACCAGGTGGCGGCATGGCCCACCAGCGTGCCGAGGTACGACTGCCCGGAGAAGAGCACCGGCGTGATCCCCTTGTGGGTGATCACGGCGAAGACCAGGGCCAGCACCCCGACGGCCACACCGGCCACCGGCGTCAGGGTCAGCATCCGGGGCGCGGTGAACGTCCGCAGGTACAGGCCCATCCGGCGGATCCCGGTGGCCAGCACCGCGGACACCAGGCCGATGGCCAGGGCCCACAGCAGCTGGACGAAGGTCGGGTGGGGGTAGGCCGGCAGGCCCGGGAGGCTGAGGGTCGACGAGCCGAGGCCCGTCCACCGGCCCATGCCGATGAATACCATGGCCCCGATGCCCGAGGCCAACAGCCCCGGCACCAGGATCAACGACAGCAGCTGTCCGCCCACCCCGACCGCCTCCATGAGGAAGAAGGCGGCGATCAGCGGCGACCCGAAGATGGTGCCCAGGGCGGCGAAGCTGCCCGCCGCGGCGATGACCGTGGAGGCCATGGGCGGGGCGTCACGCTTGGCCAGGTGCACGGCCAGGGCCCCCAACCCCCCGCCCAGGGCCAGCAGTGGCGCCTCGGGCCCGAGCACGATGCCCAGGCCCAGGCCGGCGATGGCTGCGGCGAGGACCCCGAAGAGCTCGATGGGCTGCGGCCCCCCGGTCTGGAGCCCGTCGGCCGGCGAGTGGCCACCGGTGCCGGGCAGGTAGGTGATCGAGGCCCCCACGGCCAGACCGGAGACGGCCAGCAGTGGGATGGCCCACCAGTCCGGCGCCGACTGGTAGCCGAACACGTGGGGCAGGTGGTCGTAGAGGCCCGTCTGGATGACGTCGACCAGCTGGATGAAGCCGTAGGCGGCCAGCGAGATGGGGACGCCGACGATGGCACTGAGCAGCAGGATGACGATGTACTGCCGGCTGCGCAGCAGCTCGGCGGGGTTCAGGGCGGCCGCTGCGGCGGCCGGGGTGGCGGCCGGGGCCGGGCCGGTGGGAGGGGTGGGGGCAGGCACGACTACGCCGTCGGAGCCGGATCGAACCGGGAGGTGAGGGACAGGAGCTTGCCGGTCGAGTACGTCCGTTGCTCCTCGAAGATCCGTTCGTAGCCGGTGTGGCTGATCCGCCAGCTGTCCCCATCGCGCCGGTAGCGGTCGGTGTAGAGCGCCGTGCCGCCCAGTTCGAAGTCGGCCCCGGCGGCGATCACCCGGTCCTCGAGGTACCAGACACCGGTGGCCGTCCCGTCGTCGGCCACCGTGATCTCGGGGTGGTGGCCGTGGTGGACGGTGATGATCCCCGGGTCACCGAGCGACGACTCCAGGAATTCCACCACAGCGGCCCGACCCACCGGTCGGTACTTCCCCGCCTCGTAGGACGTGGTGACGTCGTCGGTCAGCAGGTCGCCCAGGTCGTCGAACCGCTTGGTGTCCAGCAGCCGGAAGTAGGCGTACTTCAGCCGCTCGATCGACTGGCGTTCCTCGGTGTGCGTGGCCCCTGGCATCCGTCCTCCGTCGCTGTGTTGCGGAGAGTGTAGGGCGGCGGTCACCGGGGGTGCCGTTCCGGCCGGGCCCGGTCTCCGGGGCCCGGTCTCCGGGGCCCGGTCTCCGGGGTCCGGTGTCCCCGGGGTCAGGCGTAGCGGGCCGCCGGGGTGCCGGGCGGGTTCCCCACCCCGGGCACGGCGTCGGGGTTGGCCACGCAGACCTCGCCCTCCAGACCGTCGGGATCCCGGAAGAACAGGCTGAGCACTTCGCCGAAGTCCGTCACGAAGGCGTCGGCCGCCCCCCGGGCCATGAGCCTGTCCCGGATGGTCTCGAAGGCCTCGATCGACGGGGCGTGGAGGGCCAGATGGTCGAGGCGTCCCCGGCCGAACATCGGGGTCTGCCGTTCGGCCTCGGTATTCCCGACGATCTCGAACACGTTGAGCTCCGACGTGGGGCCCACCCGGATGACGGTCATGCGGACGTCCTGCTTCTCCGGCGTCTCGGGCCCGTCACGCAGGACCTCGGCCTCGAACACCTCGCGGTAGAACGTCTGCAGGCGCTCCGTGTCGGCGGTGAGCAACGCCACGTGGTGGAGGCCGTCGGTCAGCACCGGCGCCCCGTCCTCAGGCCGTCGCCGGCTCGGGCGTGGCCGCCCGGATGGCCGCCAGCTCCCGGTCGACCAGGGCCTCGCGCTCGTCGAGGTCCCGCTTGGCCCGACGGGGGCTCCAGGGGCCGGCCATGGTGAACACCAGGAGGAGGAAGATCACCTGGCCGCCCAGACAGATCCACCACCAGGTCTTCCACTGCTTGGGCGCCTGCTGCTGGGCCGACACGATGGCCGGCGCGTACCGCAGGAGGTTGGCCAGCTGCGGCGAGCCGGCCGCCTTCACCGCGGCGATCTTGAGGGAGGACACCGGCTGGCTGGGGTCGGCCTGGACCGACGTGATCACCGGCTGGAAGGCCTGCAGGGCCAGGACCTGGCTGCGCAGGGCCGAGGGCAGGGCGAGCCCGGCCGTCACGGCCTGGGCGTAATTGTTGGGCTGCTTCTCCAGCACGGCGGCCAGGGCCGTGGTGGGGAGGGCGGCACCGGGGTAGGGCTGGTTCGACTGCAGGGCCGTGAGCTGGTCGATGACCGCCGGGGGTGCCGGGGACACCCGGGGGCCGCCGGGCGAGGGCACGTAGGGCTGGGCCGCTTGGAAGGCCTGGAGCTGGCTCGAGTAGTACTGGTTGTCGACGATGGTGGACGACGTGGTGATGATGTGCGGCAGGATGAGGAACGACCCGGCCACCACCAGGCGGAGGATCCAGCCCCACACCGACAGGCCGGTGGCCGACAGGGCCGGGTTGCGGGCCTCCACGGCCTCGGTGTAGCCGGCCATCCACGGGGCGTAGGCCACGCCGATGAAGAACCCGAGGAAGAGGACCACCGCGACCAGCGAGTAGTAGCCGGTGTGCGGGTGGTCGGCCAGCTGGATGAAGACGAACGTGGTGATGATCATCCCCACCGCGCCGATCACCATGAAGGGCTTGCGCACCCGGAAGCGGTCGGAGACCAGCCCGGCCACGACGAGCATGATGGCGTTGGCCGCCCAGTACCAGGTGTCGATGCCGTTGGCGTCGGCCGTCGTCTTGTTGAACACCACGGCCCAGTAGATGACCAGCACGCTGACCGAGGCGAAGTAGATCAGCAGGAACAGCGAGATGGCCACCGAGGAGGTGATCAGGTCCCACCGGAGCATGGTGCGGAAGGGGTGGGCGATGGCCCGCTCGACGTCGATGCCCTTGGCCTTGGCCTCGATGAGGGCCCGCTCCCGCATGGAGACCATCAGCTGGTCGCGGAGCTTCGGCCCCAGCTCCTTCAGGAAGAAGAAGGCCACCACGAAGACCACCAGGCAGACGACCCCGGAGATGATGTACTGGTCCTGCCAGGGGTGGAAGTGGTTGAGCGTGCGGGTGGCGACGAGGCTGGCGACGAGGCTGCCCAGGGTCGGCCCGAGGGCCCAGAACCCCATGGCCGCCCCCCGGCCCATCTGGGGGGAGAAGTCGCGGATGAGCGCCGGGGTCACCACCAGGATGATGCCCTCGAAGAACCCGATGAAGCAGTAGACGATCGAGAACTCGAGGCTGGTCCGGGCGTTGGCCATGCCGAAGAGCTGGAGGAGCCCCACCACCAGCACGCCGAGGATGGCCAGGTTGGCCCGGCCGATGCGGTCCGAGACCCCGCCGAGCAGGGCGCTGAAGGCCCCGATGGCGTTGGAGACCACCAGCAGGCCGATGAAGTACAGGAAGGACATGTGGAAGTACGGCAGGAAGAGGGTCGTCGTGCTGCCGACCACGTAGTAGAGGTAGTAGAGGGTCACGGTGGCCGCCACCACGATGGCCAGGTAGCCGATCCGCTTGCCCGGAGTCGGGTAGTGGTCGAGGTCCCGGTTGAAGATCCCTCCCCGCCGTCGCTCCACCGCCGCGCCGTCGGCCGTTGCATTCTCCGTGGTCACCATGACGCCCCCAACAACTGGTCCGTACCGCTGCCCCTGCACCGTCGACAGTACCCCCAACCGGGGCCCCGACGGTCGACCGTCGGGCGGGGGCCCCGACCCCGGCCGTCCGGGCCGGTCGACCGCCGGGAGGGTCCCCGGTGCGCGGCAGCCCCCACCGTGACGTACTACCGTCGATGCCCACGGCCCCGGGGTGGTCCGGGCGACACGGCAGACCGCAGCGATACCGACCGGCGTCCCGACGCCCGGTCCATGGGGGGAGTGCGATGAGCGAGGGCGACGTGGCTGCAGGGCGCGGCACAGGACCGACCGCCGCAGGGGGTCCGGTCCGATGAGGAACGCCTGGTCGTGGCTGGGCCTCAACCTGGGCAAGCGGGCCGGATCGGTGGCCGTCATCGGCCTGGCCGTCACGCTCCTCCTGGGCCTCGGGATCACCCAGCTGCAGTTCCGCACGTCGAACGCCAGCTACCTGAACGCCAACGACAAGGCCCAGATCGAGAACCAGAACTACGAGAACCTGTTCGGCGGGGACCCCATCGCCGCCATGTTCACCATGGCCCCGGGCAGCACCATCGACGATCTCTTCACCCAGCACAACATCACCGAGTTCCAGGCGGTGCAGCGCCAGCTGACCGCCGACCCGTCGGTGTTCAGCGTGATCACCCCGCTCGACTCGATCACCCTGGCCCAGAGCCTCTCGACGTCGCCCGACGGCAACCCGACGTCCAGCCTGGCCGGCCAGCTGCTCCTCTACGGG
>Ga0302267_10007867_pt1 | contig 10322 bp, 6 predicted proteins | sample III_Bog_E1_3_FD_194555 | JGI IMG/M metagenome (GOLD analysis project Ga0302267, IMG submission 194555) | Peat permafrost microbial communities from Stordalen Mire near Abisko, Sweden - III_Bog_E1_3 | ecosystem: Environmental > Terrestrial > Soil > Wetlands > Peat | place: Sweden: Abisko... | reverse complement strand
GGGCATATTCGCCGATGGCGAGCGGCTGCAGCGGGGTGATTTTGAGCCAGTGCTTGCCGGGGAGGGCCTCGACCTTGGCGGGCATCACGTCTTCGTCCTGCGTGACCGTGCCGGAGGGGCTGACGTGGATGGCGCCGACGATGCGCACCGCCCTGCGCTCGTCCACACGCACAATGGCAAAGCCCGAGGCTGGCGAATGCGCGCCGTGCTTGCGGTTGGCCACCTCCTTGGCGTTGCCGGTCTCGACCGTCAGGGCGTGGGAAAGCACCTTTTCTGCGTCGTCGCGCGACTCCAGCGATAGATAGATGGCCGGATCTTTGACGTGCAGATGCACCTTGGCGCGCGCCCCTTCGATCTCCAGATCAGCCTTGGCGCCAGCAAGCGGATTCAGGGTGCGCAGGCCATGCCGGGTTTTGGTGTTTATGTTCAGATCGGCGGGCAGCAGCTCGACCAGCTCGGGCTTGCCCTCGAAGGTGTCGAGGGCAAAAACGCTGTCTTCGTCGGGCAATTCAAGACCCTTGGCCACCTCGGGCATGCGCGCCTTCAGGGCGTCGCGCTCGGCGGCCTCCTCTTTGTCGATCTCGGCGGCCTCTTTCATGGCCGGCGAGGGGGCTTCGTCGGCCTGGTTGGCCAAGTCGCGCTCCCATTTGCGGGTTGCTTCCCAGTCGACCAGCTCGGCTGGCATCTCTTCCCAGTCGCCGCCGCGCTCGATGCTGATGTAGCGCACCCGGTCGCCCACAATCTCATATTGGCGCACCACCTGATAGCTGCCATCCTTCAGAATCAAACGGTGGTTGACGGTCTGGCTGGGCACAGCCGGCTTGAGCGGCAGCGGGGTTTGAGCCGCCAAGCCAGACAAAGCCAGCAGCGCCAGGCTGATCGCCAAAACAAATCGCGCGTGAATGGGAAGGAACATAGTTCATCAGTTTAGACGGAGCGAAGCGGTTTGCGTAGACGCATTACGAATATACGGCGAACGCAAAAGAGATTTGGAGCCTTCTGCCCGCCGCTTGCGTCTAATTCTGTGTATCCTTGAAGCGGGGGACGATGATTTGACCGCGATCCAGAGCCATTTCCGGCAGCTACGCAGCTCCAGGCCTCGTGCTTTTGGGGCCGCGGCACTGCTGTGTCTGGCGCTGCTCTCGCTGCTGTTTGTGGTTCAGGTAGCCCACGTTCACGCAGTGGACGGCGATGCCGACCACTGCCAGTTGTGCATTGCGATGCACAGCGCCGCGCCAGTCGCAGTGATGGCGGCGGTGGTGGTGATGGTCAGCTTTGGAGCTTCGGCGCCGCTGGTCGAGAGCCGCGTCGTGGTTCGCCTTCGTCATCCCAAGCTCTTTACCCGCCCTCCGCCTTCCGGCCGCTAGGGCATCTTCTTCGATTCTCCGATTCAGTCAGGTTTTGACAGCGGGTTGCGCCTTTTGCGGGTGTGAGTGCAACCCTGCTGGCTGGCTGAAGTCGACCCGGTGAACTGCCCTCCCTTGCATAGACAATGCCGCCGCTTTCGCGCCACGGCCTGCTATTCGCAAACTTCAGACATCCCATGGAGGTTTCCTATGCCGTTTTTTCGCGGCTTTGCATGCGGTCTTTTTACAGCTCTTATCTTGGTCCTCGCCTCGCTGCAAGCGTCTGCGGCGGGCAGTAACTCAGGCTCGGTCCGCGGCACGGTAAGTGACTCGACCGGCGCGGTCATTCCCAACGCCACGGTGCGCTTGACCAACGCCTCCAGCGGTTTGGACCGGCTAGTCTCCACCGATGCAACCGGGCAGTTCACCCTTTCCAATATCCCCTTCAATTCTTACCGGCTCGCGGTTTCAGCCGCGGGTTTTGCTCCGCTTTCGCAACAGCTCGATGTTCGCTCCGAGGTGGGCGCCAGCGTCAAACTCGTGCTTCAGATCACCGCTGGCACGCAGACTGTCACAGTTGAGGCCAGCGGTGATCTGGTCGAGACCGACTCCACCTTCCACACCGACGTGGATCGCGAACTGTTTGTGAAAGTGCCCATGGAGAGTGAGTCGTCGGGGCTCAGTTCGCTGGTGACGGCGACAACTCCGGGCGTGGCCGCTGACTCCAACGGGCTGTTTCACGGCCTCGGCGACCACGCCTCCAATTCGTTTTCCGTCGACGGCCAGTCCATTACCGATCAGCAGAGCAAGGTCTTCTCGAACCAGATTCCGTCGGACTCGATTCAATCGATCGAGGTCATCAGCGGCGCGCCACCAGCCGAATATGGTGGCAAAACCAGCCTGGTGATTGTGGCTACTACGCGCTCCGGGCAGGGGGTGAGCAAACCGACCGGCAGCATCAGCAGCTCTTACGGGGCTTTCGGCTCGGCTACGGCTGGCTTCGACCTGGCTTGGGGCGGCAAGCAATGGGGCAACTTCATCGAGACCGACGGGCTCAACTCCGGCCGCTTTCTCGATCCGCCCGAGTTTGCCGTCTTCCACGACAAGGGCAACGAGCAAAACGTCTTTGATCGCGTGGACTATAACTTCTCGGCGGTCGATTCCATGCACCTCGACTTGAATTACAGCCGCTCCTGGTTTCAGACGCCTAACTCCTATGACAACCTGAACGTGCTGAATGTTACTAGCGCTGGCACAACGGCCAGTCCTGTGTATAGCAACGTGGGCAACGCCGACCAGCACTCGAAGATTCTGACCTATAACATTTCGCCTACCTACACGCATGTCATCGGCAACGACGCGGTTTTCAACCTGGGCGCTTTTGTCCGCCGCGACGAATATAACTACTATCCCAGCGGCAACAGGCTGGCCGATCTGGGGCCTGCCAATCTGCAAACCAGTTCCATCGCGCAGTATCGCACTCTGACCAACGCCGCCGTGCACTCTGACATCTCCTACGCCAGGGGAATCCACACCTTCAAGGCCGGTGTGCAATACGGGCAAACTTTTTTGCGTGAAAACGACAGCCTAGGCATTGTCGATCCAGCATATGTCTATAGCGCGCCCTGCCTGGACGCGGGCGGAAACCCCGAGGCCGGTTACTCGGATAACTCCAGTTGCCCGAATGGCTCCAATCCGAGCTATCTCAAGGTGCTGACTCCCTATGACTTGACGCGCGGCGGCAGCCCATACAGTTACTTTGGCCACACCGACGTGAAGGAACTGGGGCTCTACGTTGAGGACCAGATCAAGGCGGGTAACTGGCTCTTCAATCTCGGCCTGCGCGGCGATGTCTACAACGGCCTGGCAAAGGCCACGCAGGCGCAGCCACGGCTGGGCGTCGCCTATAACATCAAGCCCTCGGCCACCGTGCTGCGCATCTCCTATGCGCGCACCTTGGAGACTCCCTTCAACGAGAACCTGGTGCTGTCAAGCGAGGGATGCTCGAACGCGGTGCTGTCGCCGCTGCTAAGTTGCTCGGCGGGTGTGTCGGGCACGTTGCAGCCGGGATTCCGCAACGAGTTTCACGCTGGCTTGCAGCAGGCCTTTGGCAAGCGCGTGGTGGTCAGCGGGGAATATATCTGGAAGTACACCCACAACGCCTTCGACTTCAGCGTTCTGGGTAACACGCCGATCACTTTTCCCATTGACTGGCATAACTCGAAGATTCCCGGCTACGCGCTGCATGTGGACGTGCCCCAGTATCACAACGTGAGCGCCTATGTGGTGGCCTCGTCGGTGGCCGCGCGCTTCTTTCCCACACAGGTTGCCGGCGCGGGCGCGACGGTCGCGCAGGGAGTCAATTACCCCTTCCGCATCGATCATGACGAAAAGTTCAATCAGACCACGCACCTGCAATACACCTTCTCGCGCGGCAAGTACCTGAGCGGTTTGTGGGGCGGCTTCAACTGGCGCTACGATTCCGGCCAGGTGGCCGGCGCCGCGCCCTGCTATAACACGCTCTCCAACGATCCCAACAGCGCCTGCAATGCCACTTCGATCACCACCAAAAGCGGCCAGGAAAAAGTCGATCTGAGCAGCTTGACCGCCGACGAGGAGTTCCAGGCCGGGCTAACATGCAACGGCCAGAAAGCCACGCCCGGTCACCCGCTGCCCGCCACGTGCCAGGCCGCGGAGTTTGGCTCGACCCTGATCGACATTCCCGCTCCGGGCAAGGGCGACAACGACAAGAATCCGCCGCGCATCGCGCCGCGCAACTTATTCGACGCCTCACTGGGCAAGGAGAATATTTTCCACGCCGCGCGCTACAAGGTCAATCTCGATCTAACGGCGATCAACGTGACCAACAAGTACGCGCTCTATAACTTCCTCTCGACCTTCAGCGGCACACACTATGTAACTCCCCGGGCTCTGACTGCAAAGGTTACATTCAATTTCTAGGTCACTGACAGCTTATTGTTGTACCAACGATGGGTGCCCCATCCTTGCGGCGCTCTTGCTCTTGCCGCAAGGGTGGGGAAGCACGAATTCATCCTGTCAGAAACCTGGCTGAAAAAACTGCGGGCAGAAGGGTATTCCTTCTGCCCGCAGAAATTTTATAACTTGGCAAAAAATATTACTTTCTATCCAGCATCTCCGCAAAGTGGAGCGCGTCGCGGTGGCCTAGCTGCTTGATCTGCTCGCGGCAACTGAAACCGTCTGCGACGATGGCTGTCTCCGCCGAGGCAGCTTCTATCGCCGGCAGAAGATTCAGGTTGGCAATAGTCTTCGAGAGTTCAAACTTATCCGCCTCGAAGCCGAAGGGGCCAGCCATTCCGCAGCAAGTCGAGTTAATTAACTCCACATCGGCGCCAGCCTTCCTGAGCAGGGTTACTTCACTTGCCGGACCGCCAAAAACAGCTTTGTGATGACAGTGTCCGTGAATAAGAATCTTGGTTCCAGTGAGCCGTCCAGTTACCCACTCGGGAGCTTGGGCTGCCAGCCAGTCGGCCAGCAGCCACACCTGCTTGCTGAGTTTTAGCGCGCGCGGATCGTTGGGAAAAAGCTCGAGAGCCTCGTCCTTGAAGACGCTGGCGCAGCTCGGTTCCAGAAAAATGAAAGGCAGTCCGGCTTCGATCTCCGGCGCCATGCGGTCAAAGACATTGGCGAGATAAGAACGCGCAGTATCGAGTAAGCCGAAGTCATAGAGGGCGCGGCCGCAGCAGACGGGAGTTTTGGAAACGCGCACCCGGAAGCCTGCTTGAGTTAGCACGGATTCCGCGGCCAGCAGCGTTTGCGGATGATAGTAGTTATTCCAGGTATCGGCCAATTGCTCGCTCTTCGCTCGCTCCGGCTGCTGTGGTTTTTCATCCACCCCCTGTGGCGAGGTTGACTCTTCAACTGTTTCTGCACGGCTGTCACGATAACTCTTGGCCGCCAGACGGGGTAACTCGCGCTGCTGGGCGATGCCGATGATGTGCTTGATGAGAGGGCTGGTGATGGGACCAGTGAGGATGAGATTGGTGAGCGCGGGAGTTAGCGATCCCATGCGCGCCATGCGGTCGGCAAAGCCAAAGATGTAGTGGTGCAGCGGGTGGAGATGCCCCTTGTAGCGTTGCGCCAGATACTCCGACTTATAGGCGGTCATGTCCACGGCGACCGGGCACTCCGTCTTGCAGGATTTGCAACTGAGGCAGAGGTCGAGGGCGTCGTGAACGGCCTTGCTCTTCAAGCCCTCCTTGCGCAAAGCTCCAGCCATCATCTCCCAGAGCAGGCGGGCGCGGCCGCGTGTGGAGTTCTGCTCCTCGCCGGTGGCGCGATAACTGGGACACATGGCGCCGCCTGAGGTTTTGCGGCAAGCGCCCACGCCAACGCAGCGCTCGGTAGCTTTTTCAAAAGAGCCCTGGTCGGCGGCAAAGGCAAAGTGAGTCTCAAGCTTTTTGCTTTTCGTCGATACGATACCAGCTTCCGCGCCTTTTTGTTGGCGCGGAGGAGCCGAAGGCGATTGGCCCCACCGCAGGTGGCGCAGGTTCTCAATAGGGTCGTAGACGCGGACAGCATCGACCAGCTTGCCGGGATTCATGCGGTTGGCGGGATCCCAAAGAGCCTTGAACTCCTGAAAAGCGCCCATCAGCTCGGGGCCAAACATCTTGGGCAATAGAGCGGCGCGGGCCTGGCCGTCGCCGTGTTCGCCGCTGAGCGAGCCGCCAAAGCTGAGCACCAGATCGGCGGCGCGGGTGATGAACTCGCGAAAGTCGCGCAGGCCAGCCTCGGTGCGGAAATCAAAATTGATGCGCAGGTGGACGCAGCCCTGGCCATAGTGCCCGTAGAGCGGGCTGCGGTAGCCGTATTCGGCCATGAGGCCGGTGAGCTTGCGCAGGTATTGTCCAAGATGGACGGGAGGGATTCCGGCATCGTCCCAGCCCTCGAAGCGCTCCGGCTCGCCGGGGACAAAGGCCGTTGCGCCCAGGGCAGATTCGCGCACGTTCCAAACGCGAGCGGCGTCTTCGGCGTCGTAGATGCGAGCCACGGGCGCGGGCGTCCATCCGCGCGCGGCCTCGGCCAGGGCTTCGGCCTTGGCTTGCGCCTCTTCCGCGGTCCAGGCGCCCATTTCAACCAGCAGAAAGCCGCCCCCAGGAGGCAGCAGCGCCACATCGTTGAGGGCCAAATCCTTGCGCTGCATGAAGTTGAGCAGCAGACCATCAAAGCCCTCCAGGCCGATAGGCTTGAATTCGAGCACACGCGGCACGGCGTCAGCGGCCAAAAAAGCATCGTCGAAGGCGAGGGCGGTCAGCACGCGGCAGGGCGGGCTGCTGGTCAGGTTCAGCGTGGCGGAGACGACGTTGGCGCAGGTTCCTTCCGAGCCCACCAGGGCGCGGGCTACGTTGCATCCGTTCTCGTCGAGCAACTCGTCGAGGTTGTAGCCGGAAACGCGGCGGGGAATGCGGGGAAATTTCTCGCGGATGAGGCTGGCGTAGCGCTCTCGCAGGTTGGCAAGGCCCGAATAAATTTGGCCGGTGCGGCCACCGGAGCGGCTGAGGACGTCGATTTCGGCGGCCGAAGTGGGGCCAACGGTGAGGCGTGTGCCGTCGTAGAGCACCAGGTCGAGCGACTCCACGTTGTCGGCGACTTTGCCACCCAGCAGGCCATGAACGCCGCAACTGTTGTTGCCGATCATGCCGCCCAGGGTGCAGCGGGAGTGGGTTGCGGGGTCGGGCGCATAGGTCAGATGGAAGCGCTCGGCGGCCTCGCGGAGCCGGTCGAGGACGATGCCGGGTTGCACGCGGGCCAGCTTGGCATCCGGGTCGATAGACTCCAACTTATTCATATAACGGGAGTAATCGAAGACGACGGCGACGTTGGCGCACTGGCCGGCGAGGCTGGTTCCGGCTCCGCGGGGCAGAACGGCGGCTCCGGTGGCGCGGCAGGCGGCCAGGGCGGCTTCGACATCGGTTGCGTCTTGAGGCAGTATGACGCCGACCGGAAGCTGGCGATAGTTCGAGGAGTCGGCGGCGTAGAGGGCGCGCGAACCGAGATCGAAGCGGACCTCGCCGCGAAGGGTTTTCTTGAGCAGCGCCTCCAGCTCGCGGTGGGCTGAGAAGTTTTCGTGGTCCAGGGGGGGCTGGTTCAGCAGGGCGTAAATCGTGGGATCGGTCACGTAGAAATGGTAGCGCGTTTGCAGAAAGATGCGCGTGACATCAGGCACCGAAGGCCGCGCCCCACCGCGGGTGGTTTACTTGGTGGGCCACTCTTCGACGACGAGGCCAAGGTCGTTGAGCTGCTGGATAGCGGCTTCGAGGTTGCGGCGGAGCTTGGGGCGGTCTGCGCGGCTGGCCTGGGGCGACTCGGCAATGGCGATGACACGGCCATAGCGCCAGGCGTTGGGGGGCAGGGCGACGAGGGCTTTGGCCAACTCGTCAAGGCGCAACTGCGTCTCTTGGCTGCGCGGAGCCTGATTGCGCTGGGCCTCGATGCGCTGGGCGGCGAGGCGCTGGGCCTCGGCTTTGCGCTGCTTGCGGCTGAGCCGGGAGTGCTTTTTGCTGGCGGGTTTAGCGCTGACGGGGGTGGCATCAGGCAGACGGGTGCGCAGAGTCACGCCGCTGGCATTGACGGAGAGAAAGGGGTTGGCCCAAACCTCGGGGTCATGCACGTCGATGTACAGACTCTTGCTGGGCAGGGGAATAAGAGCAAGGGCTGTGCGCTGGCTGTCGCGGTCCGCAGCCTGGGCCTGAGCCGCTGCCTGAGCCTGCTGCTCGGCGTTAACGGCGTTTTTAGCCACGCCCACCACGGCCTGTTCCTCCTTGTGGCAAGCCACTGGGAAGAGAGCCAGAAAGAGGCCGATGGCGGCCAATTCCAAGATTGTCGTACGTTGCATCACCTAACAAGCATAGCAGCAGCCAGGATGGCGGGGCGGCAAAAGTGGCTGGGCCGAGGAAGGCGCGGAGTGGCGATTGGTCTCGTTTCGGGCCAGCCGTGGCCGCGCTTTCCGCTGGCGCGCTGGCCAAAGGCGCAGCGGCCAGCAAATGCTCTGGCGCACGGGCTCGACTACGATATTCTGTCTGATCAGTAGCCGGAGGAGATGCCATGCGCGTCGCGCACAAGGAGATGAGGTACGGTATCGATCTGGACGCCGATCCGGTGGTTGTGCCGGAGGGCTTCGAGGTTGTGGAACACCTGCCATGCGGTCATTTGGAGTGGAATCCGCTGAAGCCGCAGATTGATCTCTACTTGCCGCTGGGGCAGCGCAAGGGGCTCATGGAGGGCGGCAAGGTCTTCGAGGAGCTTGCGGCCTTTGATGGCACACCGGTCAACGCCAACATGCTCGATTATCTGCTGGCCAACCTGGCGGCGAAGCCGTGGCTGATTCCCGAGAGCTGGAAGAATGTGGAGAACAGCACGGAAAAGCACATTCTTTTTTGGGGAACGCGCTATCGCTTCGAGGGGGGTATCTGTGTGCGTTCGCTCAATTGGAACGCGGATGTGCGGGAGCGGGTGTGGCGAGCGGGGTATTGTTGGGTAGACAACCATCTGAATGCGCAGTTTCCCGCCGCCATGCTGCGCAAGCCGAAGACGATCGTGCCTTGATTCTTGGGCTGGAATGAAAAAGCGAGCGGAAGTATCTCTCTTTTGACTGCCTCTATCGTAGCGAAGATACTCCGAAAAACACCGCGGGCGACACGTTGAAGCGTTGACTCAACCGCGCAATGTGGTCCCGGTTCAACTGCCGCTTGCCGGAGAGCACAAGCGAGACGGTGCTTTCGCTGCCCAGTTCGGCGGCAATGTCGCGCTGCGAAAGGCCATTCTGCTCCAGCAAAAAGCGCAGCACATCGGCTGGCTCAGCCTCCGGGATAGGGTAATGCTCGGTCTCGTAGCGATCAAGCAGAAGAGAAATTAACTCGATCGCTTCCTCTTCGTCCGGCGTCGGAGCAGGCTTGGCCGTCAGTTCAAAGAGCGCCTGGGTGTATTGGGCAAGTTCATCCTCGTTGTGAATCAGCCGGGGAGCTCCCTGCCGAATCATTTCCGCCGGATTGGCAAGCGCCGTGCTCATCGTTTCACTCCCTTGTCCCAATTCGTTTTGCTGTCGTACTGCCGGTGTGTCAAGAAGGACCGGATATAAATGCGGCCTTGAGTGATTCGGCCTTCCACTTCTCGCGCGTAATGAAGGATCGTAACCAGACGGTAACGGTTCTGGCAGATATTGAAGATTGCGTATCCGTCCACCTCATCGGCGTTCTTGAAGACCTGTCTTACTTCCACGAAGTTCCGCCAACGCGCTTGATTAACGATCCTGTACCAAGCCTGGAGTTGTCTGGCTGCATCTGGATAATTCTCCGCGGCATCAATCAGGTGCCTGCGCGTGATCACTTGCATGGAGACTTCTCCAAAGTGCGCCGTTCTAAGAAGAGCGTGTTGCAAGGTTCTCTACGCTCTAAAAATACTTTGCAAAATGAAAAGAGTCAAGCGGGGGCATTGCATTTTGCAAAGTATTTCAGCCCTGCTCATGCTGAGCGTCAGGCCGGTTTTGCGACCTGACTGGGCAACAATCTTACTTCCCAATCAAACTTTTGGCGATGGCGTCCAACATGCCGTTGAGAAAGTTGATGGATTCGGGAGCGGAGAAGCGGCGGCCGATTTCCAGCGCTTCGTTGATCACGATGGGGAAGGGCGTACCCTTGAAGCCCAGCATCTCGCCCACGGCCATGCGCAGCAGGTTGCGATCCACGGCGGGCATGCGCTCCAGCCGCCAATGCTTCGAGTTGGCCACGATCAGCTCGTCGATCTTCTCCTGGTGGCTGATGGCCACGCGGAAAAGATCCTCGGCAAAGCCGCGCACATCGGGTTCGACCTCGTCGGCAGCCTTCCAGAAGTTGGCGCGCACCTGCTCGGGGGTCTGCTTGCCAATGTCCGCCTGAAAGAGCATCTGCATGGCCAGCTCACGAGATTTACGTCTTGCGCCGGCGCTCAAGCTGTGCCTCG
>Ga0302267_10007864_pt1 | contig 10323 bp, 7 predicted proteins | sample III_Bog_E1_3_FD_194555 | JGI IMG/M metagenome (GOLD analysis project Ga0302267, IMG submission 194555) | Peat permafrost microbial communities from Stordalen Mire near Abisko, Sweden - III_Bog_E1_3 | ecosystem: Environmental > Terrestrial > Soil > Wetlands > Peat | place: Sweden: Abisko... | reverse complement strand
GGGGCTCGATGGAAAGGAGCCGCACCCAACGGCCTTGCCGGCGAATCGGGTTGGGGCAAAACCCCGACCGGTAGCGCTGGGTGGGATGACGGCTGGGATGGGCTGGCAGGTGGAAGTCAGGATTCCAGCAGGGTCCGGGCTTCCTTGGCGGCGGTGGTCACCAGCTCCTCCAGCAGGTCGGCGAAATCCCGGCCCATCAGGACCACCGGGGACGGTCCAAGCTGGCGCGCAAGGAGGTCGCACCGGGGGGACAGGGCCGGCACCGGGTGTGGGATGGCGCCGGCGGCCCAGAACCGCTCCGGGCCCAGGGGCTCCCAGTCCATCCCAGTTGCCAAAGGCTCGGCGTCCACCGCCTCCGCGGTCCGGAACTGGGCCAGCTGTTCCTGGAGCTTTTTGGGCTCCCGACCGCGCCATTGGAACAGCAGGAAGGGATCCTGGTCGAAGGCCTCGGCGAGGATATAGTAGGTCGCCGCGATGTGCTTGCAGGGATTGGCCCAGTCGGGACAGGAACATTCCGTCGCCAGTTCCCGGGCCCCGGCGGGGAACAGCGAGAGGTTGGCGGCCCGGAAGGCCGACTCGATCTCCGTGGGCATCTCGCCTGCCAGGAGCTGGGCCAGGAAGAGGGCCTGCTCCGCCATGGCCTTCTCTACCCTCATCCACTCCGCTTCGCCCAAGACCGGAATGCGGATCTCCACCTTGTAGGGGGCGGACCGGGAACCCTGGACCTTGGCCTTGACCAGGCCGGGGCCGATCTCCAGGCCCATCACCTGCCCGGTCCGGGCGTAGGACCGGCCCCGGCCGAGCCGTTCGCCCATGTTGAAGCTCTCCAGCACGGCCACGAACCGGCTGGACCACCAGGTCGCCCCGATGGCGCCGCGCTGGCTTTTGGCCTTGATGCCGTCCTTGGCCTGGCGGCGCGGCGCCGGGTCGTAGCCGTTCCAATCCCATCGGCTCATGCGGACCTCCGTCCCGGGCGCGCGGGTGGTTTCCTGACGGGGGATTTGCCGGTGGTGGCGGCTTCCTTGGGCTCGGGGTCGGTCGCTTCACCGTCCAGGAGCGCTTCCCGGCTGAGGGACACCAGGTCGCGGAAGGACCGGGCATCCAGTTCGGTCAGCCAGCCTTCGCCGCTGCCCACCACCGATTCGGCCAGCTCCCGCTTGGACTCGATCAGGGCGTCGATCTTCTCCTCCAGGGTTCCAGCGCAGATGAACTTGCGCACCTGGACGTTGCGGGTCTGGCCGATGCGGAAGGCGCGGTCGGTGGCCTGGTTCTCCACCGCCGGGTTCCACCAGCGGTCGAAGTGGATGACATGGCTGGCGGCGGTGAGGTTTAAGCCGACGCCGCCGGCCTTGAGGCTGAGCAGGAAGATCCCGGGCCCTCCTTCGGCCTGGAAACTGGCCACCATCTTGTCCCGCTGGTGCTTGGGGGTGCCGCCATGGAGCCAGAGGGGGGGATCCCCGAACCGCTCGGACAACCGGGCGGTTAGCAGCTCGCCCATCTCCCGGAACTGGGTGAAGACCAGGGCCTTTTCGCCACGGTCCAGGATCTCGCCCAGGATTTTCTCCAACGCATCCAGCTTGCCCGAGCGGCCGGCAATGCCCGATCCGTCCTGGAGGAACTGGGCCGGGTGGTTGCAGATCTGCTTGAGCTTCATCAGGGTCGCCAGGATCAGGCCCTTGCGCTGGATGCCTTCGCTGCTCTCCACCTGGGCGACCATGTCCTGCACGGTGGCCTGGTACAGGCTGGCCTGTTCCCGGGACAGGGTGCAAGTGAGCTTCATCTCCTGTTTCTCCGGCAGGTCCTTGATGATCCTGTGGTCGGTCTTGAGCCGGCGCAGGATGAAGGGCGCGGTGAAGCGCCGGAGCTGGACGGCCTTGGTCTCGTCCCGGTAGCGCTCGATCGGCAGCGCGAAGGCCCGCCGGAATTCGGCGCCGCTGCCGAGCAGGCCGGGATTCAGGACATCCAGGATCGACCACAGCTCCGAGAGCCGGTTCTCCACCGGCGTGCCGGAGAGGGCGAACCGGTGATCGGACCGGATGGCGGCCACGGCCTTGCGGGCCTGGCTTTCGGGGTTCTTGATGTTCTGGGCTTCGTCGAGGATGAGGGCATCCCAGGCCGCCGCCGTCAACGGTTCCCGGTCCCGGGCCAGCAGCTGGTAGGTGGTGAGTACCAGGTCGGCGCCCTTGAAACCGCTTTCCCGCTCCAGGTGCCGCTCGGCGCCATGGTGGACGTGGACCTTCAGGTCCGGGGCGAACCGGGCGGCCTCCCGGTGCCAATTGCCCACCAGGGAGACCGGACAGACGAGCAGAGCGGGGGCCAGGTCCACTCCTTTCAGCGTTTTGCGCCGGTGCAGCAGCCAGGCGAGCATCTGGATGGTCTTGCCCAGGCCCATGTCATCGGCAAGGCAGGCGCCAAGGCCCAGCTCGCCCAGGAAAACCAGCCAGCCCAGGCCCCGGGCCTGGTAGGGACGCAGGGTGCCCTTGAGTCCAGGGGGCGGTTTGATGGCTTTGAGCTTGCGGTCTTCCCAGGCGGCCATGAGCTGGCCCAGCCAACCCTCGGCCTGGAGTCCCTGGACTTCGATACCTTCGGGCCCCCGCGCCAGGCCGAGGCCAAGGCGCATCAGGTCCCTTGCGCTACCCTCGCCCTCCATGCCGTGTTTCCGGAACTGCTCCAGGGCGGCCTGGAGCTGGGCCGGATCCAGCTCGACCCATTGGCCCCGGAACTGGACCAGGGGTTGCTTGAGTCTGGCCAGGGCGAGCAGTTCCTGGAGGGTGAGCTCCTGGTCGCCGATGGCGAGCTTCCACTGGAACGCACACAGGGCATCCAGGCCGAGCAGGCCGGTGGATTCGCCCGGCGGTTTGGGCTTCGCCACCATCCGCAGGGCAAGGCGGGCGGGCTTCTGCCACCAGTTGGGCGCCAGCACGCCGTAGCCCGAGGCTTCCAGGATGGGCGCCGTGTCCTTCAGGAAGGCGTAGGCCGCGGCCGCGTCCAGTTCCAGGGCCTCGGGCCGGGCGGTCCGGAGGGCCGGATTCAGGGCCGGGAACACCCGCAAGGACCGGCCCAGTTCAGCCAGGAGGAACTCGTCGGGCCGGGTCAGGCGCCGGTGCAGCACCGTCTCCAAGGTTTTGCTGCGGGACCAGACCTGTGGGGCTGAGACCATGAGGCTGGGATCGTCGCTGGCCTGGAGCAGGAACTCCACCCGCCAGGGCTGGTGGTCTCCGCCCGGCGTCAGCCTGAAGCAGAGCCGGAACGGTTTGGACTGGGCCACCCACACCGGGCGCAGCCAACCCTCCAGGGCGGCGAGCTGGTCGGGAACCTTTTGCCCGGCGCCCTTGGCCAGCCCGGTGGCATCCACCAGGCTTTCCAGCAGGGCTTTCTCCGCCGATGGCTCCGGATTCATTTCGAACCGGTAGCCGCGGAACATCCGGCGCATGGCCAGGTCCGTGAAGGCGTCCAGGGCCTGTCCCAGGACGGCGGGGGCGGATGGGGCGGCGTTCCGGGTTCCTTCCGGGAAACCGGAACGGCACAGTCCGGGCAGGGCCTGGGCCAGGCTTTGCAGGAAAACCCGATCGTGGTCCTCGGGCAGCGGGCGCCAGTGGGACTGCACATCCTCCCCTTCCCGCTGGAACACCGGCAGCACCCGGCCCCGGGCCACCAGGTCCAAGGCCAGCGACATCAGGGCGCACCAGGCTTCCAGGCTGGGGCCGAACCGCAGCCCCACGGGAGGTTCGTCCGGCACGCCGCGCAAGAGGTCGACCACGGCCGGCCCCTGGAAGACAAGCAGGGGAACCCGCCATGGGGCCAACTCCGGGGACGGATCTCCGGTGGCCGACCCGGGCAAGGGAAGTCCAGCGGCGGTGGGAAGCAGGAGTTGGGTCTCGGCGGGGATCCCTGGCACGGCCGCGGGGCCGAAGGCCGCCGAAAGGGTTTCGGCCAGGGTGCTGGCGGCCACGGTCCAGGGATGGGGCGGCACGGTTCCGGGTTTCATCCGTTTTCCGCGGCCCGCCGCAGGGCGTGGAGAAACCTCTGCCCAGAGGCCGAGCTGCCTCTCCGAAGACCATAGCGCATGAATAATCAGCATAGGGGCCAGTATGGCGGAGTGTCCGGGGCTGGGGAAGATCGCGGTCCATGGGCGTGGGGCGAGGTCCTCAGCGGCGCATTCCGGGTCGGGGAACGCCACGTGCTGACGACACTGAAGGCGTGCGGGCTTCCCGATGACTGGAAGGGGTTGGCAATTCTGGGCCCGACAGGTCCCTTGACAAACAACCCAAAGGTTGTAAATTTAATCAAGAGGGCAACATGGGCTCCGCATTCATGTTGGGAATAGAATTGGTGAAGCTGGCCACCAGGCATGGTTGGAGCCTCAAGCCCCATCCTGGGGGGGATCACCCATTCCTTCTTGAACGCGTCGGCGCCCCCCGCCCCATCCCGATTCGCCATAAATTGAAAAGCAGGAACGAAGTAATCGTCATTTTAAAGCAGTTGGAAATCCCCCGAGCCGACTGGCCGGGTTCAGTGACCTGAGGTGGAGCATGAAGACGTTATTTGCACCCTATCGGTTGGAGAAGGATGAAGAAACGGGCATGCCGGTCTTGAGTGCGCTGGCCAAGGACGGGGCGGTGCTGGCCGTAGTGAGTGAGCCGACCCTGGAGGGCTCTGAGGCCGAGCTGGTTTCCCTGGTCATGGCTGTCCTGGATTCCCAGGCTCAGGATGGGAAGGACCCCCTCCCAGACCTGCTGGAGGCGCCTCCCAAGAAGGGAGGGTATGTGGCTTTCCTTCCATCCCAGTTGCTAACCGTCCATCTCAAGCTCGCTCGTGCCCAGGCAAAGCTCAGGCAAGCCGACATGGCGGACCGGCTGGGTATCACCCAACAGGCCTACGCCAAGCTGGAGCGCCCCGGGGCGAACCTAACGCTTCACACCCTTATTCAGCTTGAGCGGGTCCTGGGGCGTGAACTGGTCGCCTGGGCCCGGTAGGGACCGTTCCTCAAAAAATGATAATACGAAACTACCTATCTTTTGAGCCTAGCTACCGGGTCAAGGGAGGGGGCATGAATGGGGTGTGCCCTTCTGAATTTGCCACCCATTACGAGTAAGGCCTCGGCCTTGGCCGTCAAGTCGCCTTTGGTTGGCGCTCCGGATTCGGGGCTTTGGCTACGGGAACTGGCCATTTCGGTTGACGATGGCTGAGGTCCCATTCCATTCGCTGCAAAGACGGACCCTGCAAAATCCTTGGAAATCGTCATAAACTCCAAGGCGATGCGGAACGCCAACCCTGAACCATCCAGCCCCCAGCATCCGTCAGCCCTTCGCCCGGGTTCTCATGGGTATGGCGGGCTGGACGATGGTTTCAAGGCCTTCAAGAAAGAGAAGTTTACCGAGGCGATCCAGGCCTGGGGGAGCCTCTCCCCGGATTCCCTGCCCCAGCTGAAACCAGCCCTGGCGGAAGCTCATTTCCGCCGGGCCCTGGGTCAAGCCGATCGCTCTGCAGCCATCCCGGATCTCCGGGACGCCCTTGGGCTGGTCCCGGAGGACGGCCGCTTCTGGTATCACCTGGGCCTGGCGCTGCATCAAAACGGTGAGTTGAAGGGGGCCCGGGAGGCCTATGCCCTGGCGGCACGCCACGGCTTTCCGCGCCGGGAGCCCCTGGCCTACGTCCAGGGGCTGCTGGAGCTGGAGGCGGCTCACGGGGAAGTGGCGCCGGGGATGGCCCGCGCCCTCCCGGGACTATGCCTGGAAGAGGATCTCATCGCCCCGGTCCGGGCCCTGCTGATGCGGGACTGGACCACCCTGGCCGCCTTGGCGCCTTTCCCGGCCGTACCCCACGCCAAGGGAACCCCGGCGGTGCCGGGCATGGTCGGCCTGCTGCGCGGCCTCGGCCAGGTCGGGCTGGGCCAGTGGGCGCAGGGGCTGCAGACCCTCGGGTCCCTGGCCCCGGACCTGCTGCCTGGCCCCCTGGAGGCCCTCCGGGTGGTCTTCCTGGGCCGGGCCCTGGAGCGGACGGGACGGGGCGCTGATGCCCGGAAGATCCGCGCGGCGACCCTGGCCCGCACCCAAAATGCCACGTTGGGGGCCGAAGTGGCGGAGGCCTCCCTGGCGGAAATGGAGGCCCTGCTGGCGGAGCGCCGGTGGACCCCGGTGGTCCCGGCCGCCCGGGAGCTGTTGAAGCACTTCCCCTGTGCCCGGGCCCGGGGGGTGGCGGCCATCGCCCTGGACCAGCTGGGGCGGGAGGCCTTCGCCGAAGGGCGCTGGGGGGAGGCGGCGAACCATTGGCGCGAACTGCTGCGGCTCGGCGGGGAGGACCTGCCGGGGAAGGCGGCCTGCGCCCACAACCTCGCCCTGGCCTGGGAGGGCCAGGAACAATGGGACCAGGCGGCCAGTGCCTGGGAGGCCGCCCTGGCCGCCATGCCCAAGCGCATCACCAAGACCCGGGTCAAGGCGGGCACGGCCTTCGGAGGGCTGAGTCCCGAGGCGCTGATCCAGCGCCGGGAGTGGATCGAGCGCCGGGCCCTGGAGTTGCGCCAGCGCACCGGGATGACGGACGACGTTCTTAGGCAGCGCAAGGCCCTGATCAAACGAAACCCAAAGGATCTGGATCTCCGGCTGGAACAGGTGGCGATGCTCCTGGACGAGGGCGAGATCCGGGCGGCGGACCGGGAGATCTCGGCCATCCTGCGCATCGATCCCGAGCACCTTGGCGCCCTGGAGGCCAGCGCCCGGGTCCTCCTGATGCGGGGACTGGCAAAGCCGGCCGAGACGGTGCTGAGGCGGGTGCTCGCCATCGAACCCGGCCGGGCCTTCGCCCGCAGGGCCCTCGCCCAGGTCCTGGCGGCTCGGGCGGTGAACCTGCCCGGTGCGGCCGATCAAACGGCGGTGGCGATGCTGGAAGAGGCGATCGAGCTGTCGCCGAAGGAGGGCAGGTTTCGCCTCCTCCTGGCCGACCGGCTCCTGAATGGCCATGCCGCCGAGCAGGCCCAGGCCCAGCTTGAGGCGGCCTTGGCTCTGGGCCCGGAGGCCTGGCGGGAGGTCTTCGGGTTCTGGGTGAATCGCCGTGACCTGGCTCAGCTCAAGGCTCTGGTGACCCGGGGGGAGGCCCTCGGCGTCCTTGACCCGGAGTTTTATATTGATGGCGGTCTGGATTGCCTGCGGGTAGCTGAGGAATCCGGGCGGGTGGCCAAAGCCCAAGCGTGGGCGGCCTTCTGCCGGGTCCTCCTGGACCAGGCAGCCGCCCATGGGCCCTCTCTGGACCAGCTGCGGGATCTGGTGAGCTACCTGCTGGTGCCCCATCCGGAGTTGGCGCTGCCCTATGCGGAGCGGGCGGCGGAGCTGGGGCCGACCCATCCCATGGTACTCATGGACCTGGCGGTGGCCCAGAGCGGAACCGGCCAGGTCGAGGCGGCCAAGGCCACCCTGCTCAAGGTCGAGCGGGTTGCCCGGACCCACAAGGATCGCCGGGAAGCGGCATCCATCCTGGGCCTGCTGAGGGTGATTCCGGCCCTCGGGGTCCATTCCCTCCATGCCACGTTCTGCCGGGTCATGGAGGAATTGGAAGAGGACTTCGATTCCGAATCCGAAGGGGACTCCTGATGATGGCCGACCTCCCGCTTGTCAACCAGGACCCGTACCAGGAACTGGGTTTGGACCCCTCCGTGAGCGATGCTGACCTGCGCAAAGCCTATTTCACCTTGGTCCGCCTGCACGGGCCCGAAAAGGATCCGGTGCGGTTCAAGCGGATCCGGGCCGCCTATGAGCGCCTGTCCACCCCGGAGCGGCGGCTGGAGACGGACCTGCTCCGGCCCCAGCCCTGGGCCGCTCAGCCCCTGCCGCCCCTGGACCGGGACCCCGGGCTTTGGGCCCAGGATGTGCTGCGCGCCGCCCGGTCCCTCAGTGACCTGGACCGCCGCCATTTCCGCGAGGACTGCCGGGAGGTGAAGTCATGACCGGTGACCCCATGGCTTTCCCGGACCGGCCGCGGCTGCTGCGCTGGACCCGTTCCAGCCGGATGGAGCGGGAACTGGAAGCCCTGGGCGAAAAGCTGGAAACCCTGGCCAGTCACGTGGCGGGCTGGCCCCTGGCCCGGGAGGAGGACCTGGAGGCCTGGGAGGCGCTCCAGCAGCGCCTGGAGCGGATGGAAAAGCAGATCCAGCGGGCCGGCAAGGAACAGTTCCGGACCAATGCCCTCACCGAGCAGACCCAGACCCGGCTCGGCACCGTGCTGGAAACCATCCAGACCCTGGACGAAGCCCGGAACCGGGAGCTGGACCAGGCCCGGGAGGGGCTGAAGGAGGCCCGGACCGCGGGCCGGGTGGCGTTCTTCACCCGGTTCCTGCCGGCCATGGACAGCCTGGAGGAAGCCCTGGCGGCGGGCCGGCGCCAGCTGGCCGGATGGGTCGCGGAGCCGGGCCAGGGGCCGCCGGCGCCGCTGCCCCTGGGCCGGCGTCTGGGATTGGCCTTCCGGCTGCTCCGGGGCAGCTGGATTCCCTGGGAGGCGAGCGCCGGTCCCCGGGAGCAGTTGCGCCCCGAGAGCCTGGCGGCGTGGCTGGCCGGATTGGAACTCCTGCGGGACCGCCTGCTGGAGCACTTCGCCGAGGAGGGCATCCGCCCCATGGCGACCCTGGGGGAACCTTTCAATCCTCAGCTCCATCTGGCGTTCAAAACGGTGCCGGCCTTGGTCCACCCCTCCGGCACCATCGTGGAGGAGGTCCGGGCGGGCTACCGTATGGGCGATACCGTGCTGCGCTACGCCGAGGTGGTGGTGGCCAAGTGAATGGCATCAAGGAGATCCCATGAGTCGCATCGTCGGCATCGATCTGGGTACGACCTTTTCGGCGGTGAGCGTCGTGCGGGAGGGCCACCCCGAAATCCTGCCCAAGGGAACGGAGCGGATCATTCCGTCCATCGTAGGGTTCAGCCCCGAGGGCGAACTGCTGGTGGGGACGCCGGCCCGGAACCAGGCCCTGCTGCACCCAGAGCTTACGGTCCGCTCCATCAAGCGGAAGATGGGCACCGATGCGACCGTCGACCTGAACGGGCGGTCCTGGTCGCCCATCGAGATCTCGGCGCTGATGCTCAGGGAGATGAAGCGCATCGCCGAGGCGGACCTGGGCGAACCGGTGGACCGGGCGGTGATCACGGTGCCGGCCTTCTTCACCGATGCCGCCCGCCAGGCCACCCATGAGGCCGGCGAACTGGCCGGCTTCCGGGTGGAACGCATCATCAACGAACCCACGGCCGCCGCCCTGGCCTACGGGCTGGACCGGGTGGAGGACAACCAGCTGGTGGCGGTCTACGACCTGGGCGGGGGGACCTTTGATGTCTCCATCATCGAGTTGAACCAGGGCGTCATCGAAGTGCGCGCCTCCCATGGGGATACCCACCTGGGCGGCGACGATTTCGATGCCCTGCTGACCCGGTGGCTGGTGGAGCAGTTCGTCCAAGCCCATGGCGGCAAGGCCGATCCCTCAGGGGATCCCCGGGCCATGGCCCGGCTGGCCCGGGTGGCGGAGAGCTGCAAGATCGCCCTGTCGACCCAGCCCTTCGTGCGGGCCCGGGAGGAATACCTGCTGGAGCGCAAGGGCAAGCCCCTGCACCTGGACGTCGAGGTGTCCCGGGCCGGGTTCGAGGGCCTGATCCTGCCGCTGCTGGAGCGCAGCCTGGCCTGCTTCGACCAGGCCCTGGCCGATGCCCAGCTCAAGGCCTCGGATCTGGACCGGATCCTTCTGGTGGGAGGATCCACCCGGATCCCGCTGGTGTGGGAACTGCTGGCCGGGCACACCGGCCTCGAGCCCATGGCCGAGCTCAACCCGGACGAAGCGGTGGCGCTGGGGGCAGGGGTCCAGGCCGCCATCGTCGACGGCGAGCCGATCGAGGCGGTGCTGGTGGACCTGACCCCCCATTCCGTGGGCATCGAGGTGGTGGAATGGCGCCACGGGCACATGGTGCCGGACTGCTTCGAGCGGCTGATCCAGCGCAACACCGCCCTGCCCACCACCCGGGCCAAGAGCTTCACCGCGCTCTACCCGGACCAGACCGAGATCAAGGTCATGATCTACCAGGGGGAGGGGGCGGTCGCTTCGGAGAACACGCCGCTGGGCGAGTTCCTGTTCCAGGGTCTCAAGCCGGAGAAACGCGGGGAGCCGCCGGTCATCACGGTGGAATTCGATATGGACCTGAACGGCATCCTGCAGGTTTCGGCCACCGACCGGGGCAGCCGCAAGGTGGCCCAGACCACGGTCCATGCCGCCCACACCCGGCTCAGTCCCAGCGACAAGACGCTGGCCGCGCGGTTCCTGGACGAGGTCTGGGATCCAGCGGGGGAGGAAGA
>Ga0302267_10007862_pt1 | contig 10325 bp, 11 predicted proteins | sample III_Bog_E1_3_FD_194555 | JGI IMG/M metagenome (GOLD analysis project Ga0302267, IMG submission 194555) | Peat permafrost microbial communities from Stordalen Mire near Abisko, Sweden - III_Bog_E1_3 | ecosystem: Environmental > Terrestrial > Soil > Wetlands > Peat | place: Sweden: Abisko... | reverse complement strand
CGCTGTATCCGGGCCAGACGGACGGCCCGTTCTTCCTCAAGCCGGATCCCTCGGCCAACGCGGCGATAGGGAAATGCAATGTCATCGGCAGCTATTCTTACGAGACGCTCATCCGTGCCTACTGCCAGCTCCTCAATTTGCGCTGGAAAATCACCGGCAATAACGTGGTGATGGAGCCGCCACCAGCAGCGAAGTAAAAATTTAGGCCATGTCCAACGACGCCCTCATCGCCAAGTACGAAGCGCTGCTGAAATCGCGGCCTGATGACGAACTCCTGCGCTTCAGTCTCGGCAAGGCGCTGCTCGATGCGGGCCGTGTTGACGAAGCCGAGCGCGAATTGCGCACCGCGCTCGCGGCAAAAGATGACTGGATGATCGTGACCATGCTGCTGGCAAAGATCGCCGTGCAAAAGGGCGACAAGGCCGCGGCCAAAGAAATGTGGGAGCGCGGCCTGCAGCTCGCCATCGACCAGCATCACGAAGGTCCGGAAGAAGAATGCCGGGCGGAGTTGGCGAAGTTGGGCGCGTAATCCACGCACTCAAGCGAGCGCTACGCCTTGAGCTGCGTCTCCAGATTCGTGATCTGGTCGCGCAGGGCGGCGGCCTGCTCGTAGTTCTCGGCTTGCACGGCGCTTTGCAGGCTGGCGTGAAGCGACTTGAGCTGGTTGTGATATTCCGCGGCGCGGAGGGCACGGGCGGGAATCTTGCCCTTGTGTGCGGTGCCCTTGTGCATGTCCTTGAGGATCACGCCGAGCCCTTCCGCGAACGTCACATAGCACTGCGGGCAGCCGAGGCGCCCCGTCTTCTTGAAGTCGGGCTGCGTGAAGCCGCACTGCGGGCATTGCAGCTCGTCGCTGCCGCCGGCCTTGATCTCATCGCCGGCGCCGAGGCCGAGGAGCATGTCCGCGAGGGAAAAGCCGGCCGGATCGGCCACGCCTTTTTCCTTGGCGCACTTCTCGCACAGGTCGATCTTCTGCATCTTGCCGGAGATGATCTGGGTGAGGTGCACCGTCGCATTTTCCTGCTGGCAAACTTCGCAAATCATAGTCGTAATCGCGCCCTCGGGCGGAGGAGACAATATATCCAATTACCGCGTTGTGTCTTTAAAATATCGCGCACCCTTAGGCGCTGCGCTGGACGCACTTGCTAGTATATCGGCGTGCCGGTCGACTGCGTGCGCGCCTTGAAGGCCTTGATGAACTCGGCGGTTATGGGACCCAGGCGGCCGGAGCCGATTTTGCGCCCGTCCACTTCGCTGATCGGCACCACTTCCGCGCCGGAACCGGTGGCGAAAAGTTCGTCGGCCACGAAGAGATCGTAGCGGGTCAGGTTCACTTCCTTGATCTCGAGGCCGAGTTCCTTGGCGAGTTCGAACATGAGCCGGCGCGTGATGCCACCGAGCGCGCCGTCGGAAATGTGCGGCGTGAAAATCTGGTCCTTCTTGATCACGAAAATGTTGTCCGCGGTGCACTCGGCCACGTAGCCCTGCGCATTGAGCATGATCGATTCCTGCGCGCCATAGAGGTTGCCCTCGATTTTGGCCAGGATGTTGTTGAGGTAATTGAGCGACTTGATCGCCGGGCTCAGCATCGCGGGTGAGATGCGCTGCGTCGGCACCGTGTTTACGCGGAGGCCCTCGGTGTAAAGCTTCTCGGGATAGAGCTCTATGGTCGCGGCGATGCAGAAGATCGTCGGCTTCGGGCATTTGTTCGGATTGAGGCCGAGGTCGCCTTTGCCGCGCGTGATCACGAGGCGGATGTAGCCGTCGCGCAGGTTGTTTTGGCGGCACGTCTCGAGCACCATCTCGCGCATCGCGTCGCGCTCCAGCGGCACGGTGAGCAGGATCGCCTTCGCGGAGTCATAGAGCCGGTCGAGGTGATCCTCGAGCAGGAACACGCGCCCGTTGTAAAAGCGGATGCCCTCAAAGACGCCGTCGCCATAGAGAAGGCCGTGATCGAACACGGAAATCTTGGCGTCGGGCTCGGCCAGGAACTGGCCGTCGAGGTAAATCTTGAGGTGCTGCATGCGAAGGTCAATTGTGCCACAGCTCGCGCACGGGGCAAGGCGGGATGTTTTCCGCTGACTAGGCCTTCTCCTTCAGGATGCCATCATCCAACCGGAAGCGGCGCTCGCCGAGGGCGGCGATGCGGTCGTCGTGGGTGACAATGATGAGGCAGTTGCCGCGTTCGGTGTGGAGCTTGAGGAGGAGCTGGATGATCTCGTCGCCGGTGGCGTGGTCGAGGTTGCCGGTGGGTTCGTCGGCGAGGAGAAGTGCTGGGTTGTTGCGAAGGGCGCGGGCGATGGCGACGCGTTGTTGCTCGCCGCCGGAGAGTTCCGCGGGCCGATGGTGAAGCCGCGAGCCGAGGCCGACCTGCTCAAGCAAATGTGCGCTGGCGGCGGAGTCGCCGTGGCGTGCTAGCCGCGCGGGGAACTCGACGTTCTCGAGCGCGGAGAGCTCGGGGAAAAGATGGTAGGCCTGAAAAACGAAGCCGACCGACAGGTTGCGCCACGCCGCGAGTTTTCCTCGCGACCAGCCGTAGATCGATTCGCCCTTCCAGCGCACTTCGCCGGAGTCGGGAGCCTCGAGTCCGCCGAGAATCTGCAGCAGTGTGCTTTTGCCGGAGCCGGATGCGCCTTGGATGGTGTTGAGGCCGGTGCCGGGAAACGCCGCGTCGAGCCCGTGCAGGATTTCCAGGTTGGAGTGGCCGAGGCGGAAGGTCTTGTGCAGGGCGTGACAGGTGAGGGGGGCGTCGGACACCCGTCCATTGAGCCACAAGAACGGCGTGAAGCAAGCCGGAGGGCGCGGCGAGGGTATTGCAATTTTATGCGACAACGCCAGAATTGCATCATGCGTTTTCTTCCCGTTGCCTCCGTTTCCGTTTTTCTTTGCCTCGCGCTGCCGCTCGTGGCCGATGCGCCTTCTGACTACAAGGGCTTGCCGGAAACCGGCACCGCGCTAGCAGTTCCGGGGAAGATTCCCGCCATCGGCTACGATGAAGCGCCGGGTGGTGCGCCGGACATCACGTTCAGCAAGCACGGCAAGACGTCGAAGTCGCCGTTCCGCAAAAGCGCGGATGCGATCGGCATCGCGACGTTCGGCAAGGGCCACGTGACGACCAAGGGCGAGGCCGAGGCGCCGGATCAGGCCTATGTCGGTTGGACGCAACCGGGTGAATGGTTGAAGTACACGCTCGATGTGAAGGAAGCCGGGACGTACGTCATCGGCGCGAAGGTGGCTGCGGGGTCAACGGGTGCGACGTTGCGGTTCACATTTACGTCGGGCGCGGATTCGGGTGAGGTTGAGATTCCGACGACCGCGGGATTCCAGCCCGGCGTGGAGGTTTATCACGTTTGGGAAACGCTCGATCACCTCGCGGAGGTGACGCTTCCGGCGGGGCCGTGCGTGATGACGGTGGCCATCGGGAAGACGGCTGGACTCAATCTTGAGACGTTCACGCTGACGAAGCGGTAGCCCGCGCGCGCCGTCGCGCGGGGCGAGGTGATGAGCGCATCGCGAAATGTGTTCGCGGGTGCGAACGAGTCCGTCGCGCGGCGCGCGACGGCTACCTTACTGCTTAACGACCACGCCGATTTCGACGCGGCGATTCTTGGCGTAGGCTTCTTCCGTGTCGCCGTCGATGGCGGGGCGGTCGGAGCCGTAACTGGTGGCGTAGAGCACGTCGGCGGATATGCCGAGGCCGACGAGATATTCGCGCACGGCATCGGCGCGGCGTTCGCCGAGAGCGCGATTGTATTCGGGCGTGCCGCGCTTGTCGGCGTGGCCGGCGAGGAAGAGCGCGTGGCCGGGATTGGCCTTGAACCACTCGCTCACGGCCACCAGCTTGGTGCGCTCGTCGCCATTGATCGTGGCCTTGTCGAAGTCGAAGTAGACCGTGTCACTCGACAGCGTCGTGTAATCCGCCTTGTCCGGATTCATGCCGTCCGCAGGGCGAGTGGGGGGAATGCCGCCGGAGGCATCATTGCCGTTGCCGACCTTGTCGCCGTTGTCGCTGCCGGGCAGGGCGCCGCCGTCCGGACCCATGCCGCCGTAGTTCGGGTTGTTCTTGTCGTCGCTGCAGGCGGCGACGGCGAGCGTCAGGGCTACGAGAAGAGCGAGTCGGGGAATGTTCATGAGATTACCGGGGTAAGGGTGAAGGGCGAGTTATACGAGTGTATGGAGGATTTGGCAATGCTTGGTTCGAGGGAATTCAGGACTTTTTAGCGCGAGACGGACGGTTCACCGCAGGAGCTCACGCTCAGCTCGATCGGAAATGACTTATGCGTCACCACGTCGAGGATATAGAGCCGGCCGTTTTTGGAGTAAACGAGGTGCCGCGAATCGCGCGTCCAGGACGGGTCTTCGCCGCCGTCGGTGGTGACGAGATGCCCCTGGCGTGAGGCGAGATCGAAGCTGCCGATCTCGAACTGACCGCTCACGCGAGCGGTGAACGCGATCGATTTGCCGTCCGGCGACCAGTCCGGCTTTGTGCAGTACGAGTTGCCGGTGTAGAGCTGGTCCATATCGGTCACGCCGCTGGAGCTGCTGATGTAGAGCTGCGGCGCGCCGTGATCGTCGCTGGAATAAACGAGGCGATCACCTGTCGGCGACCACGAAGGCGAGGTCTCACCGCCGCGCGTGCGCGTGATCCGGTTCTCGATGCTGCCGCTCGTGGAGATCGTGTAGATCTCCGGGTTGCCGTCCTTGCTCAGCGTGAGCGCGATGGTCGAGTCATCCGGCGAGAACGCCGGGCCGCTGTTGATGCCGGGGAAAAACGCGATGCGCGTGCGCGAGCCGCTGCCGACATCGATGAGGTAGGTGTCGAGATAGCCGCTCTTGTACGAACTGTACGCGATCTTCGCGCCGCTGTGGCTGAAGGCCGGGCTGGCGCTGATCGTGTTGTCGTGCGTGATCTGCCGCACGTTGAAGCCGTCGATGTCGGAGACGTAGAGCTCCTTCGAGCCGCTGGCCTTTGAGATGAATGCGATGCGGCTCGTGGCGAATCCCGGCAGGCCGGTCACCGCCTTGGTGATCTCGTCGGAGAACTGGTGCGCGGACTTGCGGCCCGGGCCGGTGAACGTATCGTTGAAGATCACCTGCCCGTTGCGCTTGTTCACGAGCTGGGCGGTGATGCCGCTGTCGCCGGCAACGCCGGTGGCGAGATATTGCCCGGAGCTGCTGCCCACCGGTTCCATCTCACCGGTGCGGCGCAAATCGGCGCTGACGATTTCCGTCGCGCCGCCGCCGAGTGGGCCGCTGAGACTGACGCCGACGGTGGGCAGGCCGGGTGCAGCGACATCCACCTGCGCGCGCAGGGGAAGAAGGGCGGAGCCGAGAACGCAGACGGTGAATACGGAGCGGAGGGTGCAGCGGGAAAATTTCACTGGGAGATATTGGGGTTGAAGCGGATCGTGATATCAGGCGGACAGCCGTGCGGCAAGGGTTCGTGCAGGAAACCGAGGCGCTTGACCGTGTCGAGCGCGGCCGCGTCGTAGGCCGGATCGCCGGAGGAATGGATGAGATGCACGCTCTCGGCTGGGACGCGGCCGTCGGGCTCGACGTGGATGCCGACGACGGGCTCGGTTTGCGCGGGCGTCATCGGACTGTTCCATGCATCGCGCACCTGGTCGCGGATCAGGGCGTAGAAATCCTGGAAGTCGTTTGCGTGACCGTTGGCCTGGCCGCTCGGGCCGTATTTCTCCGCGTTGTGAGAGCCGGCCGGCTCAAGCTTGTCGCCGAGTTTTTCCGCAATCTGCTGCTTGCTCAGGCCCGTGGTATCGCGGCTCGCGTCGTTGTCGTCCTGCGAATCGTCGGGAGTCTTCACCGGCTTCTTGGCGTGATGCTTCGCCGGCTTCGGAGGTGTGTCGGTGACATCGGTGCGGTCGACTTCGTGCAGGTCAACCTTCACCTTCGGCGTTTCGGGCTTGGGCTTCACTGGCTTGGGCGGCGGCTTGATTGGCGCGGGTGCGGTCGCCTTCGGAATCGGCGTGGGCGGTGGCGGCTTTACCACCGGCTGGGGTGTGACCGGCTTCGGCGGCGCGACGTGAGCCGACGCGGGCGGAGGCGGCGCTGAGGCCTTGTGCGGTGCGGCCTGTTGCGCGGCGCCGGCCTTGTGCGCTTGTTGCGCTCCGGGCGCGCCATGCGCTTCGGTGCCGAGCGGCATCAGCGTGATGAATTGGTCAGGCGGTTTCGGCGCGGGCGCCAAGAGGTAATAAAGCGACGCGCCCAGGATCACGAGCACGTGCAGCAGCGCGACCGCCACTACCCATCTCCAGAAGGCGCGACTCTGCTGGTCCGAGAGCTCCTCGCTCGGGTCGGGCTTGGGGCGCCGCTGCAGGTTGAGCCGCGCGCGCTGCGTGGGCGGCACAGTCACCCGGCGGGGCTTGGCATTACCGGCGGTAGGCTTCATGGGTTGCGTGCTACTATATATAGTGGTCTCGCGGCAAATGACCAGCCCGAGTAAATTTTACACTTGGACGCGTAAAAATCCCGTCCCGTTCAAACCATCGCGTGTCCGCGATCTTTTCTTACGCGCGCCGCGAAAGAAAATCTGAGCCCAAAAAAATTCCGCGAAAGATAAGCTTGAGTTATGCCATCCCACGCGGCAGGCTTGAACTTTTCCGCTTGACGCAATTATGATTCTCCAGCTTCGCGACATTCCTACTATGAAACCCAACCTCGTCCAAGACGCCCTCAAGACCGTGCAGAGCCCTCAAATCCTCGTCAACATCGTGTCGAAGCGGGTGCGGCAACTCGGCCAGGGTTTTCGTCCGCTCGTGGCGTACGATCCCAAGCTGACTTTCATGGACGTCGCGCTGAAGGAAGTTGCCGAGGGCAAGCTGACGTACGAGATGCTCGAAGTGCCTTCTGCCGCGAACCCGATCCCGGTCGCGACGAAGAAAAGCCGCAAGAGCTCGTCTTAAGTTTCCATTTGGTAGGGACGCGATCTCCTCGCGTCCCTTGGATGACCGGGATGGCAGCGCACCGCCGTCCCTACCCTAACAAGTAGTCCTTTAGCAAACGGCTGCGCTCTGCCTCGGACTGAAGGTCCGCCCAGCTCGCGTGCAGTTGTTCTTTCGGCCGCGTCCAAAGCTCCTGGTGCAGCCAGAAAACCGTCTCGCCGTGCCAGAGCAGCCGCACCGCGTCCTTCGCAGGAATCGCCTGCGGTCCCTCGCGGACCAAGCGCTCGCGCAAATCGGCGAGCGAACGCGCGGGCGTCTCGTCCTTGCCCGATGACCCTTGCCGCACGAGCGACAGGTGCACCGCCTGCACGTAGGGACTGAGCAGCGCCTGCACCCAGAGCGGCGACGGTTTGTCGTCCTCCGCCTCGTCCTCATTGAGGCCGTGCAGCTCGGGCGGCGTGTTCACTTCCTCCGGCGTGACGAAGAGTCCGCACTTGATCAGGAAATTTCCGACGCCCTTGCCGCTGGTCAGCCACGCGAGGAACGGCGCCAGGATCCAGCCCGCGAAAATCGGTGAAAACCACCAGCCTGCCGTACCGAGATAAGAAACCGCCACCGGCCAGCCCGCCGCGCCCAGAACGGTCAGCCAGCCGTAGAGCTTGAGGCAGTGCCAGAAACTGAGCCCCTTGTCTGCGCGGTTCTGCGGGTTCCACTTGATCTGCACGCCGAGCACGGTGAAGAGCACGAAGATGCTGTGGAACATCATAAGCACCGGCGCCATCAGCATGGAGAAAAGGTTCTCCAGCAGAGCGCTGAAGATCATGCGGAAAAAGCCGCCGTAGCTTTTCGCGCGCGGCAGCGTCGTCAGGATGCCGAGCATGCGCGGCACGAAGAGCAGCACGAAGGTGAGCGCGACGAGCTCGAGCGTCGGCGTGATGTTGGCCGCGCTCAAGTCTTCCGGCTCGGCCGATAGCATCAGGAACCGCTGGCGGAAATACGCGCCGAAGGAGCCGGCCACGAGCGTGATCAGCCACAGCGGCGAGCACAGGTAGCCCATGAGGCCGATCCAGATTTGCAGCCGGCTGCCCATCTCGATGCCGCGAGCGAAGAGAAACCAAAAGTGCTGGAGGTTGCCCGCGCACCAGCGCCGGTCGCGTGTGAGCATGTCGCTGAGGTTCGGTGGGCCCTCCTCATAGCTGCCCGGCTCGTCGTAGGCGATCCACACACCGTAGCCGGCGCGCCGCATCAGCGCTGCCTCGACGGTATCGTGGCTGAGCACGTGGCGCTTGCCGGGATCGGGCACGGGCAGCAGCGGAAGGTCGCAATACTCGATGAACGCAGCCACGCGGATTATCGCGTTGTGGCCCCAGTACGAGCCCGATGCCATCTGCGCCATGCTGCACCCCTGCGAAAAGAGTCCGCCATAGACATGGCTGGAAAATTGCAGGATGCGCCGGAAGGGCGATATGCCCAGCACCATGTATGGTTGCGTCTGAATGATGCCCGCGTCCGGGTTTGCCTCCATCGCGCGCACCATTCGCACCAGTGTCGGCCCGATCATCACGCTGTCGGCGTCCATCACGATCATGTAGCGATAGCGCTTGCCCCAGCGGCGGCAGAAGTCGGCCACGTTGCCGCTCTTACCGTTGATGCGATGCCGGCGCTTGCGATAGAAGATTTTCCCGAAAGCGTTCAGCTTCTGGCAGAGCGAGAGCCACGCGCATTCCTCCTCGACCCAGCGGTCGGGATGGGTCGAGTCGCTGCAGATGTAGAAATCGAAGTGCTCGATCTGGCCGGTCTTCTCCAGGCTGCGCCACATGTTCGCGACCGCGCGCGTCACGCGGCCCACGTCCTCATTGTAGACCGGCACGACGATGGCCGTCGCAGCGAGCGGGATCGACGCCTCGTTCTTGCGCCACGCACCGCGCATGATGTGGTGAGGATCGCCGCCGCGCAGCTTGTCGAAGAAGCCGTAGATCGCCAGCACGAAGCCGACCGAGATCTGGCTGAAGAGCAGCGGGAAAACCGCCAGCACCACGTAGTCCTCCCAGAACTTCACCTGTCCGGTGTAGCGGTCGAGCATCAGCACAAAGCCGATCGCGGTCAGCAGCGCCGACATAGTCATGAAAATCGAGCGCCGGACGATGAAGTCGTCGGCATGCGCGACGGGCTGGACAGTGGAATCGCTCATAAGGCTTGGGACAACCACCAATGGAAGATGACGAAGACCGCGACCCAGAATGCGACCGCGACGACGAGTTCCTTGAGGTCGATGCGATGCCACGTCTGCCGCGCGAAGTGCAGCATCGGGCCGTAATCGAGATGGCGCGGCGTCATGCTGGAGACATTGAGGTCCGGGCCTGTGGAGATCAACGATTCGCGGAGTGCCTGCCGCATTTCCTCCGGCACGGGCGAGGTGAGAAACGCGCCAGGCGCGGTGCGATAGGCGCCGCTGAGCAAGATCGCAATGCAGCCGGCGGAAAGCAGGTTGCTGCGCGAGAGATCGGCCTGCGGCAGGTTGAACGCGAGCCACTCGGTGATTTTTTTCTGCGCGAGGCCGAGCGTGAGTGCGGTCGGCTCCTGCGACGAATCCTTGGCGTGCGCGTCCTTGGCCTGCTGAAGAAGGTCGAGCGCCACGCGCGCGACGTGGGCGTGGTCGGCGAGGTCGTACGTGCGCAGGTAAATCACGAGCCGGTCGTAGGCATCGTTCCAGGATTGATCGGTCGCGGTGCTCATTTCGCTCCGGGCAGGGGACCCTGCCGCCAGGTGTAATTCCACGTTTCGCTCAGCGGCTTGCCGTTGCGCATCAGCCGGCATTTCAGCACGGTGTTCACGAACGGCTTGAACGGGACCATCGAAATGGTCACGCGCCATGAGTTGTCGTACCCGTTTTTCTCCACGCTCTGGTCGCGAATGTAAGTACCCGGCGGGTCGTAGGTGAGATCCAGCTCCGGCGGCTGGTTGGCGGGAATGTTCTCGATACCGTTGCCGGCGAAATCGACGAGAAACTGCACCGATGTCGTGCCTTGCGGGATCGGCTTGCCCGGGAGCGGCGGCCCGATCACTACCGGCGGCGCATTTGTCGCCGGCTTGGCCGCGATAACGGGTGCGGCGTTGGTCTTCGCCGAAGACGGGGCAGGGGCGGGAGGTTGTGCCGGCGTGGGATTTTTCGGCTCGGCGGTGAACGGCGCGGGCGGTGGTGGCGGCGGCGCGGGCACATTGATCAATGTCTCGCGCGTGTAGGCCAAGGGGGGCCGCGCCGTATCGTCGGTAAAGAAGTCGATCGTGTAGTTAAACTCCTTGTGGTCGCCGGCCTTGATCGGCTCGGCCGGGTGCCAGAACATCACCACGTTGTCGGTGTTGAAGTCGTTGCTCGGCCGCATGATCATCGTCACTTCGCCCTTGCCGAACCCCTCGTGCGGGGTG
>Ga0302267_10007854_pt1 | contig 10335 bp, 8 predicted proteins | sample III_Bog_E1_3_FD_194555 | JGI IMG/M metagenome (GOLD analysis project Ga0302267, IMG submission 194555) | Peat permafrost microbial communities from Stordalen Mire near Abisko, Sweden - III_Bog_E1_3 | ecosystem: Environmental > Terrestrial > Soil > Wetlands > Peat | place: Sweden: Abisko... | reverse complement strand
TGGTCAACCATGCTGAGGTGATCTTGGGCAAAACCTCCGGATAATCCCAACCGCCAAGCCGCCCATGGGATGGGACACGGCAAACCGCTCGCAGCACGCCTGCTGCGAGCGGTACCGATGGGTCGGCGGCGCGACCCGGAACCCGCATTGGGTCGGCGCCAAGCCCAGGAACCTGAACCATCGACCCCGGGGCCCCCGGCAGGGACTGCCGGGACGGGACCAAAGGTCCAAACCGAAGGCGAGGTAGATCCTGGAGCGTCAGCTCCGGGATCTACCTCGCAACGATGGGACGGCCTAGCGAACGGGCGGGGTGGTTAGACCCAGCCGCGCAGGTGGCAGGCTTCGGCGACGCGCTTGATCGAGATCATGTAGGCGGCGTCACGCATGTAGAGCTTCTTGTCCCGGGCCAGGAACGAGACGGCCTTGAACCCGGCGGTCATCTTCTGGTCGAGCTTGGTGAGGACCTCTTCCTTTTCCCAGAAGTAATTCATGTTGCACTGCACCTGCTCAAAATAGGAGCAGGTCACGCCGCCGGCGTTGCAGAGGAAGTCGGGGATCAGGAAGATGCCCTTCTTCTGGATGACGATGTCGGCTTCGGGGGTGGTGGGGCCATTGGCCCCTTCGGCGATGAGCTTGACCGAATCCTTGATCTTGTTGACGTTCTCACCGTTGATCATGTTCTCCTGGGCCGCGGGGATCAGCACGGTCACTTCCTGTTCGATCCAGGCGCCGCCGTCCAGCTTTTCCCAGCCGTAGGTCTTGGCCTTGGCCGGGTCGATGGTGCCGAACTTGTCGATGGAGGCCATGAGCTTGTCGAACTCGATGCCATCCTTGCAGCGGTAGGTGTAGGGGACCTTGTCGTTGTTGTCCCAGCAGGAGATGGCGATGACCTTGCCGCCGTATTTGGTGAACAGGTCGAGGGAATACTGGGCCACGTTGCCGGCGCCCTGGATGGCGGCGGTGGCGCCTTCGATGGGGATGCCCAGTTCCTTCATGGCTTCGCGCACGGTATAGATGACGCCGTAGCCCGTGGCCTCGGTGCGGCCCAGGGAGCCGCCCATGCCCACCGGCTTGCCGGTGATGAAGCCGGGGTAGTGGCCTCCGTGGATCACTTCGTACTCGTCCAGCATCCAGAGCATGTGCTGGCCGTGGGTCATGACGTCCGGAGCCGGAACGTCCTGCAGCGGGCCCACCATCTTGGAGACCTGGCGCACCCAGCCGCGGCAGATCTGTTCCTGCTCGTGGTCGGAGAGTTCCCGGGGATCGCAGATCACGCCGCCCTTGCCGCCGCCCAGGGGGATGTCCACCACCGCGCACTTCCAGGTCATCCAGGTGGCCAGGGCCTTCACCGTGTCGATGGTCTCGTGGGGGTGGAAGCGGATGCCGCCCTTGGCGGGACCGCGGGCGTCGCTGTGCTGAATCCGGAAGCCGCGGAAGATCTTCACCTGCCCCGTGTCCATGCGGACCGGGATGGTGAAGTGCAGTTCACGGGTGGGGTTGCGCAGCAGGTCACGGGTGCCCTGATCGAGGCTGAGCTTCTCAGCCACGGCGTCGAACTGCTTCTGTGCCATCTCAAACGGGTTGAAGGCCTTCTCAGCCATAACACCACTCCTTGAAAGTTTTGTGAGATCAGTTGGGTCTGCTGCACCGGGCCATGCCCAAGGTGATTAAGCCTAACGCGATGATTATGACTGCAGTTGGAAACTCGTGATGGACGGGCTTCGAATACGTGACCGAGGGCACTGGCAGGCTGTGGCAAGGGCTGATAACGCAGAATTTTGAGGGATAAACGGACCGGGAACAGACTGCCGCCTCAGGTATCCTTATCGTTCGCCTTGGCAAAGGTTGAACCCTCCAGGAGTACCAAAGATGCGTCTAGTCCCAGCCCTGCTCGTTTCCGGCGCCACAATGGCGGCCTGCACGTTCCTGGCCTGCACCAAGTCTGAGGTCGTCAAGGCGGCCGCCCCGGCATCAGCTGCCGCCCCGTCCGTCGGGAACGCCATCCCGGGCACGGTGCTCGAGGCGCTGGATGCCGCGCCCTACACCTACCTGAGGCTCAAGGCCGCCCAGGGCGAGATCTGGGCTGCGGTGCCCGCGACCCCGGTCAAGGTGGGCGCCCAGGTGACGGTCCAGGTCCAGCTGAAGATGGACCAGTTCCAGTCCCAGTCACTGCACCGGACCTTCCCCTCGGTCTACCTGGGGACCTTGGCGGGCGCGACTTCCGCCGCCGCGCCGGCCTCCGCTCCCGCTCCCGCCGTCCCGGCGGTGCCCGCCCATGGTCCGACCAAAATGGCCGCCACCGAGAAGGTGGCCAAAGCCACCGGCGCCGGAGCCTATACCATTTCCGAACTCTATGCCGACCGGTTCAAGCTCAAGGACCGGCCGGTAGTGGTCAGGGGCAAGGTGGTGAAGTACATGGAAGGCATCATGGGCAAGACCTGGATCCACCTGGGCGATGGCAGCGGGCACCCCGAGACCCGGGACTTCGATCTTCCCGTCACCACCAAGGACGCCGCCGTCGTGGGCGACGTGGTGACCGTGAAGGGCGTGCTGCACATCGACCGGGACATGGGGGTGGGTTATGCCTATCCGGTCATCATCGAGGATGCCAAGGTTCTCCACTAGGAAGCTCCCCATGTATCCGATCCGGCTCATCACCATCGGGCGGCCCAAGCTGGAACCGGTGCGGGACCTGGAGAAGCACTACCAGGGGCTGCTGAAGGCCTATGCCCGGCTGACGGTCGTGGAGTTGCCCGAGGGCCGGGGCGACCCGGCGCGCCAGTTGAAGGACGAAGCCGAGCGGATCCGGCCCCAACTCCTGGCCGCCCGCTGCCCGGTGCTGCTCAGCGCCGACGGGCCCCAGCGCAGTTCCGAGGCCTTCGCCCAATGGCTGGGCACGCGCATGGACCGGGGTGAAAGCCTAGCGTTCGCCGTGGGCTCCAGCCATGGCTTCGATCCGGGACTCAAGGCCGAGGTTCGGGAGCACCTCAGCCTCAGTCCCATGACCTTTCCCCATGACCTGAGCCGGATCCTGTTCCTGGAACAGCTCTATCGCGCCTTCTCCATCCTCAAGGGCAGTCCGTACCATAAATAGCCGGGTGCCAGACCCCCCCAAGGAAAAAAAGTTTAGCCGCCGGGAACTTTTTCGTTCGTTCAAAAACAGCCGATTTATTCCAGGTCGATATGCATTTTTTTTACAATTAACGACCAAGATATCCCTTTCTCCCCAAGGCTGATCTGGGAAAAAACCCTGGGGAAGCCGGACGGAAGATGCGGCGAACGGCAATAGTGAATTAAAAAAGTCGGGTTAATTCTTTACTTGCCGGGGTTCCGGTTGCTTCGTACATTCAAGAACCTGGTCTCACGGAAACAACGGTCAGGTTCCGGGAAACGCCCAGTTCCCGGTCGGGATGGGCTCGCATCTATCAGATAAAACATAAGTTCTGTCGTCAGAACCGAGTTCCGGGATTCAGGTCTTTATCAAGGTTGCGGAGCCGCACGATGGCGGTGCGGGGTTCCGGTTTGGGCATCCGCTTGGGTGCCCTCCGGGTGTGGGTGGGACCGGGTCCAGGTTCCGGGAAATGTGCTTTGGGTCATAAAGGAATCGGGTAAAAGGATTGACTTATCTTTAATCCGATTCGACAATTCAACATCAAGACTATTGCAAATTCAAAGTCAGCTGAAAATTTCGCCGGTCCAGCAGGTTTGGGTCCGGCGGAGTCGTTACGGATCGGGAGTGTGAGGTGAGGCTAACCATGAGACAGCGAACCAGTGTGGTCCTGCTAGCCACCTTTGTATCAGCGGGCGCCTGGGCGCAGGACGTGAGCGGCTTCAGCACGACCATCGCCCATTTCAGCCAACAGAACACGCCCGGGTTTCCATCCGTCGATCTGGCGCCGTTCACCGAGTTCCTGGGCGTCGACGCCACCAGGCTGGGCTCGGACGCCCTGTCCCTGCACCTGTACGGCTGGGGGGTGAACGACCTGGGCGGTCCTAGCACCATCCTCGGCAAATCCGGCGGCGACCTGAGCTACGCCTATCTGGATTACCGGTTCAGCCAGGCCAACGCCGAATTCAAGGCCGGCCGTTTCTCGGTCAACCAGGGGGCCGGCGTGGAGCAGGTCGACGGGATCAGCGGCAGGACCGATCTCCGGGGCGGGTTCAACGTTTCGGCCTTCGTCGGCGCGCCGGTCCACTACAAGACCCAGGAGCCCCCGAGCCCGAGCACCTACACCTACCACTACCAGACCGACATGATCATCGGCGGCCGTCTGGGCCTGCGCCTGGGTCCGGTGGGCGAAGTGGGGGTTTCCTACCTCCAGGACGGGAGCAGCCCGCCCTGGGATCTGGCCACGCCGCCGCCGGTGGATTACACCCGCAAGCAGGCGGGCACGGATCTGCGGCTCGCGCCCACGGCCAAGCTGGAACTTACCGGCCACACCCTGTTCAATGTGGCCAACCAGTACCAGGCCCCCGGCGGTCCGGTTCCGGACGGCCATCGGGTCGCGGAACAGGACTACACCCTGCGCTACACCTTGTTGCCGACGATCACGGTCACCGGGAACTACACCGAACGGAACCTGGAAGCCTATTTCGCCGGCACCAACATGCCAAACCTGTTCCGTACCGACGTCAGTGACCGGCACCAGGCTGTGGGCGGGAGCGTGATCCTGGGTTCCGCCACCGCCACCGAGGTGGTGCTGGACTTCCGCCACATGAGCCGCGAAACCTACGGCAACTCCGACCGCTACGGCGCCGACCTGCGGATGGCCGCGGCGGAATCGAAGGTCAAGTACGGGTTCGGCCTGCACAAGGTGAGCGCGGCGGACCTGTTCATGCCCGGCGGCTCGGTCCGCGCCTTCTACGGGATGTCCCGGGAAGAGGGCCGGGCCTGGGTCATGGTCGAGGCCGGCAAATACACAGCCAGCCTGGACGGCATCTCGTACCATTTCGACGACGGCACCAACCCGAACCTGAACGGCAAGTCCTCCCTGTGCCAGGTGGTGGGATCCGTGGGCGTGAAACCGACCGAGAATCTCTCGTTGTCCGGGGATCTGAGCTACGGGGCCAATGCCTATTACCAGAACGAGACCAGTGTGCTGCTGCGGACGACCTACCGGTTCAGCGCTGCCAGCAAGGGAGGCAGTAAATGATCCGGAAAGCCGTTCTCTTCCTTCTCGCCGTGACCTTGGGGCTTGGACTTAGCCTTGCCTGCAATCCCATCGCTCCGGCCGCCAGCTTCGCCCCCACCCATCCCCAGGAGCTCGGCCCCGGCCGTCCGCTCTGCACCACCTGCCACGCGGACGAGACCCTGGGCGGGGCCCATAAGCCCTACTCCGCCTTCGATCACACCCCCGCCTTCGTCAAGGACCACCGGTTCCTGGCTGGCCGGGATTCCAACGTGTGCGCCGCCTGCCACGCCCAGGCCTTCTGCGCCGATTGCCACAGCGGCAAGGTATTCATGACGCCTGACGTCAAGCTGGGCAACCGCCCAGACCGGGACATGCCGCACCGGGCCGACTACCTCACCGTGCACCGGTTCGACGGGCAGGCGGATCCGACCAGCTGCTTCAAGTGCCACGGCCGCGCCAACAACGAACAGTGCATCGTCTGCCACCGGTAGGGACGGGTCATGGAAACAAGGGGAATACGATGAGCAGTGCCAGCCTGATGGTCAGAACTTCCGTTGCGGCGGCCATCGCCGTGCTCTTCCTGGGCTGCAGTTCCAGCAACAGCCAGGCCCCGCAGGTGAGCGCCCAGGCGGTCCATCCCACCGACTGGGTGACCAGCCATCCGGCCGCCTTCTACCAGAATCCGGCCCAATGCACCACCTGCCACGGTTCCTATTCGGATCCCACCGCCGCGGGCGGGACCTCCCAGATGTCCTGCTTCCAGTGTCATCACCCCAACGGTCCGGCCCATCCCATCGGCTGGGAGGCGGGCAACCAGCATGGTCTCATGGGCGCCATGGCGGCGCCCAGCGACAGCAGCGGCATGCTCTACTGCCAGACCTGCCACGGCACCGATTACGTAAGCGGGCCGGCCAATTCCTGCCTGTCCTGCCACACCACCGCCCCGCATCCGCCCACGGCCGCCTGGACCAATCCCAACGACCCCAACCAGATCTGGCACGGGCTGACCAACGGCAACAACGCTGCGGCCTGCTTCGTGTGCCACGCCGGCGGCAACAACTCCACCCAGAAGCCCAGCACACCCGCGCCGGCCGGAACCGCCCCCGGGTGCATGAACAACACCATGTGCCACGGCACCACCGTCAACTGACCCAACGCTTCCGTTCTGAAAACCTATCATCCAGTGAACTAGGAGGTGAGCCATCCTTCTGAACGCCATTCCTATATTCCTTTCCGGAACCATCGCACTTTCACCGATCTAAAGGAGATTCCTAGCATGCAACTTAATCCTCGAACCAGGTTTTGCGGGCTGCTCGCCAGCGCAATAACCATCGTCGCCCTCCTGGGCTGCAACGGCTCGACCGGCCCCGCCGGGGCAAGCACCAGCACGGCCGGCGTCACCAACGGCTCCACGCTGAGCGCGGCCCAGTGGGTCGCCCTCAATCCCGTGGGCACCGTCACCAGCGTCAATGTCAGCGCCACCAGTGGCCGGCCGGTGGTGAATTTCACCCTGACCGATTCCACCGGCAAAGGCGTCGTCGGGCTTGGCGGCTACACCAAGTTCAACACGACCACCGACCTGATCCCCAGCTACCCCAACCTGACCTTCACCATCGCCAAGCTGATCCCGGCCGGCGGGCTGCCCAGCGCCCCGACCCCCAATGCCCAGGCCAAGTGGGTCAACTACATGGTCATGTCCACCCCGAACGTCGCGACTCCCACCGCCGTTCCCCAGGGGCCCGGCACCGAAAGCTGCCTGGACACCAGCGCCAAGGCGGCCTACGGCCTCGTTGACCACGGTGACGGCACCTACACCTACACCTTCTACACCGACATCACCAAGGTCGCCAGCGCCGTGAGCGCCTATGGCACCGCCAATTCGGTCGACGTCAGCGCCCTGGATCCCACCAACCTGGTGTTCGATGCCAATGCGCCCACCCGCGTCGTCATCGAATTCTTCGGCAACGCCCGCGGCGCCGGCACCGGCCAGCACGCCAACACCCCCGACGGGTCGAATGGCACCGCCACCGCTGAAATCCAGCACCCCCTGAACATCGTCTACGATTTCACCCCCGCCACCGGCAAGCCGGTCGCGCCCTCGGCCACCAGCCGGGAAATCGTCGCCCTGGCCACCTGCAACACCTGCCACACCCGGCTCGCCTACCACGGCGGCCACCGGGTCGACCCCAGGAACTGCACGGTCTGCCACACCGACCAGCGCCGGTTCGGCTTCACCGAGGCTCCCCGGAGCGCCGATGCCACGACCTTCACCGGCGGCGTCACCGAGCAGGTGAACAACACCGCGGAATTCGATTTCGACCAGTTGATCCACCAGGTGCACATGGGCTCCAACCTGCACATGAAGGGCCACGACATCGATCCCGACACCGCTTCCACCTACACCCTGCACAGCAAGACGACCACCATCGCTGGCGAATACGCCATCAACTTCCCCACCAACACGGAAAACTGCACCATCTGCCACGCCAGCGTCACCGCTGCCGACGGCGTCACGGTCCTCAATCCCCAGGCCGGCAACTGGGCCACCGCGCCCAGCCGCGCCGCCTGCGGCGGTTGCCATGACGACATCAACTTCATCAGCGTGAACTCCAATCACACCGGCGGCCAGCAGTTGACCGAAGCCCAGTGTGCCGGGTGCCACAACGCTTCCGACATCACCATCTACCATACCGGCCTGATGAGCCCCGTGGAGAACGGCACCAACGTCTCCCAGCGCAGCTCCCAGATCACCAACAACTGGCAGGCGACGAACCCCGCCAACATGCCCTTGGATCCCCTCAACCCCGCCGCCGGGAACAACGCTGCGACGATCAGCTACAACATCGTCTCCGCCACCGTGAACGCCGCGGGCAACCCGGTCGTCCAGTTCCAGATCCTGGCCAACCCCAATACCACCGGCAGCACCGCTACGGCGCTGGTCCTCAACAACTACGCCGGCGTCGCCACCGCGGAAGCCCTCCCGGCTCCCTACGCGGCCGGTCCCAGCATCGCCCTGTCCATGGGCATCCCCGAGGACGGCATTACTCCCACCGACTTCAACTACGGTCATAACGACAGCTCCTCCTGGCCTCTCCGGCAGATCTGGAACAAGACCGCCACCAAGAAGGCCGGCGGACTGGTCTCCTCCACTGGTGTCACCCTGGTTGCCGGCACCACCACCACCTACCAGGTCGTCATGGACGGCTATGTCGTCCCCAGCGGCACCCAGTTGGTCGGCATCGGCATCGGCTTCACCGGCGTCGTCCAGACCAACCTCACCTCCAACCCGCTCCTGAACAACCGTCCCGGCGGCGCCCCGAACTTCTCCACCTGGGCCGCAGCGCCTTCCGCCAGCACCCAGGGAACCGGCGGTGTCCTGATCCCGGCCACCACGATCTGGACCTCCGCCACCGGCACGGTCCCCGGCGCCACCCCGACTACCCTGATTGCCCGGCGCGAAATCATCAAGCCCGGCGCCTGCCAGTCCTGCCACGGCAACCTGGGTGCCTTCACCACCAACGGCGCCCCCTTCAGCTCCGCCACCACCCCCTACACGTCCTACACCGTCACCGGCGCCCAGAGCGCCACGCCGGTTGCGATCATCAACTCATTCCACGCCAATCAGTTCAACGACGGCGCGGTCTGCGTGTTCTGCCACACCACCATCGGTTCCACCGGCGGCTGGTCCTACAATGCCAAGACCTGGGTCCATGCCCTGCACGCCAGCGGCATGCGCAACAACCAGTACACCGCCCAGGGCAACTTCCCCGGGATCATCTACCCTGGTCTCCTCCAGGACTGCACCTCCTGCCACGTGGCCGGCTCCTATGACTTCAGCAATTCCAAGAACGCAGGCCAGATCTCCGGCATGCTGTGGGATACTGTCGCCACCGGCACCGGCGCCGCCTCCGGCTGGTCCCCCTGGACCACCCCGGGCACCAACTACGGTGTCACGGCGGGCTACACCGCTCCCGTTTCCGCCGCCACCGCCTGGACCGTTTCCCAGCCGGCCAACTACCAGCTGAGCGCTGTGGTTTCACCCATCACCGCTGCCTGCGGCGCCTGCCACGACAGCAAGACCGCTGTTGCTCACTTCGTCGCCAATGGCGGCCAGTGGTATGCCCAGCGCGTCAATGTTCCTCTCATTGGGAACAGTGGCACGCCGAACACGACGGCCCAGACCGTCGGCAGCATCGTCCTGAAATCCAACGAACAGTGCTTGGTCTGCCACGGACCCGGCCAGGTTGAGGACATCGCCGTCGTCCACGCGAACTTCTAACGTCCCGCCGGAGCGGGAGCGATCCCGCCCCGGAAGCTAGCCTTTCCGCACACCAGATGACCCGGATGGCGCATACCATCCGGGTCTTCTTTTGCCCCCGCGGCACCGGGTCGCCAGGGCCGGCAATCTTGACGAAATCATCGGTATCTGATAGAAAAAGAGTAGCTATGAGTCGCTTGAGGAGAACATTCATGAACCATGGCGTGCTGAGAGGCATCCTGACCGCCTGCGTCCTGTTTTCGGGCGTCAGCGTTCAGCTGGCCGCCGGATCCATGGCGCCCGCCCCGCCCACCGGCGCAGCCAAGGCCAAGCTGGTCGAACTCAATAGCGCGCCCAAGGCCAAACTGATGACCTTGCCAGGCATCACCGCCGACCTGGCCGACAAGATCATTGCCGGCAGGCCGTACCACAGCAAGGCTGACATCGCCGCCCGGAAGATCGTGACCCTGGACGCCTACCAGAAGCAGTTGCGCACCCTGGTGCGGGTCCAGCCCCCCGGCGTCAAGTAATCCAGGTACGCTTCCGTTCCCCATTCCGGACGTTTTTTTGAGGTCCTGCCCTTCAGGGCGCCCGACCTGTCAGGACAATTGCCATGAAGAAAATCTTCGCCTTCCTAGCTTCCCTGAAGCTTGCCGTGATTCTGCTGCTGATGTTGCTGGTGGGGCTGTCCATCGGCACCATCATCGAGACCCGCCTGGGCACCGAAGTGGCCGGAAGGGCCGTCTACTACAGCTGGTGGTTCCTGGGCCTGCAGGGCCTGTTCGCGGTCAACCTCGCCCTGTCCATCGCCGACCTATTCCCCTGGACCAAGAAGCGGATCGGCTTCGTGGTGACCCATGCCTCCCTGCTGCTGATCCTGGCCGGCGCCGCCACCAGCTACTTCCTCAAGATCGAGGGCACCATCAACCTCTGGGAGGGCGACCG
>Ga0302267_10007835_pt1 | contig 10352 bp, 9 predicted proteins | sample III_Bog_E1_3_FD_194555 | JGI IMG/M metagenome (GOLD analysis project Ga0302267, IMG submission 194555) | Peat permafrost microbial communities from Stordalen Mire near Abisko, Sweden - III_Bog_E1_3 | ecosystem: Environmental > Terrestrial > Soil > Wetlands > Peat | place: Sweden: Abisko... | reverse complement strand
TGGAAGCAATCAAGCTCTATAACCGCAGCGGAGTGCTCCTCTGGAAAAGCTATTGCGGGCTGTTCTCGCAGGATGGCCAAACGGTTGAGGCGGCCTTCGACAAAATCCGCTGGGACGATTCAGACAGACTCATTGCGGAGTATGAATCTCCTCAGGGAGCTGAAGCCGTTGTGTACCTGAACACGGGCTCGGATGCGGTCTGGAGGTGGCTCCCGGATACGCGCAAGTAGTTCTTCCCGCGATGTCGCGGTAAGCAACATCGCCGGAGAATCTACAATTCCCAGACCGCGTGCGCTCTCCAAGCTGGAAAGTCCCATCAAATTCCGGCCCCGCCTTGCGCCGCCGCGCGCTTCAGATTGAGTTGCAATGCATTGCCATTCTGCGTGAAGGTGCCGTCAATGCCACGGAGATCGGCCGAAATCTTGCCTTCAAATAAAATCCCGATCCCCTTGAAGGAGATGGTAAGTGCGCTGTCCTTTCGCACCACTGAGGATGCATTCGCCCAGACCGGGCTCTGGTCGGGGCTCTGCATCTGTGCCGTCAGGCCATCGGCCGTGTTGGTAATTTTGAATACGATGTTCAGCTTGGTTGCGCCGGCTTCGAGGGTGCCAGTCCACGAGCCGTCGATGTCCGATGGCGGGGCGGGCTTGAGTGCGGCGACTGGCGCAGGCGGCGCGGCGCGCTTGAAATCGAGCGGAATCGATTGGACTTGTGTGAACGTGCCATCGATCTCGGTTGCGTCCGTGTTGACCGTCCCCTCGTACACGGCGTGAGCGCTATCGATGCTAAAGGTGAGTTTTGAATCCTTGAGGGCGATTGCAGGGATTGGGACGCCATTCACTCCCTGGTCCAAGCTGTCGAAGGTTGCAGTGAGGGTTCCGTCCTTGGCGGCGGTTATGTGCAGGCCAATGCGAAGCTCGTTGCCGCCTCCTTTCAGCGTTCCCTGCCAATCTCCGGTTACCGCGGGCTGTGCGGCTGGCTTTGCTGCCGCATTTGCTGGCACATGCTTCAAATCCATTTCGGCCTGCGCCTCCTGCGGCGCAGTCTGCGTCCATGTTCCCTTTATCTCGGTGGCGTCCTTGTCGATTGTGCCTTCAAAGGCGCCGCGGACGTCAAGGGACTCGCCATTGATCTGGATCGTGGTGTCGACGGTTTGCGTGACGGTTGCGCCATTGACTGTCATGGCTTTTACCGGCACGCCGTAGATGCCCTGGTCCAGATTGTCGACCGTAGCGGTGAGGGTTCCGTCCTTTGCGGCGGTCACATGCCAGGCTATGCGGAATTGGGTTCCGCCGGCATTGAGCGTTCCCTGCCAATCTCCGGCCACTTGCGATTGCGCCATGCAAACGGGCGAGAGCGCCAATGCGGCGATCAATCCCGTTGCCAGATTTCTTGCAATTAAGTAATACATCGTTCTCCTTACTCTCAAGAAAGCGTTTTCTGTTACTTCCCGCGCGGTCCGACATGCTTGAAGCACAAGCGCGTCAAGGACAGGTCCGCGGTCGCTTCCCGTTGATCGTTGATACGCTCTTTCCGACGGATGCGTTCCGTCTTTCGTGGCTTGAAAGACCGTCATTCCGCGATCATTGAGCTGGCGTTCCTTTGGGGGATCTTTGCGAACCCCTGTATAAATCTCGCCAAAGCGCATACAATTCTGGATTGAAATGGCTAAAGCGAAAGAACGGATTTTCGAAGTTGTTTGCCCAGACTGCGCCGCGATGCTCAAAATCGACGCCTCCACCGGCCTGGTGGTGAGTCACACACCGGCTCCCCGCAAGCGCATGTTCGAGGATCTGGAATCGGCGGCCCAGGCCATGCGCGCGCAGGATGAGCGCAAGGAGTCCATCTTCCGCCAATCGGTCGACGCCGAAAAGAACAAGGCCGATCTGCTGGAGAAGAAGTTTGCCGAGGCTTTGCGCAAGGCCAAGGACGCACCCGAGGGCCGTCCGCTGCGCGACTTCGACCTGGAGTGAAGGTCGGTTTGGGCCACCTTCTCCCTCTGGAGCCGCGGCCAGCCATGTCTTTTCCCCCTCAACCCACTGCTGCCAATCCTGCTTTTCCACGGGTTATTTCCCACTGGGCGCCATTTGGAGCGATACTCAGTACATCGAGCCGGCGCGCCCTGTGGGAACTGCCGTTCGCGAGGTTAAGGAGAAAACATGGTGGTTGTGCCCCTGAAACAAACGTTGAGCGACTCCGAAATTGCGATGAGCGAGTCAAGCACGGAACAGCTGGGTTGGGTCAGCCTTGTTGCGGGTGGCACCCTCCTGGCCGGCGGTTTCCTGCTACTCGCGGGCCGTCGTCGAGCCGGACTGTTGGCGGCTGCCTCCGGCGCTGCGCTGGCGCTGCTTGACCAGCAGGAGACGCTGCGGGAATGGTGGGGGCTGGTCCCCGGCTATGTCGACGACGCGCAGCGGCTTCTCGTCCAGGTGCAGGACACAGTGGAAGACCTTGCCGTAAAGCGCGAAAAGCTGCGCCAGGTTCTGGCGCGCTAATCTGCGTTTGTTGAGGGCCTTATATCCCTAACTGAAGGCGGCCAGCCTCGCTGATGCGGTGCGCCGTCCACTTAGGCTCCCACACCAGCTCTACCTCGACCTTTGCTATGTCGGGAATGCCGGCCAGGCGATTGTGTACCTGCTCGAAGATGAGCCCGCTGGCGGGGCATTGCGGAGTGGTCAACGTCATGGTCACTTTGACCCACTGGCGCGGCCACGCCGGAGTCGAATTCGGGTCCGGCCCGGTCGAGACCGCGTAGATCAGCCCCAGATCCACAAGATTCAGCTTCACTTCCGGATCGAAGCAATCGCGCAGGGCGGCGAGGATGTCGGCTTCGGAGAGCATGGCTACGGCCTTTGGTTGAAAGCATTGATCGAGGTGAGCTTCCGCTGCTTTGGTGCCATGCTTTCTCTGACAGCCAGCTTTTCCGCGGACGGCAACCGGACGAACCTTCTCCATTCCGCCAGCGTGAGGGTAGGAAACCAATTCTCTTCGGAAAGCACGAAGGCTAGCTGGTGCCAGCTCCCTTGCAGTTGGCTGGCAAACCCCTCCAGCGAGCTTGATATCCAGGGGACATCGGTTCCGTCAGATGGGTCAGCCACCTGCCACAGGAATCTGAGTTCTCGCCAGTCATTCGGCGCGCGCGCTGGAGCAACTTCGGCATCCAGTTCTCCTCGGCCACTCGTGAGCCTTACACTCATCTCCTTAAACTCCAAAACGACAGAAACATAATCGAATGCTCGTGGAAGGTTTTCCCCCTCGTGCGGATGAACGCTGCCCTCGTGTTCCGAAAAGAGATAGGAAAAGCTCCGATTCACTTCAGCAATGAAACCCTGTCTGTCTCTTCGGCGGACGAGTTCATCAAAACCGCCGAACGCCATGCTGTATACCCATCCGGCAACAGACCCAAATGCTCGCAAGAGAGAAAGCGAAAAGCTTTCCGAGGTGGGCTTTCGGAGATGGTTCTTTTTTCGGAAATAATACTTCACGACGCCATCCGCACCCGTCACAGGGTCCTTCAGTTCTTCCGCTCCACCAGATACTGCGCCACCGACTTCAATCCATCGGCCCGGCTGCCGTAGGGTGTCAGCGCGGCGAAGGCTTCCTCGATAAGCGCGGCCGCGTCGCGCTGACTCTGCTCGATGCCATAGACCGCCGGCCAGGTGGCCTTTTCCGTGGCCAGGTCTTTCCCCGCTGTCTTGCCCAGGTGCGCCGAGTCCACCGTCATGTCCAGCACGTCGTCCACAATCTGGAAGGCCAGCCCCGCCTTGCGCCCGAAAAGGTCCAGCCGCATCACATCGTCCGCGTCGGCCCCCGCGTACACGCCCCCGGCCACAACGCTTACCCGGATCAGCGCACCGGTCTTGGCGCGGTGAATGGCCTCCACCAGTTCCGGCGTCGGCTTCAGCCCTTCACCCTCCAGATCCAGAACCTGGCCGCCAATCATGCCTTCCACCGTCCCTGTGGCGTTGGCGATCAGGCCGATAATCTTAACGGTAGCCGCAGGCGGCGATTCAAGCCCGGCCAGCACCTCGTACGCGCGCGTCTGCAAGGCGTCTCCCGCCAAAATGGCGATAGCCTCGCCGAAAGCCACGTGGCAGGTGGGCTTGCCACGGCGCAGGTCGTCGTTGTCCAGAGCGGGCAGGTCGTCGTGGATCAGCGAGTATGTGTGCAGCATCTCCAGGGCCGCGCCCAGCCGGGCAATTCCAGCCGGCAGCGTGCCGGCAATCGTAGCGGCGGCCTGCATGGCCAAAACCGGCCTCAGGCGCTTTCCGCCGGCAAAAACCGAGTGCCGCATTGCGCCATGAATCGAGGCGGGTACCGTATCGACGGTCGGAAGCAACTCCTCCAGCGCCCGGTCGGTGAACTCCGCACCCTCATGAATCAGCGATTTCACGTCGGCAGGCATTCCACTTATCATAAACGAGGTCGGCCCAGCTTTCGCTCCAGCAACCAAAGGGCTGTCAGCAACAGCAAGGCCAACGCGCTGAGCCAGCGCCCGGCAAGCACGTCCGGGGTGGTGGTCCAATCCACGGTCACCTCAACCGGACCCTGCGGAACGGGGATGGTCAGCAAGCCATCGTTGCGCTGGGGCATATCGGCCACTTGCCGGCCGTTCAGCATCACCTGCCAGGCAGGATAGCGGGTAAGCCGCAGCACCAGGTAGCCTGCGTGAACTGCCCTGCCCCGCATCTCAAAATGCTCGGCATGATCCCTGGCCCGGAGCGGCGATGCGGAAAAAGTCTGGTCGCAACCGCCCTGGTTCGGCTGCCACTCCGGGTTGGCATCGGGGTCGCCTGTGCTCTTGCCCAAAGTAGTGTCGGGATCGGTAACCAGGCATGCCGCTGGAAGGCCAGTGGCAATCTGCGCGTCATCGGCGTCCATTGCCGCGTACTCATCCGTCCCAGGCACGCCGTGGCCGGAACGATAGGTATTCAACATGCCCGGCACGGCGTCCTCGTCGTCGCAGGGCTGAAAGAAGCTCCGCGCCGCAACCGTGGTCATGGCCGCGAAGATAGCGATGCAGGCCCCCAAAACGGCAAACCGTCGCCAGGGGCGGCCCGAGTTGGCGGGCCACACAGCCGAGGCGAAGAAAATGGCCATCGGCGCCTCCACCACAACCAGCCAGCGCCAGGGAAACTGCAAGAATCGCAGCTTGGGCAGCAGATTCCACAGCGGCAGCGAGACGGGGAACTGAAGCAGGAACACAACCAGGGGAATGAGCGCGATGGGAACCCACCAGCCGGGCCGGCCCGGCAATCGGCCGCGCAACCAACTGCCCAGCAGTCCCATCAGCGCCACGGCTATCATAGCCACTGCTAGAATCGACGCCTGGTGCAGCACCACGTCGTGAAGAGCCAGGGTCGGGTCCGCATGGCGCGCGAACAGCCAACTGGATTCGATTTTCGCGCCGGGATCGTCAATGGCCACGCGGACATCGACCCAGTGCTGCTCCCACGCGGCGGGAAAGAGATAAATGGCCGCCAGGCCGATTCCAACGGCAGCGGCTATGAAGGCTCGTACAACGGGCGTCCAGGACTTCCGCAATAGCGCAGCGACGAGCGCGACCCCGGCCAGCAGATAGGTGGCCATCACACCGAGCGGAACGTTCGAAAGCCAGGTGCCTGCGACAACGAGGGCAAGAAGAGCGGCTGAGCCGTCGAGCGATCGGCGAATTGGCGAACTGGACGGATTGTCCTCACGCTCCCGCAATGCGAGCAGAAGAAGCAGCGGAATCCAGAAGCTGCCGGAAAGCTCCCCGAAGGCTGTGCGCTCGTAAGCGCAGAAGAGGGTGTATCCGGAGAACAGCGCCGCGCAGCCGGCCACGGTTGCGGCAGCGTCGTCCATAGCAGTCCGGGCGAGCGCGCGCGTGGCCAGGCCGCCGACCGCCAGCATAAGGAAGGTCAGCGCCACCGGGACCAGGCTCCACGGCAGAACAGCTCCCAGCGCGGCGCCCGCCATCCAGGTCAGGGGCGGGTAAAACACGAAGCGCGCTTCGCCTGCGGCGTAGTTTGCGGCGCCCGCCCAGTGAGGATAGGGGATTCCGTGCCGCCAACCGTTCAGGCAATCGAGCCATGAAACCAGATGAAAGTCGAAATCGTGCCCACAGGAGTTCCCGCGCACAAGTTCCGGTGCAACTGCAACTGCGGCAGCCAGCAAAACGACAGCCGGGCCAAGGAACCGCGTCCGAATTACCGCAGCTTTGTGGCCGATCATCGCTTGGGTCATGTTCTGGCGCTCTGCTGCAATTGTATTTGGGAAGGCCGAAAGACGAACCCGAAGAAATATCCCTTATACCGATGGATGACGGATCCATGAACCAGGGCTAGCTGAAAGGCCATCATGGAAACCCTGCAAACAGAGACTTCGCCGCCGGATCGCGGTGGGTAGGAAGACCACAGGCGGGGCAAGCCCTCTGCATGACAAACCTATTCCGGCACACGGGGCATCGAAAAAAGCACAGCAGAAGGAATGGGTAAAGAACCGGGGCTAAAAGTCCAAGCAACACGAAGAACGACAGCGGCCAAATCAGCCAGGGACTTTGAGCCCAGAAATATCCGCTGTAGGAGAGGAGTGTAAGAAGCGAGGCGACCCAATACAACCTGATCAGGAGGCGTTGCGGGGCCAACAATCGGGCAGCGTTTGGCAGATCCTCCCGGCAGGTGATTTCCCGGCCGTCGGTGGTCTTAAAGGTCTTTGGTGGACTTGCCATCAACCTGCTCCAGCATTTCGTTTTTCCAAGTCTAAGCGCGGCCCGAGCATCTGTAAACTCCTGGAACCGGTCCAGAAACTGCGACTGTCAGAAATGTTTTGATACGGCGGAGCGTTCGTAGCCAGATGATATCAGTGCTAGCACTTTCCTCATTTTGTAAACGTTTACCCATGCGTTTATGTATGCGAAAACGCGTCAATAAGGCCCTTATTTGCGCTTAATTCGCACTAAAACAGCGTTAAAATGCCGTATGTTGCACTTTTTTTCACACGCTTGAGTGTGCATATTTGCGTATGCCAGGCGGTTGTTTATCCACTGCGGAGTGCGCGTATATGCGTACGCTACGCGGTTGGTTTTCCATCGCTGAGTACGCATTTAACCGTACTCGCGGCGACGCGCCAGGTATGCTGCTCAGTCGTCCCCTGATCTCTGACCCCTGTTCTTTACGGCAGCAACCGCAGCGTGTGCCGAGTCTGCGCCGCCACCGCAGTCTCGCTGAACGGCAGCGCAAACGTCGTCCCCGCGTAGTAATCGCTCCACTCGTCGCGGAAGTACGCGCTATACGGATCGCCGCTCTCGCCCAGCACAATGTTCTCCGTCGAACCGTCGATGTCGTTCCAATCCATGGTGAATCGCTGCGACGGGCCAAAGTCGCGTCCTACCTGCTTCACCGTCGTCGTATCGCCGCTCAGGGGTTGCTCGCCGGTTCCGGCCACGCGGCCAATCCAGGGCAGAAACTGCGCCAGCGGGTGCTCGATGTCCACCACGTGCCAGCTTCCGTATGTCCATTGCGCCAGGTCGGCGGGGGCCTTCCCGTTCTTCATCCCTTTGCTCACCGCATCGGTCAGCAGCGCGTCCCAGTTCTTATAATCCTTGGGAAGCCAGTCCGGGCTGCCGTGCATGACGATCTCTTCCTCGGCAAAGTCTTTCTCCGACCACAAGTAGGCCTCGTAGTCCTCGCCCAGCTTCGGCTCCAGAATCAGCCGCCAGAAAGCCTCGCGCGCCTGCGTCACGATCGAGGCGGCAACCGAGTCCGTCGTTAACCGGCCATCCCAGCTACGCATAAGGTCGGCGGCTTTTTGCAACCTCGCATCACCGCCGGGGGTATGGTCAATCGCATACGCAAAACGGTGACCCAGCTCCTGATCCACCTCGCTGTAAACATCGGTTTGGACCGCCAGCAGGTCTTTGGGCGTGAGCTGCTCGCGGCCTTGGAGCGACTTGTAAATCCGCTCGGTCCGGTAGGGGTCGCCCCACTCCAGCGCCAGCGGGTAAGGCGAATTCTCGGTGGTTACGCGCGAGTTGGCCGTGGCCAGAAACCCCGACGGCGGATCCACCGCGCTGGGCATTGCGTCGAACGGAATGTACCCGTGCCAATCGTGATTCGCATCCGCAATGGGCACGCCCTGCAATCCCCCCGGACGCACCGGAATCCAGCCCACGGCATGATACGCAATGTGCCCCTTGTCGTCGGAGTAGACCATGTTCAGCGTAGGAAAGGACCAGATCTTCAGAGCCGCGGAAAACTCATCCCAGCTCGACGCTACATTCATCGGGTAAAGCGGCAGCGCATTCATCGACGGGTCATAGATCGTCCACGCCAGCGATATTGCCCGAGTCTCTTTCTTGAATAGCGCATTCAGCAGCGGCCCGTGAGCGGTCGACGGCAAATCCAGTTCGACATCCTTGCCGCCGCGCACGTGAATTGTCTCGTGATTCACGGTCAGAGGTTTCCAGCTTCCGTCGGCGGCCTGAAAATTCCCCTTTCCGTCGAGCTTTTCCAGGTACAAATCCTGCACATCGGAGTACAAAGCGGTAATGCCCCACGCCACATGCTCGTTGTGCCCGGCCACCACAAAAGGCAATCCAGGCAGCGTTACGCCGGCTGCGTGAAACCCCGGCGCGCGCAAATCGGCCATGTACCAGATGTTTGGCTCAGTCAATCCCAGATGCATGTCGTTTGAAAGCAGCGGTCTCCCACTGGCGGTGTGCTGGCCGGCAATCACCCAGTTGTTCGATCCCGGATTGCATCCGTCGCAGGCGGGTAGCCCAAGCAACGCCCGCAAGCCGCTGGGGATGTCCTCTTCGGCAATCTCTGCCGCGCCACCCGGGGATGCGGAAGCTGCGGGAAAAGTCGGGATTTCGGATGAAATTGGCGGAACACTTCCCTCAGGGGCTGAAGCCCACGTTGATTCTATTGCCTTTGCGGCACGACTGAAGTCGTGCCCTTTCAAAGCAATGGGTTCTTCGGCAATCTCTGCCGCGCCACCCTCCGACGCAACCCGCGCCTGGGTGCGGTCGTCGTCCTCATCGGTCGCCGTGCCCGGCGGCGCGGGATGCGGCTGGCTCCAATCCACCACCGTGCCGGTCGGCGGACGATCGCGCCACGACCCTACCGGGTAAAGGTCCGCCTCCAGCTTTGGATTGTGCAGCTTGGCCGCGATTCGCTCACGGAAATATTTTGCATACCAATGCGTATCCAGCGTCTCGCACATCATCAAAACAATGCTCATCGAGTCCGCGCCGCTCCAGGGCCGCGGCTTATAGAAGAGCAGCCTGAACTCTGCCGGCAAATTGTCCTGGTGCTGCGCTATGAACAGGTTCACGCCGCGCGCGTAGTCGTCGAGGCGGGCGCGATCGGCAGGGGCCAGGTTCGAGTAGATGCGCCGCGCCGTGTTGCGAAACTGGTAGGTGCGCTGGAACCTGTCGTGCCGCAGCAGAGACGGCCCCATGATCTCCGCCAGTTCGCCGTTGGCGTTACGCCGGAAAGCATCCATCTGCCAAAGGCGGTCCTGTGCGGTTACGTACCCTTGCGCGAAAAAGAGATCGTCCTCGTTGGCGGCTTCCATGTGGGGTACGCCATGGGCGTCGCGCCGGACGGTGACGGGCGCGGAGAGCCCCGCAAGATGCAGGTCGCCGTCGAGCACCGGCAGCGCGGCATATTCCGCCGAGCGCAGCCAGAAAACACCCACGACGGCCCCGATCGCCAGCAGCACAAGCAGGCAAGCGGCGGTCTTGAGCAGAACCCGCGGCCAGCGCCGCTTGCGACGGAGCGGCGGCGAAGCAAGCGCAGGCGGAGAGTTCAGTGGGTCGGCATCGGGCATCGGTCTACTTCAGAATAACGCTCTTGCGTTGCCCATGCCATCGGCGCCTGGCCTGGGTGCGGTTAAGTGCGTACGCTGCGATGTTCACGGAGACCGCGCAGCATACGCATATACGCGTACTCAAACGCGTGACAAATAGTGCAAAATGACACGAAATAAGGCCGTTTTGGTGCAAAAAAGGGCGTTATTTGTGCGTTTGCGCGTACATAATTGCGCGTGTAAGCCTTTACAAAATGAGGAAAGTGCTAGCAACGATATCATTGGTAGCTGTTAGCTTTCAGCTATGGCACGGGACCGTGACCCCGCCCGCCCCTGGCGGTGCTCCCCATAGGCGCCAAGCCAACCTGCCAGAACAGGCGGCCCATTTCGGTCGGTTGGGAACGAATTTCTGCTCAACCATAGTTCCCTAGTGGGCGACCATACATCCAGCGGAGCCCTAATACATATCTCCATGCGGGATTACGATCAGGTGAGGATTGGCGATATTGAGCGACGAGCCATCCTTCGTAAAATGCAGCTGCACCACGTACTTCTTGCCG
>Ga0302267_10007828_pt1 | contig 10358 bp, 9 predicted proteins | sample III_Bog_E1_3_FD_194555 | JGI IMG/M metagenome (GOLD analysis project Ga0302267, IMG submission 194555) | Peat permafrost microbial communities from Stordalen Mire near Abisko, Sweden - III_Bog_E1_3 | ecosystem: Environmental > Terrestrial > Soil > Wetlands > Peat | place: Sweden: Abisko... | reverse complement strand
CGCGTCGTACATCGAGAAAATCTGTTCGGCCGCGAGGGTCATTTGATCTTCGCCACTTCCACGACTGGATTTTGTCTGACTGGCGACTCGGGGTGCTTTCTTGCTCTTGGCACGGCGCACCATTGAAACTTTTTTGGTCTTTTTACCGGGCGCTGAGGCAAGACGCTTGATCATGAACTTAGGTTCTCATTCCGAGGTGTGCGGGTCAAGAGCAACTCGAGAAACCGGCCGGCACAGCGTCCCAGGGACAAATGCGCTCCGAAATACACGCTTGTGACAGCGCTTGGGAACGCAAGGCAAGCACGCATCAAACCCTGCGTAAGGCTTCCTCCAGCGTGCTTATCGAGGCAACCAGCAGATCCATCTCGTCCGGGGTCAGGTCCTTCCGGCACATCCCCTTCACCGCGCGCATCGCGTCCAAAAGCGCAAGTTTTTGATCGCTATAGGTCAACACCGTGACGTATTTGGGCAGCAGGATCGACAGCGGTTTAAGTGCCCGGCGCTGGCACCATTGGTCAATGAGGACATCTATATTATGAAAGCAATTTTGCATTAGCGATGGTCAGGTACACGGAAACTATTGAGAGTTCGGGGGTCGTGCTGGAAGGGGTCGTCGAGGTGAATTTGTTTGCCCTCGCCGATGTAGATCAGGTCCCAGTCGATGACGTAGGAGAGCTTTTTGTGGAGGATGGTGCGCATGGCTTCGCTGCGGAGATTGGCGCGCGTATTGGGCGGCGGCTGGATGAAGAAGTCGCGCTTGGCGAGGCCCGGCAGCTTTTGTTCCAGCAAGGACGTGCCGGGCAGGCCGGCGAGGAGCGACTTGGAAGGATCAATGGAATGGTACTCGAGGTCGAGGCTTTCGAGCCAGGTGTCGCGCCAGGTGATCCCTTCCGATTTAACGAATGCATCGAGCAGGAACTGCTTGGTGATCCAGTCGAGCTTGCCGATGAGCGCCTGCGGATCGGTCCGTAGTTTGCCAATCGTGTATTTCCACGCCTCGACGGTCCACTTGCCGTCGGCATCAAGATCGATTTTCCCGGAAGTGGCGGCGGCGAGGAATTCTTCGAGCAGGTCGAGCGCATGGCGTTCGGTACGATCGGCCATCTCGACTTTCCATGGGCCGTTGGGCTGGTGCGAAAGTTTTCGCATGGCGCAGACGGGCTCGTAGAGGGCGATGTCGGGCAGCGCGTCGGCCTCGAGCAGGTCGAGCATGAGCGCGGTGGTGCCAACCTTCAGCGCATTGGCGAAGGGGAGCAGGTTGGAGTCGCCCAGAAGCAGGTGGAGGCGGCGGAACCGGCGGTAATCGGCCAGCGGCTCGTCGCGGGCGTTGATGAGCGCGCGATTGAACTGGACCCATTCGTAAATGTCGGTCTGGATGAAATCGGCGCGCTGGGAAATCTGGTACGGCACCGCCTCGCCCGGGTCCATTTTTCCGTAGCGGCGCGGAGCCTGGGTCATGCCGACGCGGCCCGCACCGGCGAGCAGAATGCGCACGGCAAGAAAAGTAAGCAGCGTGTCGATGTTGCGTTTGGTCAAAGGCGCGTCGCGATTGAGGAGGTAGTTTTCGTGGCAACCGAAAGTCGCACTGGTGTAGTGGTCGATGTTGTTCTTAATGAAGGAAACGTCGGGCAGGAGATGGAGTTCCTGGAGCGCCTGCTGGAGAAGGACTTCGCCGACCTGGTCATAGGCGACGACATCGGCGAGCGAGAGGCACTCCGGCGTGCAATACTCGACGTGGCCCATGTCGAGATAGAGGCGGCCGCCGTTGAAGAGGAAACCGCCATTGCCCGCGGGCTCGTCGTAGTCGCGGTCGTGAAGATCGATCAGCCCGAGCTTTTTCTTTTTGAAGATATAATCGCGAACGCGCGTGGGGACGGCGGGAAGCCCGAACGATTCGGGAGCCATACAGCCGTACTCGGTTTCCAGACCGGCGAGCCGCTTCATGCCATAACGTTACCGGGGATTTGGCGGGAGGCCACCGGAAAAGTGCGTTGCCAAACTGAAAGTTTTTCGTCGTCGATGCCCGTCGGTGCGGGGAGAAACTCTTGTCATTTGATTGTCACTGATTAACTTTTGGCCCGCATCCAAGTCGCACGGTCATCCGACGACCCTTCATTTCCATCCCCTCCGCCAATGCTTTTCAGCTCCTGGAATTTCATGGTCTATTTTCTGCCGGCGACGGTGGCGGTATTCTATCTCATTCCTTCGCACCGGCAGGCCGCGCGCAAGACCTGGCTGATCCTCGCCTCCTTCTTTTTCTACGGCTACTGGAAGGTCGAGTATGTCCCGTTGCTCATGGCGTCCATCGTGGCGAATTACGCCGTGGCGGAAGGCATCATCCGCTCGCCACGGCATTCGCGCGTCATTCTCATCGCGGGCGTTTCGCTCAACCTCCTGTTGCTCGGCTATTTCAAGTACACCAATTTCGCCGTCCACTTTCTCAGCCACATTGCGCAAAGGGATTTGGGGCACTTCAACATTATCCTGCCGCTGGCCATCTCGTTTTTCACCTTCACGCAGATCAGCTATCTCGTGGATGTTTCTCGCGATCGCAGGCTGCACTACCGTTTTTTCGACTACACACTTTTCGTCGTCCTGTTTCCGCATCTCATCGCCGGGCCGATTGTTCGTCATTGGGAAATCATGCCGCAATTTGTTGCTCGCGAGCTCAAGGCCAGCCGCGATAATTTCGGCGTCGGCATCGCGCTCTTTCTCTTCGGCCTGTTCAAAAAATACCTCGCCGATCTGGCGGCACTCTACGCCGACAATGTCTACAATGGAGCCGTCCAAAACGCGCCCCTCTCCACCTTCGACGCCTGAATCGGCACGGTGGCATTCGCCGTCCAAATCTACTTCGATTTCTCCGCCTACTCGGACATGGCCATCGGGCTGGCCCGCATGTTCGGAGTCAAATTTCCCTCCAATTTCGATTCGCCGTATCGCGCCGCATCGGTCATCGTTTTTTGGGAACGGTGGCATCGAACGCTGACCCGCTTCCTGCGCGAATACGTCTATTTCAGCCTGGGCGGAAACCGCCTGGGCCACGCGCGACAGACGCTCAACATCATGGCCACCATGCTGCTCAGCGGACTCTGGCACGGTGCGGGCTGGACCTATATTATTTGGGGCGGGTTGCACGGCACGTTCATCGTCATCAACCACCAGTGGCGGCTCTGGGCCGCGCGGATGAAATGGAGTTTCGACCACTGGATTTGTCGCGGAGCCAGCGTGGTCTTTACGTTTTTCGTCGTGTCGCTCGCGTGGACTTTTTTTCGCGCCACGAATCTCGCCGTCGCCGGGAAGATGCTGTTCAACATGCTGGCCCTTGGCGGTGTGAGCGTGCCCGACCAGTTTTTTTCTCATGGCGCTTTTCGCGACAAATTTCTGGCTGCGCTGGGCGTTCATTTCATCGATACGCGGGCTCTCGATATCAAACATTACGATAATGCCTTCGAAACCATCGCGGCGCTTCTTTTCATCTGTTGGGCACTGCCGAACACCCAGCAATTGCTGGGCAAATATGAACCGATCCTGGAACCGGTCACGCGACAACCGTGGTTCCACCTCAAGCTCGGCTTCGCCGTTGGCCTCGTCTTTGGGTTTCTTGCTTATCTGATTCTGCGCAACAGCTACATCAGCGAGCCGAGTCCGTTTATCTACTTCAACTTCTGATCATGAAAATCCCGTGGCGTTTTACGATCGGTCTGCTCTCGGGATTTATGCTGGCCGTTTCGTTTTTTGTCGGCGCGCTCTATACGCAACTCGGCGTGCCGACTCACATGTCGCAATGGATTTCCGACATATCGCAGAAAAAGGAGCGGCTCGCGGCGCGCATTCCCGGCCCGCGGTTGCTCGTCGTCGGTGGGTCGTGTGCGCTGTTCGGCATCAACGCCCAGGTCATCCAGCAACAGACCGGTTACCTCACCGTCAACATGGCCACGCACGCCGGGCTGCATCTCGAATATATTCTCGACCGGATCGAGAAAACCGCGCGTCCGGGAGACACGATCCTGTTGGTCCCCGAATACGAATTTTATCTCAACCGTTCCAGCTTCGGCTGGGAAATCCATGACGATTATATCCTGGCGCGCGACCCCGGGTACTTTCGCCAGATGTCCCTTCCCGACAAGATCGGCATGGCGACCCGCATTCCCTTCAAACGCCTGCAGACGGGATGGAGAAATCGACGCGGCACCACGGACCATACGCGTCCCCCCAGCCCGCCTTATTCCCCGTACACACCGATTTCTCCGGGCATCGACTGCCTGGACGAAAATGGCGATGAAATCTTCAATACCGTGGCCGGGCAACCTCCCCCGTCCGCCGCCATGCAGGAACCGGATGTGCTTTTGCGGGACGGCTTCGCATCGAAAAATACCGATGGTTTTGCGGAACTGACCGCTTTCATTCAATGGGCGCGTTCGCACCATGTCACCGTACTGGCCGCGTTTCCCAGCATCGTTTCCCAACCGATCTATGACGCACCCACGGCGAGAAAAGCACTGGAGACGATCACTCGCTTTTACACATCGCATGGCGTGCCGGTGGTCGGCAATCCCCAGGAAGCGATGCTGCCGCTCGACCAGTTTTTCGACACCCGATATCACCTGATTTTTTCCGCGGCCCTGCAAAGGACCGAGCACTTGCTACCGGAATTGCAGCCTTACCTGACTCCGGCACGGTAACCAAAATCAGCCGCGAGGCTTGACCTATTGAGCGGCACTTCGCATAACTACCAAACCTCACTTCAAGCCAAGCCTGGCAAGTTTTTACTTTAAAAACGTAATAAATACCCTACCCTACCTACTATGACCCATCGGCATCTTTCTCTATCCATCGTCAGCGCGCTTGCTTTTGCGCTCGTCGCCGGTTCGCCTTTCCCGACTCACGCCCAGACCAACGCACCGGCGGATGCCGCTTCCACCGCCGCGGCTCCGGCTGCTCCTGCCGCCACCGCCCCGGCACCCGCGCCCGCGCCAGCCGACACCACGGCCGCTCCTGCTGCCTCGACGGAACGGCCCTCGAGCTACACCATCGTGCAGGGCGACTCGCTCTGGACCATCGCCCATAAGTTCGGCACCACCGTGGTCAAGCTGCGCAAAGCCAATAATCTCAAAAAAGGCGCTCTGCTGCACCCCGGGCAAGTCCTCCAAATCCCACCGGCCACCACCGACGCAGCCACGAAGTAGTCCTGCATACGCCAACGCAACAACCCACCCCCCGCGCCTTTGATATAACTCAACCCTGGGACAATCGATGAAAAATCGGACCGTATCCACCCCGATTCTCTGCGCGATTCTCCTTTCGTTGACCATTGGCGTCGGCTTTGCGGCCACTACGGAACAGGGCGACGTCAACCCGGCTCCGTCCGCTCTGGAAGCGGTACCCGCTCCGCCGGAACCAACGACCGCACCGACTGCTGCGACGACGCCCCCTGTCAAATCTGCCCCCACGGCAGCGCCAGCGGCGGCGGCGAAACACACCACTTCGTATACTGTCGTGGCGGGCGATTCGCTGACGACCATCGCGCAGAAGTTCAACAGCACGCGCAAGAAGCTGAAGGCGCTCAACAATCTCACCTCGAGCACGGTGAAGCCGGGACAGGTCCTGCTCGTACCTGCCACAAAAAGCCCCGATGTGGCGGCCAAGCCTTCCAAGGCGAAAAGCCATCACACCTATCTCGCGGCGCAGCCTGTCCAGGATTTCGACATTCCCGCGTCGACCTTTGCCTCGTGCCCGGTGCCGCTGCCTTCGCCGGACGAGGATGCGGATTCCGGCGACTCCTCGACGCCGACCACCTCGGAAAAGCCGGTCCCCATCGCGAAACTCGTCTCGCCCGCTGAAATGGCCGCCGAACAAAAGCGGCAAAGCGTCGCCGCGGCAACGGTCACGGAGCCGGTGATGCCTCCCGAGCCGGCACCAAGCGGGCTGGTCCGGCATGACACACCATTCGAGACGGGCCCGGCGCCGAGCGGCTTGGTCCGGCATAACTTCCAGTCCGAAACGGAACCATCGACGGACAACGCTTACACGGCCACCCTCAACCCGCCACCGCCCAAGCTGATCGACCGCATCTTCAATTCTTTTTCCAACCAAAAAACGGCGGCAGCGGATTGGGGCAATCGCTTTCTGCAGCAAGCGCGGGCGCTCGGCAATGAAGGCATCGAGTACGACGAGGACTGGCGGCCACCGGGTGAATCCCGCAGCTGGACGATGGATTGCTCCAATACCTCGCGTTATCTGTACAAAGTCACTGCGGGCATTGATTTGCCGCGTACGGCCTCGGATCAATACTATTACCTCCACCTGCAAGGCAAGGCGTGGGACGTACCCCAGGTCGCCAACGGCCTTCCTGACACCGAGTTTCTACGCCAAAATCTGAAACCAGGCGACCTGCTCTTCTGGGAAAACACGTACCGGCCGGAACGTCAGCCGCCGATCACCCATGTCATGGTTTACCTCGGCACCAATCAAAAGGGCCAGTGGCTCATGGCCGGTTCGCAGAGCAGCCGCGGCGGTGAACACGACAGGCGCAATGGTGGCCCCGACATTTATGTTTTCCGGCCATGCCAGCCGTGCGGCGGCTATACGACCTGGATGGGGCTGGTTCATCATACCGGCCGTTTTTGCGCTTTCGGACGGCCGCTGGAAGCCGATCGCTCAAAGCTTTCCGTCGCGGAGAATACAAACTCAAGCCCCAAGGCATTTTAGGCCGGGCTTTGACCATCGCCCCTTTAGTCCGGCGCAAAAAGGTCGAATAAGAAGAAGAGGGAGCGAAACTCTTTGCTCCCGGGGTTGTTTTAATCTGTAGGGATCTGGGACCTTGTGGTACCATGGCGTCTTGTCAGACATGGGATTCGGACTAAATTGGGGGTTGGTATGGGAAGAACGAGTGATTCGCGTCAAAGGTTGATGGATGCTGCGCATGAGCTCATCTGGAGCTACAGCTACGGTGCTGTAACCATTGAGGCGATCTGTGAACGCGCCAGGGTGAAGAAGGGCAGCTTCTACTATTTTTTTGATTCCAAATCCGATCTGGCCGTCGCCGCGATCAATGATTGGTGGACCGAACGCAAGGCTCTCGTTGAGGAGTTGTTTCGCTCGGAGGTCCCCCCCCTTGATCGCATTGTGAAGTATTTCGACTACGTGGCTCAGCTCCAACTCCAGGCTTACGAGGAAACCGGCCAGTTGCTCGGTTGTCCTCTTTTCACGCTCGGCTCGGAGATTTGCACCCAGGACAACCGCATCCTTTCGTTGATTCAGGAAATCCTTTCCTTTGGCCCGCGTTATTTTGAAGAGGCAATCCGGGATGCGCAGGTTTCCGGCGAATGCGAGGGAAGTAATGCTGCCTTAAAAGCGCGGCTGCTGTGGGCCTTTTACGAGGGGACGCTGACCCGGGCCCGCATCGAGAACAATCCGGATCTGATTCGCAGCCTGAGCACCGATGCGCTTGAGCTGATCGGCGCGCGCGCGCGCATGGCCGTGGTTGCTTAGACCCGCAAGGCTTCGCCCATCGCGCGGGAGGTCTGCTCGATGTCGGCCTCGGTGTGGGCAAAGCTGAGGAATCCCGTTTCGAACTGCGACGGCGCAAGGTAAACGCCGCGGGCCAGCATGGCGTGGAAGAAGCGCTTGAAGTGGTCGAGGTTGGCCGTCTTGGCGTCGTCCAAATTTCGGACGGCGCGGGTGGTGAAAAAGAGGCAAAACATGGAGCCTACGCGATAGGCGACGTAGTCGACGTTGGCCTTTTTGACGACGGAGCGTACTTCGGCTTCGAGTTGCGCGCCGAGCTTTTCCAGCTTCGCGAAGACGTTTTGCTCTTCGAGGACTTTCAGTTGGGCGAGGCCGGCGGCCATGGCGAGCGGATTGCCGGAAAGCGTGCCGGCCTGGTAGACGGGGCCGAGCGGGGCGAGGAAGTCCATGATGTCGGCGCGGCCGCCGAGGGCGCCGACGGGGAGGCCGCCTCCGATGACTTTGCCGAAGCAGGAGAGGTCGGGGCGGATGCCGAGGAGTTCCTGCGCGCCGCCGCGGGCGAGGCGGAAGCCGGTCATGACTTCGTCGAAAATCAGAAGCGCGCCGTGCTCGGTGCAGAGTTTCCGCATGGTTTCGAGGTAGCCGGGCGCGGGCAGGACGAGGCCGGCGTTGGCGGGGATGGGCTCGACGATGACGGCGGCGATTTCGCCCTTGTTTTGCTCGAAGGTGTGGCGCAGGGCGTCGACGTCGTTGAACGGGAGGGCGAGGGTGAGGGCGGCGAGTGCGGCGGGAATGCCGGCGCTGTCGGGCGTGCCGAGGGTGAGCGCGCCGGAGCCGGCCTTGACGAGGAGCGAATCGACGTGGCCGTGGTAGCAGCCGTCGAACTTGATGATTTTGTCGCGTCGAGTGAAGCCGCGGGCGAGGCGGATGGCGCTCATGGTGGCCTCGGTGCCGCTGTTGGTCATGCGGACTTTCTGAACAGAGGGGACCCAGTCGCAGATTTTGCGGGCGAGTTCGACTTCGAGCGGGTTGGGGATGCCAAAGCTGGTGCCGCGGTCGGCGGCGGCCTTGACGGCGGCAATGACGTCAGGGTGGGCGTGGCCGAGGATGGAAGGGCCCCAGGTGCAGACGTAGTCAATGTAGGTGTTGCCGTCGATGTCCTCGACGCGGGCGCCGTGGGCTTTCTGGGCGAAGAAGGGCGTGCCGCCGACGGCGCGGAAGGCGCGGACGGGGGAGTTGACGCCGCCGGGGATGTAGCGGAGGGCTTCGGCGAAGAGTTCCTGGGAACGGGTCTGGGTCATGACTTTGCTTAGCTGATTTTAGCCGCGAAGGAACGCAGGGAATGCAGAAAAGATGGGGAAGGTTTCACGCTACGACGCGACGGTCGCTACGGAAGGCAGGGGAAATTTCGCACAGCACGCACGTGTGACGGACTGAAGAGGGACGGAGGACGGCAGAGGAAGGCAGGAGTTGGCCGCAAAAGAATGCAGGGAACGCAGGGAACGCAAAAAAATGGGGAAGGTTTCTACGGACGTTCCCAAGCTCCTGCGGAGGGCGGTAATTTGGAAACGAGGGAAGGCAGGGGGAGTTTTTAGATAGGATTAATATGATTAATAGGAAGGGGGAAAGGCAGGGGACCGCAATGGAGTTGCTCACGACAAGTGTGTTCCCAAGTGCAACTTGGGAACGAGGGGAACGAGCGAGCGGCTCCGCTGCGGCGACGTTCATAGCCCGCCGCTACAACTGATGGCGCTGATGGCGAAAAGCGGCAGGTGGAAGTCAGGGTCAGGACGGAGTCTGACCCTCCAAGGGGGCTTTACAAATCGAGGATGCTGCCCATGGCGTTGACGGCGGGGAATTGGCGGCCCCAGAAGTAGCGGACGGAGGGGGTGGCGTTGGCGGGGAGTTTGTCGGCGAAGACGGCTTTCTTGATTTCCTTGGTGCCGAGCTTGAAGCGGCCTTTGCGGAGTTTGGCTTGGAAGAGGACGGCGAGGGCGGAGCGTTCGGGGCGGTCGAAGAGGTCGATGACTTTGGCGCAGACGAGAGTGAGGCCGATTTCTTCTTTGAGTTCACGGCGCAGGGCTGCCTTGATGGCTTCGCCGGAGCGGACTTTGCCGCCGGGCAGGGACCAGAGTTGTTTGCCGGCTTTTTGCTGGATGAGGAGGACGTTGCCGTAGGCGTCCTGGATCCAGGCCATGACGGAGACTTCTTTGGCGGAGACGGGCCGGACGTTGCTGGTCGGTTGCTTGCGGCTCGGCATGGCTGACATCTAAAAGCAAGCGAGCTGCCATGTCACCAAATTGTGGCGAAAAAATTAGGTCAAGAGGGAAATTGCTGCTGCGGAGGGCAGTAATCTTGGGAACGAGGGGGAGGTTTCACGCAACGCCGCGACGAGCGCACCGGCTTTGAGAGAGTTGTTTTGTTGCGTTGCAACCGTTGCGCCGCGGCGTGAGGTCGTTCTTAATTTAGGGTGGATGATGGCGCGAAATGGAATTTCGCGGGGATCACGGGGCGTTCCCAGACGGAGTCTGGGAACGAGGCGGAAAGGTAGCCCGCGCACTCCGTGCGCGGGGCGAGCTGGCAGGCGATCCGGCTATTTGAGTGCGAATATCCTCCAAGCCCGTCGCACGGAGTGCGACGGCTGCCTTATTTCACGCCGAAGGCGTAGACGGTGGAGGTTTTATAGGTCTCGCCGGGAGAGAGGAGGGTGGAGGGGAAGTTGTCGTGGTGGGGGGAGTCGGGGAAGTGCTGAGTTTCGAGGCAGAAGGCGGAGTATTGTTCGTAGGCGATGCCCCCTTTGCCGATGAGTGAGCCGTCGAGGAAATTGGCGGTGTAGAGCTGGACGCCGGGCTGGTCGGTGGACACGGTGAGGGTGCGACCGCTTTTGG
>Ga0302267_10007827_pt1 | contig 10358 bp, 10 predicted proteins | sample III_Bog_E1_3_FD_194555 | JGI IMG/M metagenome (GOLD analysis project Ga0302267, IMG submission 194555) | Peat permafrost microbial communities from Stordalen Mire near Abisko, Sweden - III_Bog_E1_3 | ecosystem: Environmental > Terrestrial > Soil > Wetlands > Peat | place: Sweden: Abisko... | reverse complement strand
AATGACGGCGTTCCAGGAGTTGACCGGGCTCGCCAGCGAAGAGGAGATGTGGCAGCGGTGGCTGGCCTGTCCGTGGGTCCGTCGGTTCGAATCGGGCCGGTGCACGTCACGGGAGTTCTCGGAGGGGGTCGTCGCCGAGTGGCAGCTGCAGGTGTCGCCCGGGCAGTTCCTGGAGCTGTTGGCGGCCTGGCCGATCGGTCCCTTCCCTGGCGCTGCGGGACTGCTCGCCGATGTCCAGGCGTCGGTTCCGATCGGGTGCTGCAGTAACACCAATGTCGTGCACTGGGCCTACCAGTCGCAGGAGTGGCCGCTGCTGACCCTCTTCGACCGGACCTTCCTGTCGTTCGAGTTGGGGCTGGTCAAACCGGATCCGGAGATGTTCGAGGCGGTTGCCCGGCAGATCCCCGCAGACCGGGACCGGGTGCTGTTCCTGGACGACGTCGCACTGAACGCCGAGGCGGGCCGGTCGTTCGGCTTCCGGTCCGAGCAGGTTCGCGGACCGGACGAGTGCCGTGCGGTCCTCGTCGAGGTCGGACTGCTCCCGGGCTGAGGGCACGCGCCCCCCTCCGGCCGCACCCGACCAGGGACGTCGTCGGTCGCCGCCGAGGGCGCCGGGCCGACGGTATCCCGGGCCTGGCGACGGACCGGTTTCCCCATCCTGTAGCGTCGCCCGAAGGGCGCAGGCTCCGATGCGACGGAGGACGAGGGAGGGGTCGATGAGTACAGCGGACAGCGCACCGTCGGCGGTCGTGCCGGGACCGCCCGACGACCGGCTTCCCGCCGAGGTGAAGCGGGTGGGCGCCGTGGTGGTGCTGGGCACCATCATGGCCATCCTCGACACGACCATCGTGGCCGTGGCCCTGGCCACCCTCGCCCGCGACTTCCATACCAGCATCAGCACCATCCAGTGGGTGACGACCGGATACCTGCTGGCGCTGGCGGTGGTCATCCCCCTGAGCGGCTGGGCCGTGCACCGCTTCGGGGCCAAGCCCGTCTACATCGTATCGCTCGGGCTGTTCGTCACCGGGTCCGCCCTGTGCGGACTCGCCTGGTCGGCCGGGGTGCTCGTCGCCTTCCGGGTGCTCCAGGGCCTCGGCGGGGGCATGATCATGCCCGTCGGGCAGACGATCATGGCCCGCTCGGCCGGTCCCGACAAGATGAACAAGGTCATGGCGCTGATCGGGGTGCCGACCCTGCTGGGTCCCATTCTCGGGCCGGTCCTCGGCGGACTCATCGTGTCCAACTTCTCCTGGCGGTGGATCTTCTTCATCAACGTGCCGATCGGCATCGTGGCGCTGATCCTGGCCTTCCGATTCCTGCCCACCGCCCCCGGGGACCGCTCCCACCGGCTCGACGTGATCGGATTCCTCCTGCTGGCACCGGGCCTGTCGCTCCTGGTCTACGGCCTCTCCCAGGTCGGCAGCGAGGGCGGGTTCTCGTCCCGTGGGGTCCAGCTCAGCCTGGCGGTCTCGGTCGTGCTGATCGTCCTGTTCGTGTTCCGTTCGCTCCGTGCCCCCGAACCGCTGCTCGACCTGCGGCTGTTCAAACGGTTCAACTTCACGATGGCGTCGATCTGCATCTTCCTGGTCGGCGCCACCCTGTACGGAACAATGTTCCTGCTGCCGCTGTACTACGAGATCGTGCGCGGCGAACCGGCCTGGAAGGCCGGGCTCCTCATGGCCCCGCAGGGGATCGGGGCGGCGCTGGTCATGCGGACGTCGGCCAAGATGGCCGACCGGTACGGCACCCGCAGGACCGTGCCCGTGGGCATGGCGCTCCTGGCGCTCGGGACGCTGGCCTACACCCAGGTCTCCGGGTCGACCAGTTTCGCCTTCCTGGCCGTGGCGCTGTTCGTGCGGGGCATCGGCCTGGGCTTCGGGATGATGCCGGTCTTCGCCGCCTCCTACCGGGGGCTGTCCAACGAGGAGGTGCCCCGGGCCAGCACCTCGACCAACATCATCCGCCAGGTCGGCGGGTCGATCGGCGTGGCCGTGTTCGCGGTCGTGCTGCAGCACGCCATCACCGCACAGTTCCCCCACCACGCGCCGAGCCTGGGGGAGATGCCGGACACCGCCCTGCCGATGACCGTCGTCGACCGACTGGCGGCGGCGTTCGCCACGTCCTTCTGGTGGTCGTTCGCCGTGTGCGCCGTCGCCGTCCTGCCGGCGCTGTTCCTGCCCGGGCCGCTGAAGGCCGACCCGGGCGTGCTGCACGACCTCGAGCAGGCCGAGTCGGCCAACCTCGACGACGTGGCCGAAGTCATCCCCGAATAGGCGTCGACCGGGAGCATCGTCCCCTACGAGGCCAGGACGACGACCACCGTCTGCAGGGCGATCTTGCCGTCACGCACGACGATCGTGTCGCTCCCGAGCTCGATCCCGTCGGCGGTCCAGGTCACGTAGTAGGCGTCGCCCTCCGCGAACGCCGCGTTCTCGACGAAGCCGGGCATAGCGGCGGAGGCCTCGAAGAACGGGCGGATCGCCTCCCGGCCCGTGAACACCCCCCCGAGGTTGATGATGAAGACCGACTCGTCCGTGTAGTCCTCCATCACCCGGTCGATGTCGCCGGACCGGAGCGCCTCCATGTGCTGCTCGACGACGGCTCGGGTCTGATCGGTGGTCATGGGTCCCCCTGGGTTGCCGGGGTGCGCGTCGCACCCCCTCTCGAGTGACCCATTGTGCACCAGACACCGACCGCCCGGCGCGTGGCTCCCGGCCGATCCTTAGCTGCCGGTGCGCTCCCGGTGGGCGCACCCGGGCCAGCAGCACGGCCGGCGCATCCCCTCCTCGAGCTCCTCCCGGGTACGGCGGATGCGGCGTTCCCGGGTGGTCTCCTGCTTGGCGTCCTCGACCCAGCAGATGAACTCGTTGCGGGCCAGCGGCGTGATGTCCTTCCAGGCAGCGAGTGCCGTGGCGTTGGCGACCAGCGCCTCGCGCAGGTCCCGGGGAAGTCGGTGCACCACCCCACCCGGAACCCGTTGGCTGCCCACGGGACAACGGTAGCGGGTCGACGCGGATCCACCGGTGGCTACGCCACCGCCTCCAGGTGCTCCCGGAGGAACGCGGCGATGCGGATCCGGGCGGTACGGGCCGACGGATCGTGGTACTCCGACCCGCTGACCCGGGCCAGGGCCTTGAACAGGATGGAGGCCTCGGCCGGGTCGTGGTCGTTCAGGAACGAGTGACCGGCGTCCGCGTACACCGTGACCTCGTGGGCCACGCCGTTGCGCTCGAGCGCCTCCTCCAGGCGGGCCGGTGCCTTCCGCTGCGCCCAGTCCTTGGCCCCGTAGCTCCCGATCACCGGGCACGCCCCCGAAAGCAGGGTGTCGGCATCCTTCGGGACGCTCCCGTAGTTGACGCTGGCGGCCGAGTACCCGTGCGCCGGAGCCAGGAGCAGCGCGAACCCGCCACCCATGCAGTAGCCGATCACGCCGATCCGCCCGGTGCAGTCGTCCCGGGCGGCGAGCCAGGCACGGGCCGCGTCGAGGTCGTCGAACGTCCGGCCCTTCCGGGCCAGGGCGTCGCGGAGGACCGTACGGATGCAGGTGCCCTTCCTGCCGTAGTGGTAGAGGTCGGGGGCGACGGCGAGGAACCCTTCCGAGGCCAGCCAGTCGGCCTGGTGGCGCAGGTCCGAGCTCATGCCGAACACGTCGTGGACGACCACGACCCCCGGCCACGGCCCCTCGCCGTCGGGGACCGCCACGTAGGCTGGCAGCGTCCCGGACCTGGCAATCGTCACATCGGGCAACTCGGACTCCGATCTCGTCAGGCGCCGACGATCCGACGGCCACCCGCGCCCGGGAGCTTTGCACCCGGGGCGATCTCCGGGCCAACCGACCCCGGGCGTGGGCGCCGGCCCTCCGCGCCGGGGGACGTCAGGACCATCCCAGCTCCTCGAGGCGGGCGTCGTCGATGCCGAAGTGGTGGCCCACTTCGTGGAGCAGGGTGACGCGGACCTGCCGTGCCAGCTCCCCGGAGTTGGTGGCCGACCGGCAGATGGTGGCGAGGTAGAGCGTGATGCGGTCGGGGCTGGCCCCCGTGTACCGGCCGCGCTGGGTCAGCGGGACACCTTCGTAGAGACCGAACAGGGGACCAGGCGGGCTCTCGTCGTCGACGATGATCGCCACGTTGTCCATCTCCACGCGCAGCCCGTCCGGAATCGTCGCCAGCGCGTCGGCGACCAGCGCCTCGAAGGCGTCGACGGGGATCGGCTCCATGTCGACCACCTTGCCAGCCGGCGGCACGCTGCGCACCACCCCCCGGATCGCACGAGGCGTAGCACGGCGCCCTCCGGGTCCGGGTGGCCGTGGCAGGCTGACCTGGTGAAGCGTCCCGTCCTGGTCCGACCGCGCTCGACCCGGCCCGGCGTCGGGGGCACCCACGACGGGGTCCTGGTGGTGGCCGTGCGCGAGCCGGCGACAAACGGGCGGGCCAACCGGGCCGTGATCGAGGCGGTGGCCGGGGCCCTCGGGGTCGCCCGGGCCAGCGTGCGGATCGCCGGAGGGGCGGCGTCGCGTCGCAAGGTGGTGGAGGTGGACGGCGACGACGTCACGCTGGCCGCGGCCTGGGACCGGCTCTCCCGGACCTGATGTCCGGCGCCCGGGTCAGAGCCGGGCAAAGCGCTCCGCCTCCTCGGCGAACCGGTCGGCGGACGCGGTGCCCACGGACGGCCTCGTCGACTGGACGGCCCGCAGGACGTCATCGCCCGTCACCTCCGGTGCCTCGCCGTCGAGGGCGCGGTCGAAGGCCAGCTGGGCGGCCCGCTGGGCGACCAGGGCGAAGTCGGCCGGCGTGAACCCGGGCGTCCGGGCCGCCACCTCGGCCGGGTCCCCGGCCACCAGGAATTCCACGGCCAGCTCGGCCCGCTCCGCCTCGTCGGGTGCGCCCACCGGGATGATGAGGTCGAAACGCCCGGGACGGAGCAGGGCGGGGTCGATGGCGGCAATCGAGTTCGTGGCCATCACCACCAGCCGGTCGGGCCGGGACTTGAACATCGGCACCGCCTTCAGGAGCTCGTTGACCAGCGGCTGGCTGTCGGGGCGCTCGGCCCGGTCGGAGGCGATCTCGTCCGCCTCGTCGATGAAGCACACCAGGCGGTCCACCCGACCGAGCTCGTGCAGCGCGTCGCGCAGGGCCCGTGCACCGTCGACCCCCTGGCCCAGCAGCGACGGGTGGAGCTCGACGAACGCCCACGACAGGCGGGAGGCGATGGCGCGGGCGAACGACGTCTTGCCGGTGCCGGGGGGGCCGAAGAGCAGGACGGCTGACGGTGGCTGCAGTCCGAGCCGGTCGGCCAGCTCCGTGTGGGCGAGTGGCGCCACCACCCGCCGGTCGAGGATCTCCTTGGCCGCCGAGAACCCCTTCATCGACTCCCACAGACCGTCGTCCGGGATGTAGCCGCCGAACCGCTCCAGGAGCTCCAGCTCCTCGGGGACCATCGATGCGTCGCGTGCGTACAGGTGGAGGCCCTCGAGGTGGGTGAAGCCCTGGTTGACGAAGGCGTCCTCGCCGACCTGGCCGGCCTGGACGACAGCCAGGAGGCGACAGGCACCCCGGTGGATGACCTCCTGGTCGAGGCTCCGCAACAGGGCCGAGCCGATCCCCTGGCGCCGCCACCCGGGGTGGAGCGCGAAGGCCAGCACCTGGGCGTCGGGCCCGCTCACCCGGGCCACCACGGCGCCGACGAGCTCACCGGCGGGGGAGACGGCCACCACTGCGGGCTGGTGCTCGCGGAGTGCCTCGACGACGTCGCTGCGGCCGTAGGCGGCACCCGTCGACGTGCCGGCGAGATCGATGAGGCGGACGACGTCCTCGACCGGGGCGACCGGGTCGCGGTCGCCGAGCGTGTGGACCTTCCAGGCGGTGCTCATGGCGGTGGCCCTCCTCGTCCGGGTACACGCATGGTAGGGGAGTGCCGGACGGCGGGTGGGATGCCCGGCGTCGGGCGTGCCGGGTCGTTGACCGCGGCCCTTCGGCAGCACACACTGTGGGCGTGGCCCGCCGGGCCGGTCAGGAGACCTCGTGGGACAGTGGCCGAAACAGGAGATCGAGACGGCGTTCGTGGAGTACCAGCGCCGGGCGGCCGAGTCGGGGGCGAGCGGTGATTGGCGGCCGTGGTGTGACCTGTTCACCGAGGATGCCGAGTACGTCGAGCACCTCTACGGACGGATGCAGGGTCGGGAGGCCATCTACCAGTGGATCCAGAAGACCATGTCCGAGTACCCGGGCAGTGACATGCCCGAGTTCCCCATCGAGTGGCACATCGTCGACGAGGACCGGGGCTGGGTGGTCTGCCAGGTGTGGAACCGGATGCGCGACCCGGGGGACGGCAGCATCCACCAGGAGTACAACATCACCATCCTGAAGTACGCCGGTGACGGGCTGTGGTCGTCCGAGGAGGATGTCTACAACCCGATGCACTTCGGCACGATGCTCCAGCGGTGGGAGGCGGCCCGGGACGCGGCTGGCGCGTCCTGACGAACCCGCCGGGGCGGTCCCCGTGGCGGCGGGCGCACTAGCGTGGCCCGCGTGGAACGACGCAGGCTCGGACGCACCGGACACGACTCGTCGGTGGCCGTGCTGGGGGGCGCCGCCTTCTGGCAGGGCGACCCGGTCGGGACGGCGGCCTCGTTCGAGGCGGCGTTGGCCGCCGGGGTCAACCACCTGGACGTCGCCCCCCAGTACGGGGAGGCGCAGCGGGTCCTCGGACCGCTGGTCGGCCCGGTCCGTGACGACCTGTTCGTGGCGTGCAAGACGCTCCGACACGATCCGGACGGGGTCCGGGCCCAGCTCGAGGAGTCGCTGACCCTCCTGCAGTGCGACACCTTCGACCTCTACCAGCTCCACGCCGTCACCGACCTCGCCGAGCTCGACTCCCGTGACCGGGCCGTCCGGGCCGTCCTGGCCGCCCGGGACGAAGGATTGACCCGGTGGGTCGGGATCACCGGGCACGAGCACACGGCGCCGGCCGCCCATCTCGAGGCGCTCCGCCGCTACGACCTCGATACGGTCATGTTCCCGGTCAACCCGCGCCTGTGGTCGGACCCCGAGTACCGGCGCGACGCCGAGGCGCTGCTCGACCACGCCGAGGCCCATGACGTCGGGGTCATGGCGATCAAGGCGGCTGCCGCCCGGCCGTGGGCCGGCCGCGAGCAGACGGCCACCACCTGGTACGAGCCCTACACCTCGACCGGCGAGGTCGATCGTGGCGTCCGGTTCGCCCTGTCGACGCCGGGGGTCCACGCCTTCTGCACCCCGGGGGACACCGGCGTGCTGGCCACGGCCCTGGCCGCCGCGTCGGGGGACACCTCCATGGACGATTCCGAGCGGGAGGCGGCCATGGCCGCCGTCGCCGGCGAATCCTCCATCTTCCCGATGACCCCGGCCTGAGCGGCGGGGACGGGACCGGTGGCGGTGGGTGACGGAGTGGTGGGCGACGGCGCAGCGGGCGGTGGCCCCGGTGCACCCGGGGCGTCGCCCGAACCCGGCTCCCGGGTCGTCCTGGACGCACCGCTGCAGGGGACGGTGGTCCAGCTGCCGTTCGCCCCCGGGGACCCGGTGCGGGCCGGTGCGGTCGTGGTGGTGCTCGAGTCCATGAAGATGGAGCACGTGGTGCGGACGCCCGTGGCCGGGACGGTGCGCCACCTGGCCGTCGAAGTCGGGGGGCTGGTGGGGGTGGGGGAGCAGCTGGCCGTGGTCGAAGCGGGCGTGGAGCTCGACGGCCCCGGCGAGCGGGACGAGGTGGTCGACCCGGCCCACGTCCGGACGGACCTGGCCGAGCTGTTCACCCGGCGGGGCCTCCTGTCCGACGCCGGCCGGCCCGACGTCGTGGCCCGGCGCCATGAGCGGGGCCGGCGCACCGCCCGCGAGAACATCACCGACCTGTGCGACCCCGGGAGTTTCACCGAGTACGGCGGGTTCGCCATCGCCGCCCAGCGCCGCCGCAGACCGGTGGAGGAGCTGCTCGAGCGCACGCCGGCCGACGGCCTGGTCGGCGGGACGGCCCGTATCAACGGCGACCGGTTCGCCGACGAGCGGGCCCGGTGCGCCGTGGTCTCCTACGACTACACGGTGCTGGCCGGCACCCAGGGCCAGCAGAACCACCGCAAGAAGGACCGCCTGTTCGACCTGGTCGAGCGTCTGCGCCTGCCGCTGGTGCTGTTCGCCGAGGGAGGCGGCGGTCGCCCCGGCGACACGGACTACGCCGTCATCACCGGGCTGGACACCCGGGCGTTCGAGCTCTTCGGTCGGCTGAGCGGCCTGGTGCCGCTGGTGGGGATCGCCTCGGGCTGGTGCTTCGCCGGCAATGCCGCGCTGCTCGGGTGCTGCGACGTCATCATCGCCACCGAGGGCGCGTCGATCGGGATGGGCGGTCCGGCGATGATCGAGGGCGGGGGGCTCGGGACCTACCGGCCCGAAGAGGTCGGGCCCCTGGACGTCCAGGTGCCCAACGGGGTGGTCGACCTGGTGGCGGCCGACGACGCCGAGGCGGTGGACCTGGCCAGGCGGTACCTGTCCTACTTCCAGGGGCCGGTCGACGGGTGGTCGTGCGCCGACCAGCGGCTGCTCCGGTCGGCGATCCCCGAGCAGCGGCTGCGGGCCTACGACATCCGGGCGCTCATCGAGCTCCTGGCCGACGCCGGGTCCGTGCTGGAGCTGCGCCGTGGGTTCGCCGCCGGCATGGTCACCGCGCTGGCCCGCATCGAGGGCCGCCCGGTCGGGATCGTGGCCAACGACCCGACCCACCTGGGCGGGGCCATCGACGCCGACGGCGCCGACAAGGCGGCGAGGTTCCTGCAGCTGTGCGACGCCCACGACGTGCCCGTGGTGTCGCTGTGCGACACGCCCGGGTTCATGGTCGGTCCGGAGGCCGAGCGCACCGCCCAGGTGCGCCACGTCAGCCGGATGTTCGTGACCGGGGCCAGCCTCACCGTGCCCTTCTGCTGCATCGTGCTGCGCAAGGGCTACGGGCTGGGGGCACAGGCCATGGCCGGTGGCAGCTTCCGGGCACCGCTGTTCCTGGTGGCCTGGCCGAGCGGTGAGCTCGGGGGCATGGGGCTCGAAGGGGCGGTGCGACTCGGGTTCCGCCGTGAGCTCGAGGCCGTCGAGGACCCGGCCGAGCGCGAGGCGCTGTTCGCCTCGATGGTCGAGCTGGCCTACGAGCACGGCAAGGCGCTCAACGTGGCCACCGCCTACGAGATCGACGACGTCATCGACCCGGCCGAGTCTCGGACCCGGATCGTCGAGGCGCTGCGGTCGTGCCCGCCGCCGCCGGCCCGCACGGACAAGAAGCGGAGCTGCGTGGACACCTGGTGACCGCTCCGGGTGACGCGGCGCCGGCGCCGGATCCGCTCAGGCTCCGAGCAGCCCGTCGCCGAACCGGGTCACGTTGTTCCAGGCCACGACGGCCTCGGGCACGCCCAGGGCGACCAGGCCCTGGACCCCGTGGACGCCGCCGGGGACCACGTCGAGGCGGGCGTCGGTCCCGGCCGACCGGGCGGTCCCGGCGGCCCGGTCGGCGTCGAGCCTGGTGACGTCGGTCTCGCCGACCTGGAGCAGGATGGGCGGCAACCCGGACAGGTCGCCGCGGGCGGGGGAGGCCCGAGGGTCCCGGACGTCCCCCTCCGGACCGACGTAGTCACCCGACCGGTCCCGTAGGAACCCCTCGCTGATGAAGGGGTCGGGTCCACCCGGGCCCGAGGGGCCGTAGCCGAGCGTGTCGAGGTCGAGCCAGCCCGAGAGCGACACGATGCCCGCCGGCGCGCCGGCGCCTGCATCCCGTGCCCATTGGGCGGTACCGAGGGCCAGTCCGCCTCCGCACGAGTCGCCGATGAACAGGGTGCGGGCCGGGTTCAGCCCCTGAGCGATCAGGCCGGCGTAGGCGGCCGTGCAGTCGTCGAGTGCCGCCGGGAACCGGTGCTCGGGGGCCAGCCGGTAGTCGACGGTGACCACGGGGACGCGCAGGTGGTCGGCCACGAACTCGGCGTAGAACAGGTAGGCCTCGAGGTCGCAGGAGACGAACGCCCCTCCGTGGAAGAAGAGCGCCGTCCCCCGGTCGGCCCGGGATGCCGGCGTCGACAGCCATCCGCAACGCACGCCGCCGACGACGTCGAGGCGCACCTCGGTGGCGGGGCCGAGCGGATGACCGTGGAGCGGGGCCATCGTGGCCCGGGTGGCGGCGGCGGAGTCCCCGGGTCCGGCGAACCCCCCGGGGGTGCCGGCGATCACGGCCGCCAGCAGCGCGCTGGTCACGGGGTCGGAGCGGGCTCCCGGACGACGACGACCGGGCAGTCGGCATGGGTGACGCAGTGCTGGCTGACCGAGCCCAGAAGCACGCCGGCCAGGGCCCGGTGCCCGCGG
>Ga0302267_10007826_pt1 | contig 10358 bp, 9 predicted proteins | sample III_Bog_E1_3_FD_194555 | JGI IMG/M metagenome (GOLD analysis project Ga0302267, IMG submission 194555) | Peat permafrost microbial communities from Stordalen Mire near Abisko, Sweden - III_Bog_E1_3 | ecosystem: Environmental > Terrestrial > Soil > Wetlands > Peat | place: Sweden: Abisko... | reverse complement strand
GGAGTCGAGCCGGTCGATGCGGTCGAGGTAGAGGCGGCAGAGCTCCTCGCTGGAGAGGGCGCGGCTGCGGACGAAGGCCGCCTGCTCGAGGGCGGTGGCTTCGAGCACGTCGTTCCAGGTCATGCCCTCCGCGTAGCACGGATCGGAGCGGCTTCTCAGCGCCGCCGCCGTCGCTCGGGGGCGCGCTGCTCCTCCAGGGCCGCCTCGTCCTCGGCGGCCTGGGCGCCGCCCGTGTCCGCGCCGACCACCCGCAGTCGCTCCGGCGAGGCCAGGGGCAGGAGAGCCTCTACCCGCCGGCGCCCGCGCGGGCCGCGTTCGAGCGCCGCCATGCGCTCCTCGTGGCGGTGCCGTCGCCGCTCTTGCCACGACTCCAACCCTTGCTTGTGCTCCTTCCAGTCGTCCCGGTTGACGGTCAGGGCGATCATGGCGTGGATGGCGAGGGCGACGCCCCAGACCAGCCCTGGAATGGGCCAGATCCACATCGGGGTGAACGAGAGGAGGACGAGGCCGAGCACCAGCAGAGCCGAGTTGACGATGAGGTAGACGCCGAGGTGTCGGTAGAAGTCGCGCCGCTCTCGCCGGATCCACAGATCGCCCTCGGCATCCGGCTCGGCGAGCGGGGCGGGGGTCGGTGGCGATGCCCGCGACGACCGGAGCGCGCGGGTGGCCTCGCGGAGGGACTCGGCGTCCACGCCCACCTCGGCGGCGACGGCGAGCAGGTCGTCGAAGCCCAGCTTGTTCGACTGCCGGGCGGCCTGGTGCTCGAGCGCCTTGCCGAGCACCTCGCGGATCTCGCCGGTGGAGAAGCGCTGGGCTTCGGTCGGGCTGGGCGCCCGGTCCCGGTCGGCGGGGGCGGGATCCGGCTCGGCGCGGGTGGAGGCCTCGAGGGCGCGGAGGACGTCGTCCATGGATGCAAACCGATCTCCGGGGGCCTTGGCGAGCGCGCGCAGCACCACCGCCTGGACGGCGGGCGGCACGGCGGCGGCGTCGAGAGGGGCGCGATCGGGCGTCTCGGTGAGGACCGAGGCCATCACCGCCAGGGCGTCGCCCGCGCGCCAGGGCAGGCGTCCGGTGAGCCGCTCGTACGCGAGCACGCCCCACGAGAACTGATCGGCGCGCCCATCGAGGGCGTCGCCGCGGATCTGCTCGGGAGCCATGTAGACGGGCGTCCCCAGCTTGACCCCCGAGGCGGTGAGCGTGGCGAGCGCCGGCGCCTGGGTGGCCCCGTGGGGATCGATCCCGCCGCTGGTGCGGCGGGCGATGCCGAAGTCGAGCACCTTCACCCGCCCGTCGTCGGAGCGCACCATCACGTTCTCGGGCTTGATGTCCCGGTGGATCAGCCCGCGCCGGTGCGCGCCGGCGAGGGCGCGCGCCACGTCGGCGAGCTCCCCCAGGCGCGTCGCCATCGACCCGCCGCCGTCGGCGATCACCGAGCGCAGCGTCTGGCCGAGGACCAGCTCCATCACGATGTAGGGCGCCCCATCGAGCTCGCCCACGTCGAAGATCGAGACCGCGTTGGGATGGTCCAGGGCCGCCGCCGCGCGCGCCTCGCGGAGGAGTCGCGCGTTGGCGTCGGCGCTCTCGGTGCTGTCGGCGAGGACCTTGAGGGCGACGCGCCGCCCCAGCCGGGGATCGTGGGCGCGGTACACGGCGCCCATCCCCCCTTGCCCGAGCGGCGCCTCGATCGTGTACCGCTCGAAGCTATCGCCCGGATTCAGCATCGCGCCGCGAGGATAGTACCAACAGCACCACGCTGGGGGGCAGGCTCATCGCGGGGATCAGCACCACGCTGGGGGGCAGGCGCACCGGGGGCGAAGCCCCCACCGCGGGGTCGGGGGTATGGGGGCGGAGCCCCCATGTTGAGAGGTCAACGACCGGAGGCCAGGTAGCGCGCCTCGCTGAAGCCGAGCAGCGGCACGAAGACGAACGGGAGGAAGAACAGCCCCGCCCCGAAGAGCGAGCTCCGCCCGAAGCGCCAGGCCACCAGGACCGCCGCCAGGAAGAGGGCGAACGGGGTGAGCGGCGGGATGAAGGCGAGGATCCACAGGTAGGACCGCCCGAGGAGCCGGAGGACGCCGAACAGGTTGAGGATCGGGACCAGGGCGATCCAGCCTGGCATCCCGGCCTTTTCGAAGATCTTCCACCCGCCGATGGCGGGCAGGAGCCAGAGGAAAAAGAACGAGAGCAGCGCGGTCATGAGATCCTCCCTCGGGGATGGCCGAAACGGCCGGCGGAAGCGTACACCGCACCCTTCGAACGAGCACGGAGCGAAATTTCATCCTGGCGTCGCCTGCCCGACCGTTCCCCAGGGGGCGTTCCCCGGGATGCCCGCCGCTACGGCCTTCGCGCGCACTCCATGACGGGGGCGTCGCCGATGTCGGCCACCTCTTCCGTCTCGCGCGGGGGCTCGGGGAGGGAAGTGCGGACGACGTGGGGGGCGCTGGGGTGGCAGGTGTAGATGAGCTCCTGCCCGCAGCCGGCGGCGCGGTAGACGTCGGGGCCGATCTCTTCGACCTGAAGGGCGTAGTCGGCGCAGGCGAAGCTCACCGCGGCCTGCTCGCGGACGATGCCCTCCGTGGCGCGGACGCAGCTGGTGAGGCCGAGGAGCCCGAGTGCGGCGAGGGCGACCTTCATGCCCTCAGGGATAGCACCGGGCGGGGGACGCGCGCACCTGATGATGGCGAGCGGGGCGGTCACGCGGGTCGGTGGCGGTCTTGCGCAACCTGAATGCGCGATGCGCAGCCGGGTTGCGCAGGAGGAGTGCGCAAGCGCCCGGGAGGACGGCTCACCGCTTGCGCGGGCGGGGGAGGTCGAACTCGACGATGCGGTTGATGAGCGTCCGCCGGGACACTCCCAGCATCTCCGCGGCGCGGGTCTGGTTGCCCTCGCACCGGGCCAGCGCGTCGAGGATGCGCTGCTTCTCCTCCTCGGCGACCTCGCGGCGGAGGCGCTCGGCGGCCTCGCCCGAGAGGGCGGGGCGGGCCGGGGTGCGGAGGACGCCGCCGCCGGGGGTGAGGGCGTCGGCGCCCGGGGCCGGCGCCTCGACGGCGGCGAGGAGGTTGGGGGGCAGGTGCTCGGGCAGGATGACGTCGCCCGAGGCGAGCACCACCGCGCGGTCGATGACGTTGCGCAGCTCGCGCACGTTGCCCGGCCACGCGTACGCCTGGAGCGCCGCCAGCGTCCGGGCCGACAGCGTCGGGGGCACCGGCCGGTCCATCTGCCGGCTCGCCGTCACCAGGAAGCGCTTCACCAGCCAGGGCAGGTCCGCGGGGCGCTCACGGAGGGGGGGGACGGTGAGCGCGATGCCGTTGAGCCGGAAATAGAGGTCCTGGCGGAAGGTCCCCGCGGCGGTCGCCGCTTCCAGATCCCTGTTGGTGGCGGAGACGAAGCGCACGTCCACGGGGCGGGGGGCGCGCGCGCCGACGCGGAGCACCTCCCGGGCCTCGAGGACGCGGAGCAGCTTGACCTGGATGACCATGGGCAGGTCGCCGATCTCGTCGAGGAAGACCGTGCCGCCCTCGGCCGCCTCGAAGAGCCCCGGGCGGGCCTGGATCGCGCCAGTGAAGGCGCCCTTCTCGTGCCCGAACAGCTCGCTCTCCAGGAGCGACTCGGAGAGCGCCGCGCAGTTGATGGCCAGGAACGGGCCGCGCGCCCGCGGCGAGGCCCGGTGGAGGGCGCGCGCCAGCACGTCCTTGCCCACGCCGGTCTCGCCGAGGACGAGCACCGAGAGCAGCCCCTGTGCGGCGCGGCCGGCCTGCTCGTAGAGGCTGCGCATGGCGGGCTCGCGGGCGACGACCTCGTCGTCGGTGCCGGGCGCCTCCGTCGGCGGCGGGGGAGGGCGGCGCACCACCGCGACCGCGGACCCGAAGTTGATGCGATCCCCGACCGCCAGCGCGACCCGCTCCCCCGAGACACGGCGCAGGACCAGGGTGGCGCCGCCCTCCCCGCGGTCCGCCGCGCGGGAGAGGTGGGTGCCGTTGGCGCCGCCGAGATCCTCGATCTCCAGCGGCGGCCCGGCGTGGACCACGGCGTGCCGCCGCGAGACCGCGCGATCGTCGAGGCAGACCTCGCACTCCTCGGCGCGGCCGACGGTGAGCCGGCCGCCGGGCGGCAGGGTGTGAACGGCCACGCTGTCGCCGGAGAAGACGGCGATCTGCAAGGCGTCGGTGGAGCCCTCGGTGGTCACGCCGCGGAGTATAGGCACGGCTCCGGGGCGAGCGCACCGCGTTGGCACCCGCCGTGCTTCCCTGGAGTCGGGCGGCCGCAGTAGGATCGCCACCCGAGCGAGCGAGAACAGAATGCGAACGCGTACCATCGTGGCCGGCCTGACCCTGGCGCTGGCGGCCAGCACCGCGGCCGGCGGCTGTCAGATCATCGCCGAGCTCAACACCCTGCAGGTCATCGGCACGGGCGGCGGCATGAGCGGGGCCACCAGCACCAGCGGCACCACCAGCAGCGGCGCTCCCTGCACGCCGGGGACCGCATGCGGGGCCACCTGCGAGGGATCCACGGTGACCCCCCCGGGCTCGTGCGGGCCCAAAGGGGCGTGCTCCTCGCAGCCGACACCGTGCATGGACGGGTTTGCCTGCGTGGCGGGCGGGACCACCTGCAACTCGACGTGTACGGAGGACAGCCAGTGCGCCGCGGGTCACGTCTGCGCCCCGGCGGGCCCGAACGGCATGCCCGCCTCTCAGTGCCTCGCGTGCGGCGGCTATCCCATGGGGATGTGCATGGCGGGCGTGGACGGGGGCTGCGCGTCGTCGTGCGACGGCGCGACCTGCGTCACGACGTGCGGCGCGGGCACGTCGTGCGCGGGCACCTCTCAGGCGCCCCTGGTCGTCGACGCGACGAAGGCGCCTGCCCGGCTGGTGTGCGACAGCACGTGCCTGGGCAGCACCATCCTGTGCCAGGGGGTGTTCCCCTGCGAGATCGACTGCCCGATGGGCTCCGGGGGCCCCACGTGCGGCAGCGCCACGACCTCCGGCCCCGGCACGACCATCGAGTGCGGCGGCGGCCCGTGCACGCTGGCGTGCGACATGATGGGCTGCAAGGGCGTGACGCTGCAGTGTGCCGACAACGCGTGCACCGGCACGTACTACACGATGGGGACCATGCCAGCGCCGATCGTCAAGGAGTGCGGCAACTCGTGCGCGTGCAACGTGGGGGAGGCAGACGCAGGGCCGTGAGGGTGGTCATCCTGCGGGCCGCCCGAGAGCGGCCCGCGACACGGTCATCCTGCGGGCCGCCCGAGAGCGGCCCGCGACCGGTCAGAACCTGCCCGACGCCCCCACGAAGCCGGGCCCGACGGTCGGCGTGACCTCCAGGCCCCCGGTGGCGCGTGGCGCGTCTCGCGGCCGCAGGATCAGGCCCACCACTCCGACGGCCAGGCCCGCCGCGCCGAGGGCGAAGCTGACGTTCGAAGCGTTGGCGAGCGTGCCCGTCGCGGAGATTGAGCCGGCGTCGTTGGTCGGGCAGCCGGTCGGCGGCATCCCCAGCGTACAGCCGCTGCGAATCGAGCTCGCCTTGGAGAGCGTGAGGATGCCGGTGACGGTGCCCACCACCACGCCGAGGCCGCCGATCCCGAAGCCGGTGTAGACGGCGATCATCGCTTCGTTGCCGGCGGGCGGCGGAGCCGGCGCAACGGGCAGGGGCGGCGCCGGCGGAGGCGGCGTGGTGATCGCGGGCGCCGGAGGAGGCGTGGGAGGCGGAATGACCAGCTCGGCGGCTTCGAGCGCGGGGATGGCGACCAGCACCTCGCCCTTCTCCGCAGGCACCTTGATCTCCTGGGACCAGGGCTTCTTGCCCGGCGCGCTCGCGGCGATGCGGTGCTTGCCGGGGTCGACCGGGAGGGGCGTGCCGAGGACGGCGCTGGCCATCGACTGCTCGTCCCAGGTGATGGTCAGGCGCGGCTCCGGCGCGTTGACCTGGAGGATGACGCGCGGGAGCTTCGCCTCCAGGACGGCGATCTGCTCGCGGGCGAAGTCCTCGCGCTCCTTCTGACCGTCGCGGTGTGCGATCACCGCGGCCGAGGTGTACTCCGCCCAGGCGGTGGCGACCTTGCCGAGCTTCTGGTTGCACACCGCCAGGTTGAGCAGCGTGCCGAGCTTGGGATCGAGGCGCTGGCTCTCGGCGAACTTGGGGCAGGCGTCGGTGTAGTGCTCCTGCTTGTAGAGATCGCGCGCCTGCTGGAAGAGCGCCTCGGCGACGGCCGCGGAGTCGGACTGGGCGTGCGCGACGCCCGGGACCAGGGTGGCGGCGGCGACGAACAGGACCGTGGCGAGGCGTTGCGGGACGGACCGTTTCAATCGCGACCTCCGAGCACGCGCTCGAGCTTGCCGTCGCCCGCGGCGGCCTTGGCGGTGGGAGCGGCCGGGGATCGGGGAGCCGCCGGTCGGGAGGCCGGGCCCGCGGCCGCACCGTGGGCCGAGAGCGGCGTGAGCGTCGCCTCCAGCCCCTGATCGTGGTCCGGCACGAGCGTGACGAGCTCGTCGTTGAAGCCCGGCTTCCTCAGCCGCAGCTCGACGCGGGCGCTGCTGCGCGGCAGGCTCACCGGCCCGGTGGAGGTGCCGCGGTTGCGATCGCCGGTCCACACCTCCACGTCGGTCGGGTGCGTGGTGATGCGCACGACCACGTCGGGCGAGATGACATCGGGCTTGACGGTGGGCTCGTCGCTGCTCGCGCTGCTCGCCGCGACCTGCGCGGGCGCTGCCGAGGAGGTGCCCTCGGGCACGTCGATGCTGAGCGCCCGGGAGCGCGCCCGCTCCGGGGTGCGCCCCAGGGCCCACGCGGAGAGCGCCACCGCGACCATCGCCCCTGCGCCGGCCGCCACCTGGAAGCGGCGAGCCCTGGTCCGGCGCTCGATGGCGCTCGCGGTCTCCAGCGTGGAGACGCCCTCGGTGGGGGCCTCCTTGTGGGACGGTACCCGCTCCTCGTCCGGCTCCGAAACGGGGGCGCGGGTCACGTCGGAGGTCACGTCGGAGCCCGGCGCGGAGGTCGCGTCCGAGACTGCCACCGCCGGCGTCTTGGAGCGCAGCGTGCTGTCGATGGCAGCGCGGGGCGCAGCGCGACCGGCGAGCGCGGTGCGGTCCGGATCGGACGCGGGCGCCCGCTCGGTCTTGCTCAGCGCCTCGTCGACGAACACGGGAGGCGACGGTGCGCGCCCGCCGCGGCGATCCCTGCGCACGGTCACCGTCGTCCCGGCGAACCTGGGGACGCCGCGCCGCGTGGGCGAGTCCTCCATGGCGAGGTCGGCGAGGGTCACGCCCCCGGCGCTGTCGATCCCCAGCTCCCGGGCGCGGGCGGCGAGGGCCGCGACCGCCGCGCCGGCGCTCGAGGGGCGATCCTGGGGGCGCTTCTCCAGCATCGCCAGCACCGGCGCGTCGAGCCCCGGGGGCACGTCGGCCGAGACGCTCGACATGCGGGGCGGCGGGTCGACGGCCTGCTTGAGCAGCATGTCGACGGCGGAGTCGCCGACGAAGAGCGGGCCCCCGGTGAGCATCTCGTGGATCATCACCCCGAGCGCGTAGACGTCGGCGCGGTGGTCGGCGGGCTTGCCGCGGGCCTGCTCGGGCGACATGTACCGCGGCGTCCCCAGCACCATGCCCGAGCCGGTCTTGTGCGCGGAGTCCTCCCCGACGAGCTTGGCGATGCCGAAGTCGAGCAGCTTGGGGAAGTAGCTCCCGTCCCGCTCCTGGGCGAGGAAGACGTTGTCGGGCTTGAGATCGCGGTGGGTGATGCCCGCCTCGTGGACGGCGTCGAGGGCGTCGGCCATGCCGCGCACGATGGGGAGGACCAGGGCCACCGGCAGGGCGCCGGTGCGGTCGAGCATCGCGCCCAGCGTCATCCCGTCGAGCAGCTCCATGACGAAGTAGTGCCGATCGAGGCCCGGGAGCACGCCGAACGAGAAGATGTCGATGATGTTGCGCTGGCGGATCTTGTTGACGGCCCGGGCCTCGGCGACGAAGCGTGAGACCATCACCGGGTCCGAGGCGAAGCGCCGGTTGAGCACCTTGACCGCGACCCGCTTGCCGATGACCGGCTGCTCGCCCGCGTAAACGTCGCCGAACGTCCCCGCGCCGAGCTTCCTCTCGATGCGGTACTCACCGACCATGGTCCCCGCTTTGAGGGGGGCCTCGGCGAGCGCGCGGCTTTCGGCCAGCACCAGCTCGTCGGGGAGCAGCGCCGCGCCGTCGGTGGGGCACGCCTGGACGTCGTCGCCGTAGGTGGCGCTGCACTCGGGACACGTGGCCATCCGGTCGCCACGATATCGGCTGCCCCGCGTCTTGGCTACCCTACGTCACCTTCGCTCCGCGCACGATCGAGGGGCTGCCTCAGAGCAGCGGCCCCGTGCTCAGCGGGCAGCGCTGTTCGCGGACGTTGTCGCTGACCCCGAGGACCGCGCAGATGGGATCCGGCTCCTCGATGGCCGGCTCGGGGCGAGGCCGCTCGATCAACGCGGGGACGTCGGCCGGCGTCACGCCGCCCGATCCCACCCGCGGGCTGGTGTGGAGCTTGTCCTCCATGCGCATCCCGTCGGCGCCGAGGACCTGGCCGTCGGCGCTCTCCACGTCGGGCGGGGAGTAGTCCAGGGTCGGGGAGCGCATCGGGGGCTCGGCCGTGGTGGCGCCGAAGGCGGCGCACGCGGGCATCAGCGCCACGAAGAGGAGCGGGAGGAGCAAGCGTCGAGTCGCAGTGAGCATGAGTCTCTCCCAGCCTCGCGGTGGAGGCGATCGTCTCCCTGCTGGAGCAAGATCGAGACCAGATGAGCCCGGCGCTTCGCTGCGGGGAATGGCGGCGTTGCAGCCTGCGCGCCGGGCGCGGGCGCCACAGGCCGCAGGCGTGCCACACCTCGCTCACGCCAGCCGTCTGCGGAAGAGCACGACGGAGAGCCCGAGGAGCCCTACCCCGAGCACCGTCAGCGCGATCATCTGCTGCGCGAGGTCGGCGAGCCCGGCCCCCTTCAGCAGGCACCCCCGCATGATCTCGATGAAGTGGCGCATCGGCATCAGCATCGTGAAGGGGCGCAGCCACGCCGGCATGCTCGAGATCGGGGACATGAACCCCGACAGCAGCATCGCCGGCAGCATGAAGGCGACCGCGCCCAGCATCGCCTGCTGCTGCGACGAGCTCACCGTGGCGATGAGGATCCCGATGCCCAGCGTCGAGAACAGGTAGAGGAACGCACCCAGCGCGATGACCCCGAACGAGCCGCGGAAGGGCACGTCGAAGACCACGTTGCCGAGGAGGAGGACCGCGAGGACGTCGACGAGGCCGAAGAGGATGTAGGGCAGGCATTTCCCCGCCAGGAACACCACCGGCCGGATCGGGGTGACCAGGATCTGCTCCAGCGTCCCCGTCTCCCGCTCGCGCGAGAGGCCCATCGCCATGACGATCGCCGTCACGTTCATCAGGAGCGTCGCGAGCACGCCGGGCAGCATGTAGATCGCGCTCTTGAGCCGCTGGTTGTACATCACCCGGGGGGCGAGCGAGACCGCGGCGGCGGGCCGCACCCCCGGCTCGCCGCCGATCCCGTGCAGGAGCAGGAACTGGCTCGCCGCGGCGGAAGCGACCTGCGCGCGCGTCGCGTCGGTCCCGTCGACGACCACCTGGACTTCGGGGTCGTCGGCGCGCGCGACCCGCCGGGCGAAGCCGCGCGAGATGATCAGGGCGGCGGCGGCGTCCCCCGCCTCCAGGGCGTCCTGCGCCGAGCTCGGGTCGAGGAACTCGTTGCCCCGGAGGAAGGTGCGGTCGGCGAAGAAGGCCTGGGTGAGCTCCCGGCTGGCGGGCGTGCCGTCCTGATCGCAGACCACGGTCGGGATGCGGTCGACGTCGAGGTCGATCGCGTAGCCGAAGACCACCAGCATCAGGACCGGCGAGACGATGAGCATCCCCAGCATGCGCCGGTCGCGCACCGTCTGGCTGAGCTCCTTCTTCATCACGTTGAGGAGCGATCGCAGGGCGAGGACGGCGCTCACGCGAGCCTCCGGCGGAAGCGCCACACGGCGACGGCGAGGAGGCCCACGGCGAAGAGCCCGAGGGCCAGGGTCTCCTCCCCGAGCACCCCGAAGCCGTTGCCCTTGAGGAGCACCCCGCGCAGCGTGGTGAGGTAGTAGCGGCCCGGCACCGCGTGCGCGATCCCCTGGAGCCAGATCGGCATGTTCTCGATGGGGAACATGAACCCGCTCAGCATCGCCACCGGCATGTAGGCGACCATCAGCGCGAACTGCACCGCGACGAGCTGCGACTTGGCCACGATGCTGGCGATGAGCCCCGTCCCCAGCATCGCCAGGAGGAACAGCATCGAGCAGACGAAGAGCGTCCCCAGCGAGCCGCGGATGGGGATGTCGAACAGGTACGAG
>Ga0302267_10007822_pt1 | contig 10359 bp, 8 predicted proteins | sample III_Bog_E1_3_FD_194555 | JGI IMG/M metagenome (GOLD analysis project Ga0302267, IMG submission 194555) | Peat permafrost microbial communities from Stordalen Mire near Abisko, Sweden - III_Bog_E1_3 | ecosystem: Environmental > Terrestrial > Soil > Wetlands > Peat | place: Sweden: Abisko... | reverse complement strand
GCGAAGTCCACAAGTCTGCGTATCCGATCCTGACGAAGAAAGGAAGTCACTGCGCACATTTCTTCTCGCGCCTTATCTCCCTCCACCGCGGCATACACTCGATGCAGGCAAGCCCCTCTGCGACTACCTGAACGCGCACTATATTCCAAGCCCCTATGCATCGCCCGTGCCGCATTCCGTCGTATGGGTGCGCAAGAGCAACGCCGCACCCTAGCTCGGCTCGCTGCAACAGAGCTAAGATGTCTCCCAGTTTGCTCGTGTTATTCCTTTAGTAGAGAATGAGGTGCTTCTCTTGGATCTGAAATCCAGCCATAGACGTGTACAGGCAGCAATTCTGATCTATCTGCTATTCTGCGTTGCGCTGAATCTGGGCGTCTGGGCCTGGTTCGCGTTGCACAGACACGGCCCCCATATCTTTCCTCTGGGTGGATACAGGGACCGCTTCAGCGACCTGCTTCTCTTTTCTGGCAAATATCAGGTCGCTAAAGACCCGCGTATGGGGAACTACGATAACCTCCACGGAACGTTGTTCCCCAGGAACTATCCCCCCTTCGGGGTGGTGATCTATCTCTTCCTGCTTCAGGCGTGCGCTCCTTATGCGGTGCCGGTGCTGCTGGCAACCATGCTTGGCGGGGTGGCCGTGGCCTGCGCTCTGCTCTGGCGGCGAGTGCGCCGATTCGGGAGCTACCGATGGTATATGGGCGCCGCCATCTTCCTTACCGGCTTCTTCGGTTGGGGCACCCTGCAGGTTGTCCTGCGCGGCAATATCGAAGGACTGATGTGGATCGCCATCTGTCTCGGAGCAGCGTTTTTCGCGCGACGGCAATATCCTGGAGCGGCCGTGGCCTTCGGCATTGCCTCCTGCATCAAGCCCTATCCCGTGCTCTGGCTTGCCCTCATGGCGCGCCACCGCAGATACCGCGAGGCAGTCCTTGGACTCGTCACCGCTGCGGGCGTCACCCTGGCCTCCCTGCTGATCATCGACCGCAATCCGCTGCGCGCCTGGCGCCAAATCTCCGGCAAGAATACCTTCTTCACCGATTACGTCGTGGCCTTTCGCCCCATGGGCGAGATGACCGCAGACCATTCCCTCTTCCAGTCCATGAAGACCATCGCCCGTGTCGTGCGCAATCATGGACTCAACTTCTCTAACCCGGAATACGGGATGCATCCCAACGATCCGCTCGCCTGGAAGCTGTATATGGCGTACCTGCCGCTCGCCGCGCTCATCGCGCTGGTCGTGCTCTGGAGGGTATGGAACAAGCCAGTGTTGAATCAGGTCTTTGCTCTGGCCTGCATCACCCTGGTCCTGCCCATGGTTTCCGCCGACTATACATTAATCCTGCTTCTGGTTCCCATGGGATTCTTCCTGATCTTCCTGCTTGAAGACGTTGCCCAGGGCAAGACCCCAATGTCCATGGTAAAGATCCTCTGCTTCCTTCTGCCCTGCGCCTGGATCATGGCCACGGAACCACTGCTGACCTTGCACGCAGTCTTCAAATGCTTCGCGCTTCTGCTGCTGCTCGCCGCCAGCATCTCCATCCCGCTGCCCAGCACCCTATTCGGCGAGACGGTCGCCTGACACCAGAGGGACACAAGATCGCGGAAGCACCCCAGCCCTGATTCGCATCAACTCCCCGGCTCCGCGGTCGGCTTCGGCACCCACGGCACCCGCATCTTCTGCGCTACAGCCAGCACAATCACTCCTGCAATCGCGCTTGCCGCAGCCGCCACCTGCGCGTTGCTCATCGTATGGTGGGCGTAGAGCTTGGGATTGATGCGCACGAACTCCACCAGAAACCGCCCTATCCCGCTCAACAGCAGATATAGTCCTGTAAGCCAGCCCACCGGCCGCGCCCGCTCACCCAGCCTCCACAGCAGCCAGAAGACCGCAAGCGAGAACAGCAGCTCATAGATCGGCGTCGGCTGCACCAGCGCGGTCGCAGGAATCGGCGGTACCAGCGCGTTCTTTGCCATGTGCACCCCCCACGGCAGCGTGGTGTTGATGCCGTAGTCGCCATCGCCCGCCAGCAGGCACCCGATGCGCCCCACGCCGTAACTGATCGCCGCCGCCGGTGCAGCCAGGTCGAGCATCCGCATCGCTCCCAAGTGCGCGCCCGGTACCGGCCCAGGGTCTACGATGGACTTCCAGCCGGGCCCCTTGAAGCGCGTCCCGTGCCCCAGCCACAGCAGCGCCGCTATCCCAGCCAGCATTCCGCCGAACCAAGCAAACCCGTCGCGAAACCAGCCCAGGAACCCCACCGCAACCTGCATCGGGCGATGCCATCCCGGCGCGCCGATGATATGCAGTGCATAACGCAGCTCGCGCACGTCCTGCAGCTCGTGCCACGCCTTTGCGCCAATCACGCCCGCCACCACCACCAGCGCCACCACGTTCAGTGCGTCCGCGTCCACGCCCTTGCGCTCGTAGTTCTTGTACAGCACAATCGTCGCCACAACAGCCGCCAGCCACAGCAGAAGCCCGAAGGTCCCCGGCTGCCACGGCCCAATCGTCAGGTTCAGCAGGTGGAACGGCAGGTGGAACGGTCCAATCGCAGGCAGATAGGGATACATAATCCTCGCTTCCTTTCAAAGTATATCTGCCAAAGCGATTTGCCTCGAATTGCGCGGCGCTCGACCATTCACCCGCGCATACGCTACCCTAGTCGGTATGCCTCCCAGCCTGGTTCCCCCCGTCGCTCCAGTCGTCTTTCCGCCCGCCTCCGGGATGGACATCCTCTTCTCCGCCGCCCAGATCGCCGACCGTGTCGCCGCCATGGGCCGCCAGATCACCGCCGACTACGAGGACCAGAAGACCGGCCTGCCCATCGTTCTGGTCGGCGTGCTCAAGGGCGCGGCCATCTTCCTCTCCGATCTCGCCCGCGCCATCTCCCTGGACAACACATTCGACTTCGTCGCCGTCTCCAGCTACGGCCGCGCCCGCGTCTCCTCCGGCGCGGTCAAGCTCATCAAGGACATCGACAACCCCATCGAAGGCCGCCACGTCATCCTGGTCGAGGACATCCTGGACACCGGCCTCACCCTCAGCTATCTGCGCGGCCTCATGCTCCAGCACAAGCCCGCCTCGCTGAAGATCGCCACCTGCCTCGACAAGCCCAGCCGCCGCCTCGTCCCCATCGAGGCCGACTACGTCGGATTCCAGATCCCCAACGAGTTCGTCATCGGATACGGCATGGACTTCGCCGAAATCTACCGCAACGTCCCCGACATCCGCCTCTACCCCGCCAATCCCTCCCACTGACGGCGTTAAACTTCACAAGAATACCTCCGGCGACCCTTGAACCGCTCGCTCAACCGCCGAATCTGCTCCTTGTTCGACTCCCGTTCCCGGTCAACGCATCGTGAACGCCCCTGTCGCTCTCACCCTTGCTGCACCGGCAATCCCCCTACTGACTCCCGCCAGCCGTCCCGCTCTCATTCTTCAGGACCGCGTCCACGTTGCTCTTGTCCACCAGCGTCACTCCGGTATCGACAAACGCGGGAAACGGAGAGAACGGGTCCAGCCTGTAGTCCCGCCCCAGCGGCCTCGCTGGATAGTGATATGCCTCGTCCAGTGCCTTCAGCCCCAGAAACGCCATCGTGTAGGGCTTCTGCGCGATGGTTGCGTCGATCGTCCCATCCTTCACCAGCTTCAACGTACCCACATCCGCATCCATTCCCATCAGCAGGGTTCCCTTGGCCCCTAGGCGCTTGAAGGCCCCGCCGACATCCATGCCCGACATTGACTCCAGGCAAACCATGGCATCGATCTTTGCCGGCCCAGTCCTGGCCAGATACTCCTCCGCCTTGTGCATGGCCAGGCTGGAGTCGCCCTTCATGTCGAACACATCCACCACATTGATCCCCGGATAGCCTTCAAACGCCTCCTGATAGCCCTTCAGCCGCTCCTCCAGGTTCAGCCACCCCGCGATCGTAAAGAAGACCACATTGCCCTTGCCATTCAACTTCGTCGCAACCCGCTTTCCCCCTAAAAGTCCCGCCCCCCGGTTGTTCGTCCCAATAAAGAACAACCGGTGGCTTGTCGGCGCATCCGAGTCGAACGTAATCACCGGAATCCCCGCCGCGATCGCCGCGTCGATCTCCGGCGCCATCATTGCCCTATTGACCACTTGCACCAGTATCCCCGATGGCTTCAGCGCCACCACCTCCCGAAACGCACTCGCCTCGGCCCGCGAATCAAACCCGCCTGTCCCACGCAATTCCGCCGTGACCCCATACTTCTCCGCGGCCTTGGAGAACCCTGCCCAGGCCGTCTGAAAGTACGTAATCTTGATGGCGGTCGCTATCATGTAATAACGCTCGTTCTTGCTGTGCCGCTGCCCCGCAACAAACCGCAAAATGTCCATCGTCATCCTCCTGGAAGTAACTGCCACCCTGCGCATCGTACTAACGCTAAATATGGGGGCAAAGGAAAACATGTTTCCCGCGTGGGTAAAACACTACTCCAATCACATAAGCCATGGCTTGGTATTTCAACTTAACTGAGACCCCTCCGCCTTTGCTGCGCGCACGCCTTCGACTCCCGCGCGCTCGCCGCCGTCCTCGACCACACCCTGCGCACGCCCGAAGCCACCCGCGCCCAGCTCATCCGCCTCTACCCCACTCCCCCTTGCACAGACAAACCTCCTACTGACTCCCGCCAGCCGCCCCGCTCTCATTCTTCAGAATTGCGTCCACGCTGTTCTTGTCCACCAAAGTCACCCCGGTATCGATAAACGCCGGGAACGGAGCATTCGGGTCCAGACTGTAGTCTTGCACCAGCGGCTTCACTGGATAGTGATACACATCGTCCAGCTCCTTCAGCCCCAGCAACCCCATGGTGAACGGCTTTTGCGCGATGGTTGAGTCGATCGTCCCATCCTTCACCAGGTTCAACGTGGCCGCATCCACATCCATTGCCACCAGCAGGGTTCCCGTGGCTCCTGCCCGCTTGAAGGCCTCGCCAACGTCACTTCCCGATGTCGACTCCAGGCAAACCACTGCATCCACCTTCGCCGGCCCCGTCCTCGCCAGATACTCCCTCGCCTTGTCCATCGCCAGGCCGGAGTCGCCCTTCATGTCGAACACGTCCGCCACCTTGATCCCCGGAAACTCCGCAAACGCATCCTTATACCCCTTCAGCCGCTCCTCCAGGTTCGGCTGCCCCGCGATGGTAAAGAAGACCACATTGCCCTTGCCCTTCAACTGCGCTGCCACACGCGCACCTCCCAGCCGCCCCGCCTGCAGGTTGTTCGTCCCGATAAAGAACAACCGGTGGCTCTGCGGCGCGTCCGAGTCGATCGTAATCACAGGAATCCCCGCAGCCACTGCCGCATCGATCTCCGGCCGCATCAGCGCCTCATTGCCCACCTGCACCAGTATCCCCGATGGCTTCAACGCCACCGTTTCCCGAAATGCTGCCGCCTCGGCCTGCGGATCGAACCCATCGGGCCCACGCATATCCACCGTCACTCCATACTCATCCGCGGCCTTCTGAAAACCAGCCCACGCCGACTGCCAGTACGGATGCTTGACGCTGGTAGCAACCAGGTAAAAGCGCTCGCTCTTGCTATGCCGCTCACATGCAACCAGCAGTGGCAATACTCCCATCAGCAGTGCGCAACCAATCCGCTTCGTCAAAATGTTCATCGTCACCCTCCAGAAAGTTCTGCCCTCCGACCCCTCGTACGAACGCCAAAATCGGCAGCAAGTCGGAATATGATCCCGCGAGGGCAAAATTCTACTCTTACCGCAACCACCCTGGCTTAAAATTGCAACTCACCGTAGACCGTTCCGCGCGGCGCACACATGGCAGGGGTGAGTGGCCCAACCGGGCACGGTGCATCCAGGTTAAGCCAGTCGCAACCGGCCTATGATAGAAAGTAGCGGGCGGTTCAGGCCGTCCCCAAGGAGTTTCATGAGCAGCATCACCGCATCCACCACCCCCAGCCTCAAGATCGCAGTCCCCGCACCCTTCGACGCCGCCGCCTTTGCCGCGCGCACTCTCTCTTCCCCCGCCGCGCTCGCCGCCGTCCTCGACCACACCCTGCTCAAGCCCGAGGCCACACGCGCCCAGGTCATCCGCCTCTGCCACGAGGCCGCCGAGCACCGCTTCGCCTGCGCCATGGTCAACCCCGTATGGGTTCCCTGCGCCGTCGAAACGCTCGCCGGAACCGGCATCCCGGTCGGCGTCGTCCTCGGCTTCCCTCTCGGCGCATCGCTCGCCGCCAGCAAGCGCGACGAGGCCGCCCGCGTCCTCAAGCTCGGTGCCCACGACCTCGACATGGTGCTCAACATCGGCCTGCTCAAGTCCGCCACAAAGGAGGACTACGACGCCATCCGGCAGGAGATTCGCGCCATCGTCGAGCTCGCCCACGCAGCCGGGGCCATCGTCAAGGTCATCCTCGAAACCTGCCTCCTCACCTTCGAGGAAAAGCTGCGCGCCTCCGAGCTGTCCCTCGCCGCCGGAGCCGACTTCATCAAGACCTCCACCGGCTTCTCCACCGGCGGCGCCACCGTCGACGACATCGCCCTCATGCGCGGCGTAGCTGGCTCCCGCGCTGGAGTCAAAGCCTCCGGCGGCATCCGCTCCCTCGCCGACGCCAGTGCCATGCTCCACGCCGGGGCCACCCGCATCGGCGCCTCCGCCAGCGTCAAAATCCTCGCCGAACTCGCCGCCAAATCTCCCGCCGCTCCCGCCTCCTGATCGCCTGAGTACAGATGGATCGGAAGGGCACAGCTATAGCTGTGCCGAATAGCACGCCTATTTTAGTGGCACGCGTCCATTGATCGTTTTCGATCAAGGGACGCGAGTGCAGCCCTCGTTGAGTCTTGCCCATGCACGCATCCTGAGCCTATGATCTCCGGCATGCCCACATCCCGGTTCACCCGCCGCCGCCTGCTTCAGTCCGCCCTCGCCGCCGCACCCGCCGCAGCCCTCGCCTCCAGGTTCTCAGCCCGCCAGCTCCTCGCTCAGGCCGCTGTGCCGCAGGGCCCGCATCGGCCCGTCCACATCGCGCCCGGCCCCTTCAAGCCCACATGGGACTCGCTGACCGCCTGCACCACCCCCGACTGGTTCCGCGACGCCAAGTTCGGCATCTGGAACCACTGGTCCGCCCAGTGCGTCCCAGAGCAGGGAGACTGGTATGCCCGCAACATGTACATCCAGGGCAACCGCCAGTACGACCATCACCTGAAGACCTACGGCCATCCCTCCAAGGTCGGATGGATGGAGATCGACAACCTCTGGAAGGCTGAGAACTGGAAGCCCGAAGAGCTGATGAATCTCTACGTCGCCGCCGGGGCCAAGTACTTCACCGCGCTGGCCAACCACCACGACAACTTCGACAACTACAACTCCCGCTTCCACAACTGGAACTCCGTCAAGATCGGCCCAAAAAAAGACATCGTCGGCATCTACACCAAAATCGCACGCGAACACGGACTTCGCGTCGCCGTCACCAACCACTCCTCGCACGCCTGGCACTGGCTCCAGGTCGCCTACGACTACGACCCCGAAGGTCCGCTGGCCGGCGTCCGCTACGACGCCTACAACCTCACCAAGGCCGACGGCAAGGGCAAGTGGTGGGAGGGATTCGACCCGCAGGAGCTTTACACAGGCCGCCATCTCGTTATGCCCGACGGCGTCAAGACCATCGCCGACGCCAACAAGTTCCACGCCGCCATCGACGGCCACTGGCACGAGGAACTCCCGCCCGAGGCCCCCGACTTCGCCGAAAACTGGTTCCTCCGCTGCCAGGATCTGGTCGACACCTACAAGCCCGACCTCCTCTACTTCGACGACAGCGAGCTTCCCCTCGGCCAGTACGGCCTCGACATCGCCGCCCACTACTACAACGCCAGCGTCCGCGACAAAGGCCACGTCGATGTCGTCCTCACCGCCAAGGACATCAAGCCCGAGCACGTCGGCGCATTCACCCTCGACATCGAGCGCGGCAAGACCAACGACATCTATCCCACGCCCTGGCAGAGCGAGACCTGCATCGGCAACTGGCACTACGAGCGCGCACTCTTCGACAATCACAAGTACAAGACGCCTAAGACCGTTATTCACACCCTGATCGACATCATCAGCAAGAACGGCAATCTGGTGGTGAACATTCCGGTCAAGGGCGACGGCACCATCGACAGCGACGAGCGCGCCTTCCTTGAAGCCATCGCCACCTGGATTCCCAAGCACGGCGAAGCCATCTACGGCACGCGTCCCTTCGTCGTCTTCGGCGAAGGCCCAGCCGACATCGTCACCGGCCGTTTCAACGAGAAGAGCCAGCGCGCCTACACCGCCGAAGACATCCGCTTCACCCGCAAGGGAGAGACCGTCTACGCCTTCGCCCTCGGCTGGCCCGCCAACGGCAAGCTCCTTATCAAGACCCTCGCCCGCGGCGCATCCGCCCTCCCCAAACCCATCCAGCGCGTGGACCTCATCGGCGCAGGCCAGCTCACCTTCACCCAGGACGCCACCGGCCTCACTCTCAACCTCCCCGACAAGGCCCCCAACCCCTACGCCTACGCCTTCATCCTCCGCACCTAGCGAAGGACAAGACAGAGCAACCACGGATCGCACGGATGAACACGGATTTAAGACCGTTTTTCATCCGCGCTCATCCGTGTTAATCCGTGGTTCATTTTTGTTTTCGTCTTCGCAGCCTTCGCCATTCGTTACACTGATACACGAATGTCCACCCAACTCATCCGCCCCGCCCGCTCCCTGCAAGGCTCGCTCACCGTCCCCGGCGACAAGTCCATCTCGCATCGCTACGCCATGCTCGCCGGCCTCGCCGAAGGCACATCGCGCCTGGCCAACTTCTCCACCGGGGCCGACCCCCACTCCTCGCTCGCCTGCATGGAAGCCCTCGGCGCAAAAGTCCTCCGCAACCCGGACGGCACCATCGAGATCACCGGCGTCGCCGGCTCCTTCCGCCAGCCCGCCGCGCCCCTCGACTGCGGCAACTCCGGCTCGACGATGCGTATGTTGTCCGGCCTCATCGCCTCCCACCCGCACACCTTCACCCTCGTCGGCGACCCCTCCCTCACCCTCCGTCCAATGGATCGCATCCGTAATCCTCTCAGCCTGATGGGAGCAAAAGTAAATCTAACGGATGGACACGCTCCCATCATCATCCACGGCACTCCACTCACCTCCATCGACTTCACCACTCCCATCCCCTCCGCCCAGGTCAAGACCGCCATCCTCTTCGCCGGCCTGCAAGCCGAAGGCGTCACCGGCATCACCGAATCCATCCTCACCCGCGACCACACAGAGCACGCACTGCTCGCCTTCGGCGCCACCCTCACCCGAACCTACGCCCGCGTCAACCAACCCGCCCGCCTCTCCATCTCCGGCGGACAAAAGCTGAAAGCCATCGACGCCACCGTCCCCGGAGACATCTCCTCCGCCGCATTCTTCCTGGGCGCCGCGCTTCTCTTCCCCGACTCCAACCTCGTCCTCGACTCGCTCGGCATGAACCCCACCCGCGCTGCTCTGCTCGACGTCATCACCGCCCTCGGCGGCAAGATCAGAATCCTCACGGTCGACGAGCGTCACGGCGAGCTGATCGGCACCATCCAAGTCAATTCAGCCCCCGTCGCACCGTCCACCGCCCCCTTCGTCATCAGCGGCCCACTCACCGCGCAGCTCATCGACGAGCTCCCCGTCCTCGCTGCCATCGCGCCGTTCACATCCACTGGCATCATCCTCCGCGACGCCCAGGAACTCCGCGTCAAGGAGTCCGACCGCATCGCTCTGGTCGCCAGGAATCTCCGCGCCATGGGCGCGCAATTCACAGAGAACCCCGATGGCCTGGAAATCCCCGGCAATCAAACCCTCCACGGCGCATCCATCGACTCCGGCTCCGACCACCGCATTGCCATGGCCTTCGCCATCGCCGCTCTGCGCACCACCGGAGACAGCGAAATCCACGGCGCCGAAGCCGCCGCCATCTCCTTCCCGGAGTTCTTCACCTCGCTCGACGCCCTTGCCCAGCGATGAAACAGCTCCTGTCTCTATCGACCTGCCAGGTGGTCGATCTCCGACAGCCCGGCCTGTAACCGCCGCGCCCGCGCCGCTTCCGTAGCCGGATAGACCGCCACCAACTCTTCCAGCGCCGCAATCACACCCTCGGCAGATACCTCGTCCAGCCGGTACCCCTCAGGCGCGCCCACGCGGTCCTCTCCGCGCAGAATTCTGACGTTCACGACTCCCAGCGGCATCCACTCCAGCGGCTTCTGCCACGATGGCCCCAGCACCACCATCGGCACGCCCACAGCTCGCCCGACGTGCATCGTCCCGGTATCCAGCGTCACCACAAAGTCGCTCACGGCCAGCACCGCAGCCAGTTC
>Ga0302267_10007819_pt1 | contig 10361 bp, 10 predicted proteins | sample III_Bog_E1_3_FD_194555 | JGI IMG/M metagenome (GOLD analysis project Ga0302267, IMG submission 194555) | Peat permafrost microbial communities from Stordalen Mire near Abisko, Sweden - III_Bog_E1_3 | ecosystem: Environmental > Terrestrial > Soil > Wetlands > Peat | place: Sweden: Abisko... | reverse complement strand
GCTGCGCTCGGTCCACAGCAGTCCGGCAAACTGCGCCAGGCCTTCGTCGATCCAGGCGCGGTTGGAGTGGATCCACGCATGGGTGAGCGAGTGGACCAACGACGGCGCCAGGGCAGACGGCTCGGCGGCGCGCATCGGCAGGACCAGCAGCGCATCGTCCTGAAACGGCTGGCCGGCGTGGTCCAGGATGCTGAGGGAGGTCTGCGGCGTCGCGCCGAACCACTCCGTCAGCAGCGGTTCCACCAGCGCGGTGGCGGTGGCGTAGGAGGGCAGCGCGTCCTCGTGGTCAGTGACCACGGAGAGCAGTGCGGGGTTGGAGGTGGTGCCGGCCTGGGTAGGCGGATGGCCCGCGACGAACAAGTCGAGCGTGCGGAAGCCCAGTGGCCGGCGGTCGAAGACGGCGGTGGCGACTCCGGGCGACTCCGCGGCGGGCAGGTCGCGGTTGTCGCTGATGGCGGTCAGCGGCTGGCGTTGCCCGCAAAAGAAGGCGGCGTCGGGCGGGTCGCCGATGTATTCGATGGCCAGCCGCAGGCGCACCGTCGCCGAGGACTCGCGGAGTTTGGCCGCACCCACGGCCTGGAACAGCTTAGCCCCATCGCCCAGGAAAACGGGGGATGCGGAGACGGGATACCAGAGGACGCTTCCGAATCCGCGCAGAGCGGTGCCGTCGGGTGCGATGGCGTCCCAGTCGGTGGCGAGCGCTTTGTCGGCGGGCGCGCCAATGCGCTCCAGGCGCACGGCGGAGGGCTGGATCGCGCCGGAGTACAGCGCTGCGAGGACGATGGAGGCGCCGGGGGCCAGGGGTTGCGGCAGTGCGACAACCGCCTCCTGCGTCTGGCCGGTGTGGTCGGCGTCGGTGTCCAGTGTCTGGACGGCAAAGAGCAGCGGCTGGCCCGCGCTGGAGACCGCGTCCCAGTGCAGCGAAGAGGAGATGTCCAGCACCAGCCGCCGGAGCGGCGCGGCGCCGTCGTTGCGCACCGTCAGCCCCGCGCGCACGGCCATGCCAGCCGTGGCCGGCGTCAGGTGGACGTCCAGGTCGTACGCGGTGAAGGCGAGGGCGGAGCGTTCGGCGTCGGTGACTCCGATAGATTGCGGGGGCGGTGCGGGGGCGTCGGCGGGTTGGGTGTCAGGTGGTGTGGTGGCATCGCGGGAGAACAGGACTTTGCCCGCGGGGGCGGTAGGCTCGGATTGCTCCGTGTTCGGGGCCAGTGCCGTTGCCGGCGTCTGAGCGCGGACCAGCTCTGCACCGGATGCAAGTCCAATCCCCAGGGCAAACGCCAGCATCGACCGTAGAGGTCTGCTCACGAACCCAGCCCCTTGCGCGGCTTGGCGGACTTGGGCGCGGCGGGGACCGGTGGCTGCCGCCGCTGGCGCATGGCCTCGTACATCACCACCGCACCGGCGACGGAGACGTTCAGCGAAGACACCATGCCCGCCATCGGAATGCGCAGCAGGTGGTCGCAGGTCTTCTTCACCAGGTCGTGGAGGCCGGCGCCCTCGCGGCCCAGCACCAGCACGCAGTCGGTGCGGAAGTCGAAGTCCATGTAGTCGGGCGAGCCGCGCTCGTCCAGTCCCAGCACCCACACGTTGGCCTGCTTCATCTGCTCCAGCGAGCGGACCAGGTTGGTGACGCGGGCGATGCGGACGTGCTCCGATGCCCCGGCGGAGGTCTTGGCCACGGTGGCGGAGACAGGGGCGGAGCGGCGCTCGGGCAGGATGACGCCATCGACGCCTGCGCCGTCGGCGGTGCGCAGCAGGGCGCCCAGGTTGTGCGGGTCCTCCACGCCGTCCAGCGCTAGGAAAAATCGGTGCCCAGGCGCATCCGGCTGGGGCGTGGCTGGTGTGCCCAGCAGGTCTTCGATGCCCAGGAATTCGCGCTCGCGCACCAGCGCCAGCACGCCCTGGTGGGCGTCGGTGCGGGCCAGCCGGGTTAGTTGGTCGCGGGGCTGGATCGATACGCGGACGCCGGCGGCGCGGCACAGCTCACCCAGCCGGTCCAGCTTTTCGTCGCGGCGCTCGCGGGCCAGAATCACGGAGTCCAGTCGCCGGGCACCGGACCGTACAGCCTCTTCGACCGGGTGCAGGCCGTAAAGAACTTCCATCCCCCCAGTTTACCGGAGTTGGTCGCGTCCGTCGGGCAGTTCGAGGATTACTGTTCCATGCCAGGATGATCTTTCAGCCAAGCCTGCACACGCTTCTCTGCTCGCTTAATGTCATCTTTTTTCAGCTCTGTGGCAATGCCTTGAAGCTCTTTCAGTGCCTGTTGTCTCATTTCGTTATCCGTCTGGCTGGTGGCAGCGAGAGACATCCAGAAGTAGGCCTCCTCGTAGTCCCTGCTCACACCGGTTCCCTGGGTATAGTTGGCGGCGAGATCGAATTGCGCCGTTGGGTAGCCTTTTTCTGCGGCCTTACGAAACCATTCCGCGGATTTCGCGTCATCCTTTGGGACACCCTCCCCTGCGTGGTACAGGTCACCAAGGCGGGCATACGCTCTTGAAACTCCCTGTTCAGCGGCCTTGCGATACCAATCTGCGGCTTGGCGATAATCCTGTGGAACATCGATGCCTTCGTCGTACAGATCGCCAATGTTAAATTGGGCCAGAGCATCGCCTTGGTCGGCTGCCTTGCGGTACCAGACCATGGCTTGCGCGACATCTTTAGGCACGGATTCACCGTCCTGGTAAGCGAGCCCTATGTTGTACTCCGCTCTCGCGTTGCCTTGGTCTGCGGCTTTGCGGTACCAGATCAACGCCTGCCCATAATCCTGCATTTTGTCAAAAACGACGCCAAGTTCAACCTGCGCATCTATATCACCCTGTTCGGCCGACTCTTGCAGCCAGAGCACAGCTTGCTGGTTGTCCTGCTTTACTCCCAGCGCGAATTCGTACTGTTTCCCCAGCCCGCACTCTGCGTCCGCATCTCCGGTGGCGGCCTTCTCTCGCAGGGCCTTGAGTGCGTTCGGGCCGTGCGCCGTGTGGCATTGCTGCCCCTGGAGGGAATATGGGATAGAAAGCAGATAGATGGCAAGGATTGCGGTTAGGACTATTTGCGGGACAGCACGTCGAGCGGACACCGGCGAATCTCCGATCCAAATCGCACCCAGTATAGCGAGGTTTCCCTGGCCTGCCAGAAGACTTTTCCCAGCCCCCAAACAGTTGAGGCGCACTCGCCCGGAAAAACCTGGTCGCCAATCCGGACGAAATGGCCCTATAATCGGACGGAGAGCCATCTTTTGGCTTTTTTGCGGCGGCGAATACCTCCTTCGGAAGGGATTTCGGATGATTTTTCTGTCTCTCAGAAGAAAGACCGTTCCGGACAGAGACTTTTCCGCGCAAACTGGCGTCTGTACGGTTATGCGGGGAGCAGCAATCGCCATCTCGGTGGAACAGGCGGAGCAGAGCCAGCGCGAGAACGCGGCCATTGCGTGCGGCCTGAAGTCGCAGGACCCCGAACTCCTCGACCACCTGATCGAACTCTACCAGCACCGCCTGCTGCGCTATCTGCTGTTTCTGACCGGCAAGCGCGAGGTTGCAGAAGACATCTTCCAGGAGACCTGGATGCGGGTGCTGCTGCGCGGCAGCCAGTACAACGGCAAGGCGCGCTTCGATACGTGGCTGTTTACCATCGCCCGTAACCTGGTCATTGACCTGTCGCGCAAGCGCACCATGTCGTCGCTGGACGAGATGAGCGATGTCTCCGAAGACGGCCGCGGATTCGAGATCGCGGGCGATGGCCCATCGCCGCTGGACGAGTTCCAGATCCGCGAGGACCGCGCCGAGGTTGCGGAAGTCCTGCTGAAGCTGGAACCCAACTACCGCGAGGTGCTGGTGCTGCGGTTCCACGAGGAGCTGTCGCTGGAAGAGATTGCCGGGGTTACCCGCGCGCCCTTGTCTACCGTCAAGTCTCGCCTGTACCGCGGGTTGGCGGCGCTCAGGCCGGAGATTGAGCGGCTGCGCGCGGGCCGCGCGGCGGAGGCGCTGGCATGAACTCGCCGCTCGTCCCTCAATTCGAGTCCGACTCCCAGGGGAACGATGCGGCCTTTGCGCGGGGAGTGCTGAGCAGCGTCCAAACCGCGGCCCGGGCCGGTGTAGTCAACCGGACGCACCGCGTGGTGCGGCAGCGGGCAAATGTGATGCGCGAGCGCCGCAACTATGTGCGCAGCATGCTGGTTCCGCTGATCCTGTGCTCGGTGCTGTTGCTGTTCATCTGCGTGGGACTGTGGATCGGGCTGGATCAGTATCAGGCTGCGGAGATCGAGGATGTTGCATCCCTTGCCGCCACCGAGGCAAGCCGCCACTTCCTGGTGGTGCTGCTGTGGTTCGTGCCGGTATCGCTGGCCATGCTGGCTGCCGTTTGGCTGCACCGTGGCCGTTCGCGGGGTAACGAGGCGAAGCGATGACCATGCTTTGGAATCGCCGGACGTCGGCTCCTTTGGAGCCGGCCTCGTCAGGCGGAGGCGATAGCCTCAGAATGATTCCGCTGTGGTCGAGCATTCTGGCCGTGGTCGTGTTCGTTGGCTGGATGTACTTCATGAACAGCGGGCCACCGCCCCACCACCACCCGAGCCCGCTGCAGCAGGCCACCCATCTCGCCTTTGTGTTTACCACAGGCACTGCGTTGGCCAGCTATGTTCTCCTGGTGGGCTACGTCAGCCGCGATGTGAAGCGACGAGCCATGTCTGCCCCGATGTGGATGCTCATTGTGCTGGTCATGCCGGGCGGCATGGGCGCGATCGTCTATTTCCTGCTGCGCCATCCCATCCTCGTCCGTTGCCCGCACTGCACCACGGAGCTGCCGGAAGGCGTCCACTTCTGCCCGCAATGCCGCTTCCAGATGGCCCCGGTGTGCGGCCAATGCTTCCGCGGTGTGCAGATTACGGATGCGTATTGCCCGCAATGCGGCCACGATGTGGCGGAAGACCTCGCACCCGCGCGGCTGCGGGCGTACAGCGACAGCTAGTCGCTGGTTGAAAACCTGCCCATGAAACAATCTGAGGCTGACAAGCAGCCGCCGGGCAGCTAGAGTAGTGTGTGCGCCAAACCGTGTGACGTTCGCTGGCTCGCGAACAATTGGCGACTAGAGCAAAGTTCCCATAGATGCGCAGATCGTCTTCATACGGCCGAAGGCCCAACACATACCAGCCTGGGCCGAAGGCCTGGGTCAGGATGCCCCAAATAGAGTAAGGGCTGTAGGCCCGACACATCGAACGTCTGCACATCATCAGGATATTTGCTCTAACGACCCGCAACCGACAACTACCGTGGCCCTTACCGTACTCATTGTCGACGACGAACCGCTGGCCCGTCAGGAGCTGGCCTATCTGCTGGAGTCAGCCGAAGGCGTGCAGGTGCTGGCGCAGGGAACCAACGGGATCGAAGCCGTCGAGCTGGTCCGCGCCCACAAGCCGGAGGTCGTCTTCCTGGATGTGCAGATGCCCGGCCTGGACGGATTTGGCGTCCTGAAGAAGCTGCTCGACAAGAAGGCCGACCTTCCCCAGATCGTCTTTGCCACTGCCTTCGACCAGTACGCGGTGCGCGCCTTTGAGGTGAATGCGGTGGATTACCTGCTGAAGCCGTTTGACCGCAAGCGTGTGCTGAAGACGCTGGACAAGGTTCGCGCCCGGATTGCGGACCGCTCCGCTCCGGCGGGCGAGGCCAAGCTGGATGCGCTGTTGAAGCTGGTGGAGACGCGCACCCAGCCGCAGCGCCCCAGCACGGGCAAGGTGATTGTCCGCGCGCTGGGACGGCTGCTGCTGGTCGATCAGCGGGAGATATGCTTCGCCTCCATCGAGGGTGGCGCGATCAGCGTGGTCACGCGCGGAGTCGAGGGGCACTCGAACTGCCGCACGCTGGAGGAGTTGATGGATCAACTCGATCCAGAGGCGTTCTGGCGGGCGCACCGCTCGTTTGTGGTCAACATCCAGCACATCCGCGAAGTAGTGCCGTGGTTCAAGTCCAGCTACCAGTTGCGCATGGACGACCCCAAGAAGACAGAGATTCCAGTGAGCCGGGCCCAGACCAAGCGGCTGCGGGAGTTGTTCAACCTGTAGCGGCAGTTTTCCTGATACTGGGGATTGAGACCTGAGATGGATCGTGGCGGAAGCGAAATACGGGGAGACGAGGACGCCTCTTGTTCAGGCGGCCCACCGCCGTCAGCGCTGAAAGCGCGACACATACCAGCCTAGGCCGCAGGCCTAGGTTGGCGAACCCACGAAGCCTTGAGGGCTGCAGGCCCGACACATCGAACGCTGCACATCATCAGGAAATTTGCTCTAGGAATGCTCTGATTAAGTCTGCCCGCCTTCCCCGAAGCGTCATTCTGACCCGACTTTGGGTCAGAATCTCGGTCGTTGATGGCTCACTGAGGCGATTCCCGTGACTTGTTCAGACCTTCCCTAGTAGATATGGCGATCAAACCCAAATCGGTACACAATTCCTACGGTCCCAAGGACCGGGTTCACAACCCCTGAGTTGGTTGGCGCGGCGCCCCAGCGCTGAATCTGGCCATCGACCTTCAACGAAAGCTGATCGGTAAGGTCGTAGTCCAGTCCACCGCCGACCGAGTAGATGTTGGTGGTGGACAGGTAGTAGTCGAAGCCGTTGAAAGGATAGTCGCCGAGGTAGTAGTTCATCTCGCCCCGGCCAAAGAGAAAGTCGCCGTAGGGGTGGATCCGGTGGTTGAGCAGCGTCTCCACTTTCAGGCCGCCCGCGATGCTCTTTTGCGAGTCGACCAGGCCGCGGTCGGTCGGGTAGACGCCGCGCACCTCGAGGGCCGGGCGAATCCCGCGCCAGGGAGGCAACGCCAGGTCTGCGCCCGCCGTGATGCTAAAGTTCTTGCCGCCGGCCAGGCCGGTGGAGACGCCGGAGACGCCGCCAAACGCGGAAAGCTGCATGGGCCGCACCGCCGTTGGACTGGCCGACTGCGCCGGTGCGATGCACGGCCAGGAGAGGGTTGCCAGCAGCGCCGCCAGCACCAGGACACTTCGCGATTGCTTCATCAATTCCGGCCCCTTGTTCGTCTACAACTTGGTTCGGCTACAACTCTTCATCGACAATCGAACGCTTCCCATCTTCTCATCTTGGTACAGCCCCAAGCCGCAAAAAAACCAAAGGGTCGACCGGCCTACTCCACGGTAACCAGGCTGCGGAACGGTCACGATGCAGCCCGCTAGGCGAGCTTCGGGTTGCGCTCCAGAAACTGGCGGTTGTGCCAGTACGGGTACGCGAGCGGCACCTCGCTGGCGGCGTCAAGCCACGCGATCTGCGCAGGCGTCAGGCTCCAACCAGTTGCGCCCAGGTTCTGGCGAAGCTGCTGTTCGTTGCGCGCGCCGACGATGGCGGAGGCGATGGTTGGCCGGCGCAGCACCCAGTTCAGGGCGATCTGCGGGATGGTCTTGCCGGTCTCCGCCGCCACGCGGTCCAGGGCGTCGACCACGTTGTACAGATGCTCCTCGGGAACCTGCGGGCCCATGTCGGTCACCAGCTTCGAGTTCAGGCGGCTGCCCTCCGGAATGGGGCTACCGCGGCGGATCTTCCCGGTCAGCCGGCCCCAGCCCAGCGGCGACCAGACTAGCGCGCCCAGTCCCTGGTCCAGCGCCAGCGGCATCAACTCCCACTCGTACTCGCGACCCACCAGCGAGTAGTAGACCTGGTGGCCGATGTAGCGGCTCCAGCCGTAGCGCTCGCTGACGGAGAGCGACTTCATCAGCAGCCAGCCGGAGAAGTTGGAGCAGGCAATGTACCGCACCTTGCCGCTGCGCACAAAGTTGTCCAGCGTGGAGAGCATCTCCTCCACCGGCGTAAAGGAATCGATCTCGTGCAGGTGGTAGACGTCGATGTAGTCCGTGCCGAGGCGTTTGAGCGAGCCCTCCAGCGACTGGATCAGGTGGTAGCGCGACGCGCCAACATCGTTCGGCCCGCTGCCAAAGCGGAAGGTCGCCTTGGTGGAGAGCAGCACCTCTTCGCGCCGCAGATGCTGAATAGCCCCGCCCAGGACAGTTTCGCTGCGGCCCATGGAGTAGATATCGGCGGTGTCGAAGAAGTTGAGGCCCGCCTCCATGCAGATGTCGACGATCCTGCGCGCTTCAGCAACGTCGCTGGTGGCGCCCCATGCGTCGAAAAACTCGTCGCTGCCGCCAAAGGTTCCGCAGCCGAAGCAGAGCTCCGGCACTTTGAATCCCGAACGGCCAAGGTGTCTGTATTCCATGCAATCTAGGATGCCACGATCCGCATGGTTGTTGCAGGTTGCCGTCGCCTTCAGGCTGCGTGACGAAGCACATCCATGGCGCGCGAACGCAGCAGGCGCTTGGTGTCCATCAGGCTCAGCGAGTCCGGCGCGGAACGGTCCAGCTCGACCACGCCGATGACCGCGGACGTTGCATCGTTGTAGATCAGCCAGCGATACCAGTCCGCGCCGCTCGGCCTGTGGTCGGCCTTCAGATTGGGGAAAGCTCCGGCGATGACCTGCATGGTGTCGGTCAGCTCTTCCGTGCGCAGCTCGATTTCCTGTTGATGACTCATGCGTGTGCCCCTGCATCCAGAGTACGGGGCAACGCGGTGGATGGCGCGGATTTCGCCGACCCAGGTGCCGACGCAGATACCTCCGGCAGCCACCGGATTGCCCCCTTGCGCGCGGACTTTGCCTTTGGCGAAAGATCAAGCTATTCTCGCTGGTATCCAAAAAATCTGCTGCAGGCGCAGGGGGCGTCTATGACGGAACCGGAAGCGGATTCGGCGAACCAGGATCAGGGATCTGCGTCCGGCAGGGAGGCGACTCCTCCACCGAATACCGGGCACGATGCAGGACCTCGATTTGACTGGGCCAAGCACGGCCCAATCCAGGTCGTGGTTGTCTATCCTTCGTCGACTGGAGCGACCGGCGAGCCCGGAGCGGCGGCCGGCGCGGGGCCCAGCGTCAGCATTCCGCCACCGGAGCGGCAGGGAGGCGAGAAGCCCATGGTGGTGTCGGGAAATCCAATCCTGCTCTTCCTGGTGGTGATGGCGAATCTGCTGGTCTCGCTGCTGGTTCCTCCGCTCATGGAGGACCACGCCGCCAAAGGGAGGACGGCAGAGATAAGCGAACAGAATCGTGAGATCGACTCGCTAATGGAAACGGCCAAGCAAGCGGTCCAGCAAAATGCGGCGGCGCAAGGGGACGCAATCAAGCAACTGAACGATCGTGTTGCCAAGGTGGAAGAGCGTGGGGCCGCGAACCAGACAACCGGGGTTTCAGCCAAGGAAATCGCAGAGCTGCAAGCGAGCCTCACAACACTCAATACGAATATCCAGACGCTGCCCGGCAAGTTGCAGCCTCCCGCAGCACAGGTCTATCTTGTTTCCCCGAGCGGAGGTGTTCAGGCGGCTGCGCCGGTTCCGGCAAGGGCGAGCACCCCAGGGGCGAACCCGCTCCCGAAGCCGCCGAATCTGACCATCGGGTACACCACGGGTCAGGCGAACGATGGGCGGGTTGTGACTGTGCAGTATTCCAATGCAGACAGCGAGTCGATGCCGGAACGGGAGAATATCGAGATATTTGGGTCCCGTCCTGCGTTGACCCGCGACCGCGGTCCCGGTAGAGAGTCCGCGGACGCATGTATTCGTGAGAATCAGCGGCAGGATCCTGTTGTGCTTCAACCGGGTGAGGTGACTCTCTTTCATCTTCGCGAGGCAGATATCAAGGGCAGGAAGAGGGACCCGCTGTACCTTGACTTGTGTGTCACCTTCGCGGCCTGGGACACTTCAACACTCTTCACCGAACGCCCGGAACTAATCGACATAGGCACGGCCACCAAGGGGCTTATGGATGCGACTACTTCGAGCGATGTTCATACCTACATCACTACGAAATGACTTGCCGGGCGGTGAAGTGTAACGAGATTATTCCGGCTGGGCCTGAAAATTGGACGCCTGCGGTAACCGGCGTGAAAACTCCGCTCCGTGCGCAATAGGGAGTAGCGGCAGTTTTAGGAGCTTGTTGAAATACTCTGTTTTGCTTAAGGGCACGGCTTCAGCCGTGCCGCAAACGCTGCATCATGAATCGGGCTTGAGAGGCTGCTGAAAAAGCCGTTGCAAGATAGGCCGGGACTTCAGTCCCGGCACAACCGCCACAGAATCAAAAAGGGCTTTAGCCGCTGCGACATGCTTTCATGCCTCCAACCCAGAAATCTGGATTGCGGACAATAGCTCGACACTGCCGCGTTTCTCAGGACTAATGATCTGACGATACGAGCCTTGGTCGATGAGTGCGTTGACCTGTTCTCGTTCTTCCAGATTTCATGGCGCTCGCGTTAGGGAAACCCAAGTCGGCGTAGGAAGCCACTTGGCATCTGTTCGTAAAGCTATTGGTCTCTCTAAGCTCGATCC
>Ga0302267_10007809_pt1 | contig 10372 bp, 11 predicted proteins | sample III_Bog_E1_3_FD_194555 | JGI IMG/M metagenome (GOLD analysis project Ga0302267, IMG submission 194555) | Peat permafrost microbial communities from Stordalen Mire near Abisko, Sweden - III_Bog_E1_3 | ecosystem: Environmental > Terrestrial > Soil > Wetlands > Peat | place: Sweden: Abisko... | reverse complement strand
TCCGCTGCCCACGAAGAGTTCCATAGCCCGCCCGCATCCGCCGCCCACGAAGAGTCCGGGAGCCCACCCGCATCCGCCGCCCACATGGACATGCCAGAATGAGCGAACTTGTCATCCTGATCGAACCTGTCATCCTGATCGAACTTGTCATTCTGAGCCGAAGGCGAAGAATCCCCGTATTTCGCCTGTGCATCCGCTCCCCCTTTGACTTCGCCGAGGGCAGCTCTTAAAGCGCTGAAAGCGCGACACATACCAGCCTAGGCCGGAGGCCTAGGTTGGTATGCCCCAGGAATCAGAGGGCTGTGAAGGCCCGACACAAAGATTGCCGTCACACCATGCGGCCCTCGCCCAGCCTCACCCGAAATTAATCGGGTGCCGCTTCAGCCAGCGCGCATCGCGCACCCCGTGGACATGCTTCACCAGGTGGTGTGCGGCGGCGGCCTCTTCGCGGCGCTCGATCCACAGCACCGCGGCGGCGCACACGGCCAGCACGCCAAACCCAAGCTGGCTGGAGATGGTGGGCCGCTTCTTGGCCGGCAGCAGCGAGTAGCCCAGCAGGCCGCCCGCCGCCGCCACCGCCACCGCCGACACCAGCGCGGCGATGGGAAGTTCGGCTGGCGGCGTCTTCGATCCATGCGCTTTGGCAAATTGCACTGCGGTCTCCATTTCGGCTCTCTCCCCAATCCCGGCTGCGCTGCAGAGCGGTCAACCCCGGCGCACTTGATTCTACTGTGTGCGCTCCTCTGGTTGGACGCTATGACCTGCGTCACAGACCCTCGGCGCACAAAAAATTCCGCCTCGGGCCCAAATTGGGTCGCACCACCGCACAGAAAGCACGTGCGCCGATGGCCCAGACGGGCGCTCTTAGAGCAAAGTTCCCTTAGATGTGTGCAGATCGTTTTCACAGGGCCGAAGGCCCGACACAAGGTGGGGCCACAAACCTCCAGCGATGATTGCGCTTCGCCGGTTCTGCCTGAACTAACTGGAGAATCATCTCCCCGTATTTCGCTCCCGTCCGCGGCCAACCTCAGGCTCACAACTCCAGAGCCAGGACACCCGCGGGAACGCCTGTGGAGAGCCAGCCGCGCACCGTGGACAAGCCATAGCGTTCCAGCAGTGCATGCACACGGGCGGCGGCTGCGCGGTGGGCGCGCTGGCTCTCTGCCAGCGACGCGGCGTGCTGCAGCGCGGCGTCAATCCCGCTCGCGGGTAGCGTGGCTGCGGCGGATGAGGATTCGCCGGCAAGCGCTTCCACCAGGCCTTCGCGCAGCCACAATGGAGCACGATCGGTGGCTTCCGCCTCCACCAGAACGTGCAGCAGCTCGTGCAGCAGCGTAGCGGACGCATGCCTGCAGTTGGCTTGCAGGATAGCCTCCGGCTGCAGCACTATGGTGGTGCCGCGCGTGCCGGCCAGCGCCCATCCGGGCAGTGCGGTCAGTTGGCGAAAGACCTCGGTGGTGGGCGCGTAGACAATCTCCGGCGCCAGCGCGCGGCGCGGCGGAAAGCGTCGCTGCGCATCGGTCCACGTCTGCTGGACGGCGGCAATGCGCGACGCCGCGAGCACGTGGGCGGAGCGCAGCGTTAGCGGCCCGGCCTGCGTCTGCTGCCAGCCTTCGTCAGTGGGAGCGATGCGGACAGCAGTGCCGGGAAAGTAGAAGGCTAGGATCTCGCGCGCACTTTTTCCCTCGGTCGCCATCTCCGTCGCGCCCGCCTGGCACAGGCCCACGCCGTGGCCGTGGCCGCGCCCATCGAACAGCAGCGCGCCGTTGCGGACGCCCAGGTCGTACGCATCGCTGCGTACCGTGTCCCAGCCCAGCGCACGGCCGATGCCGAAGCGCAGCGCGCTAGCCGCCACCACGGCGGTCGCGCCGCTGCTGCCGGTGAAGACGATACGCAACGCGCGGTGCGAGGCGCTGCGTTGGCTCACCTGCGCGGCCACAATATTTGCGGGCAGGTGCCAGCCCTCCGCCTGCGCCATCGCCGCCAGCTTGGCCAGCGGCACCTCCGCGTGCCACGCAGCGGAGTCGCGCCGCAGGCAGTAGGGGTCGGTGTGGCTGCGCAGGTAGGGCAGGCCGCGCAGGCTGGGCCACAGCGCGCCCGCGTCCTCCGTCGTGCCGCCACAGCTCTGGCTGAAGAAGACCTCCGCGCGGCGCTGCCCGAACCACAGGGTCTCGCCCGCAGTGGCGCGCGCCGCATCGTCCACGGACAGTGGAGTGGCATCGAGCCGCAGGGCCTGGCAGGCGGTGCTGTCGCACAGGTCGGCGGGCAGATGCCCAGGCGCGGGCGTGTAGTGTGTGCCGTTGAGCGCATAGGTGCGGGCCAGGATAGCCAGCGCGCGCAACGATTGCGGCGGCTCGTTGGGGCCGGCCTCGGCGTTCAGGACTGCGGCCACGTAGCGCTCGCTGGGCAGCGTGAGCACGACATCGAGGTCGTGGTCATGCGCTCGCAGATGCCACAGGCCGCTGGCGGCGCGGGCCTCGCCGGCGGCGTCGTCCGTGATGCGAAGCGTGCCGCCGGCGAAGAGTTCTGCCGGGCCGTGCCAATGCAGCGGCGCCGGCAGCGGTGTGTGCGCGCAGACCGCGCAGGTCGCGGTCCAGGCGTCGGGGCCTAGCGGCGCCAGCGTGACGGCATGCGGCGCGCGCGTGGAGAAGAGCGCGACGGAGACATCGCGGCCGCCGCCGTCGGCGGCCGGTGCGGCGAGTGCGGGTAGCGTCGCGCAGAACAGTGCGAGAAAGAGTGCGTCGTGCCGGCGGCGTCTCATCGCGCGCTCCCAGCGGGCGGCAACGCGGCGAAGAATCGTTGCGCCAGGCGGGCTGCGTTGCCGCCGTCCGCGTGGGGCACGTACACCACCAGCACCACGCGGCCTGGAATGGCGCCGGCGAACCAGCCGTGGGTCCAGGCCTCGCCGGGATCGCTGGCGGTGCCGGTCTTGCCCAGCAGCACAAGGCCGGGCACGGCGGCGGGGCTGGCCATGCCGTAGTCCACCGAGCCGCGCAGGCCGCGCGCAACGGTACCCTCCGGCGGCAGATGCGCCAGCAGGTCACGGTAGGCTCGGGCCAACTCCAGCGGAGAGGCGGTCACTCCGTTCAGTCCCAGCACGGCGAGCTGGCGCTGGGCGACATCGGCGGAGGCCATGGACGCGTGCGGCAGGCGGGTCGTCTCCAGCGCGGCGTCCAGGTTGGGCCCGGTAAAGCGGCGCGCCATCTCCGCGAACCAGGTGTTGCAGGACTCGGCGAGGGCGCTCTCCGCGGTAAACACGGGCTGGCTGGCCGGGTGGGTGCAGGGCAGCGCGCGCGTGCCGATGTGAAGATTGCGGCGGCAGTAGACTTCGGTGTCAGCGCGGACGATGGCGTGGTCCAACGCGTACTCGAGCAGCAGCGGCTTCAGCGTGGAGCCGGGAGCGCCGCGGCGGGGAGGGCCGGCGGCGGCCAGCACATTGCCGGTCTGCGCATCCAGCGCAACGGCGGAGGCCTGGGTTCCGCGCAGCGCCTGCGCCAGGGCGCGGGCGGCGGGCTGGGCGGCGAGTTGCGCGACAGCGGAAAGTCCGCTGAGGAGCAGGGCAGCCAGCAGCAGCGTTCGGCGGGGCCTTCCGCTGCCGCGCTCGCCCGCCCATCTTCTTCCGGGCCTGCCCTTTGGTCTCAAAGTAGTTCCCCAGACATTCTTCCTACCGCTCGTCATTCTTCCTACTGCTTGTCATTCTGAGCCGCAGCGAAGAATCCCCGCATTTCGTTCCCACCCACACTCCGTTGCCCGCTCCCAATTTCACTCAGCGGAGCTCGATGCGCAGCGTAGCCGCGTCGCTGGTGGTGAAGCTGACTTCGCGGTCGGACATGGCGACATGGGCATCATGGGGGCCTTTGCCGGTGAAAGGGATGGGGAAGATGGCGGCGTGGTCGGCGTCGGCCAGGCACGCCATCCAGTGCAGGCAGGTCAGGCGCGCGGGCAGGCCGGGCGTCTGGTTCCAGTGCTGCAGCAGCACCTGGAAGGCGCCGGGCGAATCTTCCTTCCATACCAGCACGTCGTTGGAGGCATTGATGTAGACCTCCACGCCGGATTGCCGGACGTCGTTGCGATACACGGTGGCCAGCGGGTCGCGCACATAGACGCGCTGCCGGTTGAACAGAATCAGCGCAAGGAGGATGGCGAAGGCGAGGACCAGAAATCTTTTCATCGTGTGGAACCTTCGAAGGGAAAAGCCCCGCTCCTTCTCCGCCAAACAATTTCTACCGTTTCAGAACAACTATGCAACAATCGTCCCCACCACCCGGCTCGCCGGCCGCAGGGCCCAGGACACCACAGTCAGGACCGCAAAGACCAGCGGCGCGAGGATGTGGAACGCCCCGCCATGCACCGCCGCGGTCGACCACGCCGCGCCCGTCAGGTCAAAGAAGATGCCCGCATACGCCCATTCCTTCAGCCGCGGAAAACGCGGCACAAGGATGGCAATGGCACCGGCCACCTTCCAGAATCCCAGGATGGTTACGAAATAAAGCGGATAGCCCAGGCGCACAAATCCATCCACCACGCCCGGCACCCGCGCCAGTTGGGCCACGCCGCCGCTCATGGAAAACGCTGTGAGTACGGTCGTCGACCAGTACGCAATGCTCTTTGCCTTCGTGCTCATTTCAACCCCTCCATACGGGTGCCCCATACATTCGCTTCCGACGATGAAGATTCATCCCTTCTTCTCCTCGTGGTATTCCTGTTCGGTGTTGATCTCCCACAGGGCTGCCTTGTCCGTGTTGCCGGCGATGATGCCGTCGACGGCGTGCATCGCGGTCAGCATGCTGTGGTCCTGGTTGTTGTATTTGTGCATGCCGTTGCGGCCCACCAGGAAGAGGTTCTCGATGCGGTTGACGAAGTCCTTCACCTCGTCGAAGCGGCTGTAGGTGCCAAAGTACGCGGGATAGGTCTTGGGCACGCGGACTACGTGGGCATCGCTCACATCGGCCGCGTTCAGGATGCCGATCTTCGCCACCTCCGCAATGGCAAACTGCTTCAGCTCGTCGTCGGGCACCTTCCACAGGTCGTCGGTGTCGTAGCAAAAGTATTCCAGGCCGATCCAGACCTTGGTGGGGTCGGCCACCAGGAACGGGCTCCAGTTGTTGAAGATTTGTAACCGTCCCAGTAGCACATCCGGCTCCTGGATATAGATCCAGGTGTCTTTTAGCAGACCGCCGTCGGGCTCCTTCACCTTCAGGCGGTCGGCCAGCAGCCCCACCGTGATGAAGTCGCGATACTGCAGCCCGTCGGAGACCTCCAGCACGTTGGCGGGCACGGCGGTGTTCATGGCGCGCAGCAGTTCGCGCATCGGCATGGTGGAGAAGAAGTAGTCGCCGGTAAAGGTGCGGCGCTCGCCGTTGGGGCCAATGGCTTCCAGCGATTCCACGCGAAGCTCGGGGCCGGGCGCAAAGTTGAGCCGGTCCACCTTCCACTGCATGTGGATCTCGCCGCCCTTCTGCTGGATCAGGTCGGCGACGTGCTCCCAGAGCTGCCCGGGGCCGAACTTGGGATACATAAAGCGCTCGATCAGCGAGGTGTCCGTGCCCTTCTGCGCCAGGTCGCCTTCCTTCTTCCGGCTGAAGACCTTTTTCACGAAGTGCTTGACGGCGGTGGTCAGGGAGAGGCCCTTGATGCGTTGCGCGCCCCACTCGGCGGAGATCTCGTGGCAGGGCGTGCCCCACACCTTCTCCGTGTAGCTCTTGAAGAAGGTGAGGTACAGCTCCCGGCCAAAGCGGTTGATCAGGAAGTCCTCAAGGCTCTTCTCCGGCTTGATCTGGTGGACACGCGACCACATGTAGCTGACGCAGACGCGGGTCATGCGCGGAATGCCGAGGTTGTTGATGGTGTTGGCCGTGAGCGTGATGGGGTAGTCGAAGAACTTGCGCAGATAGTAGATGCGGCTGCGGCGCGGCCGAATCAGCATCACCAGGTCGGGGTTGGCGGGGTCTGGCTCGGGGACCACCTCCACCTTCTCCACCGGCGCGTCCTCGGCTTCGGGCTCGTCCTTGGCGACCAGCGGACCCAGGCCGCGCAGGGGCGGCTCCTCCGGCAGGCTGGCGGGCACGGTCACCACGCGGCGCTTGCCCTGGTAGGCAATCTCCAGCGGCGCGGCGGCAGCGGCGGCGGCCTCCGGTACGGAGAGGTCCGGCGGCATCAGGTCCATCCACCACTGCATCACGCGGTCGGACTTGGAGAAGAAGCGGTGGCCGCCGATGTCCATGCGGTAGCCCTTGTAGCGAATGGTGCGGGAGATGCCGCCAATCTCGTCGCTGGCCTCCAGCAGGATGGGGACGATGTCGGAGCGGCGGAGGAACTCCAGGCCCGCGGTCAAGCCAGCGGGGCCGGCTCCGATGATGATTGCCTTCTTTGCCATGCGTTTCCGGAATCTCCCAATGCCAGCACTTATTCGACCACAAATATGCCGCTTGAGGGCCGGGGAGAGGCCAAGGTCGATAACAGGGGTGGCCGCATGGTTAAGGCGCCGGGCCGGGAGTGAAGTGCCGGCAAGCCGTGGAGCAGGCCTGCGGGACGAATGGGCGATAACCGATCATTCTATTGAACTTCGCGCTTGTGGAGGTATGCAAACAAGCGTAAATTTCAGATGCAACCAAACTAATTCGCACTCAGAGCGGAGCCTTACCAATGAGATGCTTGAATTCACGATCAATCCCGCCCGTGGCGTCGCCTTGACCTCCAGCATGGTCTATTTCACGATGCCAGAAAGCAACTCGTTGGTTAGCCTCCCACTCCAGCTTCCATAGAAAAAACTTGGACGTGGCAACGATCTCGCCACGTCCAAGCGCTTGCTTACAAGAGGCTCAATGGCAAAGACACCCTCCCCAATCCTCCCAATAGCGTTGTGCCTGCTCGGCGTACTCGTCCCAACAGTCGCGGCTCAGGACATCGCCACCCGCCAAGACTTTGGCATTTCCTCCACGTTTGCCCCCGATTCAAGCCATATCCTCATTGGCACCGCTGAGCGTCGGCGTACATGGACGGTCGGTCTCAACTACGGTCACATAATGTGGGGCAATCGTCACCTGCGGCTGGACTACGAAGGCTCCATCACGCCCTTCTTTCAGGAGCGCGATCCAACGCTGGTGGGCGAGTATTTCACAATCGGCGGCTTCCGGGGCACACTTCCCGCTAACGGAGGACGTGTCGTGTACGTGAACAATGATCCAATCGGAAGCGCCTTGGGCGGAGGCGGACCAGCGGCACCCGTCTATCCAATTTACGGTTCGACGAAGACCTACGCTGCCGCCCTTTCGCCCCTCGGCGCGCGAATCACTGCATCGGGCACCCGATGGATCCGGCCAACGTTCTCCACTGACATGGGCATTGTTGTCTCCTCCGACGATTTGCCGGTCGACGACTCGGCGAGCCTGAACTATATGTTCTCCTTTGGGCCGGGAATCGAACTGCCTCAGCCTCGCGGAGGGTCCATCCGGCTGGAGTACCTCTATCGCCACATCTCAAATGCAAACAGCGGCTACAACAACCCAGGCATCGACCAAGGCGTGATCCGGCTCACTCTATTGCATTACTTCCACTAGAGAGCCGCCCCACCCGACGACCAGCCTGTAGCCGCCCGATCCGATAACCGATCTTTATTGACAGTCCTGTAACATTGGCGCAAAATACTGGCCACATCGGAGGTGTGTCATGCGCCTGCCCGTCCTGCCCGGTCGTCCCGTCCTGCCTCGCTTTTCTAGAGCCGTTGAATATTGCCTGGCGTGCTCGATTGCGCTGGGAGCGCTCTGCGTAGGCGGTCTGCCGGGGGTCGCTCCGCAGGCCATGGCCCAGGCGATGCCATCGCCGATGACGGCGCGCGAGCGGCTGCACCAGTCCGACCAATGGGCGGAGATTCAAAAGCACCTGCCGGACCCGGCGACCGCGTCCGCGGCAGAGTTGGAGACTCAGGGCGACATTCTGCGCGCGCGGCGCTTCCCGGAAGACGCGATGGACTACTACCGCTATGCCATCGTGCGCGGCGGCAACATGGCGTCGCTCACCAACAAGCTGGGCCTGTCGGAGCTGGAGCTGCGGAACATCCAGTTGGCCAAGGTGTGCTTCCAGCGCGTGGTGAAGATGAACCGCAAGGGCGCGGAGGGGTGGAACAACCTGGGCGCGGCGGAGTTTCTGGAGGGATCGACCAACAGCGCCGTATCCGACTACAAGAAGGCGATCAAGCTGGACAAGAAGAACGCCGTGTACCACGCCAACATTGCCACGGCATACTTCTCCACCAAGGACTTTGGCGCGGCGCGGCGCGAGATGGCAGCCGCGCTGGCCGACGATCCGCAGGTCTTTGAGCGGCGGGAGGGCACCGGCGGTGTGTCCGCGCATGTGTTGTCGTCGCAGGACCGGGCGCGCTTCTCGTTTGAGATGGCAAAGCTGTATGCGCGCAGCGGCATGCAGGACCAAATGCTGCACTCGCTGGCGATGGCGTACGAATGCGGCATGGATGTGCAGCGCGAGATGGAGAAAGACCCGCTGCTGGCGCCGTTTGAGATGGACCCGCGCGTGGTCGCGCTGGTCCACGACGAGCAGATTGTGCGCAACCGCCGGGACGCCACGGTGACCGCATTCCAGGACGGAAATGCGTCGCCGGCGAACCCGCTATAGCCGGACGTGAAAGAATCGGGCATGGCAAATCTGACGTTGGTCTATGGAATGAGGCTGCTGCCGGCGGACGAGGTGGCGTCGGTGGGCGACGCTCCGGTGAACCTGAAGAATGGCAACCAGGCGCATGTGACGATGCATGTGCTGGAGGGCAGCCGCGAGGCGATCGAGGCGCAGTTGCGGCTCAGCATCGAGGCGTTCTTCGATTTCTACCCGGAGATTTAGAAGAGAGGACGCTGAAAACTCCGCTCGGTCCGCCTTCGGGAGTAGCAGCAGGCTTTAGCCTGCGGTAACCGGTGTCCAATCCAACGGGACTTTAGCCCCGGCCTTCCTTTCACCACCATCTGTGCTGAAACAGGACAATTCTCGGCTCAACGCCTCGCTCTGACGAAGATGCAGAGAGACGCTGGAGGGCTGGGATGCGAGTGCGTACACGAGCATGGATGGCAGGCGCGCTGGCATGCATGCTGGCGGCCGGCAGCGCGGCAAGGGCGCAGGCGATCTCCGAGACATCGGCAGACACCGTTGCCGAGCTGCATGGGATGGTGCGGCTGGCGCCGGTGATCTTTGCCGGGCAAGTGGTGGCCGTCCGCGGTGCGGACAGCGCGCTGCATGGAAACGTCGAGATCGAGTTTGCCGTCGAAGATGCCGTGCGCGGAGTCAGCGGCAGCCGCTACCTGCTGCGCGAGTGGGCCGGGCTATGGGTGGCGGGCGACGCGCCCTTCCGCGTGGGGCAGCGCTACCTGATGCTGCTGCACGCGCCGGGAGCGGCGGGGCTCAGCTCCCCGGTGGACGGGCCCGACGGGGCGATCCCGGTGGGCAGCAGCGCGCAGGGGGATGGGCGCGTGGTCGACCTGCGCTGGGTGGGCGCGCGTGTGCTGCGGCCGACGGTGTATCGCGAGATCGCGCAGCCGGTTGGGCCCGCGGGCATGGCGCATCCGGAGGTTGCGGAGACGGGCACGCTGGAGCCGCAAACACCCACTGGCGCGCCGGCTGCACAGTCGTCGGAGTACGCAGACATGATGGCGCTGCTGCGGAGCTGGGTGAAGGTGGACGATGGCGGCCGCTGAGGACGCGTCCCCCACCGTGGCACTCGGCCTGCGCATAGGCCGCGCGGCCGCATGCCTGGCGCTTGGCAGCCTGCTGGCGGCGGGCGTGGCGTGGGCCAGCGGGCCGCGCTGGGTTACCGGGCCGCCGTACTTCACCGGCCCCAGCGGCCAGGCGGTGCTGTGGTACACCCTGCAGCCGCTCTACTTTACCGACCCCGGCGACCTGAGCGCGAGCGTGGATCATGCGGCCGCGGATGCGCTGGTGGCTGCGGCCGCGGGCGTGTGGAATGTACCTATCTCCGCCATCACCCTCAGCCAGGGCGGCGCGCTGAACCAGCACGTGAGCGGTGCGAACACCTACCTGGGCGAGGATGGCGTGGTGTTTCCGCCGGACGCGCAGAGCAGCAACTACTTTGCCAAGCAGATCGCCGTGGTGTATGACAGCGACGGCTCGGTGACGGACCTGCTGCTGGGCGCGGGCGCCAGCAGTCCGGCGGAGTGCCGGCAGAACGGCGTGACGGAGAGCGTGGACGGGATCAGCCCGGCGGGGACGATCCTGCATGCGGTGCTGGTGCTGAACGGGCGCTGCACCGGGCCGCAGCCGGAGCAGCAGTTGCAACTGCAGTATCAGTTGGAGCGGGCGTTTGGCCGGGTGCTGGGGCTGGGCTGGTCGCAGACCAATGACAACGTGTTTA
>Ga0302267_10007805_pt1 | contig 10376 bp, 8 predicted proteins | sample III_Bog_E1_3_FD_194555 | JGI IMG/M metagenome (GOLD analysis project Ga0302267, IMG submission 194555) | Peat permafrost microbial communities from Stordalen Mire near Abisko, Sweden - III_Bog_E1_3 | ecosystem: Environmental > Terrestrial > Soil > Wetlands > Peat | place: Sweden: Abisko... | reverse complement strand
ACTGGCCGGACACAAGGGCAAAGGCACGTTGAAGGTGCGGCACCGCACGGAGAAAAAAGATTTTCTTTCCGCCGTCAATCGCACCAAGGAGTACATCAAGGCGGGCGACATCTTTCAGGCAGTGATTGCGCAGCGCTTCGACGTGGAGCCGGAGGCTGACAGTTTTCAGGTCTATCGCGCGCTGCGTACGGTCAACCCCAGCCCTTATATGTTCTTCCTGCGCTTTACGCCCGAGGGAGCGCTGGGCGACGTACCGGATAAGTCGAAACTCTCCACCAAAAAGAAAAAGGGGTCGGAGACCCTCGAGCTGGCCGGCTCGTCGCCGGAGATGCTGGTGCGCGTGCATCAGGGCAAGGTGGAGTACCGGCCCATCGCCGGAACGCGCCCCCGCGGTGCCACGGAGGCCGAAGACCAGGCGCTGGCCGACGAGATGCTCTCCGACGAAAAGGAGCGCGCCGAGCACGTGATGCTGGTGGACCTGGGCCGCAACGACGTGGGCCGCGTGAGCCAGTTCGGCTCGGTCAAGGTAGACCGGCTGATGTTCGTCGAGCGCTATTCGCACGTGATGCACATCGTGAGCAGCATCGAGGGCAAGCTTAAGCCTGAACTGACCGCAGTGGACGCCCTGCGCGCCTGCTTCCCCGCCGGCACGCTCTCGGGTGCGCCCAAGGTGCGGGCCATGGAGATCATCGAAGAACTGGAGCCGGCGCGTCGCGGAACCTACGGCGGCGCGGTGCTCTACGCGGATTTCAGCGGCAATCTCGACTCCTGCATCGCGATTCGCTCCATGCTGGCCATCGGCGGCAAAGGCTACGTGCAATCCGGCGGCGGCATCGTGGCCGACTCCGTGCCCGAGCTTGAGTACCAGGAATCGGTCAACAAGGCCAAGGCGGTGATGCGGGCGATTGAGCGGGCGCGGGAGATGTGAAAAGCAGGGAACAGGGATCAGGGAACAGGGAACAGCCGAGCGACTTCGCGGCGCACGCTGCGATTATTATTCCGCCCCGAAGAGCCGTCGGAAGAACTTTCCGATGCCGCCGAAGAAGCCTGGCTTTTTCTTGGCCTCGGGCTTGGTTGCGGCTGCGCTGGGAGTTGGAGTTGCTTCGGCGGGCTTGGCCTCGTGGTCGGCGCTGTTGTAAACCAGCGGAGCAAGTGATTCTGGCGGGGCTGACGTTATCGTGACCGCGTTCGGAGCGGGCTTGGGCAGCGGAGCAAGGCCCGCGCTCTGCGCCACCGGAAATTCGTTTGTGCCGGGATGCAGCGGAGGCGGGCAACCGCAAGGCTCCTTCTCGTTGTCCACCACCTCGCGCAGGCTGCCGTGCTCGAACATCACCCGCTGGCCGGGCTGCACACGAAAATTTCCGCCATCAAAAACACTGGTGACCAAAACATAAGGAGCATTGGCCCCGGCATTGTCTACGCAGGTGTCGCCATGTTGGCCGAGGCGGACCTTGACCTCTACCGCGCCGGGAGCGCCTATCAGGATACGAAAGTCCGGAGTGAGCAGGAAGTCGGCGTTGCGACCGGCGGCGGCGCTGGTGGCGAAACTCATCTCCAGAGCGCCATGATCCATGGCCATCATCAGGCCGGGGGTTTCGCCGGCGGGCACGCTGGTGTCGGCGGCCAGTTTGACGGTGGTGGAGGCGCAGACGCGCAGCACGCCGCGATGGGGAAGCACCACCTCGGTGGTCTGGCTGCCCGAAGTAATCGTGCCGCTGGCCACGATCACTGCCCTGCCCTGCGAGACTTCCAGCGCGCCGGTGACCTTGGCCGCGGCGTCGGGGTTCTTCGTGTCGAGCGAGACGATGGCGATGGGGGCAGCATCAGTTGCGGCAGCCGGAGTCGCAGTTGCCTGGGGCGCAGGCGCATTCTGCGCGCAAAGCGAGCATACAGCCAGCGCAAGGATTCCGGCTGAAATTATGCGGAAAGCAGGACTCATGCGGCGCATCGCTCTCTCCTTGGCGGCTACATCTTCAGAAAGTTGCGGATCATCTGGTGGCCGCCCTCGGTCAGGACGCTCTCCGGGTGAAACTGCACGCCCTCGATGGGCAACGTGCGATGGCGCAGGCCCATGATCACCGAGGATTTTCCGTCGGCGCTTGGCGTGCGGGCGGTGACGATGAGCTCTTTGGGCAACGATTCCTCAGCGACGATCAGCGAGTGGTAGCGCGTGCAGGTAAGCGGAGAGGCGAGACCGGCGAAGACGCCTTTGCCGTCGTGGGTGATGGAGCTGGTTTTGCCGTGCATCAGGTGGCTGGCGCGGACCACGTCGCCGCCAAAGGCCTCGCCGATGGCCTGATGTCCCAGGCAGACTCCCAGAATCGGCGCTTTGCCGGCCATGTGGCGGATGAGCGGGACCAGAATGCCGGCCTCGCTGGGCGTGCAAGGGCCGGGCGAGAGCAGAATGCGGTCGGGATGGAGCGCTTCGACCTGCTCGACGGTCAGCTCGTCGTTGCGATAGACCTCAACCTCCGCGCCCAGCTCTCCAAGATACTGGACAAGGTTGTAGGTAAACGAATCGTAGTTGTCGAGGACGAAGACCATGGTGAACTCCAGTGTAGCGCCTCAATGGCAGACAGATGATTCCGGCGTGAACTGAATAGCGATTCAGCAAGCTGGCGAGTTAGCGTGCGCTTCGCGCACGTTAGCCAGTTAGCGAAAAAACCACGGAACGAGAATTTTGAGAGCATTTTCGGCAAAAAACCGTGGGGCCGGAATTCCCGCGTTTTGGTTTCTCCTTTTGTTTGCCCTTGAAAATTAGTTATGTTGTTTATTTCAAGACGGATACCTTAGTTCTTCATTGAGCGTGACCCAGTCTGCCGGTCGAAATCCCGCGCCTGGGTTTCGCCTTTTTTGGCCCCGTGAAAATGGTTATGTTGTTGATACTATGCATGTTATACGATTTGGTTTTCGGCTTAAAAGGCGAAGATGGGGGAAACTTTTGTTGCAATTTGCGCCTGCCGTGGAGGTAACTCATTGTTTATGAGTGAGTTGCGAAAGAGGCTGAGGCAAAAAAATGTTGTTTTAACTGTCAGCGGGTTAGCAAGTCAGTTGTCAAAGATCGGGAGCAGTGTTGCCTTCTGATTCCTTTGATTGTGCGCCGGGGGAAGGTAATTATCTGCAAAGCAAATGCATGGGAGAATTAGCTGGCTTGCTCTTCGGTTGCGTACTGGCGGCGCATCTGAAAGACTCATTCCGATGGTTCTTCATTTTCTGATTCAGGGCCGGGTGCAAGGGGTGGGCTTCCGCTGGTTTGTGCAGCGGGAGGCCGGCATGCGTGATCTGCGCGGCTGGGTGAGCAACACGGAAGAGGGCGAGGTGGAGGTGGTGGCCTCGGGCGCGGCCGAAGAGCTGGCCGAACTGCGAGCCAGCCTGCGCCGAGGACCGCGCGGCGCCCGCGTAGATCGGCTCGTCGAGCATCAGCTTGCCGAAGCCGAGGCCGAGGAACTCAGTTCGTTCAGGATTGATGGAGCGTGGTGAAACAGGGGTCAGAGATCAGAGATCAGGGGTCAGCCCTTAGCAACTTGCCGCTAGCTTTCATCCTCAAGCCGGGGCGTTTGAATGGTCTTCAATCCGGCCGGAGGCGGTTTCCTGATCTCTGACCCCTGATCTCTGATCTCTACCTTCTATAATCTGCATGGAACCCCAACCAAGGAGCAAACGACATTATGTCCGAAATCATCAAGCCTGCCGATGTGGAAGCCCTGAAGGCGCTGGTGCGCACGGTGCCGGATTTTCCCAAGCCGGGGATTCTGTTCTACGACATCACCACGCTGCTCAAGGACAAGACCGGCTTTGCCAAGCTGATCGACGCGCTCGCCGGCCACTATATCGAGCGCAAGGTCGATCTGGTGCTGGGCATTGAGGCGCGAGGATTCATCTTCGGGCCTGCTCTGGCCTACCGGCTCAACGCCGGCTTTGTGCCGGTGCGCAAGCCGGGCAAGTTGCCGGCCGCCGTGGAGCGCGTGACTTACGACCTGGAGTACGGCTCCGACGCCCTGGAGATTCACAAGGACGCGATTCAGCCCGGCCAGCGCGTGGTGCTGGTGGATGACCTGCTGGCCACCGGAGGCACGATGGAGGCTACGGTGAAGCTGGCCAACAAGTTGGGCGGAGAAATCGTCGGGCTGGCCTTTGCCGTGGAACTGGACTTCCTGAAGGGCCGCGAACGCTTCAAGGAATACGACGTCTTTACTCTGCTGCACTACGACGTGTAGGGGGCTATGTTCTTGCGCCGTCCCTACGGGACTCCGAAGAGCATTTGTGGAAACCGCTTTCCCCACGCTAAAGCGCGGGGCTAATAATCACTGCGCCTACGGCGCGGCTGCGTGCTATCCCACCCATTTTGCGAAGAATGCAAAATGGGTGGGGCACACAATCATTGTTGTCATGGGCCGGATTAATTCGACGCCTCTTCCGGCGCGTTCTCCTCCGCTACGCCTTCCACATTCTCTTCAATAAATGTTTGCGGGTCGGCGAAGCGGTAGCCCACGTAGACATCGGTGAGCAAATACACGGGAGTGGCAGGGTTATCCTCAATTTTCTTGCGCAACTGGCGAACGAAAGTGCGCAGATACTCGACCTCTTCGCGGCAATCGGCGCCCCACACGGCGGTGAGCAGTCTGGCGTAGGTAATCACGCGGCCGGCGTGGCTCATCAGGCAGAGAAGAATGTCAAACTCCTTGCGCGTCAGATGCAGCGGCTGATCACGCTTGGTGACCTTGCGCTTGACCGGATCGAGGCGAAGCTCGCCAATCACGATGGGCGCATCTTCGGCGCGGGCCGGGGCGCGCACGCGACGAACGGCCGTGCGAATGCGGGCAATCAGCTCTCTCATGCTGAACGGCTTGGTGACATAGTCGTCCGCGCCCAGCTCCAACGCCTCCACCTTCTCCTCTTCCGCATCGCGAACTGTGAGCATAAGGACAGGCAGCCGTGGCGCCAATGCGCGAATGCGGCGCAGGGTTTCAATGCCGCCGATGCCGGGCATATTCACGTCGAGCAGAACCACATCAAAGCCGCCGGCGCGCAGCATTTGCAGAGCCTCTTCGCCGCGCGAGACGTCAACGACCTGAAAGCCAAGTTCAACCAGCGGCGGCCGCAACGCCCTGCGGATGGCCGATTCATCATCAACAAGCAAAATGCGAATAGGTGTCTGCATCATCAGAAAACCCTCTTGTGTGTTGTGGCGGGGATGGCTGCAAAGAACGTAGTTCCTTCAATTTCATCGCTGGTGACCCAGACGGAGCCTCCATGGAGAAGCGCAACGCGCTTGGCCACCGAAAGGCCGATGCCCGTGCCGTTGGCCCGGCTTGCGCGGGCTGTGGATCGATAGTAGCGGTCGAAGATTCGCTCCCTGTCGTTGATGGGAATCTCCGGCCCAAAGCTGCGCACCGAAAAGACGATCTCCGCATGAACTTTTTCGGCGCGAATAGTGATAGTGCTGCCCAGGATCGAGTACTTGCATGCGTTGTCGATGTATTGCGTCAGCAGCATGACCATCATCTGGCGGTCGCATTCCAGAACCACACGCTTTTCTGGAATATCAAGTTCCACTTTCATGCTTGCCAGCCTGTCGCCGAGGCTGGTCACAACCTCTTCAATCAGCGGCGCCACGTCCACCGCGGTGGCGTGCACGGTGACCTCTCCGGCATCCAGGCGCGCCGTGGTCAGCAGCCGCGTGGTCAGGTCGGCGAGCAGTCCGGTTTGTTCATCAATCAGCGCAACCAGCTCTGCCTGCCCGGGCGAAAGATTCCCCATTTCGCCCAGGCCTGTGGAGGCCGCGCGAATGGCCGTCAAGGGCGTTTTATAAGCGTGCGCCAGGCCGTCAAGAACTGTAGATCGCAACTGCTCGGTGCGTCGTTCGGTTTCCATGCGGCTCTCGTTGGCGAAGGCCCTGTAGCGATCAAAGGCAATGGCAATGAGCGAGGCGATGGCGCTGTTGGTAGACGGGCTGGTTTTGCCGCGCACCACCAGGCTTCCAATGGGCACCGTTCCCAGCCGGACCACACGGCGACCCAGCCCGGTTTTCGGATCGTCGTCTGATGTTCCGAAGTAGTAGACGTTCTGCGCCAGTTCCTGGGGGTCCGCGCTCCAATGCCCGGCTGGATAAACCTGGTGCAGCTCCGCATCGAAGACCGCCACGGCCTCCAGCGCGAAGATTTCATGGACCAACTCGGCCAACTGCGGCCCCGGCTCGAGGCGAAGATTCATCCCCAGCGTGCGCCGCGTGAACTCGTGCAGGTCGAGCACCTGAGCGCGCCAGGACGCAGCTTTGCGGGCGTTGTTTTTGGCACGCATCAGAAAAAAGATGATCAGCAACGCAACCAGCGCGAAGGCCAGCAACATCACGGCGTTGGCCGATACAGCACTCGCGTGGATGAAACTCAAGGTCAAGCGATTCCCCAACATTCATGGAAGCAGGATTCAAGAGAGAGAAGGCGCTCTTGACGAGAAAAACCGGAAACTGTTTTTTCGCCAGCGCCAAGATCGCCCCAGGGCTATAACCGTGCAGCACAAATTCAGTTGCCGGGCCAGCTCTGGATGCGATGAAGCTTGAGAGGATTTTAGCAGTTCCTCATTCTCTGGATGAGGAGTACAGCGAAACATTTATTTCGCTATCCTTATAGGTTCCTCATGTGTCTATCACAGATTCCTTATGGTTGCTTTGCCATACTTAAGCCAATCAGCAACTGTCAAGCCACCTTGGGGGATAGACCCGAGCACGATGCGATTCTCATCGATTGAATGCTTTATCCGCGTGGCAATGAGGGCTTGGCCGGGTTGCTGACTACTATGCACAGGGTGCGCGTCTTGCCTTCCTTTTTGGGCTTAATTCATTCCTGATCATACAACCAACCTACTTCATCATTTGGGAGGAACTATGCTGATGCATCCGAATCCGATTCGCATACTGCCATTCATAGCCGGAACCGCCATGGCAATCGCCCTGACGGCCGGCGCGCAAACACCTGCTACACCAGCTCCGGCAGCAACACCCGCTCCGGCAGCGGCTACGGCGGCGCCGGCGCCTGCAACAGCCCCAGCCCCGCTTTCCACGTTCGTTCTCACGGGTCCGCTGCAATGGCTGCCTCCGGCGACCTTCGATGCCGGACCGTTGGGCAAGCTGTCCGTCAACGGCATCGTGACCGGTTTCGCGCAGTTCCAGAACAATTCCGTGCCGGGAGATGACAAAGCTCAGGCCACTCTGAGCAACGGGGAGATTTTCATTCAGAAGGCCGACGGAAAGTTCCAGTGGTTCGTCCAGGCTGGCGTCTATACCATGCCGACACTTTCAGTGCCGTTTGTGAACGCCCAAAATACCGTGAACAATTTCTACGGGCCTGTTCCGGTCGCCTACCTGAAGTTGCCGGTAGGAAAGACCACCCAGTTCCTTATCGGCCAACTTCCCACGCTGATGGGCGCAGAGTCCACGTTTACGTACCAGAACTTCAACATCGAGCGCGGCATCGTTTGGAACCAGGAAAACGCCATCAATCGCGGCATCCAGGTGAATCAAACCCTGGGCAAGTACCTGAGCGCCGCAATCAGTTGGAACGACGGTTACTATTCCAACCGCTACTCGTGGCTCTCTGGTTCGGCGACCTTGACGAAGGGGCCTCATAGCCTGGTGTACGACGGGATGGGGAACCTCGGTCAGACAAAGTTTCAAACCGCGGCCACGCCGGTGCAGAACAACAGCTATATGCACGCGGTGATCTATACGTACACCAAGGGCGCATGGATCATTTCGCCATACTTCCAGTACAGCAAGCTGCCGACCAACGCGAAGGTAGGCGTCCCCAAGAGCACATCTGCAACCGGCGGCGCGTTCAACGTCAGCTACGCCTTCAAGAAGGGCTTCTCGCTTCCGGCGCGCGTGGAATACCTCACGAGTTCAGGGAGTGCAACCGACGGATCGGTCAATTTGCTGGGCTTTGGGTCCGGCAGCGCAGGCACCACTTTTACCACGACGCCCACCTACCAAAAGGGAGGCATGTACGTTCGCAGCGATCTCGCATGGGTTCATGCAACGAACTACACGCCGGGAAGTGTCTTTGGCAAGACAGGAACGGCTGCTGACCAATTCCGGGGTGTACTTGAATTCGGCTTTATCTTTGGCAATAACATCCAAAAATAGCCGAATCGAAACGCTGGCTGCGCAGGGCAACGATGTGCCGATTTCTCTAAAGCGCAACAGGCTGGGCGCGGTGAAGGCCCAATCTACGTTGACTTCCGCCTATGTCGCTTTCTTTGGCTCCAAGCGTTCAAGCGACACCAACCCGCAGTTCCGCCCACCTCATCATAACTGGGCGAAAGCGGAACTGCGCCTTCAATCTTCTGCCGGAAGAAACTTCGCCGGCCCTGATAACTTACTCATATTTTTTGGTTTCTTCATTTCATCTTTATCTGTTGGTCCCTAGCATTTAACTAACAACCAAATCATGCCGTTTTTTGTATCGGCTTGCAGCTCGAACCAGTCCAAATTGAATTCGAGCACAAATTGGTTCAGGCAAACTTTCCCTCTCGACGGGCTTTAAGCTCCGCTTTGCGCCAGCCTTGTTCCGGCTCACCGCACACGCTGTTGCACAGACTGAATTCACTTTCAATAAGGAGGACCAACATGAAGCGCATTGACGCAGTGATCAGGCCAGAGCGGCTGGAACAGGTGAAGGCGCTGCTTTCCGGTATCGAAGTACAGGGAGCAACCGCGGCCGAAGTCAGAGGCTTTGGCCGGCAGCGCGGGCACACCGAGATGTACAGAGGGACTGAATATTCAGTTGATTTTCTTCCCAAGATTCTACTCACCATTATTGCAGCGGATGAACGCGTGGAACAGATCGTAGACGCGATCATCAAAGGCGGGCGAACCGGAAAAATGGGAGACGGAAAAATCTTCGTTACACCGGTCGATGAGGCAATTCGCATTCGAACTGGCGAGCGAGGACCAACCGCCCTCTGAGGAGAGCAATCGCAAGAAAATCCAGCCCACTTCCGAAGTTCATTTGCCATTCACTACTCAAGAAGAGGAGAGAGTCACTATGAGACAGCTAATTGCGAGGCACACTTTGCATCGTTCGCTTGTATCAGGCATAGCAAGAATCCTGCTGCTCACAGGGTTATTTGGAGTATGCTCGACACTCTGCTTTGCCGACGCTGGCCCCAAGCCGGATCCGGCTGGAATCGCCACCGGCGATAGAACCAACGTTCAGGATGCCGCCGGCAATGCTCTGGTCCCCGTTACTCCAGATCCAACCAGCCCGGACTTCGCGGCACAGAAGAAAGCCAACGACGATTTCCAGGCCCAGTCGGCCAAGGAACCGATTGCCATGAAGCTGGCCGATTCTGTGGGGCACGTCCGCGTCGCCACCAACTTTAGCTGGACGCTGCTCACCGGATACCTGGTTCTCTTCATGCAGGCTGGATTTGCCTTGCTCACCTGCGGGCTGGTGCGCAAGAAGAATGCAGCTCATCTGATGATGCTGAATTTTGCCGCCTTCGTTTTTGCCTTGCTGGCTTATTACGCCGTTGGTTATGCCTTCCAGTTCGGCGCAGTCGCCATCAACGCGGCGCCGACGAACCTCGGTGGAACACCGACGCTCAACGCATTTCTTTTGGGGCACGGCAGTTGGGGATTCCTGGGCGGCAAGGGATTCTTCCTGAGTGGGCCAGGTTACGACGCCGGCAGCCTCTGCTTGACGCTCTTTGAGTTCGTGTTCATGGAGACAGCCGGCTACATCATCGTGGGCGCGGTCTGTGAGCGCATCACCTTCTGGTCGTTTATCCTGTGCGAATTTTTCATCGGCGGAATTCTTTATCCGGTATTCGGATGCTGGGTGTGGGGCGGCGGCTGGATGTCGCAACTGGGATCGACAATGCACCTGGGCCACGGCTATGTGGATTTTGCCGGCTCGACTGTGGTGCATGCGGTTGGCGGATTTTGCGCCATGGCGCTGGCCGTCATTCTCGGTCCGCGTCTCGGCAAGTATGGCTCGGATGGAAAGCCGCGGGCTTTTCCGGCGCATAATATCGTCTTCGTCGTAACCGGAACTTTTATCCTCCTCTTCGGATGGATGGGATTCAATCCCGGCTCCACGCTGGGAGCAACCGACCTGCGCATCTCAGTTGTCGCCATGAATACCAATCTCTCGGCAGTTTCAGGTTCGGCGACAGCGCTGCTGTTGTGGTACCTGATCTTCAAGAAGCCGGACATCACCATGGCCTGCAATGGGATGCTGGCGGGACTGGTAGCCATCACGGCTCCATGCGCTTTTGTCTCTCCCAATTCGGCGGTACTGATTGGAGTTCTGGCTGGACTGCTGGTCTGCGGCGGCGTGCTGTTCAACGAGCGGATACTCAAAGTTGACGATCCCTGC
>Ga0302267_10007777_pt1 | contig 10400 bp, 9 predicted proteins | sample III_Bog_E1_3_FD_194555 | JGI IMG/M metagenome (GOLD analysis project Ga0302267, IMG submission 194555) | Peat permafrost microbial communities from Stordalen Mire near Abisko, Sweden - III_Bog_E1_3 | ecosystem: Environmental > Terrestrial > Soil > Wetlands > Peat | place: Sweden: Abisko... | reverse complement strand
CAGAACCACGCTTCGACAACGTAGTTATGACACAGAAAAGACGGCCTTTCCACTTATTTCCTCTACCCAGACTCAACCAAATCGACAATCCGCCTGTGAGATATGCAGGCTAGGGTTACCTTCACAGATCTCCACTACGCATGACCGAGTTGTCCTAGTGAATCAATAAAATCAGCAAGATTCTTCTTGACAATTAACGGAAGACTTGCAAAGCTCTCAAACAATCGTATCGGTACAAATCTGGCTCTCTGCATAGGCTGCGTGAGTCGTCAGTATTCATGCACAAATGGCCCCAGGCGGTTGTCAGGGCATAGTTTCGCAAAGGTGCAATCGATCTTCGAGCGCCGGGTCTTGTTCTTCCCACTGTTCGCCATTCAGCCCGGCGTGGTTGAACAGCGCGCTAGGGCAACTTTGGTTCTGAGAGGCCCAAAATGGCACGAGTAGGGTGTCGGGCACATATACCGCCGAGCAGTGCAGGATGGCGATGGTCGATAAGCCTAGTCCAAAAAACTCCTGGATATCATGGACCACGCTGCAGGTTACGCCATTGCCCATCGTCGGCAAGAATGCTGCGCTCAGCAGCGGTGCGCGGGTTCTCTTCAGCTATACCGCACCGACCGGCAGAGGCCGCTCGAGCGAATTGGCTATGCCTTTTTACATCACTCGCTCTGCGACGCGAATGTCGTTTGTCGTGGGCATCCAGACCACCTGGGACTGGAACACAGACCCGATGGTCGGAAACAAATTCTCAATCGCGATGTTTGCAGGTGCTCGGCCTTCCATCACCAAGAATTGTACGTTGGAGTACGAAAGATGAGAGTAACCAGCGACAGGAAGATTCAGGTCTCGCAAGGCGAGATTCTTAAGCTGCAAAGCGACACCGCGAACTTGAGCCTGCTGGGAGGGAATGCATCCGCGGGCCAGGTACTCCACATTCAATTTCCATCCGAGGATGGCACCCATCCCCTTCAGGCGACTTCATTCGGCGCGGGCAATCTCACCATTGCCTCAAGTTCGGGAGAACAATGGACCACGGCACTCTCTCCGGGCTCGAACCTCTTCCAATTCGTGGTCGAGCCGGAGCCTGACGATTGGTATTGCGAAAACGACAAGGGCATACCGCCTCCTCACCCAGTTTCGAAGGGGGATTCGATCTGTGAGTATTGCGGTGGAAAGGTAATTCATCGAGGTAACTGACTATGTTCAGCACGCTCTTGTCGTCGCTCCAGACTTCGCTGGGTAAAGTCTTCTCTAAATCCCTTGTGGTCGGCAGTGTGATGCCCATCCTGCTGTTCCTGGGAGCATCGATGGGACTTGCGGCCAAGCTCGGCGGACGCGCTGGAAATTGGGCCGCAGCGACGGGTCCGCTATTCGGCGCATCGGCTCCTTTGGCCTGGATACTCGCCGTATGGCTGCTGGCCATCCTCGCCATCTCCATGATTTGGTCTGGTCTGAGCAGCTTCCTGCTCGAACTCCTCGAAGGAAGGCATTTGGGATTCCTGGCGCCGATTCTCTACGCCGGTCAGGTGCGCCAGCAAGCTGACATCGATAGTAAGATTCAACGCTATACAAGAAACCTGAGGGAATTCACGGACCCCTTGCCGGGTGCGTCAGCACTTAATGCTGCCCATTATCAATTGAAAAGTGACTTGCGTGATGCCAGGGCTCAAGGCATGGCCCATCCCCACCCCTGCTATCCCCAGAATTGGATTGGCAGGCTGTCGGCCCGTTGGCAAAACAAGCATGGAATGCGGGCTCTTTGGCGAGTTCGATGGCTGCGTCTCACGGGGCAAGTGAACACGTTGGAAACTATTAAACCGGCTGTGGAAGCGCTCGCAAACGAACTGCGCGTTGGGACTTCCGAGTCGTTGGCATTGGATCACGTTGAATTACTGAACGCCATCAATGACTCGCGGGAGCGGCTTAGTTTTGAACGACTCCGTCTGACAAACCTCCGTCAGTTCACCTATCCTACGGTCTCAAATGTCGGCCGCGGTGAGACGACTGGGCTCAGAGTTTTGGCGCCCACACGGCTCGGCAATTTGACCCGAACGATGCGAAGTTATGCGCTCGATCGATATGGAATGGATCTGGACATATTCTGGACCCGGCTGCAGAGAGAGTTGCAGAAAGAAGATTCATTCAATTCCACAATCTCTGACTCGAAGATACAGGTCGATTTTCTGGTTAGCTTGTTTGTCTTGACTGTGATCTTCACTGTCTTCTGGTCCGCCTATTGCCTGTGGGTGCAGCCTGCGCCGATAGAGTTCTTGCTGGTTGCGGCGCTGGGACCGGTCGCCGCGAGATTGCTCTATCTCGCTACTTGCCAGAATTACCTCGTTTTTGCCGATCTCATGCGGAGTTCGGTCGATCATTTCCGCTTTGCTCTGCTGGACGACTTGCACATTCGAAAACCGTCCGGCAATCGGGAAGAAGTCTTTCTTTGGCGCCTGTTGGGTGGTTGGATGGGCTACGGAAACGACGTGAATGTGACGTTTAAGGATCAATCATGAGGGTATTTGCTTGGATTGCATTGTTGGCCTGGGCTGCCTTCCTGTACTGGGGTGTCAAGGCATCCACCGGCTGGGCCTCCCCCTGCACATTGGCCGGCCCTTTGCCGCTGAATCACCTGCTGTCGGCCGCAGATTTCAACCCCGCGAGTTCTGGCGGCGCAGTTTTGTACAACGGCCTCTATTTGAAACGGGCACTGCCCAAAGACAGCCCCCTCAGGCCAGAAGATGTCAGTGATAGTCCATTGCTGCGTATCGCTCCCGATAGCACGATATTTCCTGTGGTCCTTTCCAACGATGACGCGAACAAGCGCGACGCTGACCAGCAGTTCGACCTTGGAACAGGTTCGACTGTCATTGCGAAACAGAGCCGGGTAGTCGCAGTCCTGTGCCCATCTAGAGCCGTTGGAAAGTGCGAAGCCATGTTCGAGGTTCCGCAGTCTGCGTTGAAACAATTGGTTGAGGCGCCAGGGCAGGTTGGGATCGTCGACAGTCCGAAGGTGGTGCCTCAGCAGAGCGATGCCAATGCGCCACAAGATCCCGCGAAGACGGAAAAGCAAAAGACAAACGAGGCCGTAAAACAGCCCGGCCAGAGATGAGGCTTCGATGATTACACAACCGAATTGGCAATCGCTGGCGAGCGGGGTAGTTGTCCTCGCACGACCGGCTGCTCTGTGGACGAGAGCGGTCGATTATATTGCCGGGCCGAGAAAGCTCAAAATTGTCACAGATCCGGCCTCAAAATGGACCCTCAGTGCGGGTAACATTCTGGGGCCGGACGGCGATCCCGCACAGTCTCAAAACAGCGCCGCACCTCCCCTTCTCCCGTCGGCTTTGATCGGCGCCTTGATTTGCAAGATTGGTGGCAGCGCAGCGGATAATCCCGCTCCCGTTTTGACCGCTGGTGGGACCGCGCCAGTCGCGCCCATTGGGATTCCGGTTCCCATTTCAATCGGAAGTTTCTGCATCGTCGAGCTGGCGGCTACTCAACAAAAGGGTTCGCTCTTTCTCACAATGAATGATGCACCGGCAGCATTCTCTCAGCACGCAGGACAGTTGAGTGTCGAAATCTTCGAGGCCCTCTAGCAGCGTTTGACGTGGCCGCCGAATGAGCGGCGAGCTTAGGCAGCAGCGTGTCTCCCCTTGGACTCAAGAGCATCACACAAAATCGCTTGGAGAGAACATGGGAATGGCGTGCCCGGCGATTTCGGTACCAGCAGCAATGAGAGAAAATTGTGCTTTAGTTCGTCGTTCGATGGAATTTCGCGATACTAGGAAGAAATTTTCGAAGACCGATCAACTCGCCAGTCTTTCCGGGCTGGGCGGCCATTTGAATTCTTATTCATTGATAGCTTCACCTTGGGGGCCATCATGACCTACTGCGCTAGCACCTCCGCTTCGGGTCTGTACTTTGCGCGTTTTCTCTTCTTTCTCGTGGTAACGCCTGCCCTTGCCCAAACGCCCTCAAGTCTCTCTGCTTCTACTCAGACGACCGCCACCAGCAAAACGCAGGTCATGTCGTTAGGCGACGAACTTCGGCGCAATGGAAACGAGCCGCTTCACCTTCTTTACATGCATGGGATCGGAGCGACCGGCCCGAACGACTCACAGGAACTTCGCCAGAGCATCTGTCAGCACGTTAGGAGGTACTTAAAGCAAGAGTGCACTACGAAAGCCGGCGAGTGGCAGAGCCGGGAGTATGCCGACGAAGGCATCTTCGATATCAACAGCGGGTCTCCCGATTTGGCCTATATGGGAACCCGCATTTGGGGTTCGCCAGAAGAATGGCATGCCTCCGCTCCCTTCGTCGATCATTACCTGATCAAGCTTTCGAGCGGCAAGAGCATCCTGTTGGACGAGATCAACTGGTGGCCCATGGTTGTCGCGGTGAAGTGCCAACACATGATGCCCAACGAAACCAATCTCGCCGGCAGACTCAGCGGGAAAGACGACAACTATTTGAGTATCTGCAGCCAGCAGGAGCCGCACCAAGGCATCACGGGGCGGTTTGACTCCTACGACTGGCTTACGGCCGCCCACCTTAAGCTGAACACATTGGATGCCACGCCAAACCGCGCGGTGCTCCTCAACCGCTGGGCTAAGGTCAACACCATGGATTGGCGTTTTTCCGATGCTTTGCTAGGGGTCGGGCCGCTGGAAGGATATCTGGTCGAAGGCATTCGCCAGCTTCTCATGAAGTGTGTCAAGTCCATGCCGCCTCTTGACACAAATCTGCATTTCATCACCGTCTCACATAGCCTCGGGAGCTTCCTGATGTTTTCCGCGCTGCATGCGGAATACAGCCCGGACGGCCAGAAATTCAATTCCGACGACGCCGAGAGAACTAAAGTCTTCGATTACCTGCTCGGACACCTCTCGCTAGCATATTTCTTCGCCAACCAAATTCCGCTGCTTGAGCTGGCCAAGCTTGGAGCTGTAAACTCCAAGTCGTTTCTCGATCTTGAAACATGGAGCGCTCAGAGAAAGCTTTTCGCAGGCGCAGGGGCTGCGGACGGCTCAAAACCTCTCGGGCAGATTGTGGCATGGAGCGATCCCAACGACCTGCTGACGTGGTATCTCGGCGCAGACTTTCAAACGTGGCAGGCAACGCCCGCAAGCCGCATCCTCGTAGTGAACAATGTCGTCAAGAACGCCACTACCTGGAATTGGATAGGATTGTTCGAGAATCCCGAGCACGCCCACGACGACTACGCGAAGAATCCGAACGTCATCCGCTCGATTTTGAAGCCGCTTGAATAGCATCTCATGCCACAGCGCATTCAGGAAGCTAACCTCTGCGTCGTCAAAACTCCATCCGGGCGCAAATTGCGCTTGGCTCCCAGGCCCTCTGGTGGCTTCGAAAGCAGCTCCGGCCTCGAGGGCGCTGTCCGTTGTGAAAATTCCGACCGGGCGCCCAATAGGCATGCATGTTTCGACAGCGGGCAGAAATTTTTGCGACGCACAGCCTATTTCTATGCAATGATGTGAAAATTCCGCAAGGGCCTTCCAAAAAAATGAGCAAAAAAACACTTAGCCTAGTCTCTGGTCCCCCCAAGGTTCCTAAGAATGGATTCTTGCTCCTCAACCGACTCGAATCCATTCTAGGCAACAAGGACGAGGAAGCGGCGGCAAGCCACGTCGCTTCGCAAAAGTTCATCCAATTAATGCTCGATGAAATCCAGAAATTTGGATACGGCTTTGTACCCTTTGTTGGAGCCGGATTTTCTGTGTCGTCAGGCATCCCGATCCTGAATCAATTTCACCATTACCTCCAGCGATGTATCTGTGTCGCAGTCGGAGCGGAAGCGGACTCGGACACACCCCATCTCTGGAATCCCAGAACAGATCGTTGGCCCCCATTCATTGATCTCTCTCGTCCGGAGCCTCCGGACCGCCCATGGGCTGAATTGGTGGAAACTCGTTGGAAAAAAGAGATTAGCAGCGGCAGTTTCAAGAGCGCCATCTACCAGGAGGCGCTCGGAGCAATGGCGGAATGGCGGTCATCGCTGTACTTTTTGTCTCGTCTCGATCTCGATCCTCCAAGGAAACGCCCTACTTCTCCGAGTAAGGACTTCGAGCCCGGTTCTTCTGTAAGGCAGGATGAGGCGCCCGAACCAGTCTTGCGAGTCCCCAGCCAAGATGTAATTGACGAGTGTTTGCGTCAGGTATTGCGCGCCAATGTTCCTTCCCTCAATCACATCATGTTAGCCACCCTGTCTCAGCTGTTGAGAATCGATATAATCCTGACCACAAATTTCGATGACTTGACCGAGAAAGCGTTTGAGCAGTCTCGAAATAAGTTGGAAGTATTCGATGTCCACCTCGGCGATAAGCTCCCAGACTTCAATGCAGTGTCGCGGGTTCGCTCCATTGTGAAAATCAACGGAAGCCAGAACTCCCTCCGCGCCGATTTCAGCCTCGACGGCCCCCCGCCTATCGAAGATAGGATGACATTCACTTCTTACGTCGCAGGGCGAGATTGTTCGAAAGATACGGGCAGGGAGAAGGACACCGACAAAGACAAGCATAACGGCGGAGTAAAGAGCCGCAATCACCTGCTGATCTTTGGCGTAAGCGTTAACGAGCGCAGAACAAAAGAATTTTTGGCCTATGCTCTCGACAAGTTGCATGACCTTAAGCTCTTTTTTGTTTGCTATCAGCACTCCGATATAAGAGCCGTAGAGACCTTTGCGTCTAGCTATTTTAACGACTCTAGGTTTGGCGCACAGCGTAGGCGATGGCGTTTGGACAACGAGCAGCGAATAGACAACGCGGCGGTTTTCGTGGTCTTGCGACACACCGAGGCTGGTCTTCTTCTTCTTCACACATATCAGTGGTTCCGCAAGTCCCTTCCGCAAAACGACGCTGTCTCCCCTCCATCACTCGGCTCTCTTTGCCGCGTCTTCCAACTTCTGACTTTTCTGAGAAGACAAAGCACGCAGAGTTTCGGAGGTTTTTCAACGACTTTAGTTGCGCAATAGACAACGCTCTCAAATCTGGACCCAAGCTGGTCGTAGCAACCTCTCCAAGCATGGTTCATGGGGTCACTTCGGCGGCAGCCGCTTTATTCCGCAAGCATGAAGCGCGCAATCTTTGTCTCTGGCTTGAAATGCATGATGTACATGACGCGGACGATCTATTCGAAGCGTTTCAGGAGGCGGCGTATAGGAAACTAGGTGAATCTGACTGGACCCCTCTATACAGTGCGGCGGACGGGCGTCCGCGCGAGAAGGAAATCGAGCGAATCGCTAATTCTTCTTCCAAACCTTTGATGCTTTTCATCGATGCCAGGGAAACGCCTGGCGGTAATCGGGAACGAAAACCTGAACCGGGCCATCAGAGTCTCGACAACGGCTGGCTGGACGAAGACAAGCGAGGCCAGGCATTCGTCGATCTCGCAATGCAATTGATGGCTAAACGGAAAAACGACGAAAGCATCCGCGACGGCATCACCGTCGTCGTTCTCTGCCGCACGAAGGACTCTCCTATAGTAAAGAAGTTGAAATGGCAATGTGCCGGTCACGGGCCGGTTGATCTGGACAACGGAATTGAATGGCCAGAACCCGAACTAGTTCACGGAACGATAGAGTGGGCAGAAAGCAAGGAGCGTTGTGCATTTCTCCAAATGTTGCTTTCCCTTCAGCGAACCCGTCATTTGGCGGTGGCCTGGGATCAATGCGCTAATTTCAAAGGTGCTTCATACGACGAGGATCAAGATGGCGAGAAAAACCTTTGGTTGGAAAAGCTGGAAGATCTTAAGCTGTTAAAGCGAAAGGACGGCGGGTTCATCTGGCTGAACTCCGGCCTTCGCCAAAAACTCAGGAAATGTTTACGGCTAGGCATCGAAGATATCACAGAAGCGAATATTGCGAAGGTTCTCGAACTGGGCAGTCGAAGGCCCTCTGAAACCTTCATGAAGAATCTGCGTGCATGGGTAAACACGCGGCTTTCGAACATTGGCCAAAGCCAAAAGGACGTTCACCTCAGAGTTGCGGTGTGGTACCTCAAAGTCTTTGACTCAACTGGGACGTCGCGAGCGGTGATTGAATCCATCGACCATCGGATGTTTGCTGTAGATAGCCTCATACGCACCGTCAATGCGTCCACGCCCGCCGATGAATGCAAGGCCGCTCTCGAAGAGGCATGTGGGATATTGGATAGCGCTCGTCATCTGCTGCGGGAGCATCTCTTTAAGATTCAGACTGAGGGCAATCCTCAAGCAAGCCGAAGAAGATTGGATTATATCCGTGACTATGCAGTCGAATCGTACGAATACGATAGCTCCCTGGCCTTGTATATCGATCAAGTTAGAGACCGACGTGCAAACAGATCTAAGAAAGAGTCTGATGCGTGGGGATCGTTGGAAAAGGCAATTGCCAAGTTGCAGTGCGCTGCCGTGGAGGTCGTGCGCGCCATATGCAGAGAGATTGGGGAGGATAAACAAGCGTACGAACGGCATCGTGAAGTTGGGGTGAGAACCATATGCGACAAGCCCCTCGGTTCGAAAATTGTTGAGGAGAAACCTAAGGTAAGAGAAGGAATCGGCAATGAGAGGAAGAAAGATTTATCCAAAGCATCTTTATCAAACGTAGTTGCTACCGCCTTCCGATATGGGCCAAAGCATAGCAGAAAAGAACATTGGATTCGCTGGTGGCGATGGTGCGGAATGCTCGGACTTGCTTCTCGATCGCTCCAAAAGGCGGATCGATCCTTGTCGCGCGCCCTCCAGGCCGCCATAGAAACAACGTCTCGGTTCCAGGTAAGGCTACGGCACGAGACTCTCGAAGACTGGGACGTGAACACGGAAATTCAACTCAGCTCTATTGTGAGCAAAAAGCACGGAGAACAGGACGTGAATGGCAGATACCAATGCCTCTTGGAGGCGCTTCACAGCATGGATCTAGCGGCATTCACGCTGGCAACAAAAGCGACCATATGGCAAAGAAAAATTGATCTTCGAATCGAACAGCAGGAGAGTACCGAGCAAGAGAGAAGGCGCGCCGAGCTATTGGAGAAAGCCGAACAAATCGCGGTCAGAGGGCTTCAATTGATCGATGAAGCTCAACGCAGCAAGATACCTCAGGAATCGCACGACTTCGATTTGCAGTGGTGCAAGAGCCGACTCTTGATCAGTGCCGGACTAGCATCGATGCGGAATCCGAACCGAAAGCATGACAGCCCACATGCGATGAGCCTTTTTGGCGGCGCGGCGGCTTGTTTGCGGTCGACAACTCCTGAGCGGACCCGAGCGGACATCGCGTTAATTGAGTTGCGAAGGGCGGACGTCAGACTCCAGGAGGCCAGTGAGATGAAGATTGGCGAGGAGCATTTCGACAGATGGACTTACGACCGTTTGCTTGGCGATTCGATTGAGCAGAAACTTCCTCAGCAGCCTGGGGAATCGCCAACTCCAACAATGAGCCAGCTCGGCATCGTCACCGAACTGCGAAGAAGCTGGAGAGACAGCCACCAACAGGTCAACGACAATAAGAGTGTTCAATCCGTGTTGCACAATATAACGGCGCGTGCCACGGATGCTCTGCGTTTCTTGGACCGTGCATTCCCTACTTTGCGGGAGCGTCGCCGGAACGTTTGGTGGACAACGTGGTATTTTGAGCGGCGCATGAAGGCTATTTCCTTCCTGCTGTGGACATCGGTCGTCGAATCTGGCCAACCCATTCCTTTCCTCGGTTTAGAGGCTGTCATGCGAAGAACAGATTCAGAGCCAGACACATTGATGATCGATGCAATGCGCATGATTCGCGTCGACGCCTATCGGCTCGCCACAGTGCTTCTTTTTTATGCGTCCTGTGCGCGAGCGCTTCAATTGCGGCTGGCCCTGGATGATACCACCGTGATTCTTAACCAGCGACGTATGAGGATGAAGCAGATACTGAATGAAGGAAGAGATGCCCTGCGCGATACAATCCTGCGTCGCGAAAAGGGGTCAACTGACTTACCGGAAGGGGAGGCGCTGCCTCGGGCGCCAAGAGCTCGGAACGCAGACATGGGTACCGATGTCAAAGCGGTTATCGATCAGATTGAGATACTAGTGAATGGCGTAATCCGCAGTCTTTGACAATGGCTGCTCAAAGACGATGAAATGCCCGAACTCGAGTCTGGTCCGAACTGGGTTCTCCCCCGCAAATCTCATTAACCTCTCCGCGTGTAAAGTCCTAACAACGCCCACCTGGGAACGGGTCTTGCATCAATGACAAAGCAAAGTGGCATGACCGCGAAGGGGGAGGCGGTGCGACGGTACATAATCTTCCCGCGTCGGTCCTCTGTGACATCTCGTGATCTCTCCCGCAATTGATCGACGAGTTTCCTCAATCTGCCAGATCGTAACGATGATGTGCTCAGACGAAGAAGAATTAGAGCACATCGAAA